>JAAIGG010500375.1_pt1 | contig 12301 bp, 13 predicted proteins | sample 6487391 | NCBI WGS metagenome assembly JAAIGG01 (sample SAMN13974130, study PRJNA590717) | phyllosphere metagenome | biome: asymptomatic weeds; feature: pooled weeds collected from a community garden; material: weeds; isolation source: pooled asymptomatic leaves from various weed species from...
CATCACCCTGTCCTACACATTTTACCCGGTGGATTCGGCGGGAAAAGCGGGTTAGCCTGCCCCCAAAATAGCAAAATCATAGGGACGGGATCATGGCTGGCGCGAAGAACCACGACTATCACATCCTGCCGCCGAGCCCCTGGCCGCTTGCCAGTTCGATGTCGGCGCTGCTCATGGCCTCGGGCGCGATCATGTGGATGCACAGCGTGCAGGGCGGCGGCTGGGCGTTTCTGGCGGGTCTGGCGGCGGTGCTGTTCTGCATGGGCAGTTGGTGGGCCGATGTGGTGCGCGAGGCGCATCATGGCGACCATACCCCCGTCGTCCAGCTTCATTTCCGCTATGGCATGATCCTGTTCATCGCCTCCGAGGTGATGTTCTTCGTCGGCTGGTTCTGGGCCTTTTTCGACTTCTCACTCTTCCCGACCGCGATGAGCTTCGTCGACGGGCAGGTGGAGCGCGCCGCTGAGGGCGCCACCGCCATCGCCGCGACCTGGCCGCCCAAGGGGCTGGAGGTGATCGACGCCTTCAAGCTGCCCTTGCTCAACACGCTGATCTTGCTGACCAGCGGCACCACCGTGACCTGGGCGCATCACGCCCTGATCCATAACCAGCGGGGCGGCGTGAAGCGCGGCCTGTGGGGTGCGCTGGGCGTCGGCGACCGGGACGGGGTGCTGAAGGGGCTGTGGCTGACCATCGTGCTGGGCCTGATCTTCAGTTCGATCCAGGCCTATGAATATATCCACGCGCCCTTCCCGTTTAAGGGGATCAACTATGGCGCGGCCTTCTTCATGGCGACCGGTTTCCATGGTTTCCACGTGATCGTCGGCACCATCTTCCTGATCGTCTGCCTGATCCGTGCCTATCGCGGCGACTTCACGCCCCGCCAGCATTTCGGGTTCGAGGCGGCGGCCTGGTACTGGCATTTCGTCGACGTGGTGTGGCTGTTCCTGTTCGTCACCATCTATGTCTGGGGTGGCTGGGGCGCGCCGGTTCATAGTGGCTGAGCCGACCCCTCCCACCATCGCACAAGCGGCGTTTCAGGGGCTGTGTCCGCGTTGCGGCCAGCCCCATTTGTTTGCAGGACCTTTGCTGTCGAGCAAGGTGGTGACATTCGCCGATCGCTGTAGCGCGTGCGGGCTGGACTTCACCCGATTCAATGTGGGGGACGGGCCCGCTGCCTTCCTGACCCTGATCCTGGGCACGATCATCACCATCGCGGCGATCACGGTCGAGTTGACGCTGCATCCGCCGCTCTGGCTGCACATGCTGATCTGGCTGCCGCTGACCGCCATCGGCGTGGTCTATACGCTGCGGCTCGCCAAGGGCGCGCTGATGGCCGCCGAATATCGGAACGAAGCGCGTGAGGGGGCAGTCGTCCACCCCGAGGAGGACGAGGCGTGAGGCGTGTTCCCGTCCTCCCGACGCTGATCGTCGGCCTGGCCGTCGCGGCGATGGTCGCGCTCGGGCTATGGCAATGGCTCGACCGGTTGCCGAAGAAGGAAGCCTATCTGGCGCAGCTCGCCGCCAATCCGGCGCGGCCGGTCATCGCCTTTCCGCTATTCCCCGACGACAGCCTGCTATTCCGCCGCACGATCGCCGATTGCCGCCCGCCGATCGCGATCCGCCGGGCGGGGGCGGGCGCGGCGGGGTTCCGGCTGATCGCGACCTGTTCGGTGCCGCAAGGATCGTTGCAGGTCCAGCTCGGCACCGCCCATGACCCGCGCAAGGAGGTCGACTGGCGTGGCGGACAGGTCAGCGGCTATGTTTCGCACGCCCCGGACAGCCGCTCGCTGATCGAGTCGGCCTTCGACCACCGTCCCCAGGCGATGCTGCTCGTCGCCGACACGCCCACCGCTGGACTGGAACCCAACCCCAGCCCCGATGTCGACGGCGTGCCCAACAACCACCTGGCTTACGCCATCCAATGGTTCCTGTTCGCCGCCATCGCCGCAATTATCTATGCTTTGGCGGTCGTTCGGCGCAATCGAACGGTTGTGGTAAGTCACACACACCAGTAAGCCGCACCGCATCATGCGCTATCTCAGTACCCGCGGCTCCGCCCCCGTCCTCGATTTCCGGGGCGCGACCCTGGCCGGTCTCGCCAGCGATGGCGGGCTTTATGTCCCCGAAGCCTGGCCGACCCTGACGCCTATGGAGATCGAAGGGCTGGCGGGCCTGTCCTATGCGCAGACCGCCGCGAAGATCATGGCGCCGTTCATCGGCGACAGCCTGACCCCTGAGGAACTGCAAGACCTGTGCGACGCCGCTTATGGCCGTTTCTCGCACGCCGCCGTCACGCCCCTGGTCCAGCTCGACCATGACCAGTGGCTGCTCGAACTCTTCCACGGCCCGACGCTCGCCTTCAAGGACGTGGCGCTCCAGATGCTGGGCCTGCTCTTCGAACGGTTCCTGCGCGGCACCGACACGCGCCTGACCATCGTCGGCGCGACCAGCGGCGACACCGGCTCGGCGGCGATCGATGCGGTGGCGGGGCGCGCCAATATCGACATCTTCATGCTGCACCCGGCGGGCCGCGTGACCGAGATCCAGCGCCGCCAGATGACGACGGTGCTTGCCCCCAATGTCCACAACATCGCCATCGAGGGCAATTTCGACGACGCCCAAGCGCTGGTGAAGGCGATGTTCAACGACCACGCCTTTGCCGACCGCCATACCCTGTCGGCGGTCAACTCGATCAACTGGGCGCGGTTGATGGCGCAGGTCGTCTATTATTTCTACGCCGCCGTCCGGCTGGGCGCGCCGGGTAAGGCCGTCGCCTTCTCGGTGCCGACCGGCAATTTCGGGGACGTGTTCGCCGGTTACGTCGCGGCACGCATGGGCCTGCCGGTCGAACGGCTGATCGTGGCGACCAACGTCAACGACATCCTCCACCGCGCCTTGTCCTCGGGCGATTATTCCAAGGGACAGGTGCAGGCGACCGCGACCCCCTCGATGGACATTCAGGTTAGCTCCAATTTCGAACGCCTGCTGTTCGACGCGAACGGTCGCGACGGCAGCGCCTTGGCCGCCCAGATGAAGGGCTTCGAGGCATCGGGCGCGATGCGGCTGACCAATGCGCAGAGCCAGGCCATCGCGCCGCTCTTCACCAGCACCCGCGTCAATGCCGATGACATGAGCCGCGCGATGCGCTGGGCCCATGACGAAGCGGGCCAGGTGCTCGACCCGCACACCGCTATCGCGCTGTCCGCCGCCCGCGCTGCCGAGACGACCGCGCCGGTGGTGACGCTGGCCACCGCCCACCCGGCGAAGTTCACCGACGCGGTCGAGCGCGCGACCGGCGTGCGCCCCCCGCTCCCCCGCCGCGTCGGCGACCTGTTCGAGCGCGAGGAACGCTTCACCACCCTGCCCGCCACCTTCGACGCGGTGACGGCCTTTATCGACGGGCATGGTTTGCGCTAACGCGGGCGCATGAAACTCGAAACGATGATCGGCGAGCCCTGGGCGGATTACGGGCTGGTCGACTCCGGCCATGGTCGCAAGCTGGAACGCTATGGCCGGTTCCGCTTCATCCGCCCAGAACCCCAGGCGATGTGGGCCCCGGCGACCACCGACTGGCGGGCGGCGGCCGAGTTCGTGCCCGGCTCGGACGAGGATGGCGGCGGCCGGTGGAATTTCGCCGAGCCGGTCCCGCGCGAGGGCTGGCCGCTGAAGTGGAACGAGGTGCGCTTCACCGCGCAGAACACGCCGTTCCGCCATCTGGGCTTCTTCCCCGACATGGCCCCCGTCTGGAGCTGGATGCGCGAGCAGGTCGACGGGCTGGCCGAGCCGGAGTGCATGAACCTGTTCGGCTATACCGGCGTCGGCACGCTGGCGATGGCATCGGCGGGCGCGAAGATGGTCCATGTCGACGCATCCAAGAAGTCGGTCGAGGCGGCGCGCGGCAATGCGATGCTGTCGGGGCTGGGCGATGCGCCGGTCCGCTGGATCATCGACGACGCCGCCAAGTTCGTCGCGCGCGAGGTGCGGCGCGGGCGGCGCTATGACGGCATCCTGCTCGACCCGCCCAAATATGGACGCGGGCCGGAGGGCGAGGTGTGGCGGCTGGAGGAAGACCTGCCCGGCCTGATCGCCAATTGCCGCCAGTTGCTGGACGCCGACTCACGCTTCCTGTTCCTGACGGTGTACGCGGTGCGCATGTCGGCGATGGCGATCGGCGAGATGATGCGCCAGGTGATGGCCGACCTGCCCGGCAAGGTGGAATGCGGCGAACTCGGCGTGCGGGAAGAGGCGCGCGGGCTGACCCTGCCGACGGCCATTTGGGCTAGGTGGAGCCGATAGAGTCTCAGCCTCCCAGTCCCAACAGCCGTTCGTGCTGAGCGAAGTCGAAGCACACGCCCCGCCGCTATGACCTGGCGTGGCCTTCGACTTCGCTCAGGCTGAACGGGGGTTGTGGATTTCGATCAACGCCACCTCATAGGTCGCGACCGCCCCCCCGGCCTCAAACCGTCTGGCAATCCGCCGCATAGCCCCCGGCGGAATCGGGCGATGTCCCTCGCGCGGCGTCCCCGCCCCGATCGCCCGCAGCGAGCGCATGAAATCCGCCGCCGAGCCATGGCGCTGCTCGAATGTCCGCGTGGCGATCGTCCCCATGGCGGCAAGCGCCTCGACCGGCGGATAGGCCGGGCTGCCCGCGACATATCCCTCGGCCCGGTGCGCCTCGTGCCACGCCGCGAACGTGCCCTCGACCAGCGTCGTCACCAGCATCCGCCCGCCCGGTGCCAGTAGCGCCGCAAGCCGCCGCAAGCCGCCTTCCAGATCGGCGAACCACTGTACCGCCAGGCTGCTGACAATCAGGTCGAACGGCGGCTCGCCGGGAAGATCGGGATGCTCGCCGTCCATCACCCGACCCCGCGCACCGGGATTGGCCGCCAATCCGCGCGCCAGCATGGCGGGCGCGATGTCGGTCATCAGCCAGTCGGGCCGCTCCAGCCGGGGCAAGACCGCCGCCGTCAGGAAACCGGTGCCGCATCCCACCTCCAGCACGCGTGGAGCAGGCGGCGCGACCGCAACCACCCGCTCGGCGAGCCAGTCCGCCACCTGGCGCTGCACCACGGCATGGGCGTCATAAGCCGCCGCCGCGTCGAAGGCCCGCGCGATCCGCGCCGCCGAATGGGCCTTGGTCCCGCTCATCGGCTCAGTCGCGCACCGACCGGATCGCCGCCGCCGCGATCCACGGCGCGCCCGCGACGAGCAACAGCGAGACCGAAGCCAGCAGCTTGAGCGCGCCCATATCCCCGCTCCCCGCTCCGAAGATCAGCAGCGGCAAGGCCAATGGCAACAGCAACAACCCGGCCAACCCTCCAGCGCCCCGCAGTCCCGCCGTCAACGCCCCCGTCGCCACCGCCAGTGCGGCCAGCCCCGGTGTGCCGAGCAGCAACCCCGCCTCGACCCGGCCGAGCGCCGCCGCATCCAGTCCGAACAGCCCGCCCGCCACCAGCGCGGCCAACATCAGCGGTGGTGCGAAGGCCAGCCAGTGCGCCGCGATCCTGAAACTCATCACCAGCGGTAGCGACAGGCCATGCACGCGAATCTGGTCGAACCAGCCCGACTCGGCATCGGGTGCGACGAGCCGTTCGACCGGCAACAGGGCGGCGAGCAGCGCAGCGACCCAGATCGCCCCCGCACCCACCCGCATCAGCACCGCCCGGTCGGGCCCGATGGCGAAGGGAAACAGCACCACCGCCAGCAGGAAGAAGCCGCAGACCAACGCCGCGCCGCCCCCGGCATAGCCGCGCCGCACGTCGCGCGCGATCAGGGTCAGGGCGATGCTCATGCGGGCACGAACCCATCCAGCGCGAGCGGCTTCGCCTCGGCCAGCCCCAAGGGCTGATGTGTGGTCAGCAGCACCGCGCCGCCGTCCGCCCGGTGCCGCGCGATGACCCGCTCCAGCATCGCCACGCCGTCGGCGTCCAGCCCGTTGCCGGGCTCGTCCAGCAGCCACAGCGTCGCCCGCGCCGCCAGCACCCGCGCCAGCGCGGCGCGCCGACGCTGCCCGGTCGACAACAACCGCACCGGCACCTCGGCCAGTTCGGCCAGCCCCACCGCCTCCAGCGCCTCCGCCACGCGGCCACGGGCATCGGCCGGACGGTCGAGCCGCGCCCAGAACAGCAACGCGTCGCCCAGCCGCCGCTCGGGATCGAGCGCGATGTCCTCGGTCATCAGCGCCATGCGGCCGGTGCGCACGACGCCCCCCTCGAACGGCGCGATCAGCCCGGCCGCGAGCCGCAACAGGCTCGACTTGCCGATCCCGTTGGGGCCTGTGACGATCGCCGCCTCGCCCTCGGCCAAAGTCAGCGACAACCGGGCAAAGAGCAGCCGCCCGCCCCTTATGCAGGCAACCTCGGACAGGCCCAGGATCACGCCACCGCGTCTTCGAGCGCGTGCATATCCGCGTCGGACAGGCCGAAATGATGGCCGATCTCATGGATCGTCACATGCACGACCAGATCGTCGAGCCGCACCCCCGTCTCGATCCATTCGTCCAAGATCGCGCGCCGATAAAGGTGGATGCGGTCGGGCAAGCTCCCCGAATCCATGCTGCTTTTCTCGCCCAGCGGACGGCCATGATAGAGGCCGGTCAGGTCGAGCGGATGCTCGATGCCCAGCGCCGCCAGCGTCTCGTCATCGGCATAGTCCTCGACGATCAGCACCACATCGCCCAGATGGACGCGGAACTCGTCCGGCAGGCGCGCGATCGCGGCGCGGGCGATCGCCTCGATCCCATCGGCTCCCGGTGCCGCGCCGATCCCGTCTTGCCCGCTCATGCGCGCCGTCTTACCCCTGGGGCAGGCGAAAGAACAAGAGAAGCAAGGGGACGCGCATGGTGGAGCGGCTGAACGATCTGGATCGGGACGAAGCGCTGGACGGCCTGCCCGACTGGGACTGGGACGAAGCGCGCGATGCGATCAGCCGCCGTTTCGTCTTCGCCGATTTCAATGAGGCGTTCGGCTTCATGACCCGCGTGGCGCTGCTTGCGGAAAAGGCGGACCATCACCCCGAATGGTCCAATGTGTGGAACCGGGTCGACATCGTGCTGACCACCCATGACGCGGGCGGCCTGTCGGCACGCGATATCGACCTGGCCGAAGCCATCGACGCGCTGGTGGAGTGACCACCAAAATCCTCCCCATCTCCGATGGGGAGGGGGACCGCCGAGCGTCAGCCCGGTGGTGGAGGGGCAAGGCCAGACGGCCCGCCTCATGACAGAACATAGGAGGGTGGCACTGCCTGGGCCATGCCCCTCCACCATGCTGCACATGGTCCCCCTCCCCAAGCACCGCTTGGGGAGGATTGGGCCTCACTCCACCGTCTGCTCGATCGCGCCGAAGATCGGATGGTGGCGGTCGTCCTCCATCCAGATGCGGACGGTATCGCCCTTTTTCAGGAACGGCGTAACGGCCGCGCCGCCGCGGATCGTCTCAATCATCCGCACTTCCGCGATGCAGCTATAGCCGACGCCGCCCTCGGCGACCGGCCTGCCCGGGCCGCCGTCCGCATCGCGGTTGGACACGGTGCCCGAACCGATGATCGTCCCCGCCCCCAGCGCGCGGGTCTTCGCCGCATGGGCGATCAGCGTGCCGAAGTCGAAGGTCATGTCCGCCCCCGCCTCGGCCCGGCCGAAGGGCTTGCCGTTCAGGTCGACCTTGAGCACCCGGTGCAGCTTGCCGTCCCGCCACCAGTCGCCCAGCGATTCGGGCGTGACGAAGACCGGCGAGAAGGCCGAGGCGGGCTTGGACTGGAAAAAGCCGAACCCCTTGGCAAGCTCGCCCGGAATCAGCCCGCGCAGCGACACGTCGTTCGTCAGTCCGACCAGCCGGATCGCCGCCAGCGCCTCCTCGCGGCTGGCGCCTATCGGTACGTCGCCGGTGACGACGACGACCTCGCCCTCCAGATCGCAGCCCCAGCTCTCGTCGGCCAGCGGGATCGCGTCGCGCGGGCCCAGGAACCCGTCCGAGCCGCCCTGATAGATCAACGGATCGTGCCAGAAGCTCTCGGGCAGCTCCGCCCCGCGCGCCTGGCGGACCAAGGCGACATGATTCACATAGGCCGATCCGTCCGCCCATTGATACGCGCGCGGCAGCGGCGAGGCGGCGTCATGCTCGTGGAAGCGCTCGCGCGGAATCGCCGCATGGTCGAGATCGGTCGCCAGATTGGCCAGCGCGGGCGCCACCGCCTCCCAATCGTCGAGCGCGGCCTGCAATGTCGGCGCGATATGCCCCGCATCGGCATACCAGGCGAGATCGCTCGACACGACGACCAGCTTGCCGTCGCGACCTTCCTTGAGACTGGCGAGTTTCATGCAGGACTCCTCTTCGCTAACTGGTATCGGATGTAACCATCCGTCCGCGCTTGTCACGCATTGTGGCGATGATCCTGCCCGAAACTTGACTTTTGGCAAGGCACGGCGCACATGCCCCCCGTCGAGGCGTCCACTCGCAGCGTGAACGGACCATCTGGTCCCGGCTCCGCCCCGACCCTGTCTTCAGGCTTCCCTTGTCACGCGGGGTGTCATCAACCCCGGCGCCGCTCCTCGCGGCCCTTCCGTGACTCGCGCGCCATGATCGAAAGCAATTCCATGTCCTTTTCCGAACTCGGCCTTGCCGAGCCGCTCGTCCGCGCGCTCGAAGCCAAGGGCTATTCCGAACCCACCCCGATCCAGCGCGATTCGATCCCGACGCTGCTGGAAGGCCGCGACCTGCTCGGCATCGCGCAGACCGGCACCGGCAAGACGGCGGCCTTCGTCCTCCCGTCGATCCAGCGCCTGGTCGAGGCGAACAAGCGCGTCCTGCCGACCCATTGCCGGATGCTCGTCCTTGCTCCCACGCGCGAACTCGCCAGCCAGATCGCCGAGAATGCGAAGGGCTATGCCAAATTCTCCAAGCTGGCGGTCGCGACCGTCTTCGGCGGCACCAGCCTGAACAAGAACCGCCAGGACCTGTCGCGCGGCGTGGACATCCTGGTCGCGACGCCCGGTCGCCTGATCGACCTGGTCGAGCAGGGCTTCCTGAACCTGTCGATGATCGAGATCCTGGTGCTGGACGAGGCCGACCAGATGCTCGACCTGGGCTTCATCCACGCGCTGCGCCGCATCGTGAAGATGATCCCGCGCAAGCGCCAGACCCTGTTCTTCTCGGCCACCATGCCCGCCGCGATCCGCGACCTGGCCGACAAGTTCCTGGACAATCCCGCGACCGTGACCGTCACCCCGGTGTCGACCACAGCCGAGCGCGTCGACCAGTCGGTGACCTTCGTCACGCAACAGGAAAAGCAGGCGCTGCTGACCATCCTGCTGGCCGATCCCGCGATCGAGCTGGCGCTGGTCTTCACCCGCACCAAGCATGGCGCCGACCGCGTCGTGAAGCTGCTGGCAGGCAACGGCATCGCCGCCAACGCGATCCACGGCAACAAGAGCCAGGGCCAGCGCGAGCGGGCGCTGGGCGAGTTCCGCTCGGGGCAGACCCGTGTGCTGGTGGCGACCGACATCGCCGCGCGTGGCATCGACATTCCGGGCGTCAGCCACGTCTTCAACTTCGAGCTGCCCAACGTCGCCGAACAATATGTCCACCGTATCGGCCGCACCGCGCGCGCGGGTCGTTCGGGCATGGCCATCGCCTTCTGCGCCGAGGATGAGCGTCCCTATCTGAAGGATATCGAGAAGCTGACGCGGCAGAAGATCAATGTCGTGCCGCTTCCGGCCGACTTCGTGAAGCGTGCCGAGACGATCAAGTCGCAGCGGGTGAAGGCGATCGGCGCCGATCCCGCGCCGCGCGTCGACCGCCCGCGCGATCCGGCGCGTCCTCGTGCGACCCATCATCCGCGCGCGACCGACGCGCGGGCCCCGCAGGGTCGCCAGCCGCGCCGTCGTAGCGGCGGCGGTGCCCGTGGTCGCGGCGGCCAGGGCCGCCCCGGCGGTGGTGGTGGTGCCGGCGGCGGTGCCGGTCGCGGCGCACAGGGCTAAGCCACGTCGCGCTTTAAAGCCCCTCTCCCGGCAGGGGAGGGGTTGGGGAGGGGCAAGAGCCACGGGCGTTGACCTCGGTGAGACTCCCTGCCCTCCCCCATCCCCTCCCGCCTGCGGGAGGGGCGTGCCAAGCGATTGAGGCTGGCACCATTCCTTCCTCTCCCGCGTTGATCGCGTAACGATCCCAGCGCATCAGGAGAGGTTGCCATGGATATTGCCCACACCCCCGCCGCCGAACGCATCGCGCGCGTGCTGTGCGGCCAGCGCTTGAGCGCCAATGCCGGAGGCGATTCGGAGTCCGCCGCCAAGCTGGTCGACGATCACTGGCGCGAACATATGAGCGACGCGCTGGCAGTGCTGCGGACCCTACGCGAACCCGATCAGGCGATGGCCGAGGCGGGCGATCCCGCGATCTGGGAAAAGATGGTGCTGGTCGCCGTCGAAGCGGCCAAGCCGCCCAAGGTAACCCTGTAAGATCCTCCCCGGTAGGGGGAGGTGGCAGGGCGGACACCCTGACGGAGGGGGGCTCCCGCAGGCGGTTGCCGTTGCGGAACGGCCCCCTCCCCGAATCTATTACACCGTCACCTGCTCGCCCAGTTCCAGCACCTTGCCCGGCGGAATCCGCAGGAAGTCGGTCGGATCGCTGGCGTTGCGCTGCAGGAACATGAACAGCCGGTCCTGCCAGGGCGGCATGCCCTTTTCCGCCTCGGGTTTCAGCGTGTTGCGGCCGATGAAATAGCTCGTTTTCATCGGGTCTAGCCCCGACATCCGCGTCTCCACCCCCAGATCGCGGGGCAGGTCGCGCGGGATGTCCGGCGTCTCCATGAAGCCATAGGTCAGCGTCACAGTCGCGAAATTGTCGTCCAGCCGCTCGACATGCGCGCGCTTCTCGGCCGGCACGACGGGGCGATCGGCGGTGCGGATCGTCACGACCAGATTCTGTTCGTGCAAGATCTTGTTATGCTTCAGATTGTGGAGCAGCGCGCCGGGAGCCGACGCCGGATTGGCGGTCAGGAACACCGCCGTTCCGGGCACCCGTTCGGGCGGGCGCTTGGCCAGCGCGGCGGCGAGGTCGGCGAGCGGAATCGCCTGGCGCTTCTCGAAGGCCGCGACAATCCCGCGCCCGCGCACCCAGGTGTGGATGATCGTCCCCACCCCCGCGCCGACCAGCAACGGCACCCAGCCGCCCTCGATCACCCGCAGGATGTTCGCCCCGAAAAATACGAGGTCCAGCGCCAGGAAAGGCAGGATCGCCGCCAGCGCCAGCGGACGCGACCAGCCCCAGCGATGCCGCACGACCAGATAGGCGAGGCAGGTCGTCACCACCATCGTTCCCGTCACCGCGATGCCATAGGCGGCGGCCATCGCGGAGGAGGTCTTGAACTGGATGACCAGCACCAACACCCCGAACAACAGCAGCCAGTTGATCGCGGGCAGATAGATTTGCCCCTGGAAATCGGCCGAGGTCTGGCGGACGCGCAGGCGCGGCAGCAAGCCGAGCTGGATCGCCTGTTGGGTCAACGAGAAGGCGCCGGTGATCACCGCCTGCGCCGCGATGACGGTGGCGAGCCCCGCCAGCACGATCAGCGCGGGGCGGAGCGACTCGGGCGCCATCAGGAAGAACCAGTCCTGATTGGTGAAGGGCTGTCCGTTCGCGGTCGCCCGCTCCAGCGCCGACAGCGCGAACGCCCCCTGCCCCAGATAGTTGAGCGCCAGCGCCGGCAGGACCAGCGAGAACCAGCCGATCCGGATCGGCAGCCGCCCGAAATGCCCCATATCGGCGGTCAGCGCCTCCGCGCCCGTCACCGTCAGGAAGACCGCCCCCAGCACGAACAGCCCCACCACACCATGGCTCGCCAGGAAGCTGACGCCGTAACCCGGCCAGATCACCCGCGCGATCGAGGGTTCGTCGGCGATATGCCATAGGCCCAGCCCGCCGATGACGAGGAACCACAGGATGCAGATCGGCCCGAACAGCTTCGACACCGACGCCGTCCCGCGCGACTGGATGAAGAACAGCGCGACCAGGATGACGATGGTGCACATCCGGATCACGTCTTCGTTGAAGATCGTGGCGGCGGCGGGGATGGTGTGCAGCCCCTCCATCGCCGACAGGACCGACAAGGCCGGCGTAATGATCGCATCGCCGTAGAAGAGCGACGCCCCCGCCGCGCCGAGCACGAGCGCTAGGCGTGAGCGTATGCCCACCGAGCGCCGGGCGAGCGCGGCCAGCGCCAGCACCCCGCCCTCGCCCTGATTGTCGGCGCGCATCAGGAAGACGACATATTTGATCGTCACGACCAGGATCAGCGACCAGAGCGC
>JAAIGG010043411.1_pt1 | contig 12294 bp, 11 predicted proteins | sample 6487391 | NCBI WGS metagenome assembly JAAIGG01 (sample SAMN13974130, study PRJNA590717) | phyllosphere metagenome | biome: asymptomatic weeds; feature: pooled weeds collected from a community garden; material: weeds; isolation source: pooled asymptomatic leaves from various weed species from...
CCGGTGCCCGGCCAGCCGCCCAAGCAGCCAAACCAGGCGCCCCGGCCCACGCTCCTACGCAGCACGCCCCGCCCGGCCGCAGCCGAACGGGGCGTGAATGACTTACGACCTAGCCCGCCTAATGAGGCAGGTACCAAAGCCCGCGGGCGGGCGGAACGTCGCAGCGTCGTCCGCCTAGCCGGTCGGGGCTACCGGCTGGCCTTCAGCGTCAAAACTGCGCTTTTCAGCCCCTTGGCAGTGGCGGTCAGGCGCAGCTCGCCCGGCTGGGCACCCGCCTGCACGATGGCCACGAGCTGGCCGTGGAAGGCGTGCATCTGGGGCTGGTGAAACGGCTCTAAGTTGGTAGCGTCGCCGTTGCCCACGGCCCGGAACTTGCCGGCCCCACTCACCGCGAAGCGCAGCTGCTGGGTCGCGTCGGGGCAGAGGTTGCCGTCCTTGTCCTCGACGCGGGCCGTGACGTAGGCCAGGTCCTGGCCGTCGGCGGCCAGCGCGGGGCGGTCGGGCACCAGGCGAATGTGGTGGGGCTGGCCGGCGGTGCGCACGGTTTCCTCGCCCACGGCCTGGCCCTGCGCATCGTAGGCCACTACCTTGATGCTACCGGGCGCGTACTTCACGTCGTTCCACATGAGGCGGTAGCGGGTCTGGGGCTGGTCGGACTTCCCCTTGGTTTGGCGGCCCTGGCTGACCCCGTTCACGAAGAGCTCGGCCGAGGGCGCGTTGGTGTAGCAGTACACGGGGGTGGGCTGGCCCTCGCGGCCGGGCCAGGTCCAGTGCGGCAGCAGGTGCACGGTGGGCACGGTGGGGTTCCACTTGGCGCGGTAGAGGTAGTAGCGGTCCTTGGGCAGGCCCGCCAGGTCCACGATGCCGAAGTACGAGCTGTGCGAGGGCCACACCTCGTCGTAGGGCGTGGGCTCGCCCAGGTAGTCGAAGCCCGTCCACACGAATTCGCCGATCACGAAGTCCAAGTCGTCCTGCTTGGCAAACTCCTCGTCGGGCGTCTGCGACCAGGGGCACACCTCCAGGTCGTAGCTCGACGACTGGTTGTCGGGGTACTTCCGGTCCTTGGCCTTCTCCACCGGAAACTTGTACACCCCGCGGCTGCTCACCGTGGAAGCCGTTTCGCTGCCCAGGATGAAGCCCTGCGGCAGCTTATCGTTGGCCCACGCGTAGCGGGCCGGCTTGTAGTTGAAGCCCGCGATGTCGAGCACCGAGGCGAAGTTGTTGGCCACCGACGGCTCCAGGCGGTTCATGCCGGCCGTGACGGGGCGGGTGGGGTCTTCGCGGTGCACGATGTCTTGCAGGCGCTTGGCGATTTTGCCGCCGCCCGGCTCGTCCTGGTCGGGCACCTCGTTGCCGATGCTCCACATGATGACCGACGGGTGGTTGCGGTCGCGGTGCACCATGTTCACCAAATCCCGCTCGCTCCACTGGTCGAAGTACTGGCTGTAGCCGTTCTTCACCTTGGGCGTTTTCCACTCGTCAAACGCCTCCACCATCAGCATGAAGCCCATCTCGTCGCAGAGCTGCACCAGCTCGGGGGCGGGCATGTTGTGCGAGGTGCGAATGGCATCGCAGCCCATGTCCTTGAGAATGGCGAGCTGGTGGCGCAGCGCCGCCACGTTGATGGCGGCCCCTAGCGGCCCCAGGTCGTGGTGGTTGCACACGCCCTTGAACTTACGGGTTTGGCCGTTGAGCGAGAAGCCCTTCCCGGCCTCAAACTTAAAGGAGCGGATGCCGAACGGCGTCTGATACGTGTCTTTCAGCTCGTTGCCGGCGTAGAGCCTGGAGGTCGCCGCGTAGAGCGCCGGCGTTTCGGGCGACCACAGCCGGGGCTGGGGCACCACGATATTCTGCTCGAACGTCTGGCCGTCGGTAGCCAGCAGGTTGGTGCTGGTAGTGGCCACCACCGCGCCGCTGGGGTCGCGGATTTCGGTTTCCAGGCGCAGGGGCTGAAAGGCATTGCCGGGGGTTTCGACCTGCGTGCGCAGCTTCACCTTGGCAAACTGCGGGTTGATTTCGGGGGTGGTGAGGGTTGTGCCCCACACCGGGATATGCACGTCGCCGGTCACGATGAGGTGCACGTTGCGGTAGAGGCCCGCGCCGGGGTACCAGCGCGAGGCCTCGGGCTGGTTGGTGAGGCGCACGGCCAGCACGTTGTTGCCGTCGGCCCGCAGCGCGTTGGTAATGTCGAAGCTAAACGAGTTGTAGCCGTAGGGCCAGCTGCCGATTTCCTGGCCGTTGACGAACACGTGGGCGTCGCTCATGGCCCCGTCGAAGAGCAGCACCGCCCGCTGGCCCGGCCCGAAGCCCGGCACCGCCAGCCGCCGCCGGTACCAGCCCGTGCCGATAAACGGCAGCCCGCCCGTGCGCCCCGATTTGAGGGTGGCCGTCTGCTCCTGGTTCTCAGCGATTTTGACCACCTGCGCGTCGTTGCGGCCGTCGAACGGCCCGTAGATGGCCCAGTCGTGCGGCACGCTCACCGCTTGCCACTTGGCATCGTCGAACTGCGGGGCGGCGGCGTTGGCCACGTCGCCCTTCGTAAATTTCCAGCCCGTGGTGAGAATGGTTTCCTGGCGGCCCTGCGCGTGCGCGGCCGGCTGCGCCGCCAGCAGCGCCCCGAGCAGCAGGGCCGGCCGAGCAGCTTTACTAAACGAGTGATTCATAAGATAATACTGAAATCCCTGGGATAAAACCCACTGGGCCAGCTCGCAAAGTACTACCCGAGTGCGCCAACCTCGCAACGGCCACGGGGCGCTTTCTTCGCGCTGCGACCACGGGCAGCGCGTTTTTTAAAAGGCCGGGCGAGACGCTTTGAGGAGGAGTCAGGGGTAGTCCACGTAGCGCACAAGCGTATAGGAGTTGGTCCACCACTTACCCTCCGCTTCGCTGTCCTGGGCCTGACGCCATTCTTGTGGGTCGATGGCCCGCTGCTGGCGCTGCCCCTCGGCGGTTACCCAGCTCACGGTGCAGGGCCGGAAAGTAAAATCGGCAACCTCATATTGATGCAGGGCATATCGCCGGAAAGAACTTTGGTGGTAGGATACCAAATAGGTCGTACCCGGCCGCAGGCCCACCGTGAGCAGGACAGAATCGCCCCCTGCTCGCCGCGAATGGACGGTCAGCGTTTGGCCGTCATTGTCCAGCACGGTATCGGCCGCAGCATAGCGTAAGGTAGGGGCCATCGTGCCGTATGCGACCACGGCCGCTCCGGGCGACCTAGCGTCCCCCTCTTGCAGGAGCGCCCGCGGAATTTTCCACGTGAGCCGCACATCGAAGGACGATTGATTACGCAGGTAAACGAAGCGCTCGTTCTGCCAGCTGTTCGAGCAACTTACGGTCCCGCCTAGCCCCAGCAGCAACAGGAGCGCCCGGCCGAATTTTCGGCGGCCGGCGGGCGCGGGCCGGCCGCGCTTGTTGTTTGAAGAATCCATCAGCCATTAATAGCTACCCCGCGAAAAGGTCACCCGGCCCAAACTACCCGGCAGGATAGTATGCATTCTCCGCTTGGCTGGCAGCGGCAAGAAGACGCCCACTTAGAAAAACAACTTATCAAGGGAGTGCATGCGACCCCACGCTTGGAATCAGTGCGGGTTTCAGCGCCCCTAGCTACTGCGCGCGGCGTAGTATTTTTCTGTAGCGATGCCTGGCAGAATAGAAAAACCAGTTTTCCGCTCCCCATCTCTGTAACGTCCGGTTGGTAGGCGAGTATCCACTGCGCCAAACTACTTTCCCGAATGACTCATGAGGTTTCTTGCTTTTGCCTGTTTTATACTGGCCTGTCAACTCACGCTCACCCTACCCGCGTTTGCGCGTGAGGGGAAACCCGATTTTCGCCAGCTGGTCGATAGCTATGCCAAGCGGCGCGGTTTCAACGGGACCGTGCTCGTGGCCCGGGGCGGCAAGGTGCTTTTTAGCGGCTCCTACGGGCTGGCGGATGCCGAATGGTCGGTTCCCAACGGCCAGCAGGAGCGCTATCGGATTGGCTCCCTGAGTAAACCGCTGATCGCGACGCTGGTGATGCAGCTTGTCGAGCAGGGGCACCTGAAGCTGGACGGCACCCTCGGCGCTTACCTGCCCGACTTATACGGCGGTACCGATGCCGCGCCGGTAACGGTTGCCCAGCTGCTCAGCCACACCTCGGGACTGGCCGACTTACCCGGTCGCTACGACGATGCTTGGTGGCAGACGGAAGCCCGGCGAAGCTACGCGCCGCTTGACTTTGCCCGCGAGTGGATAAAGCCCAACTTACTCGAACAGCCCGGCGCCACCTGGCGGTACAACAACAACGGCTTTTACCTGCTGGGCCTGCTTATCGAGCGAGTTACCGGGCAGAAATTAGCCGATAACCTTCGGCAACGGCTGTTTGACCCGGCTGGCATGAGCGGCAGCGGCCTCTTCTCGGAGCGGGACGTACTGCCGAAGCTGGCGCTTGGCTACGCCCGCTCACCCGCCGGCGTACTCGAACATCCACTCGCGATTAATTCCAGCGTTTCGTATGCGGCGGCGGGCATTTACGCCACGGCCGATGACCTTTTCCGGTTCGACTGTGCGCTGTACGGTTCCCGGCTGCTTCGCCCGGAAACCCGGGCCCTCATGCTGCAGGCGCACAGTGCCGCCTATGGGTTTGGGTGGAATGCGGACCGTTGGACGCTGCCCGATGGTCGCCGCCTGCCCGTTGTCTCGCATACCGGCAGCGTGCCCGGCTACCAGAGCTACTACCTACGCTCCGAGCCGAACCAGGACTGCGTCATCATCCTCGACAACTTCTGGCAGGGAGCATTGGTAGTCCAGATGGGCCGGGATTTGATGGAAGTGCTCAATGGCAAGCCGATGCAGCTTGCTACCCGCAGCTTAGACGAGTTGCTAACCCCCATCGCGTACCGCGCGGGCACCCGGGCGATGGTGGCCGCCTATCAGGGCCTCACGGCCCGGCGGGGCGAATACGACCTGAGCGAGCGAGCATTTAATACCTTGGGCTACAAATTTCTCCGCGCCGGCCGCCTCGATGACGCCATTGCGGTCTTTGGCTGGGCAGTTCAGCTATTTCCGCAATCGGCCAACACCCATGACAGCTTAGGCGAAGCCTATCGCCAAGCGGGCAACATCACCGAAGCCGTGCGCAGCTACAACGCCGCGCTCACCCTAGACCCCACTAGTACGAGTGCCAAAAAAGCGCTCGAAGAGCTGAAGGGTAGCGGTGGCTCGCAGTAGCCAATAAGCAGGCACTAGTGCTTAGTCAGGAAAAGTGCTTAACAAAACGGGCGGCCGTGGCGCCTCACCCCCCGGCCCCCTCTCCGAAAAAGGAGAGGGGGAGCCGACCAAAAATTAGGGTAACTAATTTCCTTGACTGAGCACTAGCGCGAGTTTAGCGTAGCGTAACTCGTGCTAACTATGGTGTAGAGGCTGCGCCTCCACTGCCGCAACGCGGCAAGCCGCGTAAACATGGCTTGTCAGGCAGCGTCTTGATTACTGACTCTCAACCCATCCCCTTCCATCCGCTACGCTCGGCGTGATACTTTATCGGGCTAGAGCTACCCAGTACGGCGAGAGTCATAGCGGTAGCTATCGACATCGGTGCGGGTTTGGGTACGATAGAGGAAGTCGATAGTCCGTAAGTCGTGCCCTAAAACGGGAGTTGGTTCATCTTCATTCACATCGATATACAGCACGATTGCTAACACTGATTCCAGCGCAAATTCTTGTTTCAGCTGAAGGATGATTTCGGCCCGGCCTTCAAGTTTGGCAATTACCTCAGTCACTAATTGGTCAATCCGAAGTGGCTCCTTTCCTTTTTCTGTTTCTAGCTGCCAGCCAGAAAATCTCAAGTGGGAATTGTATTGGCCTTTGTCACCCTTCTGCCAGGTGGTAGTCGGCTCAATACCTAAGCGAGCGGTTATCTCCGCTGGTATAAAGTCCCCGCCTTGCAAAGCAAAATACACCCAAGAATTACAAGTACTCATCTGCTATTTAATTACTGAGTTAAAATAATCACAAGCCGGCTTTTACGCTCTAACAATGAGGTTAGGAATGCCCCTCTACTTAAAACGTCGATCATGCTTCGGTAAGCTCAGCATAACTGATGTGAGAAAAAGAAGTCTTTCTCAACAGCTTCACCGAGCCTTTGCAGCGCGTAAGAGCAACTACAAGGCTAACACCTAACCTCACGCATTCAGTAATCGCCACATTACCCGATCCGCTTCGAACTCTGCCTCGCTAGCAGCGGGCGGATATTCCACGGCGATGTAGCTGTTGGGCGTACCCATCACCTGTCGCAGCTCGGCCTCTAGCTGCTTCGCCTGCGGCAGGTTATCCTCCCCGCCCGGGTCCCCGGCGGCTACGCACAACCCACAGACGAGCTGCGCATCCGTCGTGAATTTGAGCAGGACAGAATCCAGGTCGGCCCGCACGGCGTGCAACTGGTACCAGACAAAGCAGTGCGTGGGGTGCGCCGTGGCGTAGGCGATCACCTCCGCTACCGTGGTCAGGGGCCGTTCCACCTCGTCGAGGAAGCGGCCTTCCGGGGTCCAGACTTGCAGCCACTGGTTGACCAAGGGCTCTAGCTGCTCCCGCTGGCAGAAGTGCTGCAGAAAGCGCTCGATGGTGGGGGCGTCGCGGCCCCGCGAGAGGCAGTAGATATCGTAGAACATAGCAGGGCGGCCGAGCGGCAGAGGCGCTCATAATCAGTATTGGTGGACCAGGCGTTAGTAGCGGTCCGGGTCTTCCATGCGCCAGGTCAAATCGATATCCTTGAAATCCAGCTCGCGGTAGCCGTAACGCTCGCTTAGCTCAGCCACGGGAATATCCTGCTGCGCGGGGCTACGCGCAACAGGGCGGGCTTGCGCTGGGCTACGGTGCGCTCCACCCACTCATGGCGGTACGCGAGCAGTTTGTAGAGGTACTCCTGGGCTGTCATGTCGGGGAGTTGATGGTGGCAGGCGCGTGTTGCCCGCAAAGCGTAGCGTTCTATTTTGCAGCTAATAACACTGCCTTGGCGCTTTAATCGAATTACCTGCACACCGGCGACCGCCAGACCGCGGCCGACCTCTACCCGCGCATTCAGCGCTACCTGGCGCTCTGGGAAAAGCGCCCCGACGGGCTGATGGCCATCCGCAAGGGCGGCTGGCTGTGGGGCGACTGGGGCGACAACCGGGATATGCTGCCGCTCTTCAACGCCTGGTACTACCTGGCCCTGAAAGGCAATTACCTCCTGGCTAAGGAGCTGGGCCTGACCGCCGAGGCGGCCCGGCACGCGCAGGCCATGCGGGCGCTGGCCCTGGCCTTCAACCAGACCTTCTGGAACGGCCAGAGCTACCGCGACCCCGCCTACGCCGGCCTTACCGACGACCGGGTGCAGGCCCTGGCCGTCGACGCCGGCCTGGCCGATGCCACCAAGTACCCCGCCCTGCTGCAAGTCTTGCAGCAGGAAATGCACGCCAGCCCCTACATGGAAAAATACGTGTACGAGGCCCTCTACCGCATGAACTACCCCCGCCAGGCCAACGCCCGGCTCGAACGGCGCTTCGCCGAGATGGTGAACAACGCGTACTTCACTACCCTATTCGAGGGCTGGGGCATTGGTAAAAACGGCTTCGGCGGCGGCACCGTCAACCACGCCTGGAGCGGCGGCGGACTCACCATCTTATCGAGCCGGCTGTGCGGCGTGCGGCCCCTCACACCGGGCTACGGCCGCTTTCTGGTGGCCCCGCAACCCGGCAGCGTGGCCGCGGCCTCAACTTCCCTGGCCTGCGTGAAGGGCACTATCGCGACTGACTTCCGCAACGAAGCCAGCCGCTTCGTACTGCGCGTGACCGTGCCCACCGGCGCAACGGCCCAGGTGCAGCTACCCGGCCGGTACCGCGCCGTGCAGCTCAACGGTCGCCCGCACCAGGGCAAGCTGGAGCTGAAGCCCGGCACCTGGCAGGTAGTGGCCCGCAAATAGGGCTTGGGCTCCCTATTTCCCACGGCGCGGGTTAGCCCGGAAGGCGTATGCCTACAATAATGTGGCCAGCACCAGGTGCCGCAGTTTGCGGCTGACGAGGTGAAACGTAGTGGCGCGGTAATTCAGCCGGTAGACTTTCGTAGTTACCTCGGCGTAGGAGTGCTGCCCCGAGCGGCGCGGAGCCAGGCAGTCGGTGCGGGTCGTCACCTGCACCGGCGAATCGGTTAGCATGCGGCCCGTGGTAACCCGGGGGCTGTAGAAGAACCCATCTTCCTCGGTGCTACCGGAGCCTTCGCTACCGGCCACGTACAGGCTAGCGGAAGACCTCCCGCTCGCCTGCAACACGAGATAAAGCCCCGAGAAATCATCCATACTCGCGTGAATAAGTACCTGGCAGGAAGCGTGCGGGGCACGATTCAAGCGCGCGACGGTCGCGTAGCAATACGCCTCCACGTACGTGCTGTCGTGGCGGGCATCCTTGGCCAGGCAGCAGCTGACCTTATGGGCATCGTGCAGCAGGGCGCGGCGCTGGGCGTAAGACAACGTCGTGGGCCTGCCCGTAGCAAGCGCGGGCGGCGTAAGATCGAGATCGAAGACGTCGAGGGGAGCGTGGGCCGGCGACCAGGCCCGGCACGCCGGGTCGGAGTGCGTAGATGTCTGGCAGCCGGCCAGCAATAGCCCACCGGCCACGAAAGCGTATTTTATGCGGCCAAGCTAGCGCTTAAAGTGGCTTCCAAGCGCTAGCCTGGCTACCTGCACGATACGGCTCCGCCTGGCATTCCCGGCTTCAGCAGTTATCGCCACGGCCTGTAATACCCCCTCGGCAGCTACGATCCAGCCGTTCCCCGCAGCCTTACTTTGTCACCTCGTCAGCTACCCGTAGCCCCCCACTGCCCCGGCTCCCTGCCCCCGTTTCTTATGTGGACTTCTTCCCGTACGCGCTTGCGCCGCCTGGAGGCGGCCTGGCACCAGCCGGCGGCGCGTACCTCGCCCCTCCCCTTGGTAGCCCGCTACTACAACCACGTGCAGCACGAGCCCGCCTACCAGCGCCTACCGGACCAAACCTGGGCGGATTTGAACGGCGACTTGCTCTTCGGCCTGCTCGATGCCACGGTGAGCCCGGTCGGCCAGCAGTGCCTCTACCACCGGCTGCGCAGCCCCCTCGACGACGAGGCCGCCTTGCACGAGTTTGCTACCGCCGCGACCCTGCTGGCGCAGCCCGCGGCAAAGCCTTGCTCGCCCTCGACCAGGTGACGGCCCACGAGGCGTACTACCTGGCCGATTTGCTGCCGGGGCAGCCCCTGCCCACCTTGCCCGGTGAGCGCTTTGCCCCGCTGCTCGCGCTGGGGCTGTTGCTCACGCTGCTCGGGGGCTTTTGGCTCCCCGGGTTCTGGGTGGTGACGGGAACGCTGGCCCTTGTCAACTCGGTGTTTCACTTTTGGCAGCTCAAGCAGATTCGGAACTGCGTGCGCCCGCTGCTGCAAGTAGGCCGCCTGCGGCGGGCGGGCCAGGCGTTGCAGCGGGCGGCCCTGCCCCTGCGGCCCCTGCAACAAATAACGGCACCTTTGGCCCGGCTACGGGCCCTCATGTGGCAACTAGCTATTCTACAGGCCGAAGATAATTTTTTGATCCTCAGCTTACTCCGAATGCTACTACTGCTCGACGTGCTGGTGTACGCCCGCTGCCGGCTGGTCGTACAAGCGCACGCGCCGGCGATTCGAACGGTCTTCGAGGCCGTGGGCTACGTCGATTGCGCCCTGGCGGTGGCCAGCTTCCGCCAGCGCTACGCGACCTGCGTGCCTCACTTTAGCCCGGCGGCCGAGGGTATTCAGCTGCAAGCCGGCTACCACCCGCTAGTGCCGGGGTGCGTCCCCAACGACTTGGCCCTGGCCGGGCGGGGCGTACTGCTTACCGGCTCGAACATGGCGGGCAAGACCACCTTCATGCGCACGCTCGGCGCGAATGCCCTGCTGGCCCAGACCATCGCCACGTGCCCGGCCGCGGCCTACCGCGCCCCGTTTTGCTGGGTGCTCACCAGCCTCAGCCTGGCCGACCATCTACCCACGGGCAAAAGCTATTACCTGGCCGAAGCCGAAACCATGCGGCAGCTGCTGCTGGCCTGCGACGCGGCCCCGGGCAGCTATCTCCTGCTGTTGGATGAGCTATTTAAGGGCACCAACACGCAGGAGCGCGTGGCGGCCAACAAAGCCGTGCTGGCCTACCTGCAACCGCGCAGCTGGGTCGTGGCGGCCACCCACGATGGGGAGCTGGGGGCGCTGTTGCAAACCTGCTATACTGAATACCATTTTTGCGAAACGGTCACGGCCGACGACTGGTACTTCGACTACCGCCTCAAAGCCGGGCCGCTGACCACGCGCAACGCCATTCGCCTGCTGGCCCGCTTGCGCTACCCGGCCGAGGTAGTCACCGCCGCGCAGACGCTCAGTGCTGCGCTGGCCACCCGGCCCCAGCCGGGCAGCCCCCCACCTGGGGAGCGGCCGGTGAGCGCGTAGCTCGGGGGCCAGCCCCCGTACCAGCCCCGCCAGTAGGCGGGCCGCCGCCAACTTTCCGCCCCGGCGGGCGCTCCGGTCGGCCGGCCTTACTTTCGTGCGGCCGGCTGGCCCGCCAGCGTTTATTTTACCTTGCTTATGCCTTACAAGGAGCGCGACATTACCAAGCAGTATTTCACCATCGGCGAAGTGGCCGAGCAGTTTGGCGTGGCTACTTCGCTCATCCGCTTCTGGGAAACGGAGTTCGACGAGCTGGCCCCGCGCAAGAGCAAGAAGGGCAACCGCCTCTTCACCCAGGCCGACGTCGATACGTTTCGCACCATTTACCACCTGGTAAAGGAGCGCGGCTACACCATCGCCGGGGCCCGCGAAATGCTCAAGCAGAAGGGCGGCCAGCTCAAGGACAAGATCGACGTGATTCAATCGCTGGAAAAGGTGCGCGGCTTTTTGCTCAGTCTCAAAAAGGAGATTGACGCGGCCCAGAAGTCGGAGTAGTGCTTTATGGAGGCTCTCATGCTCCTGGCCGACTCCGGGACGCTGCTGCCCGAGTTTCGGCTGCAACTCACTACGGCCTTCCCGGCAGCCCATTTCCACGATTTAGCGGATTGTAACGGTTTTATGCTGGAATTTACCCCTAGTAGCCGGGTGTACGTGGAGTACTACGGCACTAGCCTAACGGACTGGGAAGGCGCTGAGCTAGCCTACATCGAGGCTGCTTTGCCCGGGACCCAGCACGTTTACAGCTTGGCGTACCGCGGCATTGAGGCCGCCAAAAAGGTAGTGGTACAGCTGGCCGACTCCCGGCATGTGCTGATTGATAACGACTGCGGTACCCTATTGCGGGGCGACGACTTCGTGCATAAGGTCCTGGCCGAACCAAGCTGGTATTGGTTTGACGATTTAACAAATTAGAATGCCCACCTCCCCCACCGACGACCTCTACTACGAGCTGGCCCTGACGCTGCTGCCCGGCATCGGCCCGCAACTCACCCGCCAGCTAATGAGCTACGGCTCGTCGGCCAAAAACGTGCTGCTGCTGCCGCCCGGCAAGCTGCGGCGCATTCCCGGCGTGGGTGAGGCCATCGTCAAAATCCTGACCGGCCCGGCCCGCGGCCAGGCCCTGGAGCGGGCCGCGGCCAGCCTGCGCCAGGCCGAGCGGGAGGGCGTGGAAATCTTATTTTACACCAGTAAGAAATTCCCCGCCCGCCTCAAGCTCCTGCCCGACGCGCCGGTGCTGCTCTACTACCAGGGCACGGCCGACCTCAACGCCCCCAAAACCCTGGCCCTCGTGGGCACCCGCCAGGCCACCGACTACGGCCGCGAGCAAACCGAGCGCCTGCTCAAGGGCGTGCTGCCCCACCAGCCGCTGATTGTGAGCGGGCTGGCCTACGGCATCGACATCCTGGCCCACCGCGCCGCCTTGCAGGAAGGCCTGGCCACGGTGGGCGTCATGGCCACCGGGCTCGACGTGATTTACCCCGCCGCGCACCGCAAAACGGCCGAAAAAATGCGCGAGCAGGGCGGCCTGCTCACCGAGTTTGCGTTTGGCACCCCGCCCGACCGCTACAATTTTCCGCAGCGCAACCGCATCATCGCCGGCCTGGCCGACGGCACGGTGGTGGTGGAGGCCGCCGCCAAGGGCGGCGCGCTCATCACCGCCGAGCTGGCCTTGAGCTACGACCGCGACGTGCTGGCCGTGCCCGGCCCGCTGGGTGCCCCCGCCTCCGAGGGCTGCAACGCCCTCATCAAGAGCAACAAGGCCGCCCTCTACGCCGAGCCCCAGGACCTGGAGCAGCTGCTCAACTGGGACGCCGCGCTGCACCTGCCGGGCAAGTTTCAGCCGCC
>JAAIGG010154018.1_pt1 | contig 12232 bp, 9 predicted proteins | sample 6487391 | NCBI WGS metagenome assembly JAAIGG01 (sample SAMN13974130, study PRJNA590717) | phyllosphere metagenome | biome: asymptomatic weeds; feature: pooled weeds collected from a community garden; material: weeds; isolation source: pooled asymptomatic leaves from various weed species from...
CAAGCCCCCCGGTTTTATGAACCCTGGCGCACAAGTACAACAAAAGCCTCTGGCGCTCGCTGACGGGACGTAGCCAGCGAAACCCTAAAGCCCCTGGCGCCCGCTGGCGGGACTGCGGACCATCGTAGATGGTGTGCGTGGAAGCCTGGGCTCGCGCTGGCGGGACAACACACAACCTAGTGCCACCAAAAACGCACACACGGTGGGATTGAACGATAGTAATGTTTGAGCGAGGCTTGTGTTAGAATGTATCAATAAAGTAATATTTTGCTTACTGGTTTAGCTCCGGCCAGACTGTAACGTTTTCTATTCATATAAACACATGCAAGTGACTTAATGATAAAGTTGCGTACTGGTGAGTAAAGTAGAATATCTAGCCTTAAAACCTCGGTATTTAGGATGAGTTCTATTCGTCTAAGTAGTAAGGTTAAAGCTTATTAGTTTAATTTATAATGAAGGAACACCCTGAAGATAAAGAGAATAGAGAAAAAGACGTAGTCAAAGATGAGAGTCTAAAGATCACCTTAGTTTTGAGACAGACTAAAATAACTTTGTTATTCAGCAGTGGGGAATAATTGACAATGCTTTAATATGCAATATGCCCCTCTTCCCGGGAGGCATCAGCATAGAAATAGAGTGATCATGTGAAATAGAACAGAATGATGTAAAATATTATTTTGTAATTTTCTTTTTACAGGACTCCTTTTTATGAATATCTGTTCTTTAAATTAAGATAAAAGGAAATAATTAGTTGTGTATAAAGTTCGTGCCAGCTACGCGGTTAAACGACTACAGCAAACGTTCGGTCATTTTATGTGCGTAAAGGATCCGTAGGTGGATATCTAGATATTATAGGAAGTAAGAACTATAGGCAAAGAAGGGATAAAATCCAATGATCTTGAACAGAGTGCTATTGCGAAAGCATCTTACTATAATAATATGACACTGTGGGATGAAAGAGTAGGTCGCGAACGGGATTAGATACCCCGGTAGTCTACTCCGTCAACGATGATCATGATTAAAGTTTAGAAGCTCTCTCCAAATGACACGTATCTAATTTATAATTGGGTTAATGATATTGATGGGAGACTTCGTAAAGCTGGAGAACTTGCTTATAAGAAGCTAACGCGAAAATGATCCGCATGTTTAGTAAATACGAAAGTACGAAAGACAAAGAGCTAGGCGGCTTAGTAGATCGAACTTCGGGTCATGCTATTTAATTCGATAACCCACGATGAATCTTACTTAAGCTTGAATCAAGATGAGGAAGCAGAGAGCAACTAAGAGAAGTATAACATTTTTATATTATAACTTCCACGGATTGAATAAAAATCCTGCGGAGGTGCTGGTGCGGATGCGATCGAATCAAAGACAGGTGTTACATAGTCGTTTGAAGTCCGTATCGTAAGATGTTAGGTTAATTCCGTAAACGGACGGCATTCTTATATTAAATGTAGAATAAAACCCAGCCTCACACTCATTCATTTCCCGTGAATCAGTGTGTCGGCATTTTCCCACACCAGCACTAGCCCGTCCGGGTGTTGTGCGGAAGGGAAAATAGGGACCGAATTAAATATGTTGGGGGCTTAATAGGCTTTCAATTAGAATAAAAACAGATCATTATGACCCTAATGCTTAAGGCTATCAGTGTGACACAATTTTGTAAGCAAAGTCTATTAACGTAATGACATAAATTACAAATGAGACGAATATGATTCTGTAACTCGAATCATTGAAGAAGGAGTGTTCAGTAATCGTTTATAACTATGTAACGGTGAAGTTTCCATACTTAGTGCACTAATCGCCCATCACTATTATTCTTGAGGTCGAAACGAAATCCATGTATAATAATATATATATTATATTATATTAATATTATAAATATGGCTCAATTTACGATTGATAGAATAATCGAAGTTGTCACAAAGTCGGTGCACCTGAAGGTTTACCGGACTGATAAAAATAATATACCCCCATTTTTATCACTCAAACTTTTTTGTGGGACTGAATGGTACGGTTTTTGGTGGAACTGAACGATGGTGTGCGTTTTTGGTGGGGCTCGTAGATGGTATGAGTTTGACCGGTCGGGGGGCGCGCGTTGGCGAGACAGTGTGCGTTTGAGTGAGACGTATGAGTGTGTTTGAATGGGCTTTAATAAGAAAGTAAGGTTTATACGAGTAAGAGTTAGAGTCAGAGTAAGATTCAGAGTCAGAGTCAGAGTCAGAATCCTTAATTTTATATAATATCAGCGGGGCGAGTAGGGGGCTTGTTGATGATTATTAAAGAAAAGCGTATAGTTCAACGGTAAGAATGCACTATTGATAATGGTGTGATGGTTAGTTCGATTCTACCTATGCTTAAAGAGTGTGATTTACACACAATTAATAATTAACTCAAGTAAATGCCGCACAAACTCCTTGATAGCCCTGGCGCGCAACCCCCCCGGTTTTAGTGAGGCGTAGGCGTGCGGTGGCGTGATGGTACTATAATAACATTCGATCTCGCACAGATGTCACTGAGGGTGTGTGTTTTTTTATCTCGAGTGTGTTGGGCATCTCTCAGAGTATTACCAAAGGTAGGACCTACCGCGCCCCACGAAAGGACGTAATATGAAAAAGGAAGGAAGTTGTTTTATATTTATCTAAATTAGAAGAAATAATAAGATGACTCTATAGTACTAATGCTAAGGATATTGCAGTCCTATATTTTGTATTTGGACTGTTTTCTGCACTTCTGGGGACAGGTATGTCAATTCTAATTAGGCTAGAGCTAAGTTCGCCGGGCGTTGGGATTCTTCACGGAGACAATCAGCTGTACAACACGATTGTAACGGGTCACGCATTTCTGATGATTTTCTTTTTTGTTATGCCCGTTGCCGTTGGAGGTTTTGGGAACTACCTCTGTCCTGTGATAGTAGGTGCTCCTGATTACATGTAGTCCTTCCCTTATAAAGGGATTGCATTGGGTGAATTACAGGAAAATCCTTAATGAATGAGGACAATCTGTGGCGAAGCTTAATACAGTATGTAAAGAGTATTAAGAACGTTCAACGACTAATATATGAGCAGTACTAGCAATAATTATAACACGAGCGCCCGACATCTAAGTGATGATGAAATAGTCTGAACTAATATGCAAATATTAGAAATTAAGTTTAAATGACTTAATGATAACACAATTGATAGCTTTTCCAAGACTGAACAACATTTCGTTTTGACGTGCGCCGTTTGGGCTAGTTCACGCTAGTAGTCACCATGCTACCGGGAGTGTAGACAACTTCTGTAAATCATCCAACTCACCAAAAGCCGAAATGGCAGAGGGACAAGAGCATGTTGGAAAAGAAACAGCCTGTGTTATCGACCGACACTATGAACTGTTTCAAGATAAGTTTATCATGGTTGTAAATGCTATCTGAGCTGAGTATGGGAAAACTCTAACAATAAGGCGATTTCAAATTGTTAACCTTAAGTTTATAAGATCAGGTCAGAGTCTTATAAAGTCTACCATAAGGAAGCTATTCCCGGCATGGGTAAACAGAATGGAACCTAAAATAAACAATGACGTGAAGCAGGCAAATGCGGGATTTCCTAAGATGTGTAACCATTATGGAAACGGAGGTTCAATAGTAGGGCTTTGTATAAAACATACAAGTCTCGAAGTGAACCAGAGAAGTTATTCAACTCGTTCCTGTGCTGTTAAAAGTAGCGGTACAGATAACGAAATGAGTATTACGAAACTTGATAGTAACAAGTTTACTGGACTTTATAAGCAGATGATGAATAGGAATTATCTAATGTCTTGCTATGACAATATTAAATCTAAACCTGGTAATATAACACCAGGTACGGATGAAAGCACACTTGATGGATTTTCGATAAGAGACATGGATCAGATCATCGGCTCGCTAAAAGACGAAAGTTTTGTGTTCAAGCCTAGTCGGAGGGTGATAATTCCTAAGGCGAATGGTAAACTGAGACCTCTGTCAATCGCGTCGCCCCGAGACAAGATAGTACAGGAAGCTATAAGACAAATCCTTAACGCAATCTATGATTCTCTGTTTATAGGATCTAGTCATGGTTTCAGACCCGGTAGAAGTTGTCATTCGGCACTTAAGGATATTTCAACATGGAGTGGTATTACCTGGGCTATCGAAGGAGATATAAAATCATTCTTTGACAATGTGGATCTCCACATCCTGGAATCTCTCCTACGGAGAAAGATCCAAGATCAACAATTCATTGATCTCTACTGAAAGCTGGTTAAAGCGGGATATGTCGAGAAAGGGGGAAGTTACTCTACGAAAGTAGGAGTACCTCAAGGGTCCCTAGTTTTCCCCATTCTATCTAATATTTACCTGCACGAATTCGATGTATATATGCGAGAACTAAAAGAGGAATTTTCAAGTAAAAAGAAGGAGATCAGTAAGGTTAACCCCAAGATTGTAAACTATACAACCCGGATGAGAAAGTGCTGAGATCTTTATGAAAAGACCCGAGACAGAGACATTCTTGCCCAAATCCGGAGCATCCGGCAAGAAAGGAATAAGCTCCCATCGAGGATCAGGCAAAGACTTTATTATACAAGGTATGCCGATGATTGAGTCATCGGAATTATCGGTGATAAGGGTTTTGCTAGAATGATCCGGGACAGAGCGATAAGATTTATAAAGGATGAGCTGAAGGTCGAAACCAACCTTGAGAAGACCAAGATAACCTGTGTTCATGATGACAAAGCAGAGTTCCTTGGCTGCTATTTTTGAGTCCCTCGTAAAAAAAATACCAAGATGGTTACAAGGCACAAGAGTAAAAGAAAGATTAAGGCCAGAATCAACCAGACTAAAGTAGTATTTTGGGCCCCTAAAAAGAGGATTATTAATACACTCCAACTTAAGGGTTTTATTAAGGACTTTGGTCCTAGTAATCCAAAAAGAAAGATCGTCCCGAAAGCCATAACTAAATGGATCTTTCTTGACCACAGAGCAATCATTATTAAATACAATGCGATCATCAATGGCCTTCTGAACTACTATAGTTTTGTAGACAACCTTAACATTTTCCATACGATTGTAAACTTTATCCTTAAACACTCCTGTGCTCACACACTGAGTAGGAAGTTCCGACTGAGGTCAAGAGCTGGCGCGTTTAAGAAATTTGGTGGTATACTATCATGAAAAGGAGAAACAGGACAAATCGGGCTTAAAACAAGGCGGAGCTACAAGAAGACGGGAAAGTTTAATATCAGTACAGGTGACTACTCTGACCCTTTAGCAACACTCAACCATAAGACAGAGACCCAATTCGCCCGGGCAGATAAATGCGCAGCGTGCGGAGTTAAGTCAAATATTGAGATACATCATGTTCGTCACCTTCGGAAAGGGGGGCACAACGGGGTTTCTGAGACTGATGTCTCAACTAAATCGTAAAAAAATTCCACTTTGTGTGAGTTGTCATAATAATGTCCATGCAGGTAGATACAACGGTAAAAGCCTTAAGACCTCTGAATAACAAAGGTAAGAGATAAATCCAGCAATAATAGATTGATGGATCCGTTATAAAAGAATCTTAAGGAGATAAAAACCTGGTAAGAGCATAATTTCTTGGAGAGCCGTATGCGGAGAAATTTGCACGTACGGTTCGGTGGGAGGTTTCTTAGACGCTACTGAGATAGGGCTAGGCTATCGACCCAACTGCTGTGCCCAAGCCTAATTCTGCTCCTTGCTAGTACTCTAATTGAGAATGGTGCAGGTACAGGATGGACAGTAGGTAATAAGCTGTCCGAGTTTATCAGTATATGCTCTATATATATGTGACTGGTAGATGATAATAAACTCCACTCGATGCGAGAAACTCCTCTAATTCTACGGAAATGAATACCATCAGGTAAAAATGTCATTTACATGGGGACAACTAGCCTGAGTATAAAGAGATCTAAACGTTTTATCTCATCAGAGACTACACGTGGAGTGTTCAACAGTAGTAGTAATGGTAAAACAGAGAATAATGACCACCAATGACTAGTGGGGCAACGTCCCGCCAGCGAGCGCCCGGCTCCCACGCACACCATCTACGATGGTCCGCTTTTTAGAGGGCTTTGGGGTTGCAGGGCTATTTGATGGTGATGGCAGTTTTAGTTTTATAAAGAGTAACAATAAGTGAACACTTTATTTTAAAATAAAGTGTTTACAATCTAAGACTCCTTTATCATGTTAAAAGCATTCTTGGAGTCGGTTATGTATCGATCAGTAATAATGATGCTGAATTTATAATTCGGACCCTATTCTTAAATACGTTATTCCTATCTTTGAAAGATACCCACTACTACTACTCACAAGTAAATATTATAATATATTTAAGCAAGCCGCTAATATTATAGTAGATAAAACACTAAGTACAGCAGAGAATGATGCTCAACTTATAGAACTTAAACATAAGATGATGCTTTTCCGGGAGAGAGCAGGTTATATCTCTCCAGCTTGGTCAATTATCGACTATAAGGTTTTAAATATAACTGATGCTTCAGCTGTTATATCTAAAAACTGAATTATGGATTCACTGAAGGCAGTTTTTATCTTGTCGTTAAGGAAAAAGGGACGAATGGTTCATGCTTTTGAGGTAACGCAGAAGCGAGACATCATTGTATGTCAAGCACTAGGTTATATTTTCAGAGCTAACGTAATAAAAAACTTATAATACAGTTGTTACAACAAAGAAAAGCAGTATTAACCATATTGTACAATATTTTCATGGAACTATAAAAGGAATAAAATCTCTAGAATATCGTATTTGAGCACGATCTTTTATGAAACAAAAATCTAGTTATGAATACCTTTACAAGATTAGAGAGATAATGCGAAAGATTCGCTCAATTCGGCACGCAAGATAAGAATAAAAAGATTAGTAAGTAAGTTATAATTATAATATTCACGGTTGAATAAAGGTATAGTCCGATCCCTGGTGAGAGCCAGGCTTAGCCAATATGTTTTTACATATTTAGGTTATCAATAAAAATGTTATCCACCTCTAAGTCTTCTAGGGTCTCACACTGGTGGGGCTGTAGATTGTGCTATTTTTTCTCTACACCTTGCCGGTATTAGCTCGATGCTGGGTGCTATGAATTTCATTACAACAGTGCTAAATATGCGAAACCCTGGTATAAGTATGCATAAGCTACCTCTGTTTGCTTGAGCGATTCTAGTGACAGCGGTGCTGCTTCTGCTAAGTCTGCCAGTTCTAGCTGGTAAAATAGTGCCAGCTCTAAATCTGGCTGTATGCTGGTAACTCTTCTCTTAGCCAGAAGACAATCAGCAGGTAACATTCTCAGCAGGTAATGACATTCTTCATGACATTTTTCATGACGTTCTTCATGACATTCTTCATGTCTGAGTGGAGCCTCAACGACTGTGCGCCAGAGCTATCTATTTCAACACCATCCATAAGAGAGACTAAAGCCCCTGGCACAAACCCTGTTTTACTTACTAAAGCCCCTGGCGCACAACGCCAAAGCGGACCATTCAGTCCCACCAAAAACAGTACCATCTACGATGGTGTGCGTTTTTGGTGGGGCTCGTAGATGGTGTGCGTGGGAGCAGGTCGGGCTAGTGCGCAGGCGGGACTAAAGCCCTTGCGCACAATCTACGATTAAGATCTTCGATTAAGATCTTCGATTAAGATCTTAGATTAAGATCTTCGATTAAAGCCCCTGGCGCGCGCTGGCGTGGCGATGGATTCATTATAATCATTATAATGAATAATGAAACTAAGATGGTAAGATACAGTCTCACCTTGTATGTGAATACAAGAGTATCTCCTCTTTTAAGTTACTTATAGTGTAGTATGTACTTTCCTATCCACAGATATAAGAGTAACTATAAACCTAACATAGACATTGCGTCTGGAGATCAAGATTCGATGGCTATTACGATGAAATGTTCATTCGAGACCCCTATGATATCTCGAATTTGTCGCGCAATTCATTCACGCCCCTCACGGGCTTCGACCGAAGCGTGTGGGAAAGTGAATTTTGTAAGGAATTGTGGAAAAGTGGGTGAATTGCAAGAACAAGTTCATTGAACTCAATTTGCAGCGAAGTTAATTTTGTGTAGTTTGAATTTGATAATCTTTATTTTTATTCTCCCTATCCTACCTGCCCTTATTCCAAGGGATTGTTCGTGTTTGACGAACCGAAGCGTGTGGGGAAGAGAATTTGCCCGGCAATCAAATCAAGTCAAAATTAAAACGTTCAACGACTAATGAGTGAGTTCTACAGACAATAATCTCAACACGAGAGCCCACCTACCTTCTGGTTAGGCAGAAGGTAGATAACATAGTCTGAACCTATTTGTGAAAATAGGAAATTAGATTTTAAAGGTCTAATGATAACATAATTGGCTTCTAACAGATAGAAACTTTAACACTGCATTTTATGACTCCGCAGCGGGCGGTGATCCAATTCTCTATCAACACCTTTTTTATAAGGGAATATATACGACAGCATACGATCTCGGAAAGAAAAGTGTATAATATACATTTGGAAAAAAGGATGTAGTTTAACGCGAGTTATGGAGTTGCCAAGGCAGGTGTTAAATTATAAAGAAAGACCTTCATCAACAAATGATTGTGTCGGGACAAGTATTAATCATACTACATCCTAGTCCTCACTAAAGGCCCGGACTGTCTACTAGCACCACTCTAACGCACACAATCGTAGATTGTACGGTTTTCGTGGGACTGAATTGTGTGTGTGAGAGTGAGGGTGGAGTGTGAGTTTTGAGCGGGACTCGTATATTGTACTGTTCCGTCCCGCCGACCGAGTTGTATGGAATTGCTTAATAATCATGCAACTTTAGGAAGATAATGATAATAAAAGTGAGCCTTGCCTGACAGGGTGAGTGGCGTGAAGTGAAAATCATGCGGCAATGCTAGTGAAAACGGTTAAAGTTACCTAATGCCAAGACCGTCGGTTCTCCTAAGGATCGCTACAGACTGGGTCACTGGTGGGTATCTGAAATGATGCTTAATGTACAGTCGATACTCATATCCCTACAATGTGATATAAAGTATATCATCCTCACCAAGGTCTTGCTAACACTCATGTTTATGCCTCATCTACGAGGAGATGGATAGAAGTACAGGATAGAGGAACGTTATTGAATAAAATTCTTATAGACTAGTAAGTCGGGATGTTCAATAACGGATATCACTATGCTTACCTAAAGGCTAGTTAATGCGGGAGCATTATCTAGTTAAGTAAGTATTGAGTACGGATTTTTTGGTTGAACACAACGGCCCATCATGGACACATCCGTGATGCATCGCGCTATTTGCTGGAACTGCTCTAAATCTGGCATCATCACTATGTTTGTAAGCGTTTTTATAATTATTAGTCAAAAGAAGATGTCGGGGGCCCAATCAGCAGGTAACCAACGACCGACAAAAGTTGCTCAAGCGTCGAGTCTAGTAGGATCCTCAGAGACTACACGCGCGACGCGTTTCAAATCACAACAATTCGTGAGCCAATGAAATGCGAAGAAATAGTCCATATGTCCCGCCAGCGGGCGCCCCGACCGGGGGTTGCCCGCCAGGGGCTACCTTAATTCAACCACCTGTAAGTTGAATGGGTTTTATGCATCCCGAAGTTTATATTCTGATTATTCCAGCCTTCGGGGTAGTTAGCCACGTTGTAAGCCAGTTCAGTGGTAAGGCAATTTTTGGTCAAGATGGCCCTTATAGAATGATATCTATACGAAATATACTAAATGCAGGGAACTAAAGTGATCTCTGTATTGTACTAGTCATTTCTCTATCAACCACGGTTCCGCGGGGCTTAGACTAGTAAAAATCTATACAGAATTTAGCAATCCGCAGAAAACCAAAGCTGGTATAGCACTTAATTGTCCGATATACTCTAGTGAGTAGGATTCTCAGAGACTACACGTACATAAAAAACTAATAATTTAGTCCCGCCAGGGGTCCAACATGTTTCAAATCCAAATTATTAGAATCGAGAATCATTCTTATTTTCGATTCTAATAAGATTTATTAAAAATATTAGTTTGAAAAAGAGATAGTCCGCCATTTAAGCCTTTTTCTTGATTATGGAAAAGGCTAAAGCTCCTGACGCGAAACCCCAAAGCCCTCTAAAAAGCGGACCATTCAGTCCCACCAAAAACCGTACCATCTACGATGGTGTGCGTTTTTGGTGGGGCTCGTAGATGGTGTGCGTGGGAGCCGGTCAGGGGGCGCGCGTTGGCTGGACTAAATGTTGTATCTTGGAATAGTTTACGCTATAATGTCCATTGGGCTACTAGGTTTCGTGGTTTGAAGTCATCACATATTCGCAGTTGGTCTTGACGTCGATACTTGTGTGTCGTTTTACGCCGAAAGGTGAAAAATTATAATTTGGCTGTATGCTGGGATCTTTCTAAATCTTGTGTGTCAGTTTTTTAAACAAAAAATCGGAATAATCAAACAAGAGTGTCTTGTATTTTACACCCTAAATATCGAGAATGGTGTAAAATCCATAGTAAAGAAACAATCAGCAGGAAACCTAATGTTTAAGAGTGCAGTTAAAAAGGAGTCTGAGGTGAGCGTTCACATTGGGAAACATAGGAGACCTGAAAACGAAACCGATCTAGGTTATTATCTTGCCGGACTAATTGAAGGTCAGGGTAGTAGTAATAGTGAGCAAGGAGCCACATCCACACACACACTCCGGTTTACTCACTCAAATCGCACAATCGTAGATTGTGTGAGTATAGTGAGGCGCGAGTCCGTGTGATGGGGTGACGTATTTGAAATGGTTTTTCACGAATTCGATGCAGCTAATGCCTACTATATAAAAAACATCATTGGATATGGCTCGGTTTCAAAAATTAAGGGTAAAAAAGCGGTAAAACTGTCTATTTTTCACAGTAAAGGAGTTGACAAAGTGTGAAACCTTGTCAACGGTAAATTTATAGCCCTTGATCAGGCGAGAATAATGGCTTATGAAAGAAGGTTTAATACACCCATTCTGCCACCTTCGAAAGAAGATATTCTAAAGACTTATTGGCTGGCAGGTTTTGCTGATGCAACTGGTTCGTTTTCGATTTTTATTTCTAAATTCCCTTCCCCACACGCTTCGGTCGAAGCCCGTGGGGCGGGAATGGGAAATAACGACGAAGGGACCATTACACATTATGAGAATAGTGTGGAAACGATGAGTAAAAGCCTCGGGGCGACTGGTAATAACGTAAATGTTACTATTCCCTTTCGAATGACTCATAAGAATGTAGAACTACTCTCTAGAATTAAAACCTCGCTAGATGGTATTATCTATCAGGCTACGGACGAAACTGGCACTGTTAATCGATATTCAACAGTAAGTTTTTATCGCGCAAAATCCGTTGCTTTTTACTTCGGTAAGTATCATCTTATAAATAACAGTAATTGGCTCAGATATATTTATTGACGGAAAGCGCTAATTCTCATTCAAAGTAAAAGTCATCAAACACCTGAGGGCCTTAAAAAAATTCGAGAGCTAAAAAGCAAGATAACTAAAATCCCACACACTTCGGAGCTATGCTCACCTTCAAATCACTCTATATTATATATATAATTTATATATATAATTTATATATATAATTTATATTTATATATATATATAAATCCAGCGTATACTAATATATAGTACAGGGTTTCATCTGTTTGATAGTGGTGACTCCGCGTGAGGTAAACGTTGAAATTCAGGGATCCTCAGAGACTACACGCCGAAACCTAATTAAAGGATAAGATATAGTCCATTAGACACGAGCATATTTCACAGCTGCTACAATAATCATTGCAGTTCCTACTGGTATTAAAATCTTCAGTTGGATAGCGACGGCTTACGGTGGTTCAATTCGGATAACGGTACCGATGCTGTGAGCTCTAGGTTTTATTGCTCTATTTACTATTGGTGGCCTAACAGGAGTTATTCTTGCTAATGCAAGCCTAGATGTCGCGCTACACGATAAAAATATAATAAACCGATGCCTCGCCACCTGGAATCAGCCTCATTTATAGGCTACGGTTCACACCTACGTTCGATCAGCCATCCACGTTATTGAGGATGTTCCACGGGAGAGAGATCAATGTGTACTGAAGCCCCTGCAACCCCAAAGCCCTCTAAAAAGCGGACCATTCAGTCCCACCAAAAACCGTACCATCTACGATGGTGTGCGTTTTTGGTGGGGCTCGTAGATGGTGTGCGTGGG
>JAAIGG010061602.1_pt1 | contig 12129 bp, 10 predicted proteins | sample 6487391 | NCBI WGS metagenome assembly JAAIGG01 (sample SAMN13974130, study PRJNA590717) | phyllosphere metagenome | biome: asymptomatic weeds; feature: pooled weeds collected from a community garden; material: weeds; isolation source: pooled asymptomatic leaves from various weed species from...
GCCTTGGCATAGGCCTCGACCAGCGCGACATTCTCGTCCGAACGCGCGGTCAGGCGCATATAGTCGAGCGTCTTGTCGTCGATCGGGAAGAAGCCGCAGGTCGCGCCATATTCGGGCGCCATGTTGGCGATCGTCGCACGGTCGGCGAGCGTCATTGACGACAGGCCGGGGCCGTAGAACTCGACGAAGCGGCCGACCACGCCCTTGGCGCGCAGCATCTGGGTGATGGTCAGCACCAGGTCGGTGGCGGTGATGCCTTCCTGGAGCTTGCCGGTCAGCTTGAAGCCGACGACTTCGGGGATCAGCATCGACACGGGCTGGCCAAGCATCGCGGCTTCCGCCTCGATCCCGCCGACGCCCCAGCCGAGCACGCCCAGGCCGTTGATCATCGTGGTGTGGCTGTCGGTGCCGACCAGCGTGTCCGGGTATGCGATCGTCGCACCGCCCTTGGCGTGCTCGCCGGTCTCGGTCGAAGCCCAGATGGCCTGGCCGATATATTCCAGGTTCACCTGGTGGCAGATGCCGGTGCCCGGCGGAACGACCGAGAAATTGTCGAGCGCCTTCGATCCCCACTTCAGGAACTCGTAACGCTCCATGTTGCGCTGGTACTCGAGGTCGACATTGTCCTCGAACGCCTGCGGCGTGCCGAACTCGTCGACCATGACCGAGTGGTCGATAACGAGGTGGACGGGAACCTGCGGATTGATCTTGGCCGCGTCGCCGCCCAGCTTGGTGATCGCGTCGCGCATCGCGGCGAGGTCGACCACGCATGGCACGCCGGTGAAGTCCTGCATCAGCACGCGAGCCGGGCGATACTGGATCTCGCGGTCGGAACGCTGGGTCTTCTGCCAGTCGACGATCGCCTGGATATCCTCGCGCGTGACGGTCTTGCCGTCCTCGAAGCGCAGCAGATTCTCCAGCAGCACCTTCATTGAGAAGGGCAGGCGGCTGATGTCGCCGAGCTGCTCGGAAGCCTTGGCGAGGCTGTAATAATCATAGGTCTTGCCGCGCACGTCGAGCGTCGAGCGGGTGTTCAGGCTGTCCTGGCCTATCGCAGTCATGGGCGTCCCTTCTTGGTCGAGCCGGGCACGCCCAGTGGGACACGGCAGCTTCAGCCGCGAGCAGGCGCGCCGGGGATAGATCCGGTTGACACGCGCGGCCTTAGCAATGGGTTGCCTCAGAGGGAAGGGTGTCCGCGTGCGAAAGCCGGGACGAAAAGGGGTCAAGGCGGACCGACTGTCGCGGTGCCCGGTCGCAACTGCCGAAAATGCGTGGAACAGGCACGCCGAATGACGGGTTCAGCCATCATGAATGGAGTTCGGACGATGCGCGGCCTGAAAGTGACACGATTTCCTATGCCTGCGCCGTGCCAAAATGCTGCGTGCCACGAAATCATGCTGGGACGGAACGGTCGGGCCCCAATAGGGCGATGCCAATGACGCGCGATCGGCCGCCCGCGCCGCGCCGCCCCGATCCGATCGTCGCGGTCGGCCTGCTGACCCAGCGCGATCTCGACGTGCTGGGCTCTGGCTTTCGTCGCTCCTTTCCGGTCGAGGAGGACGCTGCCTTCGACGACCTGCTCCGCGCACTCGATTCGATCGAGGCCATCAAGATGCCGGGCAAGTCCGGCTCATAAATATTCAACCCATCCGGTAAATCGATCAACTTTGTTTCTTGATAGTTCGAACAGGCCCGGATCGGACGCGGAAGCGCTTGGCGACCACCCATAGTCGCGGCTAGGGCGTCGTCATGCCTGGACGGATCCTCCGGCGTGGCCGGAAAACGAGATGACTCCCGAACGTTTCGCCCTTCTTACCCGTCGTCACCGCCAGTGCCTGCGCGGCGTGAAGGCGCTCATGGGGTCCAAGGAAATCGCCGCCGAACTGGGCTTGGGAAAATCCACGGTCGACAGCTATCTCGCGGAGGCGGTGCGCCTTCTGGGCGCGCGCAACCGGCGCGAGGCGGCGCTGGCGCTGGCCGAGTTCGAGGCCCAGGATTCCGACCAAGATGCGGAAAACCCTGCGAAAACCGACCCCAGTAAAATCATACCCGATTCTACGGGGCTGTCATCCGAACCAAACCCCGTGCCAAGGCCGACCGCACCGGATGGGAGTACGGTCGGTGGGGCGGTGCAGGACGGCCATGTCCACGCATCGCCCCGCTTGCCCCTTCCTTTTCGGCGGCGAGGCCAGCTTCGCAACGACATGACGGTGGCCGAAAGGCTGTTATGGGTTCCCATGATCGCCATCGCGCTCGCCGTCGGATTCGGCATGCTGGCGACCGGACTGGACGTGCTGACCCGCGTCATCGGTCGGATGTCGCATCTTGCCGGTTGAACATGATTCGCCGCGTCCCGCTTTCCGGGGTGCGGGTTTCGGGAACGGGTTGAGGCGCGCGATGACGGCAGAGCATGAAGCGGCGGTCCAGGTGGCACGCCTGTTGGGGCAGCTGGAAAATGATCTGGACGCGGCCTTCGCGACGGCAGGCGCGCTGGCGGTGGCATTGCCCCGGGCGCGGGCCAAGGCGCGGCTGTCGGCGGCGGTCGGGCGGCATGCCCTGGAACTGCTGAGCCGGGCGATGATGACGATCGATCGGGCCTGCGGCGACGATATCGGGAGCGACGGCGTGGGCACTGAAGTCGCTTTCGATGCGGGCGATCACGACGACCGCGCGAAGTCGCTCGGAGCGGCGCGCCTCGTCGCCCCGACGCGCCCGCGCGTTGCGGCTTGAGGATCGTCGCGGCGATATGCCCGATACCCTTCCATCCCACCGGCGCACGCCGTGATCCACGTCTATGTCTTCAATATCCTGCAGGGTGCGGTCTGCCTTTACGCCCTGCTGCGCGGGGGGCGGCCGGAAAGATGGACCGCGATCATGTTGCTCGTCGCCTCATGGGCGACCTGGCTCGTCCCCTTCGACCCGGCGACCAGCTTTCGTTCGATCGATACGATGGGGCTTGCCATCGACCTGGTGTTGATGGGCGGATTGACGGTGATGGCGGCTGTGGCCAATCGATTCTGGCCTTTATGGCTGGCCGCGGTGCATCTTCTGGCCATCGGCGTTCATGGCGTGCGCGGCTTCGATCCGGGACTGATGCCGTGGATGTATGCGGTGGCGGCGGGCAAGCTGGCCTATCCGATGATCCTGTTGCTGGCGCTGGGCGTCATGCGGCACCAGCGGAGGCTGGCGCTGTACGGGCGCGACCCGGACTGGAGCCTGCCGTGGCGGGAGCAGCGCGATGACGTCTGACCTGCGCCTGCTCCATTGGCCCGAGGAGGATCACGCCAACTTTACCCAGTTCACCGCGATCATGGCGGAGGTCCAGACGCGCATCCAGGCGATTTCGGGCGAGGCGGGTGGCGTGCCCGTGCCGCGCCCGCCCCGCGTGCCGACCCCGCGAGAGTGCGCCGCGATGATCCTGCGCCGTCGTCGGGACATCCGGGCGATGGCGGGGCCCGATGCCGACCTGTTCCGCGATCCCGCCTGGGAGATCATGCTGGCCGTGTTCGTCGCGGACGAGCCGCAAAGCGACGCGATCCTGTTCGACGCGGTGGGGATGCCCGGCGACAGCGTGGCGGGTGCGGAGTCGATCGCCCTGCTGATCACACGCGACTGGATCGAGCGGACCGAGGCGGGGCATCTGCGCGCCACCGGGAAGAGCCGCGCGATCCTGGAGAAATATTTCCAGCGCCTGTGAGCCAGATGGTGCCCGGCCGGAGGCCGTGCAACTCGCGGGCCGTCCAAGGGTTCAATCCGAACGGTAATGGGCAAGGAGATCATGACATGGCCGACGAATTCGGAAATGGCGGCGGTGCGGGCGCGATCGGCGGCGATATGGGCGCTGGCGCCTTTACCGACCGGATGAAGGGCGCGGGCGAAGCAATGCAGGCGTCGGGTCAGAAGATCGCGGAAGGCGGATCGGCGGTGACGCTTAAGATGCTGGACCAGGCGGAAACCAATGCACGCGAAGCCTTTTCAGCGATGCGCGCGGCGGCCTCGGCCAAGGACCTGTCCGACGTGATGCGCATCCAGACCGATTTCCTGCGCGAACAGGGCACCCGTTCGATGTCGCAGGCGCGTGAGATCGGCGAACTGATCGTCCAGTTCGGGCGCGACGCGGTCGGAGCGGTTCGGTCAAAGCAGGACCAGGGGTAAGACACCCTCACCATTCCGGCGCTACGCGCCCCCCTCCCTCTCCCGATGGAAGAGGGAGGGGTGTCGGTTACTGCCCCGCGCCGAGCGCCACCGGGCCGTTCGGCGTGGCCTCCAGCAGCGAGTCGCCGCCCAGAACGCGATAGAGCGACACCCGGTTGCTCGCCTCGACCAATTGGGTCGCTATCACCGTCCGCTGCGCCGAATAGAGCGACCGCTGGGCATCCAGCGTGTTGAGGAACGGCGTGATCCCGCCGCGATAGCTCGCCTCGGTCAAGCGATAGGTATCGGTCGCGGCAGACAGGAAGCGGCGATTGGCGCCCAGTTGGTCGGCGATCGTCCCCTGCCGCGCCAGCGCGTCGGCGGTTTCCTGAAAGGCGGTCTGGATCGCCTTTTCATAGGTTGCCAGCGCCGCATCGCGCTGCGCTTCCGAATATTGGACGTTCGCGACTCCGGCCCCGGCCTGGAAGATCGGATAGCTGACGGCGGGCGCGACCGAATAGTTGAAGCTGCCCCCCGAGAAGAGCGAGGTCAGCGCGGTGCTGGCGAAGCCGACCAGCCCGGTCAGCGAGATACGCGGGAACAAAGCCGCCCGCGCCGCCCCGATCTGGCCATTGGTGGCGCGCAGGAGATATTCGGCCTGCACCACGTCCGGGCGGCGCAGCAGGATCCCCGAATCGAGCCCGGCGGGCAAGGTGGCGATGGTAGGCGCGGCCTCCTCGATCGAGCGGGGGAGGAGGGCCGTATCGATCGGCGCGCCGACCAGCAGTTGCAGCGCGTTGATGTCCTGCGCCACCGCCGTCTTCTGCTGCGCCAGATCGGCCTGCGCGGTCGCCAGCACCTGTTCGGCCTGACGCAGATCGGTGCGCGGTGCGATCCCGCCGGTCAGGCGTGCGCGAGTCAGCGTGACGCTGCGCTCGGCATTGGCGGCGGTCTGTTGCGCGATGGCGAGCAGGCTCTGATCCGCGCCATAGGTCAGCCAGGCATCGGCGATGTCGCCCACCAGCGTCAGCCGGGTTGCGCGGGCGGCGGCCTCGGTCGCGAAATAGCGGTCGAGCGCCGCGCCGGTCAGCGAGCGGATACGGCCGAACAGGTCCAGCTCGAACGCGGTGGTGCCCAGATTGACCGACCAAGCGCTCCCCGAGCCATTCGCACCGGTGACGATCGTGCCGCCGGTCCCACCGGTGCCGGTGCCGGTACCGCCGGTTCCAGCGCCCGTACCCGTCCCGGTCCCACCGTTCCCGGTTCCCGTGCCGCCATTGCCCACCGCCTGGCTGGCCGCGCCGCCCGATCCGCGATCGGTATAGCTGTAGCGGCCGGTCGCATCGATCTGCGGGAACAGGCTGCCGCGCTGGATGCGATATTGTGCGCGGGTGGATGCGATATTGGCGGCGGCGACGCGCAGGTCGCGATTGTTGGCGAGCGCCTGGGTGATCAACTGCTGCAACCGCGCATCGCGGAACACATCGCTGTAACGCACCGTCGGCAGCGCCGCCTCAGACTGGCGGAGATAGGCGTCGCCGATCGGCCAGGAGGGCGGCACCGGCGTGGCGGGGCGTTCGTATTTCGGCGCCATCGAACAGGCCGAAAGCGCGGTCGCGGCCAGCAGCATGGCGGGGAGGGGGGACAGGATACGCATCAGGCCTTCTCCGCCTCCGGTGCGTCGGGTGCCGGGCGATGCCCCGCGCCATGCTCGCTCATCGGCTTGCCCCGCAGCCGGGCCAGGCCGTTGCGGACCGAGCGGCGAACCAGCACGAAGAACAGCGGAATGTAGAAGATCGCCAGCACCGTCGCGGTCAGCATGCCGCCGATCACGGCGGTACCGATCGCGATCCGGCTGTTCGCGCCCGCACCCGTCGAGATGGCGAGCGGCAGCACGCCGAAGATGAAGGCGAAGCTGGTCATCAGGATCGGCCGCAGACGGATCTTGGCGGCTTCCAGCGCGGCGTCGATGACGCGCTTGCCCTGCTTCTCCGCCTGCTCGGCGAACTCGATCATCAGGATCGCGTTCTTCGCCGCCAGCCCCATGGTCGTGAGCAACCCGATCTGGAGATAGACGTCGTTGGTCAGTCCCCGCAGCGTCACGAAGGCGACCGCGCCGATCAGGCCCAGCGGGATGACCAGCAGCACCGCGAACGGGATCGACCAGCTTTCATAGAGCGCGGCCAGGCACAGGAAGACGACCAGGATCGACAGGCCATAGAGGATCGGTGCCTGCCCGCCCGACAGCCGCTCCTGATAGGATAGCCCCGCCCAGGCGATCGAAGTGCCGGGGATTTCCGCCGCCAACTCAGTCATCCGCTGCATCGCGTCGCCCGAGCTGTAGCCGGGGGCGGCCGAACCCTGGAATTCATAGGACGGGATGCCGTTGAACCGCGACAGGGTGGTCGGCGCGACGCCCCAGTTGATCGTCGAGAAGGACGAGAAGGGGGCCATTTGCCCGCTCGACCCGCGCACGAACCATTGCTTCAGGTCTTCCGGCTCGGCGCGATAGGGCGCGTCGCCCTGGACATAGACGCGCTTCACGCGGCCCCGGTCGATGAAGTCGTTGACGTACTGGCCGCCCCAGGCGGTCGACAGGGTCGAGTTGACCTGTGCCTGCGTCAGGCCCAGCGCCGACAGCTTTTGCTGGTCCAGATCGACGCGCAGCGTGGCGATGTCGGGCAGTTCGGTCAGGCGGACCGAGGCCAGCATCGGGTCGGCATTGGCCTTGGCGAGCAACTGGTCGCGGATCGCCTCGAACTTCTCCAACGGCATGCCGGAGATGTTCTGCAACTCCATGGTGAAGCCGTCCGACTGGCCGAGGCCGCGAATGGCGGGCGGGACCAGCGCGAAGATCTGCGCGTCGCGCAGGCCCCGGAAGGCGGCGGAGGCGCGCTGGGTGATCGCGTCGGCGCCGTTTTCCTTGCCCTTCCGGTCCTTCCAGTCGACGAAGTTCATGAAGCCCTGACCGGTATTCTGGCCGCTGGCCCCCGCACCGCCACCCGCGACGGTGAACAGGACCGAGACGTTCTTGCCCTCATGCTTCGCGAAATATTGCTCGACCTGGCGCTGCACTTCCAGGGTACGGCCCTGGGTCGCGCCGGCGGGCAGACGGAACTGGATCAGCGCCGATCCCTGGTCCTCGGTCGGCAGGAAGCCGGTCGGCAGGCGCAGGAACAGCACCGCGAGCAGCGCGACCACGCCCGCATAGATCAGCAGGAACAGCCATTTGCGATCCACGACGGTGCGCACGGCAGAGGTGTATTTCTCGACCGTCCATTCGAAGCGCGAGTTGAACCCGTCCTTCGCGCGCTGAAGCCCATGCGCGACGCGCGGGAATTTGCGGTCGAGCCACGCGCCCTGCTCGCCCTCTTTCGCCTTCTGCTTGAGCAGCGTGGCGGTCAGCGCGGGGCTCAGGATCAGCGCGACCGCGACCGACAGGATCATGGCCGAGACGATGGTGATCGAGAACTGGCGATAGATCACGCCGGTCGACCCGCCGAAGAACGCCATCGGCAGGAACACCGCCGACAGGACGAGCGCGATGGCGATCAGCGCGACGCTGATCTCGTTCATCGACTCGATCGTCGCCTGGCGCGGCGTCATGTCGGGATTTTCCTCGAGCAGACGCTCGACATTCTCCACGACCACGATCGCGTCGTCGACCAGCAGGCCGATGGCCAGCACCAGCCCGAACAGCGTCAAGGTGTTGATCGAGAACCCGGCCAGATAGAAGACTGCGAAAGTGCCCAGCAGCACGACCGGCACCGCGATCGTCGGGATCAGCGTGGCGCGCCAGCTTTGCAGGAAGACGAACATGACGATGATGACGAGGATGATCGCCTCGATCAGCGTCTTGACCACCTCCTCGATCGACAGCTTGATGAACGAGGTGGAGTCATTGGCATAGGCGACCTTCAGGCCCGGCGGGAAGGTCTTGGCGACGCGGGCGACCTCGGCCTTGACCAGTTCTGCGGTCTTCAGCGCGTCGGCGCCCGGCGCCATCAGGACCGCGATGCCCGCGCCGGGATGCTGGTTGATCCGGCTGACCGCGGCATAGCTCTCCGCACCCAGTTCGATCCGGGCGACGTCGGACAGCTTGACGGTTGCGCCGTTGTTCAGTGTCTTGACGATGATCTCGCGGAACTGCGCGGGCGTCTGGAGCCGCGACTGCGAGGTCACGGTGGCGTTCAGCATCTGCGTCGGGGCCGAAGGCGTACCGCCGACCTCGCCCGCCGCGACCTCGGTATTCTGGTTCTGGATCGCGGTGATCACGTCCGAGGGCATCAGCTGATAGGAGGACAGCCGTTCCGGGTTCAGCCAGATGCGCATCGCATATTGCGAACCAAAGACGTTGGTGTCGCCCACGCCCTGGATACGGCCCAGCGGGTCCTGCAGGTTCGAGACGAGATAGTCGGAGACGTCCTGGTTCGTCATCCGGTTCGTCTCGTCATAGACGCCAGCGATCAGCAGGAAGTCGGGGTTCGACTTGCGGACGACCAAGCCCTGTTGCTGCACCTGTTGCGGCAGGCGGGCGACGGACTGCTGGACCTGGTTCTGGACCTGGACCTGCGCGATGTCGGGATCGGTGCCCTTGGCGAAGGTCGCGGTGATCGTCACCTGGCCACGGCTGGACGAGGAGGACTGGAAATAGAGCAGCCCGTCGATGCCGGTCAGCTGCTGCTCGATGACCTGCGTCACCGAGTTCTGGAGCGTCTGGGCCGATGCGCCGGGGAAGGTGGCGCGGATCGACACCTGGGGCGGGGCGACGTCCGGGTACTGCGCGATGGGCAGGCCCATGATCGCGCCGACGCCCGCCAGCATGACGATGATGGCAAGGACCCAGGCGAAGATCGGGCGATCGATGAAGACGCGGCTCAGCATGGTCCGGTCAGCCCGCCTTGCCCTTGGCGGACTGCAACTTCTTCATCTGTTCGGGTGAGGGCGGCTGGACCTTTTGCGGGCTGTTGGCGGGCACCGCACGCACGCCCTGGCCGGGGCGGAGATTGGCGAGCCCTTGCGTCACCACCTTGTCGCCCGGCTTCAGCCCGTCGGTGACGACCCAGAAAGACCCTTGCGTCCGCTCGGCCTTGACCGTCTTCTGCTGCACCTTGTCATCCGCACCGACGACGAACAGCGTCGCATTGCCCTTCGCATCGCGCGCGATCGCCTGTTGCGGGACCAGATAGGCGCTGGTGTCGATCGCCTGGGCGAAGCGTGCGCGCACGAACATGCCGGGCAGCAACAGCCCCTGGGGATTGGGGAAGCGCGCGCGCAGCGTCACGGTGCCGGTCTGCGGATCGACCACCGCTTCGGCGAACTCGACGGTGCCGGTCTGGCCGTAATCGGTTCCATCCTCCAGCCGCAGCGTCACGCGCGCGCTGGCGGGGATCAGGCCGTCGCGCGCCGACAGGCTGCGGCGGAGCGAGAGCAGGTCGGCGGCGGATTGCTGAATATCGACGAAGATCGGGTCGAGCCGCTGGATCTGCGCGAGCGGATCGGTCTGGCTGGCACTGACCAGCGCGCCGACGGTGAACAGCGAGCGTCCGATTCGCCCGGTGATGGGGGCGGGGACGGTGGTGAATTGCAGGTTGACCCGCGCGGTCTCCAGTGCGGCGCGGGTCTGCGCGACCTGTGCCGCCGCCTGGCGGGCGCTGGCCTGCGCGTTGGTATAATCCTGCTTCGAGATCGCCTCGATCTGTGCGAGCGGGCGATAGCGTTCGGCGAGGGTGCGCGTCGCTTCCGCATTGGCCTGCGCGCTTTGCAGATTGGCGGCGGCCTGGTTGACCGAGGCGCGATAGAGGCGAGGGTCGATCTCGTAGAGCGGCTGGCCGCGCTTCACCAGCGAACCTTCGGTGAAAAAGCGGCGGCGGATGACGCCGGTCACCTGCGGGCGGACGTCGGAGCTTTCGAAGGCCGTGGTCCGCGCCGCCAGTTCGGTCACGATCGGCGCATTGGTCGGCTGAACGGTGACATAGCCGACGGTCGGCGTCTGTTGCTGTCCGCCCGCGCGCCCCTTGGCCGCGCCGCCCTTGTCACCACCACCGCATGCCGACACGCTCGCCAGCGCCAAGACCATGGCCGTGCCGGCAAGCGCCCGGCGCCCGCGAAAGCCTGGAAAGTTCAAATCGTCCACCTGCCTGAAATGCCGAGCGGGAACCCGGCTCGCGCCTCAATGCGTGATCCGGGCAAACGTTGCTGTCTTATGTCAAATTGCACGAGGCGGGAGCGAAAAGGCAAGGGATGATGGCCTAAATCACCGGCCTTTATTGTCGCAATTTGTCGCGCCGCCGCAAAACGGGACGCCAGGGAGCCTTTGCGGTTCTGAAGCATTTTCTCAAGGAAATGAAGGATCGGGACGCCGATAAGCACCTCGCCGCCGCTGCTGCGGTGCGGGAGGTATGCGACGATATGCTGGTGGGCCTGGGCACGGGCTCGACCGCCGCGCATGCCATTACGGCGTTGGCCGCACGGGGTCTGCGGATCGAGACGGTCGCCACCTCGCTTGCGAGCGCCAGGCTAGCCGAATCGCTGGGTCTACGGGTGCGCGACTTCGCCGAGGTGTCGCGGGTCGATCTGGCGATCGATGGTGCGGATGCGATCGACGCGCGGCTGCACGCCGTCAAGGGCGCAGGCGGGGCGATGCTGCGCGAGAAGGTGGTGGCCGCCGCCGCCGACCGGATGATCGTGATCGCCGATGGCTCGAAGCGGGTGGCGCGGCTGGGCGGCGCCGCGCTTCCGGTCGAGATACTGCCCTTCGCCAAAAGCTATGTCATGGCGCGGCTGGCCGATTTTTTCGTCCGTACCGTCGAGCGTCCGGACTATCGGACCGACAATGGCAATATCGTCGTCGACGGCCATGGCTGGGACGATTCCTCGCTCCCGACCCTGGCCGATTCTCTGGTAGCGGTACCAGGAATTGTCGGGCATGGTCTGTTCCTGCGCGAAATCGACGCCGCCTATATTGCGGACGACGGGATCGTTACCCGGCTGGAACGGGGGCGGAACCCGCGCTAAGGCCGGACGCGCATGGCAACCAGAGCGGACGCGGGCGCGTTCGATCGTACAAGACAAGGATGAGGCCAGACTCCATGACCGATGCCACCACCCACGCCGTGGCCGATACCCATCTGCACGAAGACGGGTCGATCGAGCGACTGACCATCGACACCATCCGCACCCTGTCGATGGACGCGGTGCAGCAGGCCAATTCGGGCCACCCCGGCACGCCGATGGCGCTGGCCCCGGTCGGTCACACCATTTGGTCGAAATTCCTGCGCTACGATCCCGCCCATGCCGACTGGCCCAATCGCGACCGCTTCGTGCTGTCGGTCGGCCATGCCTCGATGCTGCTCTACTCGCTGATCCACCTGGCGGGGATCGAAGAGATCGACGCGGACGGCAAGAAGTCGGGCAAGCCCGCGCTGAGCCTGGAGGACCTGAAGGGCTTCCGCCAGCTCAATTCCAAGACGCCGGGCCACCCCGAATATCGCCACACCACCGGTGTCGAGACGACGACCGGCCCGCTGGGCGCCGGTTGCGGCAACTCGGTCGGCATGGCGATCGCCGAGCGCTGGCTGGCCGCGCATTTCAATCGCGAGGGTTTCCCGATCTTCGACCATGACGTGTACGTCGTGTGCGGCGACGGCGACATGATGGAGGGCGTCGCGTCCGAGGCCGCCTCGACCGCCGGGCATCTGAAGCTGTCGAACCTGTGCTGGATCTACGACTCGAACCATATCTCGATCGAGGGCGGCACCGACCTGGCGTTTGACGAGGATGTGGGCAAGCGCTTCGAGGCTTATGGCTGGAACGTCCTGCACGTCGACGACGCCAACGACATCGGGGCGCTGACCGCCGCGCTCGACACGTTCAAGGCGACCACCGACAAGCCGACCTTCATCGTGGTGAAGTCGGTGATCGGCTATGGCAGCTCGATCGCGGGCACGGCCAAGGCGCATGGCGAGGCGATGACCGCGGACGACATCCGCGAGA
>JAAIGG010082195.1_pt1 | contig 12102 bp, 10 predicted proteins | sample 6487391 | NCBI WGS metagenome assembly JAAIGG01 (sample SAMN13974130, study PRJNA590717) | phyllosphere metagenome | biome: asymptomatic weeds; feature: pooled weeds collected from a community garden; material: weeds; isolation source: pooled asymptomatic leaves from various weed species from...
GCCAGGCGGATGCGCTGCCCGGCCGGGCCGACCACCTCCACCACACCCGGTCCGAGCGGCTCCGGCTGCGGCGCCATGGGTACGTTCGCCACCTCGACCGGTACGAACGCCGCGCCCGGCAAGGGCAATGCTTCGCTTGCGACCCCGTCGCGCAGCAGCGTGCGTCGCCAGCGGTACACCAGCGACGTGCACACCCGGTGACGTCGCGCCACGTCCAGCACACTTGCCCCCGGCATCATGGCTTCCGACACGATCCGTGCCTTGTCATTGTCGCTGAACCGTCGTCGCGGCTCTGCCCCGATCATCTCGATAATTCGCGTCGCCATGATGCCGCACCGGTGCCTGCCACAGTGCCGCACCTGTGGCTTGCGCATCACCTCGTCAGCAAGGCGGAGAACACCGGACGCTTACCGTCGAACCACGTGAAGATGCGGCGCACCACCATGGCTTGCGCCTCGTCGATCTCCAGTAGGCCGCGCTGGATTTCACCGTTCTCGACGAGCCGCCCGGGATTGATGTACGACTGGCCCTCGTCGAGACAGGGCTGCCCGCGGCGACCCACATAGGTCAAGGCTCGCATCGTGCGTTCCGCGTAGCGCGACATGCAACGGGTTCGTCATCCTGGATTGAACCTCAGGTGTCAGCCTGTGTCACGAGGAGAGGGACACCCATGCAGCGCGTCGCGAAGAAGGACATCATCGTCATCGGCGGTTCGGCCGGCAGCGGTGCGGTGCTGAAGCAGCTCCTCGGCGACTTGCCCGGCGACCTGCCGGCAAGCGTGTTCGTCAGCACGCATATTCCGGCGCACACGCCCAGTATGCTCGCAGAGATGCTGGCCGCCAAGGCCGCGCTGCCGGTGGTTCAGGCACTGGACGGACAACCCATCGAACGTGGTCACGTTTACGTCGCCGCGCCCGATCGCCACCTGCTGCTGATGGATGGCGTCATCCGGCTGGGAACGGGGCCGCGCGAAAACATGGTCCGGCCGTCGGTCGATCCGATGTTCCGCTCTGCAGCGCTGTCGTTCGGTTCGCGGGTGGTCGGCGTGATCGTGACGGGGTTGCTGAACGACGGTGCCGCCGGGCTTCATGCCATCAAGTCGGTCGGCGGCACGGCGGTGGTGCAGCACCCGATCGACGCCGAGGCGGATCAGATGCCGCTCGCGGCGCTGGAAGCTGCCGATGTCGACCACGTCGTACCCGCAGCGAAGCTGGGCGAACTGCTGGCGGCGATCGCAGGCGGCGAAGCCGGTCCCATCCTGAAGCCTGCCGAAGACTTGAAACTGGAGGTGGAGATCGCGGCGGGCGCGCGCCTGGGCAGCGCGAACCTCTTGCGGATCGCGAACCCGACCGCGCTCTCCTGCCCCGATTGCCACGGCGTGCTGTCCGAAATCAGCGCGAGCCGTCCTCTGCGCTACCGCTGTCAGATCGGCCACGCCTACACCGCCGAAAACCTGGCCGCGCGCATCGACGAGGTCGACGAAGCCGTGCGCGTGGCGATGCGGGTGATGGAGGAACGCGTGACGCTGGTGGAGCGGATGGCGCTTGACGCGCGCGAGGCCGGGCGAAATGCCGTGGCCGAGCTCTACGAGGCACGGGCCGCCGAATACCGACGCTACGCCGGCACGTTACGGGAGGCGGCGGTCACCTCGCTGACGCTCGGCCGGGCTCCGCGAGAGCAGGATATCTGATCCTGTCGGCTTCTGTAACGACCCGCGACCCTCTATCGTGACCCGACAGGCATTTGGGATGAAGGCATGCTCGACGCGGACGAACAGGTGAAGGGGGCCTTCATCGCCAGGGAAGACGACGACCGTGCCGCAGTCATGCCGGTGGTCGGCGTCGGCGTATGCGCTGCCTCGCTCCGCTCGCTGGAGACGCTGTTCACCGGCATCGGACCCTCGCTGGGCGCCGCCTATCTGATCGCCGTCCGCCAGCAGGAAGGACTGAACGTCGCCACCACCGTGCAGGCGCTCGGCCGCGTGTCGCCGCTGCCGGTGAGCATCGGCCGGGATGGCGAGGCGATCGAGCCGAACCATATCTATGTCGGCGGATCGGACGACATGATCGCCATCGAGGACGGTCATCTCAGCGTCCGTCCCGCCGCCGAACCGGTAGGACATCGCGGGACGATCGACACGATGCTGATCTCGCTGGCCGAACATGCGCACGATCGGTCGGTCGCCGTGCTGCTCGGCGGATTGGGCAGCGACGGCACCGCGGGCGTCACCGCGACGAAGCGGTTCGGCGGGCTGTCGATCGCCGAGGCGCGGACCCAGGACGACGACGCCGGCGCGCAAGGCGTGGCGGGGCCGTTCGGGGTGGTCGATCTGCACGTGCCGATCGAGCGTATCGCTGCCCAGATCGCACTGTATCTCACCAACGTCGCCGATGTCGGCGTCGCATTCGGGGGCGAGGGCGAGGGCGAGGGCGAGGGCGCGCTCGATGCATTGGAAGCGCAGGTGACGCAGATCACCACCATTCTGCGCAACACGCTCAGCCACGATTTCCACGGTTACAAGCGCGGCACGTTCCTGCGGCGCGTCCACCGCCGCATGCAGGTGCTGCAGATCGATACGCTCGACGCCTATGTCGCGCGGCTGCGCGACGATCGCCAGGAGGTGCAGGACCTGTTCCAGGACCTGCTGATCGGCGTCACCCAGTTCTTCCGGGACCCGCAGGAGTTCGACGTGCTGGAGCGCGAACTCCCGCGCTTGTTCGAGGGCAAGGGGCCGGAAGACCAGTTCCGCGTGTGGGTGCTCGGCTGCGCCACCGGCGAAGAGGCCTATTCGCTGGCTATCCTGCTGCGCGAGCAGATGGCGAGGCTCGATCACCCCCCGCATGTCCAGATCTTCGCCACTGACCTCGACGCGCGCGCACTCGGGCTCGCCCGCGCAGGCCGCTATTCCGCCTCGATCGAGGATCACGTCCGCCCCGACCGCCTCGAACGCTGGTTCCTGCGGGAAGGCGACACCTATTGCGTGTCGAAGGAGCTGCGCGAGATGTGCATCTTCTCGCCGCATAACCTCATCAAGGATGCGCCCTTCTCACGCGTCGACCTGTTGTCGTGCCGCAACCTGCTGATCTATCTGAACACGGATCTGCAAAACCGCGTCATTCCGATCTTCCACTTTTCGCTGGTGCCGGGCGGCGTGCTGTTTCTGGGGAATTCCGAGAACGTCACGCGCCATCAGAAGCTGTTCGCAGCCGTGGATCGCAGAAACCGCGTGTTCCGAAGGCTCGAGACCGCCACCAGGATCATCCCCGAATTCCCGCTCAGCCCGCGAGCACGCATCGTGGAGCCTTTGTCGGGCCTGCCTGCGGACACCGTTTCGCCGGCTCGACTGTCCGCCACGGTCAGCCGGCAGGCGGAGGCGATCGCCGAACGTTACGCGCCCGCCTATGTCCTGGTCGATACGCAGGGCGACATCCTGCACTTTTCCGGACGCACCGGCCGTTTTCTCGAACCCGTCGCCGGGGCCGCCAGCCTCAACCTCTTCAATCTCGTGCATCGGGACCTGCGTGTGGATCTCCGCTCGGCGCTCCACCGCGCGATCTTGGAAGCTAGGCGGGTCGAACTGCCGAAGCTGGTGCTTCAGCAGGAAGACCGCGCCATCAGCGTCAATCTGGTGGTGGAGCCGGTCGGCACGGGCGACGTGACCTCGCTGATCGTCCTGTTCCAGGATCTGGGCGTCGTCGCCGAGGGGACAGCCGCAGGCGATCGGCTCGACGGCGGCGAGAAGGTCGAACGGCTGGAGGTCGAACTGCGCCTCACCCGCGACCGGCTGCAGACCACGATCGAAGAGCTTGAATCGACCAACGAGGAGCTGAAGTCCTCGAACGAGGAATATCAGTCGATCAACGAGGAGTTGCAGTCCGCCAACGAGGAGATGGAGACCTCCAAGGAGGAACTCCAATCGGTCAACGAGGAATTGCAGACGGTCAATGGCGAGCTGGCCCATCGCGTGGCCGAACTCGGCCGCAGCAATTCGGATCTCAAGAACCTGCTCGAAGCGACGCAGATCGCCACCCTGTTCCTCGACAACGACCTGCGCGTGCGCAGCTTCACGCCGTCGGCGACCGAGATATTCCACCTGCTCGACACCGATGTCGGCCGTCCCCTCGACCACGTCGTCTCCCGCGTCGCCTATCCGGAGCTGCAGGACGATGTCCGCCGCGTCCTGAAAAGCCTCGCCCCCGTCGAGCGGATGGTCATCGAACCCCGGACGCAGCGGCATTTCGCTGCGCGGGTGCTGCCCTATCGCAGCGTCGACAATTACATCGGTGGCGCGGTCGTCACCTTCACCGATCTTACCGCGGTCCACCAGGCCGAGGCGGCGTTGCGCGACAGCGAGGCGCGCCTGCAGGCCTTGCTCGCGGCGAGTTCCGAGGTCGCCTACCGGATGAACGCTGACTGGTCCGAGATGATCGACCTGTCCGGCGGAGGTTTCCTGGCCGACATGAAGGACAACATGACGTGGGAAGCGCAGCATATTCCCGCCGTCGAGCGCGAGCGGGTCGAGGCGGCCATCGCGCAAGCGATCCGCAACAGGACCGCATTCGAACTGGAGCATCGCGTGTTGCGCATCGACGGCACGATCGGCTGGACGCTCTCGCGCGCTGTGCCGATCACCGGGGCCGATGGCGAGATCCTCGAATGGTTCGGCGCCGCCAGCGACGTCACCGCCCGCCACGAAGCGGAAGAGGCGCTGCGCGAGAGCCAGGAGCGGCTCCGTTCGCTGGTCGAGGGGCTGACGCAACTCGTCTGGCGTGCCGTGGATGCGGGCCATTGGACCTGGGCCAGCCGCCAGTGGCGCGACTATACCGGCCAGAGCGAGGCGGACAGCGAAGGCTGGGGATGGCTCGACCCCGTACATCCCGACGACCGCCCGACCGTTCGGCAGGCATGGAGCCGGGCAGCCGAGCAGGGCGGCTTCGAAATCGAGGTCAGGATCCGGCGCGCGAACGATGGCGCCTACCGGTGGTTCCAGGTTCGCGCCGCGCCGGTCACCGATGAACGCGGCCAGGTCGTCGAGTGGGTCGGCACCTCGACCGACATCGACGATCTGCGCGACTTGCAGGAGCGGCAGGGCGTGCTGGTGGCGGAACTTCAGCACCGGACCCGCAACCTGATCGGCGTGGTGCGGCAACTGGCGCAGAAGACGATGCGTGCCAGCAACGATCTCGACGATTTCTGGGATCGCTTCGCCGAGCGGCTGGACGCGCTCGCCCGCGTGCAGGGACTGTTGTCGCGGCTCGGCAAGCATGACCGGGTCACGTTCGATCAGCTGATCCATTCGGAACTTGCAGCGCACGGGATCGAACCCGATCAGGACGGCGGCGTCGTGCTGGATGGGCCGAACGGCGTGCGACTGCGCTCCACGACGGTGCAGACGCTTGCCATGGCGCTGCACGAGCTTGCCACGAACGCGGTCAAATACGGTGCGCTCGGCCGGCCGGGGGCGGGGCTCACGATCAAGTGGCACATGATCGCTCAGGACGGGGGCGGACCGCCATGGCTCTGCATCGACTGGCGGGAGACCGGCGTCGCCATGCCGCCGCTGGGTGCGGCCCCGCAGGGTACCGGACAGGGTCGCGAGCTCATCGAAAAGGCACTGCCGTATCAGCTCGCCGCGAAAACCACCTATGTGCTTGAAAAGGATGGCGTACACTGCACCATCGCGATGCCGGTCTCGATGACCAACGCGTCCGATGAGAATGATGATGGCTGACCAGGCACTCGAACGGTGCCGCATACTCGTCGTGGAGGATGAGTATCTGCTCGCCGACGAACTGGCGAGCGTGCTGGAGGAAGAAGGCGCGACGGTGCTGGGTCCGGCACCGACGATCGAGCGCGCGCTCGCCCTGCTGGAGCCACATTCGCCGCCCCATGGTGCGATCCTGGATATCAACCTTGGCGGCGAGCCGGCTTTTCCCATCGCCGACGCCCTGATCGCATTGGGCGTGCCGCTGATCTTCACCACCGGCTACGATAATCCCACCATTCCCGAACGGTTTGCCGGTATCCCGCGATGCGAAAAGCCGATCAGCATCGCCGCGGTTACCGCAGCGCTCGGCGGAGCGATTCATGCAGGAACGACCGCGCGTTTGACGACCACGTCCTAGCGCCGGTTCCGCCGGTCCTTTCCCGAAGGAACGCACGAGGAACTGCCCGCCTACATAGGCGGATGATCGGGACGCGACATGATAAATACGCTGCGCCGCGCCGAGTTCGACCGGCGCTTTCCCGGGCCTGCTCGACGCGTTGCTCGCCAACCGGCCGGACTGACGTGCGGCCGATCCGCCGGCGGTCAGAGCATCGCCAGCGGCTCGGCACGGGTGGGAGGCGGAAACAGGCGATCGAGGCGTCCGAGCGCGTCTGCGGACAGCGTGAGGTCCATGGCAGCGCGATTGTCCCGCACATGGGCGACCGAGCTGGCCTTGGGGATGGCGATGACACCATCCTTCGCAAGCAGCCAGCCGAGCGCCAGTTGCGCGGGCGTGACGCCATGTTCCCCGGCCAGGGCGGCCAGACCGGCATGGGTCAGCAGACGGCCTTGTTCGACGGGGCTGTAGGCCATCACCGGCATGTGATGGCGCGCCAGCCAGGGGATCAGGTCGTATTCGGGACCGCGCCGGGTGAGATTGTAGAGGATCTGATCGGTCTGGCAGCCCGCGCCGCCGTGCGCGACGAGTTCCGCCATGTCGTCGGTGTCGAGATTGCTCACGCCCCAGCGCAGGATCTTGCCCGCGGCGACCAGCCGTTCCATCGCGTCGGCCGTCTCGGACAGCGGCACACGCCCACGCCAGTGCAGCAGGTAGAGGTCGATGCGGTCGGTGCCGAGCCGGTCGAGGCTCGCTTCGCAGGCCCGCGGCAGCCGGTCTCGGGAGGCGTGCTGGGGATAGGCCTTGCTGACGAGGAACACCTCGTCGCGCGCGCCCGCGATCGCCTCGCCTACGAGGCGTTCGGACTCGCCGTCGGCATACATTTCGGCGGTGTCGATCAGGGTCAGTCCGAGCGACAGGCCTTCGCGCAACGCGGCGATCTCCTCCGATCGGCGGGCGGAGTCCTCCGCCATCATCCAGGTGCCTTGGCCGAGCGCGGGGACGGCGGTGCCGTCGGGAAGGGGGATCGTCTTCATGGCGCGCTCAACGTCCGACGCCGCGCATCGGACCGATGGCTTTTCGCTAGGCGCTCCGGGGATCTATGCGGTGTCGACCACCATCGATCCCGCGCGCGATCCGTCGCTTTCCTAGCCGATCTGCAAGGGACGGAGCGGATCGCCGATCAGGCCGCTGACCATTGCGGCTTGGATGCGCGTGGCGGGCCACAATGTGGACAGCGGGCCGACCAGTCGATCGCGGACGAAGGGCAATATGCGGCTATCCGACTGGTAGACCGGGGTGAACAGCGCAGTGAGCAGCTGATAGAGGTGGACATGGCGTCGGCGCATCGCGATCGCCCGATCCAGCGCGGCTCCGACATCCGCCGCGTTCCGCAGCGCGCTGGCTAGCGCATAGGCGTCGAGCAGCGCCATGTTGGCGCCCTGGCCGAGCTGCGGGCTGGCCGAATGCCATGCGTCGCCGATGTGGATCAGGCCGGGCTCGGCCGGTACCGGCAGGGTGCGATGCGCATAGCGGGCGAAGGTCAGCCGGTCGGGCGTGTCGATCTGGTCGAGCAACGGGCGCGTTGCCGGCCACAGGGCCTCTGCCTCGCGCTTCCAGGCCTCCAGCCCGGCGCTCCGCCAGGCATCGAGCCGGTCGGCGCGCAGCGACCAGAAGAAGGCGGCTTGTGCGCGCGTTCCTCCCGGGACGCGGCCGACCGGCAGCACGCCGACCATCACGCTCGCCCGGCGATAGCGTTGTTCCAGCGCCGCGGGATCGAAGGCCGCGTCGTCCGGCCAGTCGAGCGTACCCCATAGCGCGCCATAGGCCAGCGCCCGGCCGCACGGCGGCGCCAGCGGGGTCCGGGTGCCGAGCGCGTCGACGATCAGATCGAACGGACCGGCCCGCCTGCCGCCCGCCAGCAGCAGGTTGCGACGACCACCGGCCAAGACTTCGCTGCCCGCCACGGCGCAGCTGGTTTCCATCGCGATGCCCTCGGCGACGACCGCCTCGTGCAGGATCGCGAACAGCGCGGCGCGGTGGATGCCGACGCCGAAGCGATCGCGCTTGCCCAGCGCCGCATAGCGGACGTCCAGCACGGTGCGCCCACTGCGGCGCGCCTCGCCGCGCAGCCGCTCGATCCGCGCGCCATGATCGAGCAGGGCATCTGCCAGGCCGAGCGTCGTCAGGACGGCGAGGCCGGTCGGCTGGATCATCGGGCCGGAGCCGATCGGGCGGGGAGCGTCGAACCGTTCGAAGAGCGTGACGCGGTGGCCGTCGCGATGCAGCAGCAGCGCGGCCGCAAGCCCGGCCGGCCCGCATCCCGCAACGGCGATCTCGAGCGGCGTCATGATCCTCCCCTAGCCGATCTTCACGGGCGGGGCAGCCGGTGCGGGAGCGATGGTTGCAGGGGGTGTGCTACACCGGCGAACCCGCTCTGACCACTGCCCGGAGGTCCGCGCGTCGCTGGCCGTTACGCGACGTCGTCCGCGGCTCGGTGCCGCCACGCGCTGCGGCGCCGGCCCCTCCGTCTCTCGACGCCGTGCAAATGCCCGATCCCGACACCGAGGCGCGCCTGAACCGGCTCGTCGAGGACGATATCGCCAGCAGCAGGCAGCGCGTGCGCGAACGGCAGGAACGGAGGGCTGCCACGGCGCCGCCGTCTTCCGAACCGACCGGCGGCGACGCGCCGGTCAGCTGGCACCCGTGAGGCGCCCGGGGGGCGGCCGAGTCGGCGCGCGGATGGTCTGCCGATCCTCCATGCGGTCGAGGGCGCCGGCGATGCTGTTGCGGCGCACGCCCGGCAGGATCGCGTCCCGGCGGGTTTGCCCGGTTGCGTATGGCAAGGCGCAACGCCACCTGCAGGATGTCGGCGGCAGGAGCAGCGCATGGCCGCCGCGCCGCCCGCCGCCGCACCATGAGGAGATCCGATGATGGCAGACTATCGCAAGACCGACGCGGCGATCGCGGCGCTGACGCCCGAGCAATTCTACGTGACGCAGCAGAGCGGCACCGAGCGTCCGGGGACGGGCGCCTATCTGCACACCGCGGAGCCGGGCATCTACGTCGACATCGTCTCGGGCGAGCCCTTGTTCGCGAGCGCCGACAAGTTCGATTCGCACTGCGGCTGGCCGAGCTTCACCAAGCCGATCGAACCCGCGCACGTCAACGAACTGTCCGACCGCAGCCACGGCATGGTGCGTATCGAGGTTCGCTCGGCGCACGGCGACAGCCACCTGGGCCATGTGTTCGACGACGGCCCGCGCGACCGCGGCGGCCTGCGCTATTGCATCAACTCCGCCGCGCTCCGCTTCGTGCCGCGGGAGGCGATGGCGGCGGAGGGCTATGGCGCCTATCTGGACCAGGTGGAGGGCTGATCGACGGTTCGAGCGTTGCCCCGCGGCCGGGAGGAGCGTTCAGGCCTGGAACCGGCGGTGCGAGACGCAGCTGTTCTCGACCAGGTCCCAGTCGATGTCGATGCCGAGCCCCGGTCCTTCGGGAACGTGGATGCGGCCCTCGGCATCGATCAGGTCGCGCAGGCTCTGCTTCATCGGCAGCTGGAACGTGTCCTCGGGGACGAACAGCTCGAAATAGTCCGAGTTGCGCACCGCGCAGGCGACGTGGAGGTTGGCGACGTCCATCGGCGCCATCGTCGTGGTGTGCAGTTCGCAGTTGATGCCGTGTGCCTCGGCGAGGTGGCAGACCTTGAGCGTCCCGGTGATGCCGCCCTTCCACGACACGTCGGCGCGGACCATGTCGACCGCATGCGCCCTGATCGCCTGCGCGACGCCCCACGGGCCGCCGCGGGTGGTCTCGGTGCCGACGATCGGCATGTCGACCGCGGCAGCGAGCTGCGCGTATTTGTCGAGTTCATAGTCGCGGAACGGCTCTTCGAGCCAGTGGTAGCCCAGGCTCTCCATATGCCGGGCGACGCGGATCGCCTCGGGCAGGGTATATTCGGCGACGGGATCGCTCATCAGCACCATGTCGGGGCCGACCGCCTCGCGCACCGCGGCGTGGATCGCCATATCGACATGGCTGGGGCCGCAAGGGTGGACCTTGTAGGCCTTGAAGCCGCGCTCCTTGTAGTGCAGCGCCTCGCGCACATAATCCTCGACCCCCGGCAGCCACAGGCTGCTCGCATAGACCGGCTGGCTGGTGCGATAGCTGCCGATATAGCGGTGGAGCGGCAGGCCGGCGGTGCGCGCCGCCGCATCCCAGAGCGCGACGTCGATCGGGCCGGGCAGGAACACGGGGAAGAAGGCGCCGTGCCGGTCGATCGTCCAGAAATCGTGCCAGATCGCCTCGCGATCGTGGATGCTGCGGCCGAGGATCACCGGCGCGATGACGTCGGCGAGATAGGCATCGGTGACCGCGCCCGAGCGCGCCGCCCAGAAGGTGGCGATGCCCTGCACGCCGTCCGATGTGGTGATCCGGCCGACGCCATAGCTCCACGGCATCGGCGCCTTGCCTTCACGCGCTTCGTCGAACAGCCCCTTGGGTCGCTTGCAGATCCAGGTTTCGAACGTTTCGATGCGCATCGGTCCCTCCGCGCCAACCTGTATGACAGGACCGGCGCGGAGGGCAATGGCGATCGTCAATCGCTGTTGGGCGCCATGATGACGGCGAGCGCATCGTCGAAGTGGCGGGTCATCGCCGCCGCGGCTTCCTGCGCGTCGCCGGCGACGACGGCGTCGACGATCTGTTCGTGCAGCTCCTGCACGCGGTGGAGCTTGTCGACCTCCGACCAGCGGGTGCGGCCGGCGAGCATCGCCAGCAGGAACAGCTGGCGCAGGGCGTCGACCAGCAAGGTGTAGAGCGGGTTGCCCGTCGCCTGCGCGAGCACGAGGTGGAGGCGCAGGTCAAGGGCGAGATAGCGTTCGCCGTCGTCGATGCAGCCCGCCATGTCGGCGACGATCGCCTGAAGTTCGGCGACCTGCGCCTCCGTTCGGCGCTCGGCGGCGATCGCCACCATCGCGATCTCGACGCCGCGGCGCAGTTCGAGGATGTCGGTCGCGTCGGCCTGACCGATCAGCACCGCATTTTCAAACACGCGCGAGATCATGTCGCCGTCGACCGGAACGATCGTCGCGCGCTTGCCCGCCGCCATCTCGATGAGGCCGGTCGCCGCGAGGGTCCGCATCGCCTCGCGCACCACCGGGCGGCTCACCCCCAATTGCGTGCTGAGCGTCGTCTCGCTCGGCAGGCGCGCGCCCGGCCGCAGCCGCTCGGCGGCGACATGGTCGCGCAGATGGGTGATGACCTGGTCGACGAGGCCGGCGCCTTTGAGCGGGGCGGTTACGAGATCATCCGCAGTCACCGGCACATCGTCGCTCCTCTCGCGCGGGGACACCCGTCGCCCGTTCGGCCCGGATTCGACATAGCATCGCTCCGCCGCGCGCCCAGTAAAAACGCGCTTGCCATCGGACCGCAAGCCGCTATCAACCTGTCTTACAGGCCGGACGGATATACAAGCCGGATCCGGAGCGTCGAGGGGAGGCGGCAGCCATGACCAGCATCATCGGTGCGCGCGCCGACGCGGATGCCGCGCCGGCGATGCCGGTCGGCGCGCCGCCCGCCGGACGCTATCGCTGGACGATCGCGGCGCTGCTCTTCGCGTCCACCACCATCTGCTACATCGACCGCCAGATCTTCGGGCTGCTCAAGCCGACGCTGAGCGGCGAGCTCGGCTGGTCGGAGACGGACTATGGCGACATCGTCGCGGTATTCTCGCTGACCTATGCGCTCGGCTATCTCTTCGGCGGCCGGATGATGGATGCGATCGGCGTGCGGCGCGGGCTGGGCCTCGCCGTCGCGGGCTGGAGCGTCAGTGCGGCGATCCATGGCCTGATGTCGAGCGTGATCGGCTTCAAGTTCGCCCGCGCCGCTTTGGGGCTGGCGGAGGGCGGCAATTTCCCCGCCTCGATCAAGGCGGTGCGCGACTGGTTTCCGCCGCGCGAGCGGGCGCTGGCGACCGGCGTGTTCAACGCCGGCAGCA
>JAAIGG010516308.1_pt1 | contig 12050 bp, 8 predicted proteins | sample 6487391 | NCBI WGS metagenome assembly JAAIGG01 (sample SAMN13974130, study PRJNA590717) | phyllosphere metagenome | biome: asymptomatic weeds; feature: pooled weeds collected from a community garden; material: weeds; isolation source: pooled asymptomatic leaves from various weed species from...
ACGTGGTCGGCGCCCAGCGCACGGGCCTTCTCGCCCTTCTGATCGTCGCCCACCGTCGTGTAGACGGTGCAGCCGATGGCCTTGGCCATCTTGATCGCCGCCGTGCCGATGCCGGAGCCGCCGGCATGGACGAGGATCGATTCGCCGGGCTCCAGCCGCGCGTTGTCGAACAGCATGTGCTGCACCGTGCCGAAGGCGATGCCGGCACAGGCCGCTTGGACGTGATCGACGCCCCCCGGCACCCGCACCACGAGGCGGGCCGGCAGGTTCACCCGCTCGCGGGCGAAGCCGTCGAGATGGAAGCCCATCACGCCCGAGACGTCCTCGCACAGGTTGTCGCGGCCCTCCCGGCAGGCGCGGCATTGTCCGCAGGTCAGGGCGCCGTAGGGTACGACCGCATCGCCGACGGCGAGGCCCTCGACCCCCTCGCCGATCGCCGCGATCTCGCCCGCGGCCTCGGCGCCGACGGTCAGCGGCAGCTTGCGCTTGGCGAACGCCATGCCGCGAAAGCCCCACACGTCGATGAAGTTGAGCCCGACCGCGCGCACCCGTACCTGCACCTCCCCTGGCCCCGGCGCGGGCGGCGGCTCGACCTCGGTCAGGCGCAGGTCTCGGTCGCCGAAGAGCTGGAGGGCTTGCATCAAGGGGGATCTCGTCTGCCGTCGGGAGGGACCGGCCGCGCCCGGCGGGATTCCAGGGAAACCCGGCCGGACGAGGGCCGGGGTCTCCGTATCGCGAAACCGCGGCGGCGTGGAGGGCCGCTGCGGGAGCACCCTCGGTCCCCGGTTCCGCATCGTCTCCTTCCGAGGGCCGGAAACCATCGTTCGGGACGGTGCTCGGGCAGGCTCGGAACGCCGATCCTTGGATCGTAATTCATTTTCAAATCGTTCAGGGATCCGCAAAACGTCGCGAGTGACTTTTCCGTCCAAGCGTGTCTTTACCGGTAGAGATGCGAGGAATGATGGTGGACTGGCCCCGTGGCGGAGGAATGGCTGCGCGTATTCGCGCTTTCGAATGGGCGCGGACGCCGCTTGGATCGATTGAAAGCTGGCCGCAGAGCCTGAAAACGGTTGTCGAGCTCATGCTCGGCGCGCCCCACCTCGCGGCCATTGCCTGGGGGCCGGAACTGAATTTGCTCTATAACGACGATTATCATGAAATCCTTCGGGCGATCGAGCCGGCCCCCTTAGGGCGGTCTTTCGTCGATTGCTGGCCGGCGCCGGAGGGGCGGCAGATCGCCGACCTGCTTCTGCAGGGACAGGCACGCCACACCACCGACCGCCACTGGAAGGTTCCCTCCCGCCCCGAGCGACCCTTCGGCTGGTTCACCGCAAGCTGGTCGCCGCTGCGGGACGAACCCGGCCGCATCGTCGGCTTCTACATCGGCATTTCCGAAACCACGGACCGGGTGCTGGCGGAGCAGGCCCTGCGCGAGAGCGAGGAACATCTGCGCCACACGGTGGAATTCAATCCACAGATCTCGTGGACCGCCGCGCCCGACGGGACGATCGATTTCGCGCCGCCGCGCTTCAGGGAGTGGACCGGTGTCAGCGGCCTCGGGGAGACTTGGATGGCCGTGCAGCACCCAGACGATGCCGCCGCCATACTCGATCGCTGGGCGGAGTGCGTCCGCACCGGTCGGCCGTCCGATGTCGAGCACCGGGTGCGCATGCAGGCGACCGGCGACTATCGCTGGCTGCGCTCGCGCGCCTATCCGCGCCGTGACGCGGAAGGCCAGATCGTCCGTTGGTACGGGACGAGCGAGGACATCCACGAATACAAGCTGGCCGAACAGGCCCTGCGCGAGCGCGAGGAGCAGCAGGCCTTCCTGCTCAGGCTCAGCGACACGTTGCGACCGCTGGCCGACCCGTCCGGGATCCAGGCCGAGGCCTGCCGCCTTCTGGGCGATCACCTCAGGGTCGAGCGCACCGATTACGTCGCGATCTACGTGGCGGAAGGCTATCTCAGCATCGAGCAGGAGTATCTTCGCGGCCCGACCCGCTCGCGCGTCGGCCGATATCCGCTCTCGAACGTCCCATGGCTCGTCCCGCTCTACGCGAAGGGGCGCCCGAGCGTCGTGGACGACGTGGCCGCTGCGGCCGTGATCCCGGAGGCGGATCGGCCGATCCTGCTTGCCGAGGGTCCCGTCTCCTGGATCAGCGTGCCCCTGGTCAAGCGCGGCGAACTGGTCGGCGCGCTCAGCGTGTCGTGCTACAAGCCCCGTGCCTGGAGCGAGGCCGAGATCCGGCTCGTCACCGAGACGGGCGAGCGCATCTGGGCGGCGACGGAGCGCGCGCGCGCGGAGCGGGCGGCCCGTGAGGCGGACATGCGCCTGCGCACGATGGCCGACGCCGCGCCGGTGCTGTTCTGGGACATGGATTCGAACGGGGCGATCTTCGTCAACGACCACTATCTCGACTTCTTCGGCCTGACCGCCGACGCGGTCACGGCGCATAGTTGGAAGGCGTTCCTTCACCCGGACGACGCGGCCGGTTACATCGCGGCCTTCAGCGAAGCCTGCACGCAGCGCCGCGCCTTCAGCCGGGAGGCGCGGGTCCTCCGGGCCGACGGGCAGTACCGCTGGTTCAGCAACTCCGCCCAGCCTCTCGGAGAGGAGCGTTTCATCGGCGTCTCGATCGACGTCACCGAGCGCCGCCATGCCGAGGAGCGCGTCCGGCGCAACAACGCCGTGCTCCAGGCGATCAACCTGATCTTCAGCGAGACGCTGGGCGCCTCCTCCGAGGAGGAACTCGCGCGCATCTCCCTGGAAGTGGCCGAGGAACTGACCGGCAGCGCCATCGGCTTCATGGGCGAGATCGACGAGGCGACCGGGCGCCTCGACGACCTGATCTTCAGCGAACGGAGCCGGGCCCAGTATGCGGCGCGGGCACGCCACGGGGCCCCCGCCCTGCCGACGGGTCGGATGTCGCTGGGGCTCGCGATCCACGGCATCTACGGGCAGGTCCTGCGCGACGGAAGGGGAATCATCGTCAACGATCCCGCCGACCACCCCGACCGGATCGGCACGCCGGACGACCACGTCCCGCTGCAGGCCTTTCTCGGCGTGCCGCTGAAGCAGGGCGAGCGGGTCCGCGGCATGATCGGCCTCGGCAACCGCGAGGGCGGCTACCGGCACGAGGACCTGGAGGCTGCCGAGGCGCTGGCGCCGGCCATCTGGCACGCCCTGCGCAGCAAGCGGGCCGAACTGCGCCTGCGCGAGAGCGAGGAGCGCTTCCGGCAATTCGCCGAGGCCTCCTCCGACGTGCTGTGGATACGCGACGCGGAGACCCTCGAGATGGAGTTCGTCAGCCCGGCGCTGCGGACCGTCTACGGCGTCGAGCCGGAGGTTCTCGGGCGCGATGTCCGGCGATGGGGGAGCCAGATGGTGCCGGAGGATCGCGAGCGCGCCATCCAGAACCTGAAGCGGGCGTCCACCGGCGAGTCGCTGCTCAACGAGTTCCGCATCCTGCGCCCGAGCGACGGCGCCTTCCGCTGGATCCGCAGCACCCTGTTTCCCCTACGCGACGAACAGGGCCGGGTGCGGCGCATCGGCGGCCTCTCCTCCGACACCAGCGAGGCCAAGCTCCTGACCGAGCACCAAGCGGTGCTGCTGGCCGAGTTGCAGCACCGGGTGCGCAACATCATGGCGGTGACCCGGTCGATCGTCGAACGCACCGGCGAGCGCGCCGAGACCGTGGCCGAGTACGTCGCCCTCGTCGGCGGGCGCCTGCTGACGCTCGCCCGCGTCCAGGCCCTGCTGACCCGCGCCGCCGGGGCCGGCGTGCCGGTGGCCACCATCGTCCACGACGAGGTCAGCGCCCAGGCCCTGCGCGAGGATCAGTACGATCTCGCGGGGCCAGCCATCGAACTGTCGCCCAAGGCCGCCGAGATCCTGACGCTCGCCGTCCACGAACTGGCGACCAACGCCCTCAAATACGGTGCGCTCTCGGTGCCGGAGGGCCGGGTGCGGGTGCGCTGGACCACCTTCGCCAAGGGCGACGCGTCCTGGATCGGATTCGACTGGTGGGAAGAGGGCGTGCCGACGGTGACCCCGCCGGCCCGGCGCGGCTTCGGGCGCGAACTGATCGAGGGTCGGTTGCCCTACGAATTGGGCGGGCGGGGCCGCCTGGAGATCAACCCCGAGGGCGCCCGCTGCCGCCTCGAATTTCCGTTGCGCGAGGGTGCCAGCTTTCTGGAAACCGACGCCCCGCAGCGTGCGAGCGTGTTCGGAGGAGTACTCGACATGATCGGCCAGTCGGATTTGGGCGGCCAGCGCATCCTCGTGGTGGAGGACGACTACTATCTCGCGACCGATACCGCCCGCGCCCTGCAGAAGGCGGGGGCGCAGGTTCTGGGGCCCTGCCCCAGCGAGGATGCGGCCCGCGAGGTGGTGGCGGAATCGATGCCGGACGGGGCGCTGGTCGACATCAACCTGGGCGCCGGCCCCTCCTTCGCCCTGGCCGGCCTGCTGCGGGAGCGCGGCGTCCCGTTCGTGTTCATCACCGGCTACGACGAAGGCGTGATCCCGGCCGAATTCCTGGATGTGAAGCGCCTGCAGAAGCCGGTGGAGTTGCAGCGCGTCGTCGATTTCCTGGCAGCGACCCTGCGCCGCGCGTCGTGAGCGGTCCGCTCGATCCGGACCCGGCACCCTGTCATACCGTTTCCGGTTGATCGCTTCGGGTTTTGCCGCGCGCCGTCATCGCGAGGCGGAGCCGAAGCGATCCAGAGCGCGACATCTCCGGAAGGGTCGCGCCCTGGATTGCTTTCGCTGAGCCTCGCAATGACGGGGAAGGGCCGAACTCATCAGCCGGAACCCGTATCAGTTGCCACCGACGTTGCGGACCCTGGCGAATGAAGCCAGAGCGCGCATATTCGCGGTGCTGTACCCGCTCGGATAGCGAGTTTCCATTTAGAGCATCGGCCCGAAAGGTGGGAACCGGCTTTCGGAAAAAGCCGATGCTGCACAATAACCGAGAGCATCGTGCTGGATACGATATCCAGCACGATGCTCTAGCCGGCTCGGCGTGTCGCGGGTGCAGCGCAAGCCGAACACCCGGCGCCCGGCCGGGATTGGCGAGAGGGCCGGCGCTTGCCGGTTTCGGGATGAACCTCATCGCGGAAGCTCGAAAAAATCAGGTCCGGTGGATGCCCATCATCGCGGTCAGGCCGCCATCGACCGGCAGCACCGTGCCCGTGATGTAGGCCCCGCCCTCGCCCATCAGAAAGGCTGCGAGCGCCGCGACCTCGTCCGGTTGGGCGAAGCGCCCGAGCGGGATCTGCCGCTCGATGCCCTCGCGATGACTTGCGTATGAGGCCAGCATCTCGGTGTCGATGAAGCCGGGAGCGATCACGTTGACGGTGACGCCGCGCTTGGCCGATTCGACGGCAAGCGTCCGGCAATAGGCGATCAGCGCGCCCTTGGTCGCCGCGTAGGCCGCGTTGCCGGTATTGGCCTGGAGCGCGGCCACCGAGCCGATGGCGACGATGCGGCCCGCCCGCGCCCGGATCATCCCGCGCACGACCGCCTTGGCGATCCGGGTCATCGACCAGAAGTTCACCTGCATCGCGGCTTCGGCCCGGTCGCGGTCGAGCATCGCCGCGAGCGCGTCCGCCGACTGGCCGGCATTGTGGACGTAGCCGTAGAAACCATCGGCCTCGATCGTTTCGCAGAACGACTCGATCGCCGCGCGGTCCGACAGGTCGAGGCGGCGGGCCTCGACGCGGCCGTCGCCGTGCGCCTGCGCCAGTTCGTCGGCCAGCGCCTGTGCCCGCTCCGGCGAGGAGCGGTAGGTGAAGGTGACGGCGTAGCCGGCGCGGGCGAGCGCGCGCACGGTCGCCGCGCCGAGCCCCGAGGCGCCGCCGACAACGAGGACCGATTTGATGTCCGCGCTCATGTCCGCGCTCATGCGGGCTCGTCTCCCAGAACGAGGCAGGTGTTCTGCCCGCCGAAGCCGAAGGAGTTCGACAGCACCCGCGCGACCCGCGCATCCCGCGCGGTGCCCACCACGTCGAGGGACAGCGCCGGGTCGGGCACCGCGTAATTGATGGTGGGCGGGATGCGCCCGTGCCGGATCGTCAGCAGCGAGACCACCGCCTCGATGGCGCCCGCCGCGGTCAGGGTGTGGCCGATCATCGACTTGTTGGAGGAGATCGGCAGCCGCGCCATCCGCTCGCCGAACACCGCCGAGCAGCCGAGCGCCTCCATCTTGTCGTTCTCCGGCGTCGAGGTGCCGTGGGCGTTGACGTGGTCGATCGCCTCCGGCCCGACCCCGGCATCGTCGAGCGCCGCGCGCATCGCCGCGATCACCGGCGCCCCGTCGGGACTGGAGCGGGTGCGGTGGAAGCCGTCGCCCTTCTCGCCGCAGCCGAGCACGTAGCCGAGGATGTTTGCCCCCCGCGCCCGCGCGGATTCGGCGCTCTCCAAGACCAGGGCGGCGGCGCCCTCGCCCATCACGAAGCCGTCGCGGTTCTTCGAGAACGGCTTCGAGGCGCCCTCCGGCGGGTCGTTCTGCGTCGAGAGCGCGGAGAGCAGGGAGAAGCGGATCAGCGATTCCGGGTTCACCGAGCCGTCGGTGCCGATGCAGAGCGCGGCGTCCATCTCGCCCCGGCGGATCGCCTCGACGCCGAGCTGGATCGCGGTGGCGCCGGATGAGCAGGCGGTGGAGAGCGAGATCGGCGAGCCCCGCGTGCCGAACCGGTCGGCCAGGCGGTCGGCCACGGTGCCGAAGATGAACAGGTCGTGCCACGCGTCGAACCGCCGGCTCGCCGCCGCGCGCTGAAGCCCAGCATAGGTCACCGTCTCCGGCTCGCCCGCCGCGTCCGCCAGTGCTTGCCGCTGCGGCCACTCCATCTCGACGGGGGGCACCGCCACGAACAGCCCGCCCGGAAAGCGCGCGCCGAGACCGGCTTGCGCCACCGCCTCTTCCGCCGCCACGGTGGCGAAGCGCTCGGACAGGAGCGGGGCCACCAGCGGATCGGTGTCGAGGAAATCGACCGTGCCGGCGATGCGGGTGCGCAGGCCTTCGGTCGGGAAGCGGGCGATGGCGCGGATGCCCGAGCGCCCGGCGGTGAGCGCCTCCCAGTTTTCGATCACGCCGCGGCCCAGCGAGGTGACGATGCCGAGGCCCGTTACCGCGACGAGCGGGCGCCCTTGGATATCGTGGGTGCGGGCGTCGTGCGTGGACGGGGAGCGGGGTTCTGGCATCGGGGTCTCGGACCATCTTCTCAGCCCGGACGCAACCGGACGGCCCCGGGGGCCGCCGGGAGATCGGACTCTGGCCCTCTGTCGTCACATCGTCGCTCCCGGCGAGCCGGAGCCCACCTTCCGGGACGATGCGCTAAGCTTTTACCACGCGGATCACACCCTCGCCGCGGCGGTGGCCGACGGAGGTGACCGCCACTTCCCCGGCCGAGCCGACGGCGCAGAGAGCGGCCGCCAGAGCGGTGCCGAACGGGGCGGCGACCTCCATCGGGTGGCCGATCATGTCGCCCGTGGCGCGGACACCCGCGCCGGGGAGGGCGGCGTGGATGCCGGCGATCTCCTCGGCCGTAAGATCCGATACGCCGGTGGCGCCCGAGAGCACCACATCGGGCCGCTCGATACCGGCCTCGCCGATCAGCCGGGTCACGCTGGCCGAGACACTGCCCGGCATCCGGGCGACCCGGTCGTTGGCCACCGGCATCAGCCGGGCGAGGGCCTTGGCGCCGCGGGTGGCGGCGTGATCGGCCGATTCCAGCACGAGGAAGGCGGCAGCACTCCCGAGCACGAAGCCGCCCGCCCCGTCCGCGCCGCGTTCGAACACCGGGCGGTAGGCGGGCTTGAGCAGGAAGCCGCCCATCTCGTGCACGACCAAGACGTCGGGCCGCTCGGCATTGTACGAGCCGCCGACCATCATGGTCTCGACCTGCCCCGAGGCGATACGGGCATGGGCGATGCGCAGCGCGTCGACCCCGCTCGATTCCTCGCCCATGAAGGTCCGCGAGGCCCCGGTCACGCCGTGGACGATGCTGATGTTGCCGGCGAGCAGATTGGAAAGTTGGGCCAGGAACAGGGTCGGCCGCAGGTCGTTCAGCAGGCGCTCGTTGAGGAAGGCGCCGGGATCGTCGGTCCCGCGCAGGCCGGTGAGGATCGCGCCGTCGACCGCGTAGTCGCGCTCGCCGCCGCCGGCCGCCACCACGAGCGGGAGCGCCGACTTGAAGCCCGCATCGTCCTTCACCCCGGCGGAATCGAGGGCGAGCCCGGCGGCGTAGACGCCGAGCCGCTGCCAGAGTTCCATCTGCCGCTGATCGGACTTCTTGGGGATCTGCGTATCGAGCGTGAGGGTCGCGACCGGGTGCACCGGGTAGGGCGCGAAGGTCTCCGCATCGGTGCGCGGGCTTGCGTTCGAGGCGAAGGCGGTCAGGTGCGCCTCGATCCCCTCGCCCGCGCAGGAGACGAGACCGATGCCGGTGACGACGACATCCCGACCCGGCCGGCGGCTCACGACTGCGCTCCGTCGAGGAGGCCGATCTTGCGCGCGCGCTCGCGCATCGGCGCGTCGAGGCCGTCGGGAAACGGCATGGTGCGGAACCTGAGTTCCGCGTCGCACAGCGCCTTGCCCTCGTGCCGGATCGCGGCCTTGGTCACGGCGTAGCCCGAGCCGTCGTGCTCCAGGCTCGCGGTGATATCGAGGGCGGCGCCGGGACCGACGAAAGCGCGGAACCGCGCCTTGTCCACGGCCATGAGGAACGGCATCTGAGCGAAATCGAGATGGGCCAGCACGAGGTAGCCGGAGGCCTGCGCCATGGTCTCCGTCAGCAGCACGCCGGGCACGAGCGGGTGACCGGGGAAATGCCCCTCGAAGACCGGGCTCGCCTCGGGCACGAGCGCCCGCGCCTCGATGCGGCCGGCGGCGCGGTCGAGCCGCACCACGGAATCGATCATCTCGAAATATTCGAGTCGCATCGCAGGGAACGCCTTACGCCTGCGTCAGGCCTTGGCGGCTTTCTCGGCCACCAGCCCGTCGATGCGGGCGCAGAGGTTCTTCAGCACGAAGTACTGCTCGGCCGGGACCTTGCCCTCGTTGACTTCCTGGGTCCAGCGCTCGAGCGGCAGCTTGATCCCGAACGCCTTGTCGACGGCGAAGGCAATGTCGAGGAAGGCCAGCGAATCGATGCCGAGATCGTCGATGGCGTGGCTCTCGGGCGTGATCTTGTCGCGCGGAATATCGGCCGTCTCGGCGATGATGTTCGCGACGCGGTCGAAGGTGGCGGTCTCGTTCGACATAAGGGCCGGCTTTCTCGATTCTTCGTGTCCGGCGCCGCCGACCCCTCGCGCGGCACGCCCCCATGGCGCCCGAGCCGGTCCGCGGCTCCGCTTCGCCGCCGGTTCCCGAGGGCGCTTCGAAAAGATCGCGACCCCTTACACGAAGCGGTGGAGCGCGGGCAACCTCGGGCGTGACGCCGTTTGTCCGCACTCGCACTTGCAGCTTCAGCCGGCCGAGCGGCCCCTGTCGAGCGCCGGCACACGGGTATCGGCCCCCTGGCGCGGGCGCTCGCGGCCCGGCCGCCGACCTTCCGCGGGCAGGGTCCGCTTGCGCTCCGCCCCACGCGGACGCACCAACTCGCCGAGCGCCACGAACCGGTCGTTGTGCCGCTGCCCGGCATCCTGGATGCCGAAGCCCAGCGCGAACGAGCGGGTCAGGCCCTCGTCGGCGGCGATGCCGTAGCGGTCGAGTGCGGCAAGGAAGACACGGCGGAACCCGAGAGGCGCGCACCACGCCTTTTCCGCCAGTTGCATCGGCCAGGTCCACAGCCCGTCGCCGCGGCGGCTGGCGATCTCCTCGCGGGCGATGAAGTAGCCGCTCGCGGGATGTTCGAGGCCCTCGTCGAGGAGACGCCAGTCCCGATCCGGGGAAGCCGGCCGCGCCGCGCCGCGCGGCTGGTCGAGAAGGTCGCCGTCGAAGCCGATCTCGATCATGGAAGCCTCCTGCTGCACCCCGTCCGCCGGACGCGAATCGGTCTGGAACGTTCCATGAACAATGGGTCCGCGCGCGCAGGCGGTCAAGTCTTTGTTCGATGTTCGTTCCTTCAGGTTGGTTCATGCGTTGAACGACCGATTCGAGAGAGGGGGCACGAACCGTGGGGGAACCTCTTCCCCCGTCATCCGTTGCCCGCGCCGCCAAGCGTTGCCTGCGGCGGCATGCGGAAGGGGCGATCGATGCACAGCCTGGATGAAGCCGAGGACGGCTCGAAGGCCCGGAGCCAAGCCTTCTTCCGCGCCCTGCTGGCGGCCGCCCTGCTCGGGCTCGGGCTGCTGATCCTGTCCGGCTTCCTCAAGGCGCTGGTCTGGGCGGTGGTGCTGGCCATCGCCCTGTGGCCCCTCTTCGCGCGGGCGCGCCGCCGCTTCCCGCCGGGGCGACACAACCTCCTGTGGCCGGCCCTATTCACGGCGCTCGTCGCCTTCGCCCTGATGCTGCCGATCGCCGGGTTGGCCGTCGAGGCGCTGCGCGAGGCGCACGATCTGCTCGCCTACGCCCGCGAGGCCGAACGCTCCGGTATTCCCGTACCGGACTTCGTCGCGCACCTGCCCTACGGCTCGGCGGCGATCACCGGCTGGTGGAACGCCCATCTCGCCCATGCCGGCCTCGCCCACGAGGTGACCGAGCGGCTCAACACGTCATCCAACCGCGATCTCACCCGCACCCTCGGGGCCGGTCTGGTGCACCGGCTCGTGCTGTTCGGCTTCTGCCTGCTGACCCTGTTCTTCCTGTTCCGCGAGGGCGACACCGTGATTGCGCAGGGGCTTCGGGCGAGCCATCGCCTGTTCGGGCCGCGCGGCGAGCGGGTGGCGCGCCAGATGGTGGCCTCCGTCCACGGCACCGTGAGCGGGCTCGTTCTCGTCGGGCTCGGGGAGGGATTCCTGCTCGGGATCGTCTATGCGTTTGCCGGCGTGCCGCACCCGGTCCTGTTCGGGGCGGTGACGGCGGTGGCCGCGATGATCCCCTTCGGTGCGGCCCTGGCGTTCGGGCTGGCGGCCCTGTTGCTGCTGGCCGGCGGCGCGGTCGTCCCCGCCCTCGTCGTCGTGGCGGCGGGCTTCGTCGTCACGTTCGTTGCCGACCACTTCGTGCGGCCGGCCCTGATCGGCGGTACCACGCAGCTGCCGTTCCTGTGGGTGCTGCTCGGCATCCTCGGCGGCGTCGAGACGTTCGGGCTGCTCGGCCTGTTCGTCGGCCCGGCGGTGATGGCCGCGCTGATCCTGCTGTGGCGGGATTTCACCGCGGGGCCCGAGCGCCCGGCCCGCCCCTTCAGTGCTTGAGCGGGCGTCCGAGCTTCCGCGCCAGAATCCGCTGCGGGCTCTTCTCCGGGTCGGCCTGGTCGGCGACCGCGATAGTGGCGGTCTGCTCCAGCATGTAGCGCCCGCCCATGGCGCCGTGCATGACGAGATCGGAGAAGGTCACCCAGGTCTCGCCGGGCTGGAAGCGCACGTCGGCCTGGGGGGCGTTGGCCTGATAGTCCATGTCGCGCTTCAGCGCGTCGTGGAGGTGCAGCATCAGGTGGTCGTATTCCGAGCGCTTGGCCTTGGTGATCTTCAGCGCGGCGAGCACGCCGGCCGAGAGCCCGGAATAGCCGGGGAGCTTCGGCAGGAATTTTTCGGCCATCGAGCCGAAATCCTCGCCGACCCGCCACAGGCGCGGCTGACCCTCGGCGTTGATGTTGCGGAAGATGCGCAGGATGCGCCGCTCGCCGATCGGATTCGAGGGGAAGGCATCGACATGCATCCGCGTGTCGTCGCGCCGCCAGCTCAGCTTGCGCTGGTCGACGTCGAACGGCCGGTACGAGGTGCCCGCGAGCGAGACCTTGCCGGTATAGGCCGGCAGGTAGGTGTCGATCAGGTCTTGCGCGAACCGGCGGTAGCGCACCAGCAGGGCGCGCAGGCGGGCCTGCTCCTCCTCGCTGCCGGCCCCGCCCCTCAACGCGGCCGACTCGCTGCGGATCGCGACGTTCTTGGCCTTGCCGTCGGCGAAGGGGCGCTCGACGAAGCGCTGCTCGAAGGCGTCGAAGGGGAAGTC
>JAAIGG010519355.1_pt1 | contig 12038 bp, 13 predicted proteins | sample 6487391 | NCBI WGS metagenome assembly JAAIGG01 (sample SAMN13974130, study PRJNA590717) | phyllosphere metagenome | biome: asymptomatic weeds; feature: pooled weeds collected from a community garden; material: weeds; isolation source: pooled asymptomatic leaves from various weed species from...
AGTGGATGGTATCAAAAGTGCCCGAAATACTGTGTGTTATGCGCATGTTATCAGGCTAATGACGATAGCTTTCACACTATGCGTAGGTAGCTTAATGCGGGTGAGCTGCCGACGATTTTCTTTCACCCGTTCATCTTACCACTTTTTTCACACATGGAAAACTTTCCTAAATCACAAGAAGTTGCCGAAGAAGTAGTGACCAACCTCTTCGAAGTAGAAGAACTGGAGCAACGCCTGGAGTCGCTGAGCGGCTCGTGGTCGATTTTCACCGGTCCTTCCGAAAACTAAGCATAGCAGTTGGCTTAGCGTAGGCATTGTTTATTGTTGCCTAGCTAGTTAGCTGAGAAGCCAGCCTGGTAGCAACCACTGTAGGTTCTACCAGGCTGGCTTCAAATTTTCAGTAAGAATTCGCTCAGCGAGTGTGTTAGCTTGTTTCGCTTGCCTCAGCGACCGGCAACGCTAATAAAAAATAAGGGCCCTCGGGGCTCTCCCCGCTATTGACTGTGTGCCAACCCTGGGCGGCGTAAAACCGCAGGGCTGGCTTATTGGCTTGTAAGCATTTAAGTGTAGCCGGCCGGCCTACGCGGGCAAGGGCCGCTTGCAGCAGCGCGGTGCCAACGCCGCGTCCCTGCCAGGCGGGAGCAACGAACAGCGAATGGATAAAATTATCGGGCGGCCACCACGCAACGAAGCCGACTGGCTCGCCCTGATGCAGGGCCACGGCTAGCTCCTCGTCCGCCGTAGCTTGGTCAAAGTCCAGTAATGCAAAGGCGTCGGGGTGTTGCCAGGTGAAGCTGGCGCGCCGGGCCGCCAGGTAGAGCTGCCGCAGCGGTGCGCGGTGCGCGGGGGCGTAGGGTTCGATAAGCCACGACATGGATGAGTAGGGCTAGCGCGGAAGCAAAGAAAATAGTCGGCACAACCCTAGTGCGTGACCGTCTTGGAAAAAAGCTGCATCACGAGCACGCCGATCACGATGAGGGCGATGCCCGCCAAGGCCGGTAAATCGAGTCGCTGCTTGAAGTAGAAGAAGCCGATGAGCGTGACCAGCACGATGCCTACCCCGCCCCAGATGGCGTAGGCCACGCCCACCGGAATAGCCTTGAGCGAAAAGCTGAAGCAGTAAAAGGCTAGTCCGTAGCCTAGTACGGTGAGCACACTGGGCAAGGGCTTGGTAAATTGCTCGGAGGCAGTGAGGGCCGTAGTCCCGAGTACCTCGCTGACAATAGCTAGAAAAAGAAAGAAATAGGCCATGGCAAAACGAAGAAAAGGCGCGGCCTACGCGGCCCGGCCGACGGAAGTTAGTCGCGGGTACGCAGTACGCGCCAGCCGCGGGCGGGCACGGTACGCGCCTTGGGCTGAGCCAGCGTCAGTTGCTCGCCGCTGAATACGTCGAACAAGCCCTTCTGCGGGCTGATGAGCGTTTTCTGGCCCGGTAGCACCAGTTCTTCGGCAGTGGCATTGATGAGCACGACGACTGCCGCGCCGTTTTTCTCGCGTACGAAGCCGTACAGCCCCTCGGGCGTGGCCAGGCGCTGAAACTGGCTGGCCGGATCGCCGTTGCGCAGGGCGGGGTGGCGTTTTTTGAGCTGCAATAGCTTGGTGTAGAAATCTTGCAGGGGTAGCACGTCCCAGGCAATAGTATCGCGCTCAAAGAAGGCCAGCCGGCGGTTGAGCCCGGCTTCCTGGCCGCTGTAGAGCATGGGCATGCCCGGCAGTAGGGCCGTGAGTACGGCGAAGGGCAGGGCCAACGGGCCGAGGCGTTCATATTCGGTGCCGTCCCAGCTGTTCACATCGTGGTTGCTGGTGAAGTGCATGAGGTACACGCTGGGCGGGTACTTGGCGCGCTCGGCGGCCAGGTAGGTATCGATATCGGCCAGGTGGGCCTTGCCCTCGGCAATGTGGTCGAGCAGGTAGTGCAGGCGCAGGCCGAAGGTCATGTCGAAGGCCCGCTCCAGTAGCTCGGTATCAGCATTGAATTCCTCCCAAGTGAGGCCGCCCGAAGGGTACAGCTCATCCCACTCAGCCAGCATGAATACCGGCTTGATGGCTTCCAGCGCGGGCCGGGCCTCGTCCCAGAAATCGGTGGGCACCAGGCCCGCCACGTCGCAGCGGTAGCCGTCGACGCCGGCTTCGCGCACCCAGTAGGCCAGCGCTTCGATCATGTACCGGCGCAGCTCGCGGTTGGTGTAGTCGAAGGCCACTACGTCGGTCCAATCGGCTACGGGCGGCACCAGCTGGCCCTGCGCGTCGTGCTGGTACCAGGCGGGGTGCTCGGCGATGAGGGCGTTGTCGCGGCTCGTGTGGTTGGCTACCCAGTCGAGGATTACCTTGAGGCCCAGGCCGTGGGCCGTGTCCACGAGGTGCTGCAAATCGGCCAGCGTCCCAAATTCCTCATTGACCCCAAAGTAGTCGCGCACCGCGTAGGGCGATCCCAGCGAGCCCTTGCGTCCGACTTCGCCAATCGGGTGAATCGGCATCAGCCACACGATGACGACGCCCATGCGCGCCAGGCGCGGCAAGTGCGCCTCGAACGCCCGGAAGGTGCCTTCGGGCGTGTAGTTGCGCACATTTACCTCGTAAATCGTGGCGTTGGCGGCCCACTCAGGGTGCCGCACCGTAAAGCGAGAAGCCAGCGGATGGTCAGTCATAAAAAATGTAGCGTAAGCTTTAGCTTGCGGCGAGCGTAGCGAGCAACCACGTCAGCGGACGTCTGCCAACGCACCTGCTCGCTGCGCTCACCCGCAAGCTAAAGCTTACGCTACATCATGGTTTCACGGTTTCTTGGTGCTGAGCACGCGCCAGCCGTGGGCGGGTATCGTCACCTGCGGGTCTTCGACGGGCGAGCCCACGTCGGCGAAAGCGTCGGTCACGACTTCGGCGGGGCGGGAGAGGGTCTGGGGCTGCGTACCCAGGTTGATGGCCACCCAGGTTTTGGCCTTGCCGTCGCCGCTGGCCCGCTCGAAAACAAAGCAGTGGGCCGGACTCGGTAGGATGGTGAAGGTAGCGCAGGCGTCGCCGTTGCGCAGCGCCGGGCTGTTGCGCTTGAGATGCAGCAGCGCGGTGTAGAAAGCGTTCAGCCGGTAGCCATTCCACTGAATGGTATCCTTGTCGAAAAAGCGGAGCTTTTTAGTCGAAGCCGCCTCCTGCCCGCTGTACACCAGCGGAATACCCGGTACCAGCGCCGTGAGTACGGCCAGCGCCTGGGCGTTGGCCCCCAGCCGCACGCCCTCCGGGTTGTCCCAGCTGTTGACGTCGTGCGAGGACGTGAAATTCATCAGGTACACGCCGGCCGGGTACTGGCGGCGCTCGGCGGCGAAGTAGCCGGGCAGCGCCGCTACCGGCCGCTTGCCCTGCGCTACACTGTCGAGCAGGTAGTGCAGCTTGAGGGCGTAGGTAGCGTCAAACGCCTTTTCGAGCAGGTGGGTATTAGGCGTGAATTCGCCTTTTTTGAGGAAGGGCGGGTCGTGCAGCTCGTCCCACTCGGCCAGCATGAATACAGGCTTGATTTTTTCGAGCTCGGCGCGGGTGCTGTTCCAAAACTCGGTGGGCACCAGCCCGGCTACGTCGCAACGGAAGCCGTCGAAGCCCACGTCCTTCACCCAGTAGGCCATGCTCGCCGTCATGTACTGGCGCAGGTCGGGCTTCGAATAGTCGAGGTCGATAACGTCTTGCCAGTCGGCCACGGGCGGTTGAAAATTGCCCCGGGCATCCTTGGTAAACCAGTCGGGGTGCTGCTTGCTCAGCTCGCTGTCCCAGCTCGTGTGGTTGGCCACCCAGTCGAGAATGACGTGCATGCCCAGCCGGTGCGCTTCGCTGATCAAGTGCTGCAAATCGGCCAGGGTGCCAAACTCAGGGTTCACGCCCCGGTAGTCGCGCAGCGAGTATTGGCTACCCAGCGTACCCTTGCGCTTGCGCTCGCCGATGGGCTGCACCGGCATCAACCACAGGATGCTAACGCCCATTTTTTGCAGGCGTGGCAGGTGCTTTTCAAAAGCCCGGAACGTACCCTCGGGGGTGTACTGGCGCACGTTCACTTGGTAAAGGCTGGCATTGGTAGCCCAGGCCGGGTGCTGCACGGTGAAGGGCGCGGGCGGGCGGCACTCGGCCGGAATGGGCGCATCGGTCCGGCTGGCCGGGTCAGTGGGCGAGCAGGCGGCCAGCGCGAGTAGCAGAGGTAAGAGTTTGCGCATGCGAAATAAAATTTAGAGGTCAATACGGCGCTGGGCCTCGTACCATCGGCAAACCACGCCGTTTTCCACAAACTCATTGCCCGGCACCAGGCCAATTTTCTCCAGGATGCGGCACGAGGCAGCGTTGTGCACGTCGGCGTAGCCGCAAATACGCGGCAACTGCAACTCCTCAAAGCCGTGGGTCAGCCAGCCCCGGGCGGCCTCGTAGCCGTAGCCCTGCCCCCAGTAGCGCGGTAAAAAGCGGTAGCCAAGGTCGTAAAAGTCCCGTTGCCCGTTCACCGGGCCCGTCACCAGCTTCAAGCCAGCCCAGCCCATAAATTCGCCCGTGGCCCGCAGAATGACGGCCCAGCGCCCGATGCCCGTCGCTGCGTACTGCGCCTGAATGAAGGCGATGGTGCCCAGGCTGTCGTCCAGGCTGGCCGCCTGCGGCCCGCCAATGCCACCCAAGTAGCGGTGTACGGCCGGGTTGCTGTCGAGCGCCAGCATCCCGGGCGCATCGTCGGCTTGCAGGGGGCGCAGTAGCAGGCGAGCGGTAGTGAAGGGCAGCATAGGAGGAAGTAAAAGAGCCTAAGTGAGCAAAGTAAAAGCGCAAAGCTGGTAGCCGTAGCATTACTGTGCGCGGTAGTTTTGCGTATGCAGGCCGCACCTTCTTCGTTTCTGAATGGCCTTGATTTCCGCTCGCCGCCTGTGGCTGCCCGCCGCCCTGGCCTGGGGCCTGTTTGGCGCGCTGGCCACGCTGGTGCTGCGCTACGGCAAGGCCCCGTTCGACGACCCGTTGCTGCTGGCGCTGCACCACCACGCGACCCCGGCGCTCGATGGGCTGGCGGTCTTTTTTACCATCGTCGGCAATACGGGGCCAATGATAGCCGCCGGGGTGCTCGTTGCCGGCGCGCTGGCCTGGGTGGGTCGGCGGCGCGCCGCCTGGCTGTTCGTGGCCGGGCTGGGAGGCTCCATGTTGCTCACGCAGGCCATCAAGTACACGGTGCAGCGGCCCCGGCCCGCGCTGTGGGCCAGCCTGCGGCCCGAGCATACTTTTAGCTTTCCCAGCGGCCACGCCATGGATACGGCGGCGCTGGCGGCGGCCCTGTTCTTTGCGTTGCCGCGCCATCGGCGCTGGTGGGCGCTGGCCCCGCTGTTTGCCCTGGCGGTGGGCGGGGCGCGCATGTATCTGGGCGTGCATTATCCCAGCGACGTGCTGGCCGGCTGGAGCAGCGCCGTGGGGTGGGTGCTGCTGGTGCAGCTGGTGGCTGATAAGCAAGCTGGCCGACTTGGCGCGTAGCGGCCGGGTGCCGGCTGTTGCGTAGAGCCGTGGGCCAGTGTTCACACGGGCACGCTTTATCTTCAGCGGCGCGTTGATCCTTGTGCGACTGCGTAAAACTTATGGGATACCGGCTATTTCTAGTGGCGATGCTTGCGTTGGTCGCCTGTCGTCAGCAAGCACTGCCGCAAGTGCGAGTGGAAGAGAAGACCACCACTAAAGGAAGCAGCTACGCGATTTTCTATCCGCAGGGCTTGGCGGTTGATGTCGTTACGCAACGGCCTCAACCGACTGATGATCGCCGCTACCTGAGCGTGGCGGCGGCTTATACAGACCTGGAAACGGACCAGCCGCTCGACCTCCTGGTGTGCCAGGGCCACCCGCGGCAAGCAAAGGCCACCGTCGGTTTTCTGACCGGGGTGCTAACTATTGCGGGCGATACGCTGGCCATCGACCGGGTGGCGGCGGGGAAAGTGCCACCGCTAACGCAGCTGGCGCGGGCCAGCCAGCTGCACGGCACCGTGCTCTTGCAGGAGTTACTGGTTTTTGCAGGAAAAAATCAGCGCCCGGCCGGCGGCAGCCTGTTTCAGCGCCGGGCGCTGGTTGAGTTTGCCGATCGTCGCTTTGCGGTGGTTGAGAGCCTAGCCGACGACGTAGAAATGAAGCAATTTGCCGACGACCTGCTGGAGCTGGGCGCTACAAACGCACTGTACCTCGACATGGGCGATTGGGACGAGGGCTGGTACCGAGCTGGCAGCGACATAGTACGGCTGGGCCACCGCCGCACGCATACCGCCCGGCAGTCCAACTGGCTGGTGTTTACCCGGCCACCGGGGCTACCCCCACGGCAGTAGGCGCCTGGCTAGCTGCGGGCCTCGCCACTGACTACAGCTGCACCCCAAATTTGGCCCCCGTCTTTTCCAGGTCCTGCACTACGGCCTCAAGCAGCGGAATGCCCTCCATCAGCCGGTGGGCGGCCATCGCCCGCTCGGGGTCGCCGGGGATGAGCACCTGCTTGCCTTCGACAGCCTTCGACTCCCGGAAGGTGGTTATCCATTTGTCCATGTGCTGCTTAAACTCGTCGGCCGGCCGGAAGGCATCGACTCGCATCGCCCCGAAAAAGTGCCCCAGGCCCTGGCCCACCGGGTCGGCCGGCGGTTGCAGGAAGGCTACGAACGGCGGTACCCACGGCCCGTAGTTGGCCCCGCTCAGCACGGCCGAGAAGATATCGACCACCGCGCCCAGGCCGTAGCCCTTGTGCGAACCGGTGGCCCCGCCCAGCGGCTGCAAGGCCCCGCCGTTTTTAACGATGTTGGCGTCGGTGCTGGGCTGGCCCGCCGCGTTCTGCGCCCAGCCTTCGGGGATGGGTAGGTTTTTGCGCTGCGCAATTTCGAGCTTGCCGTTAGCGGCCGTGGTAGTGGCCATGTCGAGGACGAAATCGGGCTGCTCGCCGGCGGGTACGGCCACGGCAATGGGGTTGGTACCCAGTAGTCTATCGAGCGAGTAGGTGGGGGCCACCAGCGGCGAGGCATTGGTCATGGCCAGGCCGATCATGTCCTGGGCCAGCCCCAGCATGGCGTGGTAGCCGGCGATGCCGAAGTGGTTGGAGTTCTTCACCGATACCCAGCCGGTGCCCACCTGCGCGGCCTTTTGCATGGCGATGCGCATGGCTTTGGGACCCACTACCAGGCCCAGCCCGCCGTCGCCATCAACTACGGCCGTACTGGGCGTTTCGTAGGTGACACCCACCCGCGGCCGGGCGTTGATGCGACCCGCCTCCCAGAGGCGCACGTAGCCCGAGAGCCGCGCCACGCCGTGCGAGTCTACCCCGCGCAGGTCGGCCGAGAGCAGGGTTTCGGTGGCCAGGGTGGCGTCGGCCGCCGGGCAGCCGAGCGCCAGAAATACCTGCTCGGCAAAAGTGAAAAGCTGTTGGTAGGAAAAGGTCATGAGCGAGCGCCCGGCCGCGCGCCTCCCAGCCTTGCTGTAGGGAAGGGAGCAGCCTTAAACGGGTTGCAAACCTACTGCCGCCACGCTTAGGCGCACCGGCTGGGTGTTTCGTTGAAAATAAATTTGCTGCAAGTCAATACGTTATTCGTTTTCAACGTAAAATTTAGTTAAAAACTAAATTTTACGTTGAAAACTTCGTTACTTCGTTTTACCAACCAGATCCGCTGCCCATGCAAGCTCCCTTTCCCGAACTCACCCGCGCCGAAGAGCAGATCATGCAGCTGCTCTGGCAGCTCGGCCCCAGCTACGCCAAGGACCTGCGGGAGGCCCTGCCCGCGCCGCTGCCGGCCCTGACTACGGTCAGCACCATCGTGCGCATTCTGGAGCAAAAAGGCTTCGTGGGCTACGAGCCGGTGGGGCGCGGCTACCGCTACCACGCCCTGGTGGCGCAAGACGACTACCGCCGCTTTTCGCTGCGTAAGCTGCTGCGTGGCTATTTCGGGGGCTCGTTTGGGCAGCTGGTGTCCTTTTTTGCCCAAGATGAAAACCTTGATGCTGCCCAGCTCGATGCCCTGCTGCGGCAGGCCCAGGCCGCCGCTCCCGGCCCGGAGGCACCCGCCGACCAGGCTGGCACGGATCACCTGTAGCGCGTGCTTAGCCCATGCGAAGCTTGCTGCTGCTCATCCTGCCGGCCCTAACCACGGCTTGCGCCGGTTTCCGCGCCGTCGAGCGCCTCGACCGCCACGGCGAGCGCCAGGGCCGCTGGAGTACGTATTACGACGACGCTCGCACCCAAGTCTTTACGCGGGGGCGCTACCGGCACGGGCAGCCCGTAGGCCGCTGGCGATACTTTGCCGACACCGGTCACTTGCAGCGCTGCGAGCGCTATCGTGGCCGCGGCTTCAGCGACATCACCTACTACTACCCCGATGGCCGGGTGGCTCGTCGGGGCCGAGCGCGGGTAGTCGATGAGCCCGGCGGCCCGCATTTCTACTGGCTCGGTGAGTGGCAATTCTACTCGCCGACCGGTGCCCTCGACAGCGTGCAAACTTACGAGCGCGGTACTCGCCGCGGCACCCGCTACTTCACCGCCAATTGGTCGAGACCGGGTGCGTAATTGGCTAGATTATAATTGATTAACTCTCCACCGCGAGCTTTATGGAGACTGCTTTCCTCCTGCGCTGGTTAGCCAGCACCCTGTTGCCACTGGGAGCCTGCTGGCTGCTTTTTCAGCTGGGACTGCGCCGCGAGCGCTGCTTTGGCTACAACCGCGCCTTGTTGCTGCTGGCCCCGCTGGCGGCGGTGGCGCTGCCATTGCTGCCGCGGCCCTCGGCAACCGCGTGGCTGGCCCCGGCTTCCGCGCCGTTGGTCTTGCCGTCGGTAGTGGCGCTGCCTGCGGTGGCGGCCCCGGCCATACCGAGTAGCAGCGACGCATATGCTCCGTGGCTGCTGGGCTTCTACTTGTTAGGTGTGGTGGTGATGCTGGGCGCGCTGGCTGGCCGCTACGTCTGGCTGCGCCGTACTACCCGACCGATGCCCCGCGAGCAGCGGCCCGGCTACGCGCTGGTTTATACCGGCGGGCGACTACCCACAAGTTCCTTTGGCCGCGCCGTGTTCTGGGACGATACGGCCGACCTGACGCCTGCCGAGGCCACGGCCGTGCTGGCCCATGAGCTGGCGCACGTAAGCCAGGGCCACAGCCGCGACGTGCTGTGGCTCGAAGTGTGGCGGGCGCTGCTCTGGTTCAACCCCTTCGCCCACCTGCTGCTGCCCGCCCTACGCCTCACCCACGAGCTGCTCGCCGACCGCCAGGCCCAATGGCAACTAGCTGACCCTACCGATGCGCTGGCCCCCGCGCCGCCCTATCTAACGCTGCTGGCCCGGCTGGCGGCGCGCCGTGCAGTGGGTCATTCGCCTCTGGTACAATCGTTTGCTTTTTCCTTCACCCTAACCCGCCTTGCCATGCTGCAGAATGAAACCCCCGTGCGCCGCTGGAAGCAGTGGCTAGCCTTACCCGTACTGGGCTGCGTGTTTTTGGCCGCCAGCCAAGTGGCGTTGGCCCAAACGAAGCCGACTGCCAGTGAGGCTGGTCGAGTTGCCCCGGTTGAAATAGTTAAGCGCAAAGTAGCCGAGGCTATCCAGCAGGACCTACGGCAAAACGGCCCGCTGGAGCCCGGGACTACCCAGCAGTTCGACATCACGCAGCTGCAAGGCCAGCCGGAGGGCGTGCGGGTAGTAAGCAGAAGAGTGAAGGCGGGCCAGCCCGGCGCGTCTACCATGCGCGTGTACCGGCCGGAGGAGGTCGCCCAGGGGCTGCCAGTTGCGCCGGCCCCGCCGCAAGCCGCTGGCCCCGGTAAGCCCGTGCCGAACCCGGCCGGCGTGTATACCTACGTTGAGCAAATGCCCCATTTGCCCGGCTCGGGCGACATGATGGCCATCGTTAAGCAAATTCAGGATAACCTCGTGTTCCCCAGCGGTCCGTTGCAGGAAGGCCGGGTATTCGTCAATTTCGTGGTGCAGGCCGACGGCAGCGTAAGCGATACTAGGGTCTTGAAAAGCCTCACCCCGGCCTACGACGAGGCCGTAGTGGCCGCCATTCAAAAGCTGCCGCGCTTTGTGCCGGGCCAGCAGGATGGCCGGTCGGTGGCGGTAAGCTTCACGGTACCCGTCACCTTCCGAACCAAACCTTGATTTCCGACGGATGCTTCGCTTTCTGAAGGGTATGACAACCTCCCACTTTTAGCGTAGCATTGGTGCTCGGCGTAGTAGGGGGGCTACCTGCTCAGGGTTGCGAGGGCAGTGCCTAGCCGTAGGCGGCTACTGGCCTCGCAATTCAGCCAGTAGCCCTTCCTTCAAGGCATAAGCAGAAGTCGTAATCTGCGTTAGGCCGTAGGTAGTCAGCACGTATTTAACAATAACGCTGGCCACCACCAGCATATCGGCGCGCATCGGGAACATGCCCGGCAGGGCCACCCGCTCGTCGTGGTTGAGGGTAAGGAGTTGCGCAAAGTGCTGCTCAAACTCGGTCACTGGCAGCGTAGTGCTGGGCGGCAGGTCGGCCTCGCGGCGCACTTGGCCCACGCTCAAGTCGGCCAGGGTGTCGAAGCTGCCCGAGCTGCCTACCAGGCCAGCCAGCGGACCGTGCGCGGCCACGGCCGCTGTGAGGGGCGCCAGCTTGTCGGCCAGGTATTCGAGCTCGGCGTGCAGCTGCTCGCGGGGGAATACGCCGCTGGGGTCAGGGAAGAACTTATCCAGCAGCCGCTGGGCACCGATTTCAAAGCTCTGCTTCCAGAAAATGCGGTCCTCGTTGGCGATTATGAACTCCACCGAGCCGCCACCAATATCGGCCAGCAGGTGCTTCTGCGGCCCCAGCGGTACGGCCTGCCGAATGCCCTTGGCGATGAGCTCGGCCTCGCGCTCGCCCCCGATTACTTCCACCTGAATGCCGGTGCTGTCCAGGATGTCGCGCACCAGCGCCGGCCCGTTGCGCGACACGCGCATGGCGCTCGTCGCCGTGGCCCGCACCTCCGTCACGGCGTGCAATTCCATTTCTTCCTTGAAGCCGCGCATCGTTTGCAGGGCGCGGGCGTAGGGGAGGGGCGCAATCTCGCCCTGGCTGATGCCGCCCTCGCCCAGGCGCACGCCCACCTTGGTGCGCAGCAGCACGTGCGGCGACTGGCCCGGCCGGTCTTCCACGATCAGCAGGTGAAACGTATTGGTACCCATATCGATGAGGGCCAGCCGGCGATGGTGTACGGGTGCGTGCATATAAGTCAGGGGTGAAGGAGCGAATGAGTGAATGAGTGAGTTGGGGCAGAAGCAAGACCGTGAATGAAGCTGCTCAATGCAAGCCTTCACTCGATTGCTCATTACGAGAGAACGAACGGGCAGCTAAGCGAACCTGCTCATGCGAGCCTTTACTCATTCGCTCCCTCACTCATTGAATTAAGTAGCAAAGCGGCAGAACGTGCCCAGCGGTAATTTCCGCTGGCCCGCGTCGTGCAGGTAGATTTCGCCCAGCTCGCGCACGGCCTTTTTACCGGGAAAAATGGCCTGGGTCAGGTTGTCCAGAATCAGCCCCGAGAAGCCCAGCGAATACAGGTTGACCACGAAGAAGTGGTCCTCGGGGTCGAGGAGCTGCTGGCTGAGCTTGAGCAGTTCGTTGAGCTCGTCTTCGAGCTGCCACTTTTCGCCGTTGGGGCCGCGGCCGTAGGCGGGCGGGTCCAGGATGAGGCCCTGGTACTTGCTGCCGCGCTTCACCTCGCGGCGCACGTACTTCATGGCGTCTTCCACGAGCCAGCGCACGCCGTCGAGCTGGCTGGCCTCCATATTGTCGCGGGCCCAGAAGTTGACCTGCTTCACCGAGTCGAGGTGCGTGACGTCGGCCCCGGCGGCGCGGGCGGCCAGCGTGGCCGCGCCGGTGTAGGCAAACAGATTGAGCACGCGCGGCAGCCTGGCCTGGCGCTTACGGGTCTGGTTGTAAATGAATTGCCAGTTGGGGTCTTGCTCCGGAAACAGCCCCACGTGCTTGAACGACGACAAGCCCAGGCGGAAGCGCAGCTTCAGGCCATCGGGCCGCTCGTAGCCGATAACCCACTGCTCGAGCATGCCTTTTTTGAGGCTCCATTGGCCTTTTTCGGTGC
>JAAIGG010438472.1_pt1 | contig 12034 bp, 19 predicted proteins | sample 6487391 | NCBI WGS metagenome assembly JAAIGG01 (sample SAMN13974130, study PRJNA590717) | phyllosphere metagenome | biome: asymptomatic weeds; feature: pooled weeds collected from a community garden; material: weeds; isolation source: pooled asymptomatic leaves from various weed species from...
GTGGTGATCGGGGGACTTATCTCAGCGACCCTGCTCACCTTGTTCGTTCTGCCGACGCTATACGCGCGGTTCGGTTCGATGGTCACGGCGTCGCAACACACCGAGACACAAGACAAACAGGAGACGCTTCATGGCGCGTGACTGCGAGGATCGATCACCCCTGCATCGATGATGCAGGGGTACGGAAAGCTCAGGCTATTCGTTCCCGATTGGGAAGGGCCGGCGAGACGGCCGGCGCTGTCTCGTTTGGAATCCTTTTCGAGACGGGCTTGGCCAGCGCGGTTCGGCTGACCGTGAGGCTGATCAGCTCCGTTCAGCCGCGTCCTCTTGTGCGACGGCCTCAACATCCGCAGCTGGCGCCTGCACGACCTCCAGTGCCACATTTGCAATCTCGGCCGCTGTCACCTGCAATTGGGTGATTGGCGTCGAGCTTGTGTCGACCCGGTCGAGGCCGCTCTCAGAAATTTTGACCAAGAAACGGTCGACGTCGTTGAGGATGACCAGCTTGATCGATTGGTCTTCGTCGAGCGCAAGCTGCTGAACCGTGCCCTCATAAGCCACGATGAAGCCGTCGTGGCTGGTCTTGGTGAGCACATAGGCGACGACGAAGGAGTCGCCTTTTTTGACCGCCTGCACGGCGGGGTTGAGCCATCCGAACGCAATGGGGTCCGTCTTGCCACTCACGGCGTCGCGCTGCACGAGCCAATGGGCAACTACGCCTGTCACGACGCCGACGAGGAGCATCGCCAGGAGCCATGCCTCCAATGCGAAGTCCGTCGCGCCTCGCGCATCGGAAGCACCCCGCAACAAGGCGCGGTATATGTTGGGGTCGAAGCCGACACCGAAACAGAAGCCGGTTGTCTGACACCAGGCCGTTTGCAGAGCGAAGAAGCCCGTTCCTAGCAGATGTCCTACAATGGTGCCGAAGACCACCATGAACAGCGTAAGGGTGGAGTTCGGTCGATCGGGCGACGGGCTCAGGAAGTCGGTTCGTTCGCCGGCACGCCAGCCAGCCCAGAAGCACAGACCCGGGAAGATCAGCAGCAGAACGAGAAAAAGTGAGTAGCTGAAGGCCAAGCCGGTTAGGCCGTGACAGGAATCGAACCGTCCTGCTTGTCGCTATCGGCGGCCGCGCTAGCGCTAACGACGTACACGCCGTTCTCGACGCGCGACGCCTGTCGCACGGCCTGCCATGTGCCGTACCTGCTTTTGACCCGGCGGGCCAAACGCATCGAAGTGCTGGTATTCACGCGCATGCCGATCCTCCAACGCCTAAGATACATGTTGGTTCGCCCAGCGTCCACCCAGGCTGAGGGCACACAGGGCACTCCCGTGCAGGCTTTACAGAGTGTCTGCTTAGAAGCTCCCAAAACTCCATCGTTTATGGGACGGTTGCCAGCTGCAGCCCGCAATGCGCCAACCCCGCCTCGCCGGTCGCTCCAAAGACGGAGACGAAATGCAGCTCTCCAACCCTCATTGGGGCCTCTTCGGTGCCGTTTGATAGGGTGCCGTATGGTCTTCCTTGCCTAGGACTCCAGGCGGACTAAGGCGCTAATCGAGCCGGATTTTAGACGTTCCTTTTCGGCGCAAATCGGACCGGCCCAATTAGGAACGCGGAGGGTATACCCAAAAGGCACCGGGATAGAGTCAGCAAAGGAAGCAGTCTCCGGGTAGGGCGGGCAGGGGAGGGGCGTCAGCTGGACTTCTCGGCGAAGACCTATCGTGGCCATCCTGCCTTTCCCGAAACTCCATGTCCGTAGGGCAATTTCGGGAAAAGCGTTTTGGGAACATATTTTGGGAAAGCGGCGTACCTGAGACGAAAGAAGCTCTCCGGTCGACGCTCGCCTATCTCTTGCCCTTCCCAATTGGGAAAGAACCTCGGATCAGTTCCCGCCGAACAGCACGCTTGCGCAGTGGAACCAGCCTATTTGACCGGACCGAAGCGGTTCAAAGGCACCTTGAGGAACGCCGTTCCGCACGCCTCCGCATCCGGCAACCTCCCGCCACGGATATTGACCTGAAGTGCAGCGAGCATGAGATCCGGCAACGGGAGCGAAGCGTCGCGCTTCTCGCGGGTTGCCACGAACTCCGCTTCGTCGATGCCATCGCGCACATGGATGTTGTCACGCCGCTGTTCGGCGACAGTCGAGCGGGCGATCACTTCGCGACCATCTTTGCCGTAGTCGTGTCCTACATAGGTCGCGGTTCCAGGTGAGAGGTCGAGGATCACACGGATCGAGCGCCAAAGTGCGTGCGCGTCACCGCCTGGAAAATCTGCCCGGCTCGTGCCGCTGTCGGGCACCATCAGCGTATCGTGAACGAACGCCGCGTCACCCATGACATAGGTTATCGAGGCGAGCGTGTGGCCGGGCGACAGCATGACGCGCGCGTTAAGCGAGCCGATCGTGAATTGCTCGCCATCGGCGAACAGATGATCCCACTGGCTACCATCGACGGGCAGGTCGGGCAGGCAGTAGATGTCCTGCCAGAGCTTCTGCACCTCCACGACCTTGGCACCGATCGCGGTTTTGCCGCCCGTCTTTTCCGCTAGATACGGCGCGGCCGAGAAATGATCGGCATGGGGATGGGTATCGAGCACCCATTCCACAGTAAGCCCCTTCTCGCGGACATATTCGAGGATCAGATCGGCATTGTCGGTTGCGGTCGCACCTGCGCGCGGATCGAAGTCGAGGACCGGGTCGATGATCGCAGCGGCCTTTGTGATTTCGTCGATCACGACATACTGGAAGCTGCCGGTGCGATCGTCGTGGAGCGACGCGACCGTCATGCCCTTGTGATTATACTCGATCATGTTTCGTATCCTCTCGCATCGTCAGCTTTCTGTCCGCGCACGCGCGAACAGCCCTTCGAAGTCGGCGGTGTCGATCGCCCCCATCACCAGCATGCGTCCGGCAAGATAACCCGGGGTGCCGGCTAACCCGATCGAATAGGCTTCCTGTCCGTTCGCCCGCAGGCGTGCCGCGACAGCGTCAGCGTGGGCGGCAAGCCAAGTCGTCGCGCGCTGCCAGTCGCCCCCAGCGCGCTCGACGATGTCCCGCAGCATGTCGTCATCGATCGTGCGGCTGTCCGTCATCAACGCACGGTGTACGATCGGGTAAATCCCTTGTTCGGCGCATGCTATCGCAACGCTTGCGGCACGTTCGGAGGGCGGGCCGAAGATCGGCCAGTCCTTGCAGATAACCCGCACCTTGCCGTCGCGTTGCACAGCCTCTTCCAGGGCGGGAAGCCCATGACGGCAGGCCGGGCAACGATAGTCGGTGAACACGGCAAGCCGGAGCGTAGCATCGGCAGGCCCGTCCTCAGGCGAGCCATTGCCGGCAAGGATCAGGTCAGCGGTCGGACCGACGTCGCGGCCGATCGGGGCAGTACGCCGAAGAACCTGCCCGACTGCCCAGCCACCCACGACCACCGCGCCCAGTCCGGCAAGCTGTCTCCGATTGAGCGGCCCGGGCATGGTCAGCGCGCCGCAGGCTTGTTACGCGCTTCCGCGACGAGGCGACGCAACGTCGGCAGATCGACCGCACCGGCGACAACCTGCGAGCCGACGATCAGCGCCGGCGTCCCGTTGAAACCGATCGCGCGGGCGATGCCATCGGTGCGCGCAAGCAGCGCGTCGACTTCGACGCCGCGCGTTTTCAAATCCCGTTGCAGACGGGGCCAGTCGACCTTGGCTTTGGCAGCGGCTGCCTTGATGCCCTCGCTGTCGAGCCGCGCCGACGAGGTCAGCAGCGCTCCATGAAAGGCGGCATGCTTGCCCTGCCATTGGCTCGCAACGGCCGCACGCGACGCCTCACGCGAGGCAGGTCCGAAGATCGGCCAGTCCCGATATACGATCCGCACTCTTGGGTCGGAACGAAGCAGGGCGTTCAGCACCGGCTCCATGCGACGGCAATAGGGGCAGTTGTAATCGAAGAACTCGACTACCGTGACATCGTAGGTCTTGCCTGCGCGCTTGGGAGCTACGGGATCGTCGACGACGGCCTTGCGCGATAGATCGGGCTGCTGCGCGAAAACCGGCGTGATCGGCGCGGCGAAGGCAAGCGCAGCCAACAGGCCACGCGACATTAGATTGCGACGGTTCATCGGTGTTTCCTTGCTAGATCGATTCCGTCGGCGAGGGCGGCGCGTGACAACTCGCCGAGCTGGAGCTGCACGATCGTCCCGTCCGCCGCGACGAAGGCCGTTGCGGGATAGCCGGCCACCTTCAGGGCTTGGGAAAGCCCGCGATCGGGGTCGAGCGCGACATGCCCCGCACTGATACCTTCACGGTTGAGGAAGCCGCTGACGACCGCTGGAGCCTCACCCTGATCGGCGAGAAGGATCGGGACCTCGCCGGTCCGCGATGCAACCGCATCGAGCATCGGCAGCTCACGCCGGCACGGACCGCACCAAGTCGCCCACAGGTTGACGACGAAAGGGCGGCCGCGGAAGCGATTCAGTGGAAGCGAAGCGCCGGACGGGGTCGTCAGATTGAGGTGATAGGGGAACGGGCCGTAGGTCACGGGCGGGATCAGCGCCTGAAGCAAAAACCAGAGGCCGCCCGCTACAGCCAACGCTCCCCAGCCTGCCGTCAGAGCGCTTGAGCGGCCAAGCCGGATCGCCAGCATCGCCGCAGCGCCGAGAAGTCCTGCAACGGGGGAAAAGCCGCCCTGCCACACGGCAAGGATGGACAATGGAGCTTCGACGTAACTTGCCCAATGGGCTGCAACGTAACCGATCCGCGCCGTGACCAGTCCAGCGGCGATAGCACTGGTGGCAACTGCCGCCACGCGAGGGAAGCGGAACCGCCCAGCCAGTGTCGTCAGCCCAAGGAAGACGACGATGCACAGCACGGCAAGCCCACGATCGACGGCCAGCATCAGCGGCCCGATTGCGATTGCGCTACCCATCAGAGAAACGTGGCCGCGCTCTTCCAGAGCATGTAGGCCGCCACCACGAAGATAAGGACGGCGAAGACCGTGGTGAGCGTACCGCCCGTGCCAAGGCGCTTCGCGATGCGCGTTCCGGCCAGGCCACCGACAACCCCACCGCCGATGAACGCGAACGCAAGCGGCCAGTCCACCAGACCGGAAAATGCGTAGTTCGCGGCCGTCGTCAGCCCGAAGGCAGTGACCGCGATCAACGACGTGCCGACAGCATTCAGGATCGGCATGCCCGTCGACCCGATCAGGCCAGGGACGATCAGGAAGCCTCCGCCGATGCCGAAGAAGCCCGAGAACAGACCGGTGCCAAGGCCATAGCCCAGCACCTTCGGCGCCTTCTCCCGGTTGCATTCTGCGCCCGGATTGCCCGCGTCACCCCGCCCGCGCAGCATCAGGGCGCCGACGACGACCATGACTAGTGCAAAGAGGAACAGGAGCTTGCCGCCATCCATGGCCTTGCCCGCTGTAGAGCCGAACAGGGCACCGACGACGCCGGCGGTCGCGTACATGCCGCCGCAGCGCCATTTGACGGTATGCGCCTTGGCATGGCCGATCAGCCCCGTGGCGGCGTTGGCCGCGACGGCGAATGCGCTCGTGCCGATGGCGAGGTGCGCATCCGGCACGCGCACCAGATAGACCATGAGCGGGACGGCGAGGATCGAGCCGCCCCCGCCGACAAGCCCGAGGGTGAAGCCCACCAGGCTGCCGGACAGCGCGCCCAACAGATACTGGATCGGTTCGAGGGTCATGCCACCTTGCCGATCTCATGCGGTGCCGCCATCCACTCATGGCCCTTCAGCATGCCCTGCCAATAGATCGGGGGCAGCATGCGCTCCTTCAGGAACCACGCAGCCCGCGTCGGGCGCGTTCCGTCCAGCAGCCAGGACGGGAAGCTGGGGAGCAATTTTCCGCCATAGCCGAACTCGGCAAGCACGATCTTGCCACGCTCGACGGTGAGCGGACACGATCCATAGCCGTCATAGTCGGCGACAGGGGGCTTGCCATCGAGTGCGGCGAGCGCGTTGACCGCTACTACGGGTGCCTGCTTACGGGCTGCCGCAGCCGTCTTCGCATTGCTCGTCCCGGCGGCATCGCCCAAGGCGAAGACGTTGTCATACCGCTTGTGCCGCAGCGTCGCCTCATCGACCTCGACGAAGCCGTTTGCCGCCGCGAGCGGACTTTTGGCGATGACGTCATGCGAAACCTGGGGCGGCACGACGTGGAGCATGTCGAACTCGCGCTCGATCCGCTCGCTTATGCCATCCCGCTTTTGCTCGAACGTGGCGACACCCCGATCGGCGTCGACTGCAACAAGGTTGGACTCGAGCTTGAGGTCGATCCCGTACTTCTCGACATATTCCATCAGCGCCGGGATGTAGGTCGCGACGCCGAACAGCGCCGCGCCGGCGTTATGAAACTCCACGTCGATCGCGGGAAGAACACCGCTCTCGCGCCAGATGTCGCAGGAGAGATACATCGCCTTTTGCGGCGCGCCGGCGCACTTGATCGGCATCGGCGGTTGCGAGAACAGCGCACGCCCCCGCTCCAATTCCTGGACAAGCCGGTAGGTGTATGGTGCCAGATCGTAGCGGTAATTGGACGTCACACCGTTGCGGCCGAGTGCCTCAGAAAGCCCGGCGATTTTCTCCCAGGCGAGGCGCAGGCCGGGGGCTACGATCAGGATACGGTAGGCGATCGTATCCCCGTCCCCCAGGGTAATTGCCTGGCGAACGGGATCGATGTTGATCGCAGGCAGCCGTATCCATTCGACGCCCTTCGGCATCACGTCTGCTTCCGCCTTGCGGGTCTGTTCGGGGGTGAAAACGCCAGCGCCGACCAACGTCCAACCGGGCTGGTAATAGTGATCCCGGGCGGGATCGACGACAGCGATCGATACCTTGGCGTTGCGCTTCAGGATGCTGGCGGCCGTCGCAATGCCAGCAGCCCCACCTCCGATGATGACGATATCGTAGGTCATTTGCCGGTCCCCTCGGACCAGCGGGCAAGCGCCGGCTTCAGATCGGCGAGGTCGTATCCGGCTGCTTTCGCCTGACTAATGATCGTTGCAGGATCGGTTTGGTCCGCCTCCGCCAGCGCCCACAGGGTGGCCGCCCGCGTACCGCTTCGGCAGAAGCCGAGCGTCGGCCCCGGCAGCGTGGTCAGCGCTTCCCTCATCCGGTCCGCATCGGCATCGGTCGCCTTGCCCGGCACGATCGGGACATGCGCGAAGGCAAGGCCGTGTTCTTCGGCCAAGCGGGCCATATCCCGCGCGCTTGGCTGCCCCGGTTCCTCGCCATCGGGCCGGCTCGAAACGATCGAGCGGTATCCCGCCTGTGCGGCAGCGGCGACGTCATCCCGGGTAAGCTGGGGAGCAGCCGAGAAGGACGGTGTGATCTTCTTGAAGGCCATGTGACGTCTCCTGTCCCGTTCAGGCCGAACGGCGTGGGGTGAGTGCGAAGCGGTGGATGGCAGCGCCCAGCGCCATTGCGGCGATGAAGAGCAGCGCCGGTGCAGGCTGGATCGCCAGTGCGGCGATGGCGGGGCCTGGGCAGAGGCCGACAAGGCCCCAGCCTATGCCGAACAAGGCGGCACCGCCGATGAGGTGCGCATCGATCGGCGAAGTGGCCGGCGTATGGAATTGCTCGGCGACGATCGGCGTGGAGCGCCGACGCACGATGAGCCACGCTACCGCCATCGGCAGGATCGCCCCGCCCATGACAAAAGCCAGGGTCGGGTCCCAGGCACCGGCGACGTCGAGGAACGCCCGTACCCGCGCAGGATCGATCATGCCGGAAACGGCGAGGCCAGCGCCGAACAGCGTGCCGCTGACGAGCGAAAGGATGCCTTGGCGCGTCATAGCGTCACCCCCGCCAGACGCATGAGGGTCACGGTGGCGACACCGGTCGCCATGAACGTACCCGTTGCGACGATGGACCGCGGTGACAGACGCGACAGACCGCAGACGCCGTGACCGCTGGTGCATCCCGCACCGAGCCGCGTGCCGATCCCGACGATCAGACCGGCGACGGCGATCAGCCCCAGCGACGTCGGGAAGCGTGCCTGCACATCCAGATTTGCCGCAGCAAGAGCCGCGCCCAAGGGCAGGCCCGCTGTGAAAAGAAGTGCGATCATCCACGGCGCGCCGCCTTCGGAAAGGCCGAGGACGCGCGCGAACATACCGCTGACCCCGGCGATACGACCGTTGCCCAGCAGCATGATCGCAGCAGCGACACCGATCATCAGCCCGCCGATGAAGCCGGCGAGCGGCATGGCATGAGGAAATCCAGGCATCACAGCGCATCCAGTGGAATTTTGAGGTAGCGGGTGCCGTTGGCTTCCGGCTCCGGCAGATGGCCGCCGCGCATGTTCACCTGAACCGATGGCAGGATGAGCTTGGGCATCGACAGGGTGGCATCGCGACTGGTGCGCATCGCGACGAAGTCGTCTTCATCCACCCCTTCGTGGACATGGACGTTGCCGACGCGCTGCGCGCCGACAGTCGTTTCCCAGACAAACTGGTCGCGACCCACCGCCTTGTAATCGTGGCACAGGAACAGCCGCGTCTCGTCGGGCAATTGCATCAATCGGCGGATCGAGCGGTAGAGCTGGCGCGCGTCACCGCCGGGGAAATCAGCCCGCGCCGTGCCGTAGTCCGGCATGAAGAGGGTATCGCCGGTAAAGACGGCGTCGCCGATGACATAGGCCATGTCAGCCGGGGTATGCCCCGGCACATGCAGCGCGATGGCCTCGATGTTGCCGATCGCAAAACGGTCGCCGTCGTCGAACAAGCGGTCGAACTCGGAGCCGTCGCGTTCGAAGTCGGTGCCGGCGTTGAAAATCTTGCCGAAGACGTTCTGCACGCGGATGATCTCGCGACCGATCGCAAGCTGACCGCCCAGCGCCTTTTGCAGATAGGGCGCCGCAGACAGGTGATCGGCATGGGCGTGGGTTTCGAGCAGCCAGTCGACCGTGAGGCTGTTGTCTCGCACATAAGCGATTACCGCGTCCGCTGATGCCGTCCTGGTGCGGCCTGCCGCAGCGTCGAAATCCAGGACACTGTCGACGATTGCCGTTTTCCGCGTGGCAGGGTCCCAAACGATATAGGTCGCGGTGTTGGTCGGCTCATCAAAGAAGGAATGAACGACCGGCGACCCTGCCGACTTCGCTCGTTCGATTTGCGCAACTGCCTCGTTCAAAGCCGCTTCCATGACCGTCTCCGTTTATCGATTTCAGACTTTATGTAGACATGTAACCTACTTGCGTCAACGGGCTGCCCGTGCCATCTGAAAGGCATGGAAACGATGGATGCAGACGCGCCGCGCTCGCTGCGCATCGGGGACGTGGCCCCGAATTTTACCGCCCGCACGACACAGGGCGAAATGACGCTCGATCAGTATCGTGGTCGCTGGATCGTGTTCTTCTCGCACCCGGCCGATTTTACGCCGGTCTGCACCAGTGAGTTCGTGGCACTGGCCAAGGCTGCACCGCAGTTCGAAGAGCTGGATTGCGTCTTGCTTGGGTTGTCGGTCGACAGCCTGTATTCGCATGTGGCCTGGTTGCGCGCGATCAAGGATGTTTTCGGCGTAGAGGTGCCGTTCCCGGTCGTAGAAGACCCATCGATGGCGGTGGGTTATGCCTACGGCATGCTCGACGAGCAGGCCGGCGACGCCTCAGCCGTCCGCGCGACCTATTTCATCGATCCCGAGGGCATCATTCGCGCGCTCAATTGGTATCCCATGAATGTCGGGCGATCGGTCAACGAGATGCTCCGCACGGTCAGAGCGTTGCAGCGTTCGGCCGACGGGCAAGCCTATACGCCGGCCGACTGGCAGCCGGGTGACGATGTCCTGCTCCCACCGGCCTTGCCGGGCAGTGCTAGCGCGGACTGGTTTCATCAGTTGAAGGCCGATCGATGACGGCGATCCATCAATCCCGCGCGATAGCCGATGCGGCGGTTGAGAAGCTGCGCGTGTTCGCTCAACCCCAACGCCTCATGATATTGTCCTATCTGCTCGGCGGTGAGCGCCAGGTCGCGGACATCGAGGCCGCCACTGGCGTGACCCAACCGGCTCTCAGTCAGCAGCTTGCCGAACTGCGCCGCGCCGAGCTGGTGAAGACGAGACGCGAGGCCAAGCAGGTCCACTACCGCCTTGCTGACGACGCGGCTGCGCTCTGCGTGCGCACGCTCGAAGCAATGTTCGGTGCCGACAATATGGCCGTTAAGCAGGCAGCGCCCGCCCCCCGTCCGTCGCGACCGCGGGAGGCGATAGCTACCGCGCGGCCGGAAAATATTGGCGCGGCCGTGTTTGCGAGGATCGGGTAATCGTTTCGATTGTGGAAGGAAAACTTAGATGCGGCTCCCCTTTATCGCGATTGCAGGATGTGTGGCCGTCATGAGCAGCGCCGTGTCAGCGGGCGTAACCACTCAACCGCCGGTGATCGCCGGATATGGCAAAATCACGCCGGTGGAAGGCGCGGCGGAGCGGCCGGACCGCTCCATGCGATATCGCGTACTGTTCAACGTGACGAAGCCGGCGGTATCCCCTGACAAGGTCAATCCTTCGCTCGAGAAGGTCGCACGCTTCCTGAACTTGCTTGGCGCGGATGGCGTGCGGCCGGCACGGGGAGATGTGGTCGTGATCGTGCATGGTCCTGCGACGCCGATTATCGCCGAGGATGCGGCATATGCGACGAAGACCGGGATTGCCACGAACCCCAATCTTGCCCTGATAGCGGCGCTGAAGCGCGCAGGCGTGTCCGTTCGGGTGTGCAGCCAGGCTCTCATCGGGAATGGGATTGCCCCGGTCACGGTAGATAAGGCCGTCGAGGTTGACGTGTCGGCGCTTACGACGATGGCGACGCTGCAAATACGTGGTTGGGCACTGATCCCGGACTGATTGGCGCGGCGCTGTCCCGAAATACCATCCTCAATCGGGAAGCTCGGCGCTGGCCGGGCAATGGCGGTAGAAGGTGGATAGGCCAACTTGCAGCAGCTTGGCTATCTTGGCGGGTTTGTCTCCCGCGGCGAGCAGCTTACGCGCAGTGTCGATCTTGTCTGGCGTCATCGCTGCCTTGCGGCCACCACCGGTCCCGCCCTTCGCGCGAGCGGCCGCCAAGCCCGCGATCGTGCGCTCTCTCACCAACTCTCGTTCCATCTCTGCGACTGAAGCCAATATGTGGAACAGGAGACGCCCAGAAGGAGTGGCCGTGTCGAACCCATCGGTCAGAGATCGGAAGTCCACGTGGCGAGCGGACAGGCCCGCTGCCAGCTCAATGAGACCTCGGATCGAGCGGCCAAGCCGATCGAGTTTCCAGATCACCAGGGTGTCTCCCGCGCGTGCGAAATGGAGGGCTTCGGCCAAGCAAGGTCGATCAACTTTCGCGCCACTCGCTTTGTCGGTGAACAGTCTCTCACAGCCGGCCTTCGCCAAGGCGTCGAGTTGCAGCGACAAATCTTGGTCGGTCGTCGAAACACGGGCGTAACCAATCAGCATGCGCGCATCCTATGAGAGAGGGCGGCTCTTCGACTCTAAGAAGGATGCGAGCCGCCCTCCGGCAGGCTATTTGAGCGGCAGGAACAAGTCCGCGACTGCCTCATGCTCCGGCACCTCCGGGAAGAAGGTGAGGCGCTGGCAGTAGAGCGGGAAGTCGCGTGCCTCCTCGCCACTGGCCGGTAGCCAATCGCGGTAGAGGTACAGGGCGGCAGGCTCGAGGTTGTCGGTGTTGCCGACGACGCGCAGCACCGCACAGCGCCCGCCGGGGATTGTGCCGGCCTCAACCTGTTCGCTGTTCGCCTCGATCTGGCGGTCGGTGCCGACGCACAGGTCCATGTGGTATTCGGCCGGAGGCGTCGTGCGCGAATCGGAGTGGAAGACGTTGAAGGTCGGGCTGATCTTCGGCGACAGCCCGGTCGCCTTGCGCCAGGCGATGAACCGCTGAATGGTCGCGCCGATCGTCTCCGGGTCGCCGCGATGCTCCATGATCGCCACGGGCGTCGGGGCCACATCGCGGATCGTCACGTCGTCGGGGGTGTAGATAGTCTGCATGAGCTTGCTCCTTGCGTTGTCGAGAGGCCCGAAGGCCGCAAGCCA
>JAAIGG010538645.1_pt1 | contig 12032 bp, 12 predicted proteins | sample 6487391 | NCBI WGS metagenome assembly JAAIGG01 (sample SAMN13974130, study PRJNA590717) | phyllosphere metagenome | biome: asymptomatic weeds; feature: pooled weeds collected from a community garden; material: weeds; isolation source: pooled asymptomatic leaves from various weed species from...
ATTTCTACCCCAACACTGGCTGCCAGTAAAAATACCTCTTTGGTATTACGATAACCTTCAACGACTTGGCTTATTTCGTGTTGTGCTTGTTCGACTGCGATACCCTGCCCCAGTAACATACCAAAACGACGGTTACGTGACTGGTTATCCGTGCAAGTTAAGACCAGATCACCCAAACCAGCCATACCCATAAAAGTATTGGCCTGAGCACCCAATGCTAAACCAAGCCGCGACATTTCTGCCAAGCCACGTGTGATAAGTGCCGTACGCGCATTCGCACCGAACCCCATACCATCAGAGATCCCTGCACCAATCGCAATGACATTTTTTACCGCACCACCAAGCTGAACCCCAGTCATATCTGAGTTACTGTAGACACGAAAGCTTTTTCCGCAATGAAGCTTATGCTGTAAATCGTCGGCAAACTGCTGATTCTTAGATGCTAAAGTAATGGCTGTCGGCATTCCAGCAGCCAATTCTTTTGCAAAAGTCGGACCCGAAATTACGGCTAAGGGGATTTCAGGACCGAGGATTTCGCGGGCAACAACCTCAAGCAGGCGACCAGTTTCAACTTCTAATCCTTTAGTCGCCCAAACAATCCGTGAGTCTGTGCGTAATAACGGTTTTAACTGTGTAAGCACATCACCAAAGACATGACTAGGCACGACGATAAGCAGATCTCGGCTACGTGTAACAGCCTCGCTCAATTCGCTGGTCAGGTGGAGATTATCTGGAAAAGGAACATCAGAGAGGAATTCAGCGTTACAGCGCTGCTCGGCTAAGCGCTTAACATGCTGTGGATTATGACCCCATAACAATACTGGATACCCATTACGTGCGAGGGTAATGGCTAAGGCGGTGCCGTAAGAACCGGCACCGATAACGCTTACGCTTGCGTCACTCATCACCATTAGGCGCTCTGAGTAGCTTCGCCACCTTCTTGCTGCTGAAGGTAGTTCATGAATAATGCATCAAAGTTAACTGGCGCTAAGTTTAATTGTGGGAAAGTACCACGAGAAACTAGCGCAGAGATGCATTCACGCGCATAAGGGAAGAGAATATTTGGGCAGTAAGCACCTAAGCAGTGCGCTAATTGTGAGCCATCAATTCCCGCCACAGTGAAGATACCTGCTTGCTGGACTTCACATAAAAATGCGGTGTCATCCCCAACGGTAGCGGTAACAGTAACACGTAGAACGACTTCAAAAATTCCTTCACCCAATGCGGAAGAAGCGGTATCTAAATCCAACTTTACCTCAGGTTCCCACTCTTTTTGAAAAACCTGTGGTGCGTTAGGCGCTTCAAAAGAGATATCTTTAGTATAAATACGTTGAATCTGGAAGGTCATTTCGTTTGGATTTTGTTCTGACATAATACTCAGTCCTTAAAACAGTCGCGCCTACTATCAGGCAGTAAGTAATGGGTCTAATTCTGCACGTTGCTCCAGTGCAAATAAATCATCACAACCACCGATATGCTGCTGGTTGATAAAGATTTGAGGTACCGTAGTACGACCACTACGATCTATCATCTCTGCACGTTTTTCGCTGTCATTATCAATGGCAATTTCTTGGTATTGCACGCCTTTCTGATCCAACAGAGCTTTGGCACGATGGCAAAAAGGGCAGGTTTGTTTGGTGTAGATATCGATTGTTATCATAATTCCCTCTTAAGTTTTACTTACCGCGAACTAATGGTAAATTTGCACCGCTCCAACCACTAATACCTTCTTTTAAAACTGTGACTTTCTCAAATCCTGCTGTGGTCAATTGATTTGCTGCCGCGCTAGCACTTTGCCCCGTTGCACACGTCACAATGATCGGCTGAGATTTATTTTTTTCAAGTTCAGGGAAATTTCCTTTTTTAATCTCTTCCGCTGTAATGTGTAGAGCACCAGAAATATGCCCACGACGGAAATCATCACGGCTACGAATATCCACAACAACAGCATTTTCTTTATTGATCAGATGCGTTGCTTCACCACGAGTGATCACTTTTACCTTAGAGAATAGGCCTTGAAACGTCGTTACGATCACAATCACTAACAATGCAACCCAAGCTAAGCTGAGAATAAGGTGATTACGTACAAATTCCATAATTTCTTGCATACGAGATAAAGCTCCAAAATCGATCTAAAGAAAAAAATCAGTTTATCGGTGTATAACGACGAATGAATCCTTCTGATCTATCAGAACGTATCATCAAATACAGAGAATAAGTACTTTGTTCGCCTTTCATACTACTCGATTCTTACCTATTATCTGATTATGCCATTATTATGGACGCTACACTATAAAACCCTAGCGTTGCTCTGGTAACCTGTGAAACATCATGGAATAATCTCAGCCTTATGACGGATAAAAAGCGTTTCACTCAACTTATTTCAGCTTTTAACTACAGTGCGCATTATAAAAAATGTCGCCCTGCTCGGCTGCCCCTTAGCATGCTTTGCGTAAGCTTGCTGACACTCCCTATTTATGGCCACACTGATGATAACCGTTCGGTGTTACGCTCAATCCAGCAAAATATTGCGGCGAAAGAAAAAAGTGTTCAAGCGCAAAAACAGCAACGTGATGATCTACTTAACAAACTGAGAAGCCAAGAAAAACTGATCGCACAAGCAAGTCGTCAATTGCGTGAAACACAACTTACCCTCGACAGTATTAACGCTGATATTCAAGAATTGACCAGCTCTATTCAAGAGCTGATCCGTTCGCAAGCGAATGAAGAAAATGCGCTCGCTAGCCAACTGGATGCCGCCTTCCGTCTTGGGCAGCATAGTGGTATCGAGTTATTACTCAGTGGCGAAGATGGTCAACGTAGCGATCGTATGCTCACGTACTTTCGTTATTTGAATACTGCCCGCCAGGAAAATATTGAATCGCTAAAACAGACTCGGGCCGATTTAGCAGATAAAAAATCTCAATTAGAAATTCGTCAACAACAACAGCAAACTCTCTATTCCCAGCAAAAAGATCAGCAAGATAAGCTACAAATGGCGCAAAGTGCCCGGCAAAAAACACTGCGTCAGCTCGATGCGTCGCTACAACGCGATCAAGCAGATTTAGCAGAGCTGCGACAAAACGAAAATCGCTTACAGAACCAAATCGCTCGGGCTGCTCAAGAAGCGAAAGCACGCGCAGCTCGTGAAGCCCGTGAGGCTGAACAAGTGAAACAACGCCAAGCACAAGCACAGGCGAAAGGATCAACTTACCGTCCAACAGAAGGTGAGAAAGAATTGATCGCGCGAACAGGAGGACTAGGGCGCGCTAATGGTCAATATTCTTGGCCAATCCACGGCCGGCTGATTCATCGTTTTGGCGATACACTACAAGGTGAATTACGTTGGAAAGGGTTAGTCATCGGTGCGTCAGAAGGAACTGAAGTACACGCGATTGCTGAAGGTCGAGTCTTAATGGCAGATTGGCTACAGGGCTATGGCCTCGTCGTCGTGATTGAGCACGGCAAGGGCGATATGAGCCTCTATGGTTACAATCAGAGTGCGCTCGTCAATGTGGGCCAACAAGTTCGGGCTGGTCAAGCCATTGCATTAGTAGGTAGCAGTGGTGGGCAAGGAACTTCAGCGCTCTATTTTGAAATCCGACGCCAAGGACAAGCCGTGAATCCACTGAGTTGGTTAGGAAGGTAATGTGCGCAATTTTGTTAAGAAACTCTGCTTACTGGGGATAATCCTACTTTCTCCTTCACTTTATGCCGGACAACTTGCCCTCGTTATTGATGATTTTGGCTACCGACCGGTTGAGGAACATAAAGTATTACAGTTTCCGAGTACTGTCTCGATTGCTGTTCTGCCAGACGCTCCACATTCACGTCAAATGGCCTCTCTTGCCCATCAGACAGGCCATGAGGTTCTCATCCACCTTCCAATGGCACCGATGAGTAAACAACCTCTTGAAATTAACACACTTACCCCAGAAATGAGCCAAGCAAAAATAGCTCAAATTATTGAACATGCCATCGCACAAGTCCCCTTTGCTGTCGGGTTAAATAATCATATGGGGAGTCGTATGACATCCAGTTATTCTGGCATGCAAAAAGTGATGGCTGTGCTCAATCACTATAATCTGTATTTTTTGGATAGTGTGACGATCGGTAATACCCAGGCAGTCAATGCAGCAAAAGGTACCTCAGTTCGTGTGCTGAAACGTAATGTTTTTCTTGATGATAGCCAAGCCGAAGCCGATATTCGCTACCAATTTGCACGCGCAGTTAAGCTCGCTCAGCGTAATGGCTCGGCAATTGCTATCGGCCACCCACACCCCAACACGGTACGCGTGTTACAGCAATTAATTCCTACGCTGCCCGCCGATATAAAACTGGTTCGAGTGAGCCAATTACTATCGGCTAAGCAACCTCAGGGAGCGGTGATCAATCGTCCCACCCACTCCTCACATTTGGGTGAGCAGTGCCAGCGACATCGTCCACTGCAGCCGTTACGTCCAGCAGACGGTATCATGATCATTTACCAAAGTGTTCGTAATAGTCAATTTGTCCAACAGCTCAAAGCATTATTCTAGCCCGCACCCTCATGGGATGGCAGTTTACTGCCATCCCACCATTAAAATGGTATAGTTCATCCTAGTTAACTCATCACTGGATCGAGTTCAGTCTTAGCTTATAGGTGGAATATGATTATTGTAACTGGTGGCGCCGGTATGATCGGTAGCAATATCGTCAAAGCATTAAATGAACGTGGTCATACTGACATTTTAGTCGTAGATAACCTGAAAGATGGCACTAAGTTCGTCAATCTTGTCGACCTTAATATCAGCGACTATATGGATAAAGAAGAGTTTTTAATGAGCATCGTCGCCGGTGATGATCTTGGTCCAATTGAAGCAGTATTCCACGAGGGTGCTTGTTCAGCGACCACCGAGTGGGATGGTAAATACATGATGGATAACAACTATCAGTATTCAAAAGAACTTCTCCATTTCTGCCTCGAGCGACAGATTCCTTTCCTCTATGCCTCATCCGCGGCAACCTATGGTGGACGCGACTCCGATTTTATTGAAGAACGTCAATATGAATCGCCACTGAATGTTTATGGCTATTCTAAAATGCTGTTTGACCATTACGTGAGAAGTATTCTTCCAGAAGCCGATTCTCCTGTTTGTGGTTTCCGTTATTTTAATGTGTATGGTCCACGTGAGGGGCATAAAGGAAGCATGGCAAGTGTTGCCTACCACCTTAATCAGCAAATTCTACAAGGCGAGAATCCAAAATTATTTGCAGGCAGTGAACAATTTCAACGTGATTTCATCTATGTGGATGATGTTGCTGAAGTTAACCTTTGGTGTTGGGAGCACGGTGTCTCTGGTATTTTCAACTGTGGTACTGGCCGGGCAGAATCGTTCCAAGTTGTTGCAGATGCGGTGCTCGCACATCATCAGCAAGGTGAAGTTGAATATATTCCGTTCCCAGAAAAACTAAAGGGTCGTTACCAAGCTTACACGCAAGCTGATTTAACTCGCTTACGTGCAGCAGGCTACGATAAGCCGTTTAAAACAGTCAGCGAAGGCGTTGCAGAGTATATGCGCTGGCTGAATAAAGCCTGATAACCCCGGTACCTCAGAGATGAAAATTTTAGTGATTGGCCCTTCTTGGGTCGGTGACATGATGATGTCACAGAGCCTTTATCGGACACTCAAGGCACACTGGCCTGAGGCTATCATCGATGTGATGGCTCCCGCTTGGTGCCGACCATTATTATCGCGTATGCCTGAGGTACATCAAGCCATCGCTATGCCACTTGGACATGGCAGCTTTGCATTAGGTGAGCGTCGTAAGTTAGGCAAGGCATTACAAGTGAACCAGTACGACCGTGCCTACGTACTTCCTAACTCCTTTAAATCGGCGTTAATTCCTTGGTTTGCCAATATTAAAATCCGTACTGGATGGCGTGGCGAAATGCGCTATGGCTTACTGAATGATCTTCGTAAACTCGATAAATCAGCTTTCCCATTGATGGTAGAACGCTATGTGGCACTCGCCTTTGATGCATCAAAAGTGCAACAGGCACAGCAAATTCCACAACCGCTATTAAAACCTCAACTCGCTGTATCTGAGCGAGAAAAACTAGAAACTGCAGCACTGTTTTCAATTAATGGCGACCGCCCAACCATTGGTTTTTGTCCTGGTGCAGAATTCGGGCCAGCAAAGCGCTGGCCGGATTATCATTATGCAAAATTAGCCGAAAAACTTATTGAGCAAGGAAAGCAGATTTTACTTTTTGGTTCAGCTAAAGATCATGATGCAGCAGAACAAATCCTGCTGCAACTGCCAGAAAAATTACGTCATCATTGCCTTAATTTGGCTGGAAAAACCGAACTCGATCAGGCTGTAATTTTGATTGCTTATTGCCAAGCTATAGTCAGTAATGATTCGGGCTTAATGCATATTGCTGCCGCACTATCACGGCCACTGATCGCACTCTATGGGCCAAGTAGCCCAGATTTCACTCCGCCGTTATCAGACAATAATCGAGTTATTCGGCTTATCAGTGGCTATCATAAAGTTCGCAAAGGCGAAGCTGAACAAGGTTACCACCAGAGCTTAATTGATATTAGTCCTGAACGCGTCTACGACGAGTTGGAAACGTTGATCTCAACACCACAGGAGTCAGAATGCGAGTCTTAGTGGTAAAAACCTCCTCAATGGGTGACGTGATTCATACCTTACCGGCCCTGACTGACGCGATGCAAAATCTACCCGGTATCCGATTTGATTGGGTCGTAGAAGAAGGTTTTAGCCAAATACCCAGCTGGCATAGTGCTGTCGACCAAGTTATTCCGGTTGCTATTCGACGTTGGCGTAAAAATTGGCTTAATGCCGCTGTACGGCAAGAACGACGCACATTTTATCAACGCTTAGCCACACAGCACTACGATGCCGTGATTGATGCTCAAGGATTGATTAAAAGCGCCGCGCTTATCACTCGGCATGCTGTAGGGATCAAACATGGTTTAGACCGTAAAAGTGCTCGTGAACCGTTGGCAAGTTGGTGGTATGACCAACGTTATCATCTTTCGCATCAACAACATGCGGTAGAAAAAATTCGGCAACTGTTTGCAAAAAGCTTAGGGTATCCACAGCCCAGTCATCCTGGAGATTACGGTATTGCCCAACACTTTCTTCATGATTTACCCAACGACCATGGTAAATATTTAGTCTTTCTCCACTCGACGACTCGTGATGATAAACATTGGCTGGAAAGCGCTTGGGCGACACTCATTGAGCTGGTCGGCAACCGTGGTATGAAAGTAAAATTACCGTGGGGCTCAGCCGCTGAGCACGCACGCGCGCAACGTTTAGCTGCAAATAATCCGCACGCTGAGGTTTTACCCAAATTAAGCCTGAGTCAAGTGGCGAGCCAGTTAGCAGGCGCACGTGCAGTCGTATCAGTCGATACGGGCTTAAGCCACTTATCCGCTGCACTCGACCGTCCCAACATCACGTTATATGGACCGACAGATCCTAATTTGATTGGAGGCTATGGGCAAAATCAACATGTTATCCAAGGGAAACCCGAAGGTAAAATGAGCGAGATTAGTCCTGAGGCAGTCTTGAAAAAACTTGAAGAGATCAAAATACTATAGCTGATTGATCGCTCTTTATTTATTGAAAAAAGAGTGCTCGTCGATTAACGGGATAATATCGTAGGGTATCGCAGTATCGGTGGATAAAGTATAAACCGGTGGGTCGATATTATCCCTCATAAATGCCAGCACGTTGATTATTTTTTGCACATCGCGACTTAATTCTGAAGGCATTACCGACGTCGAGTTCCCATCATAGAAACGTTGTCCACCAGAGGTTAAATCCAACCCTGCACAAATAATTTTTGAATATTGCAAAGAATAGGCAATCTGCATAGCAGCGTAAGCGACTGTTTTGCAATTACAGTAGCCGACCGAGATATCCTTAGAAAAACCTCTTAACCTTTTTTTCCGCGAAAAAGGTACCTCCATTAAGACGCTAGGGTTCAAGCGGCAAAACAGTCCATATTTTAATTTTTTTAATGGCCCTGCTTTCTCTCTTTTATACAGCTCTTTCAGTAGATAACAGTGTTGTAGCATCCACTGCTGTAATTCAGGTGTGGCCTCGGATAAAACTTCTTGATTAATAAACGTATAGCGACTCGCTTGAACAAAGCGTTTAAATTCGACCAAACGTTGGCTTGGAAAACGGCCATCGGTGACGACATAGAGAAATGGTTGTATCTCCTTCTCCAATAAATAACCGGCGGAACCATTAACGGCAATAATGTCACAGGATATTAAGACCTGATCATTAACCTTTGCGGCAGAAGGTCCAGACAGAAAAATCAAACTAGTAGGGTGCCGCTTTTCTCGGCGGAGCTGTTGAAGCTGTGATTGACTGAAAAAAGTTAACATCATGTATGCCTAGTTTGAGCGGTGAACTAAGCCTCTCCTAAATGCCTTAAATTTCTTACGGAACTTAGATTTTTTACTTACCCACTGATAATAAAAATCTTTTTTAAAATCGTTTATTCCAAAGTGGCGTTCCAGATCGATAAAGTCTTTCGCCGCACGAAAACGAGAATAATTTTTACCCGATAAGTCGATAACGCGCACACGTCCATTAGATAACATAAAGTTTTGTTTATGTGCATCATCAAAAATGACTTTATGCTGGTGTAAAATTTTTACGCTTTGCAGTACTTCGGCTTTGATCTCATCAGATAGTTCACCTCGAGATGCTAAAATATCCATCTCAACCCCAGGAATATATTCAATAATCATGATGAAACGGCTGGCAAAGTTAAAAATTTTAGTCTCAGCAAGGAGATGAAAATCGTTAGGAAATGTCACTCCACGTTCACGTAGCATTGCCGTCTGCTTTAGTAGCGTTAGGTAATAATCGCCACGAAAAAAAGATTTTAAAAAACGCTCATTACGTTTCTCTTTAGGGGTAAACACCTTCACAACATAGTGTTTACCACCTTTCTCAACTAAGCTTACTTTGGTATCCGGAATGCTGCGGAAAACTTTAACCGTTTTAAGACGATAGTTAAGAAAATCATCCAATATATCAATGAAATACTGTTGATTGCCGCTTGTGTATACGGTATAGCCTGCAAATTTCGCTTTAGTAATCATAGAGATCTATTTATCGCCGAGAAAAAAGTTTTCGAAGTAGGTACTGCAATAGATATCCATATCCTGCGAGTAATTTTTTTTGCCTTACCATATGCTTGTAGCAGTATCGATATTGATAAGTCGATTTTGGTGGGTGTAACGGATCATCACGCCAAGGTGAACGTGCCTTGACTTGCTGGAACGCAAGTCCGCTCGGATATTGAGCCCAAAGATGCCAAGGTTTTGTCGGGCCAATAAAATGCATCAAGATACCTTTAGAATTGAACGTTTTCCGTTTGGCATCATTCAACTCATAGTTAAGACTGTACTGGCTATTATAGACGGTACTCAGCATAATTTTTTGATCAACTAAAGCTAAGTTGAGTAAGTCTTGATCGAAAAAAGTTAAACGTGAATGTAATTCAGGTTGCGCAGCCAGCGTGAATAATTGCGCTAAAATATTTCGTTGCCGCCAAAGCCGCAAATTAAGCAGCATAACCCCGGAATTGAAGTACCCTGTGGCCAATTCAGCACACCCCAATGTATCTGCTTGGTGCTGCCACCATTGACTATTTCTTTCAGGCACCACGGCGGCGACTGCATTGTCTAAGGGTAATGTTACTAGCTCAGAGAGTGCTCCTTGGCAGACGACGTCAGCATCCAAGTACAGGAGTCGTTCAACCGATGTAGACAGATATTGCGCGAGTACAAAACGATAATAAATAGCTGAGGACCAGAGTCGACTGGTCGGCAATTGACTAAAGTAGTTATCATCCAACGTATAGACTGTGATACTGAGTGTCTGTTGCTCCGCTAGTGCATTAAGTTTAGTCATATCAATAAGATGACTATCACCAGTAAAAAGGTGGAAATGGAACCTAATACTCGGGTTATGATAAGCCACCGAGGCCATTGAAACCATACATCCTAATAAAAAATCACCATCTGCTCCCCACCCGACATGCATATATTCATCTTGCGCTGACAGGTCATGTGGATTGAGAGTGACTATCTGCTTTATTGCCGTATCGCAGTCAGTCGATAGTTGTGATGGCGAAAATTCTGTGCCCATTACCATATATTATCCCTGCGTATTACAGATTCTTTCTAAGCGTACGTTCTTTAATTTTTTCAGCCTTCGCTACCGCTTGTCGCATTAATCGCCCCTCTTGCTGCATAATAGTCTTTAGCGGCAGGGCAAAATATTCAGTTAGAAAATAGCAGTAGTCCCTAAAAGAGAGACCTAGCGGTAAGCTTGAATAATAAAGTGCGATAAGATCTTTATTACGCCAGCGTAGTGGTGTTTTCTTACGAATTTGAGCACGATGAAGGTCGATAACTGATAGATGTGCCGGTTGTTCACCATATTGATAGGGAAGCGCCAACAAAAAATGGCAAATATAACAATCGCGATGATTTAATCCTGAGCGATGCATTGCTGCAACACTCGTTGCAAGTTGCTTTATCAAATGACGTTTTAATCCATAAACCGGAGGTTGCGTTGCCCACTGAGCACAGTAATCTTCAAGACTTATCGCAGGATTAAGATCTTTGGTGATAATAAAGGATTCTCGTTTCAACGGGTTCCAATAACGTTCACCATAACCGTAGCATGTCATCGTCGGTACGTTTGCCGCGCGCAGATGCTGTATTGCTTGCCACTCATTGCGTGCGCCCAAGACTGGTAAACGTAAGGTAACTAAGTTTTTAACGATCTCTTTAATCTCAGTCCCACGATGGTATTTCACGAAGAAACTTTCCCCCGCAAAGTCAAAACGCATGGTCTTACGCGCTTCAACCTCGCGATACGTTTCACCCGATAAAGTAAGAATTTCACTATAGGGGTCGCTCTTCGCCCAAGCCTCTTTAAACGGTGGTTGTAGTTGCAGCATCTCGCGCTCTCTTTTCAATAATATCTGCAGCGTCTTCCGGTAAACGATAGATATCATGCTGTGTACAGTAATCAAGTGCAGCTTGTGACCACTGCTGGCGCTTTTCTGGATAAGAGAGTGCCTCAGTCAACGCAGTATTCATTTGCTCTTGATTAAACGGTGTTGGCAGGATGATGCCAGCGCCGGCATTAACAATATATGGCGCATTACCACATACCTCAGTGCAGACTATAGGTAACCCAGAGGCTAAAGCCTCGATTAAAACAATACCTGCAGCCTCTTGATGGGCTGGGTGCAACAGTAAATCGGCAGCAGCCATGAGTTGTGGAATATCCTCTCTCCCTTGATGGAATACCACTTGTTGTGCCAAACCATAATGCTCGGCCTGCTTTATATAGGCTGCCGGTTTATCCGCACCGACTACCCAAAATTGAATACGTACCTTCAGGTGATCAGGAAGTGAAGCTAAAGCCTCTAAACTGCGCGATACGCCCTTACGACGAAAATCAGACCCTACCTGTAATAGAAATAACTGATCTGCTGAAATGCCTAGATGCTCACGTGTTTCTACTCGGTATTGGTCACGCAAGCTTGGCTGGAATAATTGACGATCGATCCCTGGCGGTAATAGGTGTAATCGTTCAACCGGAGTTCGGTAGTGAAAGATAAATTCTCTTTCTTGCTGCGGTGTTAACAGTAAAATATCGGTACTCTGGGTAGGCGAGAATACAGCGGATTCTGCTGCCATGTAACTGCGGTATCTTGGGGTAAGCTTATATAGCCACCCTTTTTCTTGTGCCGTTTTTGCAGCGTAACAAACATCAGCAGCAAAATAGACATCAAGACCGGCCATTTTGCTAAAGCCTACCAGCAAGTCATCGCGATGTGTTTGCCGATAAGTGGCAATCCATTGGCTAAAATTCTTATTCCGTACGTGATTGGAGTGGCCTCTTTTCGGAACGATAATAATCTCGAACCCAGGGCACTTCTCCCCTTGCCATTCAAAGGTGTATACGAC
>JAAIGG010468872.1_pt1 | contig 12005 bp, 6 predicted proteins | sample 6487391 | NCBI WGS metagenome assembly JAAIGG01 (sample SAMN13974130, study PRJNA590717) | phyllosphere metagenome | biome: asymptomatic weeds; feature: pooled weeds collected from a community garden; material: weeds; isolation source: pooled asymptomatic leaves from various weed species from...
AAAAGGAGAGGGGGAGCCGAACAATAGCAGGGTGTGAGGATATAGGCTTAGGAGGGACGGATTTGCTCTTCGCAACCTCCTGCCCTCACACTCACCTGTCGTCAGGCTCCCCCTCTCCTTTTCGGAGAGGGGGCCGGGGGGTGAGGCGCCCACGCCCGGGTGGCGAATAACCTACCTCAAGCCGCCAGCCGGATGGCCTGGCCGCCGGGATCGGTGATGTACTGGCGGGCAAAGCCCCGGATGGAAGTGATGATGGGCTGCTGCGCCTCGGTCGGGGCCTGCTGGCGGCAGTGCCAGATGGCCTGCGAGAGCAGGTTGGCCTTGAGCATGTTGTAGTGGGGCGCGATGGCCTCGTCGGCCAGGAACTCCAGCACGTTGTCGAGGAAGGCTGCTGGGCTATCTGCGTAGTAGGAGTTCTTCACGTAGAGCCAGTTGTAGAGAATGACGCGGTTGTAGGTGGTGGGTTCGAGCTGGGCCAGCAGGTCCTGGTAGAAGTACTGGTGGTAGAAGGCGTCGTGGTAAACGGGGTGGTCGAGGTGGCGGGTGTTCAGGTCGGCCACCTGGCGGAGTACGGAGTGGAGGGTACCCTCGTGCAGGATGGGCGTCTGGGCCAGAGTGGCGGCGTCCCAGTCGGCGATGAGCAGGCCCTGGGCGCGGCCGGCGTGCAGGAAGGTGAGCAGGTTGCGCAGCAGCTCGTGGGCGGCGTCGAAGTCTTGCTGCTTGCCGTGGATGTTGGCGATGTTTTGCAGCTGCTCGATGCGCCGGTAGATGAACGCCCCGAAGCCCCGGCGCTCCAGGTCGGCGCTCAGGTACAGGCCCTGGCGCAGCAGGCCGATGGCGCGGTCGGCCTCGCGGGTTTTGTAGTAGTAGTTGCCCCAGGCCGAGAGCTGGAAGAGCGTGGCGTAATCGAGGGCGGGGCCGGTCAGGGCGTGGCGCAGCTGGTCGGTGCGGTGCAGCTGGGCCAGGGCTTCGGGCAGGTTGTTTTCGCGGCAGCGCAGCACGGCCTGGAAGTATTCGAGCAGCACGTGGCGGGCGGCGTCGTGCCCGGCGTCGCCCACCTGGGCGCGCAGCTCGTTGTTGAGCAGCGCGGCAAACAGCGCCTCGCCGTTGTAGCTCTTCAGGCCATCGGCGACGGTGAGCGGGCGGCGGTCGAGGGCGGATAGCTTCTCAGCGAAGGTTTGCAGGTGGGTAGTCATGGCGGCGCGGGTGAGAAGGGGTTGTGGAAAAGGAAGGGAGTTGTGCGGACTTATGATGATTTTATTGAAAATCGCTCAATGGCTGTCATGCTGAGCCTGCCGAAGCATCTCGCGTGCTGCACTAATTTCCTCGTCAAACGGAGCGAGCGAGATGCTTCGGCAAGCGGACGTCAGATGAGCATGACCCGGTTTTTAGTTTTTTGCGCGTATGCGTTGGGGGGCTGCGGACTCGCAGAGTCCGCGCTACGGGCTGGCTAATTGCCCAGCTCTAGCTGGTTTTTGATGAGGCGGTAGTAGTCGCCGCGCTGGCGCACCAGCTCGTCGTGGCTGCCCTGTTCGGCGATCTGGCCGTCGTGGAGCACGATGATGTTGTCGGCGTTTTTGACCGTGCTGAGGCGGTGGGCCACGATGAGCACGGTTTTGCCCACGAAAAACTCGTTGAGGCGCTCCATGATCACGCGCTCGTTGTGGGCGTCGAGGGCGCTGGTGGCCTCGTCGAGGAAGATGTAGTCGGGGTTTTTGTACACCATGCGGGCGATGAGCACGCGCTGGCGCTGGCCGCCGCTGAGGCCCTTACCATCTTCCCCGATCTTGGTGTGCAGGCCCAGCGGCAGGCTGCGGATGTACTGGTCGAGGTTGGCCACGTGCAGGGCACGGTGGATGGCTTCCTCGTCGCGGTGCTCGGCGTTGAGGGCGATGTTGTTGCCGATGGTATCGGAGAAGATGAAGCCGTCTTGCAGCACGATGCCGCAGTGCTGGCGCCAGTGCTGGGGGCTGATGCGCGTCACGTCGGTATCGTGCACGAACACCTGGCCGTCGGTGGGTGGGCAGATGCGCAGCAGCAGCTTGAGCAGGGTGGTTTTGCCCGAGCCGCTGGCCCCCACGATGGCCGTGGTTTTACCCTCGGGCACCTGGAAGCTCAGGTGCTGGAGCGTAGGCTTGTTGCCGGCCCCGGGATAGATAAACGACACGTTGCGCAGGGTGAGGCTGCGACCGGGCGGCAGCGCTTGCAGGTAGTCTTTGCGGGGATCTTCCTCCTCCACGAGGGCCTGCACCTGGCCCAGGCGCTCCATGCTGATTTTGGCGTCCTGGTAGGTTTGCAGGAAGGTGGCCAGCTGGGCGATGGGCGTGTTCATCTGGCCCACGATGAACTGGATGGCCATCATGTCGCCGATGCTCATCTGCTGGTTCATAACGAGGCGGGTGGCTAGGAACAGGATGAAGATGTTCTTGGCCTGGTTGATGAACGTGGAGCCCACCTGCTGGTACTGGCTCAGGGCCAGCGACTGCACGTTGAAGCGAAACAGGCGCGCCTGGATGCCCTCCCACTCCCAGATTTTCTGGGTGCCGCAGTCGTTGATTTTAATCTCGTAAATGCCGTTGATGAGCTGCAAGGTCTTGGCCCGGTTCTGGGCCGAGATTTCAAAGCGTTTGAAATCAAGTTGCTTGCGGCGGGTGAGAAAGAGGTAGATCCAGGCGAAGTAGAGCGCGCTGCCGCCCATGAAAATCCAGCAGATGCGGGGGTTGTAGGCGTAGAGAATGCAGCCGAACACCCCGAAGGTGATCATCGAAAACAGCGTATTGAGCGAGCTGCCGGTGAGCAGGGCCTCCACCCGCTTGTGGTCTTCGATGCGCTGGAGGATGTCGCTGTTGAGCTTGGTGTCGAAAAACGACAGCGGCAGCCGCAGCAGCTTGTGCAGGAAGTCGGAGAGCACCGCCACGTTGACCCGGGCCGTGATGTGCAGCAGCACCCAGCCCCGAATCAGCTCCACCGAGGTTTGGCCCAGGGTGATGAGCAATTGCCCGAACAAGATGACGTACACGAAGTTGAGGTCGTGCCCCCGGATGCCGATATCGACCAGCCCCTTGGTGAGGAAGGGCAGCACGAGCTGAATGAGCGCGCCCACCACGAGGCCCGCCAGCAGCTGCTGCACCAGGCTCTTGTATTGCCACACGTGGCCCAGCAGCTGGCTGATGCCGGCGTTGATGGGCGGCACGTCGTCCTCGGCCTGGTAGAAGGCCGGCGTGGGCTGGAGCAGCATCACGATGCCCGCCGCCTTGCCGTGGATGGAGGTGTAGGCCCAGTTGCTGAGAAACTCCTCGCGGGTGTAGGTGTGCAGCCCGCTGGCCGGGTCGGAGATGTAGACCTTGTTGCGCTTGATTTTATACAGCACCACAAAGTGGTTTTTACGCCAGTGGATGATGCAGGGCAGCACGGCCTGCTGGGCCAGCTTCTCAAAGGTCATGTTGCCGCCGATGGCCTGAATGCCCAGCGTTTCGGCGGCCTTGCTGATGCCCAGCAGCGAGACGCCGGTCTTGCCGATCTGGCTGAACGAGCGGATTTTCTCGATGTTGAATAGCTTGCCGTAGAACTTGCTGATGATCTGAAGGCAGGTCGGGCCGCAGTCCATCACGTCGTGCTGGCGGTAGTGCGGGAAGTGCAGTGCTGTCATGGCCGGAAACGGAAAAGGAATTAAGCGAGCCAGATAAACTCATCGAGGGATTGCCGCCGGCCCGAGAGCGCGTGCAGCAGGGTGAGCCCAATGCCCAGCAGGCCGAAGTTGAAGCCCAGCTGCACGAGCGAGTTCTGGCTTACCTGGTGGTAGTTGGAGCTGAAATTGAGCGCGTCGTTGTGAAACACGGCCTGGGCCGGGGTGGCGGCCAGCCAGCGCGCCCCCGCCCGGGCAAAGTCTGCGACGCCGGTGAGGCGGTGCAGGCCGTCGTACACGAGGTAGGCCCCGCTGGTGCCGTAGTACACCGAGGCTTCGTGCGGGAAGGGCGCGTGCGGGGCGTCGGCGCGGGTCGAGGGCAGGGCGATGGCGATGGCCTCGGCCAGCAGGGCGTCGTCGGCCAGCACCTTGCCGGCCCGCGCCAGGGCAAAGGCGGTGCTGGGGTCGCCGTAGAGCAGGCCCAGGTTGGGGGTGGGCTCCAGCCGGCCCCGCCAGATGGGAATGCTCGACAGGAATTGCGCCGGGTCCATGCGGGTTTGCAGCACGAAGCGGGAAGCGTAGCGCAGCAGGCGGGTGCACTTCGCGGGCTCGAAGCCGACTTCGGCCAGCGCGGCCACGAAGTTGATAATCATGGCGCTGCCGTGCGAGAGGCTGGTGTACACCCGGGGCTCCTTGATGACGTGGCACGTCCAGTAGTAGCCCTGCTCCTCGTCGCCCTCCTGGCTGGCTTGCAGGTGGTCGAGCAGGGTGGTGAGCACCCGCCGGGCGGCGGCCGAGTGCGGCAGCCGCCGGCGGAAATACTGCCCCACGCTGAGCGCGCCGTGCACGATTTCGAGGTTGTTGGCGGCCAGGCAGGGGGCCAGGCGGGCTTCGAGCAGTACGTCGAACTGGCGCAGCAGGGGCTCGGCGTCCCAGTCGAGGTGGCCGGCCCGCACGAGGTAGTCGAGCAGGGCGCCCAGCTCGGCCAGTTCCTGGTAGTACTTGCTGCCGGCGTGCGACTGGTAGCTGTGCGGGTCGAGCCGGCCCATTATCGCTTGCAGCTGCGAGAGGGCCAGGTCGTAGTAGCGGCCCTCGCCGGTAAAGGCGGCGTAGTGGCAGTTGAAGAGCAGCGCCCCGCCCAGGCTCTGGGCCACCCCGAAGCCGGGCAGCTCGGCGGGCACCTCGCCGCTCAGCCGGCCCGCGATGGCGTGCAGCAGCTGGGTAAGCTCGGCGGTGGTAGCAGCGGTGGCGGTGGTGGCGTCGAGGTTTTGCATGGAGGCTGGTTCTTGGGGTACTGGGGCTGTTGTTTCGGTTAGTTGTAACACCAAGCTCCGGCTTGGTGAGGCACCCGGACACGCCCGCCGGGCAATCACCAAGCTGGAGCTTGGTGTTCCACTCATCACTTACCCAAGCGGTTGACTTCGTCGGCGTTACCCCGGGGGCTGTTGCCGCCCTTGCCCTTGAAGTCGGCCTTGCCCAGGTTGTAGGTGAAGGCCAGCCGCACCTGGCGGGTATCGTTGCGCATCAACTCCTCCGATACCACCGGGACGATGTTGGACGACACCCGGAAGTTGGTTTGGTAGAATAAGTCCACTACCGACAGATTGAGCGAGGCGCGCTTCTGGAGGAAGGTCTTGCGCACGCCCACCGACACGTAGGAGTAGGCATCAAAATCGAGCAAGCCGCTGAACGAAGGCGAGTTGTAGAGCCCGTACACCCGGGCCGTCCAGCCGCTACCCCAGGTCAGGGTGTGGTCGGTGCTGAGCGTCACGGTCACCTTGCGCTTGGTGAGCTGGCTGGCGTCGTTGAGCGGGTCGGGAAAGCTCAGCTCCTGGTACTGCACCACCGCGGCGTTGTTGATGCTCCACCACGCGGTGGGCGCCCAAGGCGCGGTGAGCGTGGCGCTGGCCAGGTGGCGGCGGGGCAGGTTGACCTGGGTGCGCACGAAGCGCAGGTTGGTGGCGTCGTAGAGGTAGAGCGAGGAGATGGCCCCCACCGTTTGGGTGTACGCCACTTGCAGGCTGTAGCCCTTGTAGAGGTTGTTCCACGAAAAGCTGTGGGCGTACTCGGGGCGCAGGCGGGCGTTGCCCCGGCGGGTGGTGTAGGGGTCGAGGAAGCGCTCGTAGGGAATCAGGCTTTCGTAGGCCGGGCGGTGGATGTTCTTGGCGTAGGCCAGCGAGCCGGTGTAGTCGGCCGAGACTTTGTAATCGGCCCGCAGGTTGGGAAACAGGTTGAAGTAGCTCGAATCGACGCCGGCCGTTACCTGGTAGTGGGTGCGCTCGGCGCGCAGGCCCGCCTGCACGCTCAGCGCCCCGCGGCTGTGGTTGAGGCTGGCGTAGCCGGCGGCCACCTGCTCCTGGTAGCCCACCTGCGAGAAGGGCGTGAGCGGCTGGGGCTGCCACTCGCCGCTGGGGGACAAGGCGTTCAGCTCCTGGCGGCTGTTGTTGCGGGTATCGGTGTACTTGAGGCCGGTTTCGAGGCGGGTGTGAGGCGAAAAGCGCTTGCTGTAGTCGGCCGCGCCGGTGTAGATGCGGTAGCTGGCCGGGATGACGTTGCGGAAGCTAGTAGTCGCCAGCACCGAATCGAGCGGCCCCTGCACCTGCTGCTCGAAGCTCTGCTGCTGGCGGTTGGTGTAGGTGGCGTAGTTGGCGCTCAGGCCCAGCGTAGAGCCCAGGCTGTCGAGGGTGCGGCGGAAAAACAGCGCGTAGTTGGAAAACGCATCGCGCAGCTGCACGCCCTGGCGGATGTTGCTCACCGTCGGCCCCTTGCTTTCCGTCAGCGTAGTCTGGGCCCCGCCCGAGGCGTCGATGCTCGATTGCAGCACGTCCACGTCGGCCCCCACCGTGGTGCGGGCGCTGGGGTGGTAGTAGAGGCTGCCGCTGAAGCTGCCGTCGTTGCCCACCTTGTCGAGGTTGCTGTACTGCGAAAGGTTGGCCACCGGCGTGCGGCCCTGGAAGAGCGTGCGGGCGCTGGTGGCCCGCTCAAAACCCCCGCGCCGGTTGAAGCTGCCGCTGGCGGCCAGGTCGAAGGTGGCGGTGCTCACGCGCAGGCCGCCGTTGAGGCCGGCCCCGGTGCGGTGGCCCTGGCGGGCGTTGGCCCCCACGTTGGCCGTCCAGCCCAGGGTTTTGGCGCGCTTGGTATAAATCTCGATTACCCCGCCCGAGGCGTCGGCGTCGTACTTGGCCGAGGGGTTGCTGATGAGTTCGATGCGCTCGATCTGGTCGCCGGGAATGCTGGCCAGCAGGGTTTCGAGGTTGGTGCCGGAAGGTAGGCGCTTGCCGTCGAGCAGGATGAGCACGTTGCCCTTGCCCCGGAAGCTGAGCCGGCCGTTGATGAGCTGCACCGAGGGCGCGGCGGCCAGCACGTCGGCGGCGCTGTTGCCGGTGGCCAGCAGGCTGCCGGCCACGTTCATGGTCACGCGGTCGGGCTTCTGCTCCAGCAGCGGCTTGCGGCCGGTTACGACCACCTCGTCGAGCTTCTGGGCGGCGGTAGCCAGCGGCAGCGTACCCAGGTCGAGGGCGGGCGCGCCGGGGGCCAGCGTCACGGCCTGCGACAGGGGCGCGAAGCCCAGCTGCAACACTTGCAGTTGGTAGCTACCCGGCCGGGCTTGCAGGGTAAAGCGGCCGGCCTCGTCGGTGAGGGACGCCTGCGTTACCTGGCCGGCGGGCGTTTTCAGCACCACGTTGGCGAAGGGCACGGCCTGCTGCTGCGGGTCGAGCACGCGGCCGGTCAGGGTATTCTGCGCCAGGGTCTGGGTGGCCCACAGGAGCAGGGCCAGCAGCAGGCCCCAGCGGCCGGAAGTTAAGCAAAGTGCTTGCATGGCAATACGGTAGTTAAGCAGTGGAAAAGGAAGTGCCGGGGCGCGGCTAGTAGTTGAGCAGGCGTTGCAAGACGGGCCGGGCCGGCTGGCGCAGCAGCAGGGTGCCGTCGAGGGAGGTGAGGGCGGTGAAGTGCCGGGCCAGCGCGGCGCTGGAGCGGGCATCGAGCTGGCCGTGGTAGGTCACGGCCCCCTGGTGCACCACGGGGTCGAGGTAGGTGAGCTGGCCGGTGAGCACCAGGCTGCTGGCGTCGGCCGTTTCGAGGGGCACTTCCAGGCGCAGGTCGCCGGCCTGGGCGCGCAGCTCGGGCAGGTGGCCCACGGCCAGCCGCCCGCTGAAGCGGTAGGCCGTGGCCAGCGGAGCCAGCAAACCCAGGGTATCGCCGGGCTGCCCGGCCCCGGGGCCGGGCGCGTTGTAAAAGAGCGTCCCGGCGAAGGGCGCGCGCTCGTCGGCGGCCGGGTTGGCGGCCGCGTGGCGCAGCACCTGGCCCGGGCGCACTGCCTGGCCGGCGGCCACCAGCAGCGGCCCGCGGGCCGCGTCCTGGCGCAGGTAGTAGGGCGGGGTGACCGCCCGCAGGCGCACCAGCGCGGTGCTGGGCTTTGGTATGCTGATGCTGGCGGCCAGCCCCCCAAAGCCCAATACCAGGGCCAGCAGCAGCCCCCCACCGGCGCGCAGAATCCAGCGCGGCGGCGTACCGATGATTTCGGCAATTTCGGCGGAGTAGAGCGGACGGTTTTCCATGAGATAGCGGGGATAAAAGCTGCGGGGAGGTAGAGTAGCGCGGACGCTGCGAGTCCGCATTTGGTAGGCTGGCGACGCTTCAGTAGCCCACCAAGTGCGGACTCGCAGCGTCCGCGCTACTCCACCCGGTCAGCGGGTGACGAGGTTTTTCTGGCGGGCGGCCACCGACTTGTAGTGCTTGCTGAGGTAGTGGTACACCACCAATTCGTGCAGGCGCTGATTGGCCAGGAAGATGCGATTCAAAAACATGTGCAGGTAGCTGGGCAGCAGCAGCTGAGCAGCTTCGGCCAGGGCGGGCGGCAGGGCTTCGAAGGCCGCCGCCAGGGCCGCGCCGCGCTCGGCAAACACGGCCACGGCGTCTTCGGTGTAGGCCGTATCCTGGGCGGGATCGAGGAAGCCGGCCAGCTCGCGGCTCACGGCGCGGTACTTGTCGTTGAGCTGGTGAGTCAGGCTGGCATCGCCGTTGAATTCGCGGAAGAAGCTCAGGCTCAGCTGCTCGGCCAGGCGCAGCTTGGTGGGTAGCGACAGGCCGAAGGCCGTCAGCATCTCATCGACGCCGCGCAGGGCAAACAGCCAGCGGTAGCGCTCGCCCTCCTCGCCGGCCAGCAAATCCAGAAACTGCACCACCGCCCGGCTGTCGTGGTAAAACACGGTTTCGCTGAATTCCATTGTGGCCGCGCCGTAGCGCTCCAGCTCGCGGTAGTAGGTATCGTACTGCATGGCCTGCACGATCCGCTCCTGCTGCAAGCCGGCCAGCGCCTGGTGCAGCGCCTGCATGATGCGGGCTAGGCTCGCGGGCTGGCCGTCGTGCAAAATCCGCAGCCGCAAATGGTTGTGCGGATCGTTGTAGCGAATGAAAAACCACTTCTGCGCCACGCCCTGGGCTTCCAGCTCGTCGAGGCAGGGGCGCAGGTGGGTAGTCAGCAGCTTGTCGCCCCACTTGGCCCCGCAGTACACCTTGAGGTAGGTCCACTCGCTGCCGGGCGCGAAAGCGCGCTGCACAATCTCGGCCGCCGGCGCGGCGGGCCGGGCCACGGCCCCGGCGGCCGGGGCCGCGCCAGGGCCAGCCAGCGGAATAATCACCTCGTGCAGGTAGCTGTCGCCCTGCGCATCGGTGAGCAGGCGGCTGGTGGGGTCGTGCACAAACTCGGTCAGCATCACGCCCCCTTTTTTGAGGCGCTGGGCCAGCAGCGGGGCGGCCAGCGGGCAGTCGAAATCGAGCAGGAGTTCGTTGTCGCCCTCGGCCAGCATCACCTGGCGGGGCAGGTGGTAGCGGGCCAGCAGGGCCGCCAGCCGGGCGGGCGCGGCGTCGTCGGTGCCCACGGCGGCCACTTCGGCGTGGGCCGTGGCGGGCAGCTGCCACTGCGCCCGGCGCACGATGATGCGCTTGTACTCGATGCGCGGCAGGAAGGGCTCGGCGGCCAGCGCGCCCCAGTCCCAGAGCACGCTAAAGGAATCGTCCTGGTGCTGCAAATCGCACAGGAAGCGGTACACCGTCAGCCCGTTGCGGTAATTGTGGGCCGAGGTGAGCCGGGGCAGAACAACTTTATTGAGGCGCTTGGAGCGCAGCACCACCCTCCCCTGCTGCACCGACACCAGCAAGTCGCTCACCGGGATCTGCTGCTCGGCGGGCACGGCGGCCTGGCCCAGAAACGGGATTTCGTAGGCCCGCAGCTGCGGGCGCTGGAGCACGTTGCCCACCCGGGCGTCGGGCAGGTGCACGATTTCGGCCAGCAGCGCGTCGCCGGCGGCGGCTTGCTCGCGGGCGGCCACGGCTTGCAGGTGGGCGACCAGGGTCTCGTCGGCGTGGGCAAAGCGGGCCAGCAGGGGCATGGCCCCCGGGCCGGCGCAGTACGCCAGTTGAAACGTAAACTCGCCCCGGTCGAGGGCCGGCGCATCGGCGGCCACGAAGCTGCCCATCGCGTAGAGCGTGGCGGGCAGCCGGGCGGGCGTAGCCGGAGCCAGGGCAGCCAGGTCTGCGGGCGTGAGCACCACGGGGGCCGCGCTGCCGGCCGGCCGCTCCTGCCACTTCCGAAACACCAGCTGGCGGTAGGCAGTCCAGGCCACCTGGGTGGCGGCGGGCTGGCGGGGCACCCGCAGGCTGTCGATGAAGGGCGTATGGTTGGCCTTACTGCCGGCGGCCGGGCCGTAGCCCAGGCCGGCCTCGCTGTCGAGGGCTTCGAGCAGCGGGATTTCCTGGGTTTCGTAGCGCTCCACGAAGCTCTTGGCGAAGGCCTTCAGATCGGGCGGGCCGGGTGTGCGGTACAGGCCGGCCAGCTCGCTCAGCTCGGCGCTCAGCGCGCCTACGGCCGCCTGGCTCAGGGCGTTGTGCGCCAGGTTCAGGTGCAAGTCGGTTTGAATTAAGTCTTTGCTCGTCGCGGCCGGAAACGAGGCTTGAATCACTTCCTGCACGGCCTGGTAGGCCGCCACGCCCGTAGCCTCGCCCCCGAGCAGGGCGGCGATTTCGCGCAGGGCCGGCAGCTGCGGGTGGACCGGATCCAGGGCCGCCACTTTAGCAATCAGGCAGTTGTAAAACTCGGGGCCGGTCACGGTGGGCTCCAGCTCGCTCACCAGCGCCTGGGCCTCGACCAGCCGATTCAGAAAAGCGGTGCCCCGCTCCGCACTCACGCCCGCCTCGGTGAGCAGGGCCAGCAGCTCCGCGCGCGTGGCGCCGGGCCGGGCCGCCGCCAATACCTGGTCGAGGTAGGGCGAGGCGTTGAGGGCCACCAGGTAGTAGTGGCGGCGCTTGTTGCGCACGCGGTACTCGTAGTAGCGGTAGGTCTGGGCGCTTTTATACAGGCTCGTATTCACAAAAAGCCGCAGCCCGGCTTGCAGCGCGGGGTCGGCGGCCACTTGCCGAGTCAGCTCGGCTACGTAGTTCATATCGAGGCGCGCGTGCTTGCGCACCGGGCCGGGGCCCAGGGCCAGCTGCGTCGCCCCGGCCCCGATGCGGCCGGTGTGAAAGCCCGCGAACAAGCCGTAGGGCGTACTGCGGCTGCTCATGCGCAGCGCGTACTTGTAGAGGGTTAGCACCAAGCGCTCGTCTTGCTCCCAGGCTGCGGGGTTGGGCGGCTGGTTAAGCCACTTGCCCAATTCCTGGTGCAGCTCGGGGCTGGCCAGGTAAATCGCCTCCTGAATCTCGGGGGCCTGGTAGAGCGCGTGCAGCGCGGCGGCCAGGGCGGCGGGCTCGCGCCGGGCGTGCAGCCGCCGCAGCTCACTGATGGGCCGCGCCGGGAGCCGAAGCAGGTAAAAGTCGAGGGGAGCGAAGGAAGGACGCATGGCACTGAGTACAAAAAGCGAGGGTGGGCACGGTACCGAGGCAGGTAAACACGACGGATGGATCGCGCCGGAATTACTGACTTCGGGAGCCAGCCGCGGGGGCGCAAAAGCACTGTTGCTAGTGGCCCGGCAGCCAGGTATCGGCAAGGGAAGCCGGTTGGCTCAAAGCAGACACGCCGGGGCGTGTCTGCTTTAAGTGCAAAACCAACTGGGAAGCGGAGGCGGGGCGGCCCATCGTACTGCCTGTCACGCTGAGGGTGCTACCTAGGCACGCAGAAAGGGTGGAGGTGCGGCGTCACGACTGGGCCGGCCCGCTGCCCGCGGGTTGGGCTTAGGCTTCAACTATTCGTTTACTTCGGAAGAAGGCGGGCCCGTCTGGATGATGATGACGCACGAGTTGTCGCCGCTGGTGCACGAGCCGTCGGCACCTACGCCACCTTCGATTTCTTTGAGTTGCTCCTCCGTCAGGTTAGCAATGATTTCTTTGCTGAGGTCGAGCTGGTCGGTGAAAACTACCTTTTTCATCTTGATTGGGGGGGGGT
>JAAIGG010303560.1_pt1 | contig 11972 bp, 11 predicted proteins | sample 6487391 | NCBI WGS metagenome assembly JAAIGG01 (sample SAMN13974130, study PRJNA590717) | phyllosphere metagenome | biome: asymptomatic weeds; feature: pooled weeds collected from a community garden; material: weeds; isolation source: pooled asymptomatic leaves from various weed species from...
AAAGCTATCCACCCCGAACTATCCGTCATGCTGAGCTTGCCGAAGCATCTCGCTCGCTTCGTTGAAAAGCTGCTCAATGAAGCAAGTGAGATGCTTTGGCAAGCTCAGCATGACGGATAGTTGTTGGTCAGTGGTGTATTCAGCAATACTCCGGCAATCGCCAGTATACTTTACCTCGCCTTCCGTATTATAGCTCCGCTACTCCCTCAAGCCGCTGCCCTATGCGCGCCGCCCTGCTACCAGCCCGCCACCGCCTCACCACCGCTTGGTTTCACGGCTGCTGGCTCTACGGCAATCTGCTCATCGGCCTGGGCTGGGGCTTGCCTAATCTCACTTGGCCGCGCAGCCTGGCTTCGCTGGGCCTGCTGGTGCTCACCGTGGGGCTGGGCCACGCGGTTGGGCTGCACCGGGGCGTTATTCACCGGGCGTTTCAAACCTCCCGCTTTTGGCGCGGCACGCTGGCGTATTTGAGCGTCCTGGCTGGCCTGGGCGGCCCCATCGCGTGGCTGAAATCGCACTACTACCGCGACTATTGGCAAAACCAACCCGCTAGCCCCGCCTACTTCCGCTACGACCATTCCATCTGGCTCGACTACCACTGGAACCACCACTTGGCCCTGCACTCGGCCGACGACGCCCGCTACGCCATGCCCGCCGCCGACCTGCACGACCCCTGGCTGGTCTGGCTCGAAAAAACCTGGCTGCTGCACGTGCTGGCCCTGGCGGGGTTGGTCTGGCTGGGCTTCGGCTTCGAAGCGATGGCCGCCGTGATGTGCCTGCGCATGGCCCTCTCCATGCTCGGCCACTGGTTTGTCACCTACGTGTCGCACACCTCGGGCTACGCTCGCTACCACGTGGCCGGGGCCGCCGAAAGCGGCTACAACAACCTTATCCTGGGCGTCCTCAGCTTCGGCGAGGGCTTCCACAACACCCACCACGCCCACCCGCGCTCGGCCCGCATGGGCACCGCCTGGTACGAGTTCGACTTGGGCTGGCTCCTCGTGCGCGGCATGGAGCGCCTGGGCCTCGTCTGGGCCGTGGAAGCCGCCGGCCGCACCGCCACCCAGAAACCCCAGGCCCAGGTGCGCCCCACCCGCCGCTGGCCCTGGGCCGCCTAGCTTTGCAGCCTTATCTTACGAGTTATGAACGAGCAGTTGATTGTGAAGAATTTGGGCCCGATTACAGACGCCACGGTAGATTTTAAGCGGGTTACGGTTTTTATCGGGCCGACGGGTGGAGGCAAGAGTACGTTGGCGAAGTTGGCGGCGATTTACCGAGATGCTAAGCAGCTATTACTTGACGATACTACGCATGAACCGGAAGGATATTCTTTTTTTAATATCAAAGGTTATTTTAAATCCGAAACTAGCTTAATTTGGAATAGGGGTAAAGTTATTAAATTCGTTTGCGAATATCCAAATGGTAGGATAAAACAACAAATTCGCTCGTCTAGCAAAAACGTATTTAGTACATATGGTCTGCAAAACGTTCTTTGGTTTAAGCGCATAACAGATAGTATGGAAAAGCGACTTCATGATTTAGAAAGAGACAAAAGGAATGAAAGTGGCTTCGAAAATATTGATGCAGTTATTGAGCGGCTGAACACTGACCTCATTAATGTGCGTGAAACCATGCACAGCCATGCAGGACTAAGTACAGAAGAATTAGAGTATTATACGAAATTAGCACCTCAGATACCGCACTACATACCGGCAGAGCGGCAGATTGTGCCTGTTCTAAACCAAATGTGGCCTGATTTAATAAGCTCGAGTGGTAATTTACCTAAATTGTTGTTAGAATTTGCTGGTAACTTTCTTAAGGCAAGCGAAGTAGTTGGGCAGTTGGGCATTCCTTTTCTAGAAATCGCATACCTCGATAGAAACGGAACAGGGCATATACGCTTGGACAAGCATGGTCATGAACTGCCGCTGTCCGAAGCAGCCAGCGGTATTCAGTCAACAGTCCCAATGCTAGCGGTAGTAGAAAGTTTAAGTCGCAATACCGAACAAGCACAAAGCTTCATCATTGAAGAGCCAGAGCTCAACCTCTATCCCACCGCCCAGCAAGGACTACTAAACTGGCTGGTAGAGAAATGCACCAAGGGCGAAAACGACCTGACCATCACCACGCACAGCCCCTACATCCTCTCGCACCTCAACCTGCTGCTCTACGCCTACCAGGTAGCGCACAACCACCCCGACCGCGCCGAGGAAGTAGCCCAGCTCGTACCCCGCGAAAGCTGGATTAATCCCCAGGAATTTGCCTGCTACCAAGTAGAAGACGGCGGCGTCACCTCGTTGGTCAGCGAAGAACTGGGTTTAATTGACGACAACGGGCTCGATAATCTGTCGGGCGACGCTGCCGATGCCTTCGACAACCTCATCCGCCTCTCCAAGGCAGCGGCGCGGAAATGATAGACCGGATAGCGGCCCACTTTGCCAATCAGCCGCTGCTGTGCATCAGCAGCCACGGCGAAGCCGAGTTTCACATATACGACCCCGACGGCAACTTCCCCTGTCGGCACCGCGGCCCTGATGCCCAGCAGGAAACCGACCTCACGGTGCGCAATGCCAGCTCGGCTGCCGTGCACCTGGTAGCTATCGACCACTGCCTGTACGGCTCGGCCGATGCTACCCGTTGCGACTGCGCCCTGGTGCAGCAGGAAGAAATCCGCTTCGTGGAGTTCAAGCACGGCAAATCCAAAAATCGCCCGGACCGTCTGCGCGAGTGCATTCCGCAGCTGGCGGCGGCCATCAACGATTTCGTACGGGCTGGCATCATCGCTCCGCACAGCGTGGTGCAAGCGATTGCCTGCGTGGGTTTTGCCGAACAACGGCCGCCCCGGGGCGCGGCTATCGAAGCCCGGATTCTGCAACTCAACAAACTAGTGGCGGAGGGAGTAGTGGTCGAGCTGCATATCAGTGACAACACGTTGTTTGGCTAGCATGCGGTGCAGTGTAACACCAAGCTCCAGCTTGGTGATGCGACAGGGTATACTCATTAAGCGATGCCCCCAGCCCCATCACCAAGCTGGAGCTTGGTGTTACACCTATCCTACCCGAAAACCGCTCTAACGACCCAGCACCACCTGCTTGGTGAGCGTAGCGGAACCGGCTTGCAAGCGCAGCAAATAAATACCCGCCGCTAAATCGGCCGTAGGAAGCACGAAGTGAACCCCGGCCCCCGGCAAGCCCGCCGCCTGCGTGCGTACCACCTGGCCCAGGCTGTTACAGAGCGTAGCCCGCACCTCGCTGGCCCCGGCTACTGTCGGCACCCACACGGTCAGGCTGGTTTGGGCCGGATTGGGAAATACGTGTACCTCCGCCGCAGCCAGCGCCGGGGCCGTCGCCAGGGCTGTCGTAGCGGGGGTGAAGGTATACACCTGCCCCGTCACCGGCCGGATAAGCCGATTGTAAGACGTAGTGGACGACACCGTTGGCGAGCTGCCCGCGCTGGTCAGCGATAAGAAGCTGCCATCGGCCGCCTTGAGGCCGATAGTCGCGTCCGTGGCCTCGTTTATCGGTCCCCGGCGGTAGATGTAGTCGATGCGGCCAGTAGCCTCGTACAGCTTTACCTGAAAGGAGATGAAGCGGGGCGCGTCGCCGTTGACATCGTAATAATCGAGCCACTCCATCGTCAGCACCCGCGCCGGGGCGGTACCGCTCAGGGCGTACTGCGCCGAGGCTCCCTGGCTGGCATCGCCGTACAAATCAGTCCAGAAAGGAGCGAGTACGGGCAGGCTACCGCCGGTTAGCTGGGAGCTGGTCAGGGTGTTGCTCATTTCCGCCCCCGCCGTCGAGAGGTTGCCGCCGAAACCCAGTAGGCCATTGGAGGATACTTGGAAATTGCTGTAGCCCACTCCCCCAAACGTGAAGGTAAACCCGATGGGCAGGCTGCCCGATACCGTGTTGTTGCGCAGAATAGCCGGTACCGCAGTACCGCCCACCAGCGGGGCAAACGTACCGGATGACGCCGTAAACTGATAACGGCTCACCGTAGACTGCGCCCGCCCCGCAGTCGTAGTTAGTAGCCCGAGGCTAAGTAGCAAGTGAGTACCCGGCCACCGTAAAACCGACCGGGCTGGCAGCGTAAAGAATGGAAGCATGTAAGGTGCGCTGAGCGTGAGTAGCGAGCCTGGCCTTTTGCGCCGGCTCGCATTTGTGCTGCAAATATCTTTCTTTTTTGCATCATTGTTGCAAATTTATTTTTCTTCTTGTGTTCTAACCTCATCGCCCGCGCCGCTAGCCCCCGTGGTTAGCTGCCAAAATCACGAGGAATTATTACTCCGGAATCATCAGTAACAGCTAAGCTTGTACTAAATCTCACTAGTAAATTTCTTTTAGCCACACCCCTACGTTCAGAGTTCACAGAGGCATTTTATCCCTCACCACTGGCCTACTCGATGAAGCGAGAGAATACTTCAGCAGGTATACTACAACGTGGCTGGCATCCTGGCGGACCTTCTCAACGGTAGCAATGGCACTCACCAACCAACCGCACCGATACCCACCGAATACTAGCGGCAAATTTTGGCAAAGGCGAAAAACAATTTTGCATCATTGTTTCATAAACAAACCACTCCTTACTTTTGCGGCATTCACGGAGGCGGTCATTTCTGCCTATTCTTATGCGCAAAAGCATTACTCTTATCGGCGGGGCAGCGGTGCTGCTGGCGAGCCTGGGCCTGACAGGCTGCAAAACGGAGCTGGAACAAGTAGTCAACCTGGGCTACTTACCACCCATTACCTTACCCGATTCGCTGGTCCTCACCTACGGCCAGCAAACGCAGCTGTCATTACCCGCCGAGTACGAGGGCCGGGCCGACGTGCGGCTGGCACTCGGCTTTGGTGACAACCCGCGCCTGAAACTAACCGACACCGATTCGCTCAAAGACGTGCTAGCCCGCGCTATTACGGTAGACCAGGCGGCCCGCCGCGTAAGCATCGACGCCCGGCGGCTGTATCCTACCAATATCCTGTCTATCAGCAATGGGGTGCGAACGCCGCGCGTGTATCGGGTTACGCTCACGGCCCGGTCAACCAGTGGCTTCCAACCCGTAAAGTCGCTCTTTACCGTACGGGTAGTACCTGCTCAGCTCAACATTGCGGAACTGAATACGCCGGATAAAATCCCGTACGGCTACGGGATTTATGACGGGAAGCCCCTGTATTACACCATCGACTACGCGGGCCTCGATGCGACCAACACTACGCTGGGCCTGCATGTGAATGGCCGCCCCGACGGCAAGGTGCTCCTCAGCGGCCAACGCGTGCAAATCGCCGCCGACGCCGGCGACCCCACCCGGAAATACGAATGGATCTACGACATGGTCCCGCAGTTGTTTAAGGATGGGTACGAGGTGGCTCGTCGGCAATTCCGGGTGGTACTCATGCCCAAGCCGAAGTTTTTCTTCGGCACGTATTACTCCAACTATGACCTGACGGTACTGCAAAACCGGGTTGTCATCCTGCTGGGTAAAGGCTATACGTCGGCCGCTCCCACGTTTTACCCCGACAAGTACAAAGGCAGCTACGCCCTCAAAAGCATCGAGAAGGATGGCCTCCCCTACTCCGGTAGCAACCAAGTATTTAGCGTAGACGCTACTACCGGCAGCGTGACTGTCGCGCCCAACGTTGTATTGGCCGCTGGCAGCTACAAGGTGACGGTGCAAACCCAGACTACTACCGGCCTGCCCCTGACGGCAGACCTGACGCTGGTGATGGAACGCTAGCAGTACCAACGCCACCCGGCTCAGCGCGTATAGCCATGCTCCTTACATCTCTTTGAGTATGAAAACTATGCTCCTGCTGGCCCTACTGGCAAGCTGCGCCACCCTAAGCCGCGCCCAAACCACTCCCTCCACTCCACCAACGGCAGCCTCACCCACCGTGGCTGGCACCAAAAACGTGGGGGCCGACCGCGCCGACGCCCCCCAGGCCCCTGGTATGAGCGCGACCCCAACTACGGCCCCGGGCCAGAAAAGCCGCCCACGAGCCACCACCCGCAAAACCACCACGGGCAAATTACCCAAGTAAGCGCAGCCGATTCAAGTCGGGCGTAATGGGAGATGTACCCGCACTATCCGTCATACTTTAGTCAGCTCAGCATAACGGATAGTGCGGGTTTTAACACTGTAGTGGACAGCTGAGCAAGTAGTCTGGCCTTCCCGGCTGCCAGCAGCAGGCAGTCGTTAACACCTGAAACGCTATGCCGAGCCGCACCTAGCCAGCTACTAGTAGGTAGATGCGGCCTGCCAGGTCTAGCTAGCGAATAAGCTCCTCGTAACTCACCGGGCTGAAAACGGTACTACCCTTTGCAGTCAACCCCTCGCCCGATGAGCAATTCCATTGACTCCCGCGCTTCGCGCCGTGATTTTTTGCGCACCCTTTCGCTGGGCGCGGGCGCTACGCTCGCGGGCAGCACCGGGCTGGCCCAGCCACTCAGCTGGCTGGCCGATGATCTGGCCGCCGACCGCAAGCTCGGCGTGGCGCTGGTGGGCCTGGGCAACTACAGCACCGGCCAGCTCGCCCCAGCCCTGCAACAAACAAAATTTTGCCAGCTAGCAGGTATCGTTACGGGCTCGCCCGCCAAGGCCGCGCAGTGGCAAAAGCAATATCGCCTACCCACCGGTAACTGCTACGACTACAAGACCTTCGACCGCATCGCCGACAACCCGGCCATCGATATCGTATACGTGGTGCTACCCAATGCCTTACACGCCGAGTATGTGGTGCGGGCAGCCCAGGCCGGTAAGCACGTTATTTGTGAAAAGCCAATGGCTACCTCGGTGGCCGATGCTCGCCGCATGATCGCGGCGATGGAAAAAGCGGGCCGGAAGCTTAGCATCGGCTACCGGCTACACTTCGAGCCGCACAACCAAGCCATGATGCGCCTGGGCCAGACGCGGGCCTACGGTGCCATCAAGCACCTGGCGGCCGACAACGGCTTTAAGTTTGACAGTGGCAGCACACCCTGGCGGGTAGATAAAAAGCTCAGCGGCGGCGGACCGCTCATGGACATGGGCATCTACTGCCTGCAAGGCTGCCTGTATACGAAGGGCCAAGTGCCCATCGCCGTCACGGCCAGCTTCACGTCCGAAACGGGCACCGGCTATTTCAAGGAAGTAGAAGCGGGCGTGAACTGGCAGCTACGCTTTGCCGATGGCTCCGTGGCCGACTGCCGTACCACCTACGCCGAGAACATGCCGGGCCGCCTGCGCGCCGATGCCACCAGCGGCTGGCTGGAGCTGGCACCGGCTTTCGGCTACGGCGGGCTAGCCGGCCGCACCAGCAAAAATGACGGGTTGCTCAACCTCCCCAACATCAACCAGCAAGCCGCTCAACTAGATGATTTTGCCCAGTGCGTGCTGCTCAGTAAGCCTACCCGCGTGCCGGGTGAGATGGGCCTGCGCGACGTCCAGCTGCTCCAAGCCATCTACCGCGCCGCCGAGACTGGCCAGCCAGTTTCGACCAAGGATGTGATGCAACTAATCGACCGCATGTAGCGCGGACTCTGCGAGTTTGCACTATTCGAGCAGCGCGGCGTCGCCATCCTTGCGGTAGGCATGTAGCGCGGACTCTGCGAGTCCGCACCCGCATCATCCCAACGTACCATCTATGCGCGGACTCGCAGAGTCCGCGCTACCCCCTAGCGGGCGGGCACCGGGAAACGGGCAAATACATCTTCCACGCCCTTGTCAATCTGCTTGGCCGAACGGCTGGGCGTGCGCGATAAAATGGCCGTAGTGGTACCCTGCCACACCAGTTCCTTGCGGGTTGCATCGACCAAGTCGATGGTGGCGGTACCTTCCTGGTAAGTCCCCACCGGGATGTCATTGGCCTGCCAGTGGTAGTTGCGCTGACCGATATAGTAGGGGGCGCCATCGGTGCGGAAGTTCGCCTCGCGGGTTTGCACGCGCTGCTGGGTGACGAGGGCGATGTTTACCCACAGGTCGGGCTGTTCGGCTTGGCGCAGGCCTCGGGCTTGCAACTCACGGGTTACGGCGCGCTTGAGATCAAATATGTTAGAGCCCGAACCCATAAAGGCCGAATCGTTGCGGGCAATGGCATCCATAAAATTGAAAGTTTGGTAGCGGGCCAGATTTACGCCCGGTCGGCTATCTACCCGCGTGGTCGCCTGCTCCGACGAGCAGGCCGCCAGGCCCAGCGCCAGGGCCAGCAGAGGTTTTTTTAAGACGTGGGGCAAGCTGGGCATAGTAAAAAAGAGCGAAGCGGTAGAACATAAAAAAGCCGGCTAGCGAGGCTAACCGGCTATGCTTAACGCACAACAACCCAGCGGCGTTACGCCGGCTTAATTTTATCGAGCGTGGCCATGTCCTCGGCCGAAAGCCGGATGTCGGCCGTTTTCACATTCTCCTCTAGGTGCTTCACCTTGGAAGTGCCGGGGATGAGCAGAATGTTGGGCGAGTGGTGCAGCAGCCAGCTCAAGGCAATTTGCTGCGGGGTAGCGCCGTGCTTGTGGGCAATGCTATCGAGGGCCGCCAGCGCTTCCTTGTTGCCCCCCGAGAGCGGGTACCACGGAATGAAGGCAATATTCTGCTCGCGGGTGTAGTCGAGCACGGCTTCCCACTTGCGGTTGTCGACGCTGTACATATTCTGCACCGACACTACCTCGAAAAACTCCTGGGCCTTTTTGATCTGGTCTACATCGACTTCGGAAAGGCCGATATGCTTGATAAAGCCGTCCTGCTGGGCTTTTTTGAGGAAATTAAACGTGTCCTCCGTTGGCACGTTCGGGTCGATGCGGTGTAGCTGGTACAAGTCGATCTGCTTTACTCGCAGGCGCTGGAGGCTACCGTGCAAGGCTTCCTCCAAGTGCTTGGGGCTGCCGTCGAGGGGCCACTGGTTGGGGCCGGTGCGCAGCAGGCCGCCCTTGGTCGCGATTACCAAGCCCGGCTTATAAGGATGCAGGGCCTCGGCAATCAGTTCCTCCGAAACGTTGGGGCCGTAGCTGTCGGCGGTATCGATAAAATCGACTCCCAGCTCCACGGCGCGCTTCAGCACGCGGATGGCCTCGTCGTGGTCTTTGGGCGGCCCCCAGATGCCGTCGCCGGTGATGCGCATGGCCCCGAAGCCGAGCCGGTTAACGGTCAGGTCGCCGCCGATGGTAAACGTAGCGGGATAAGATGCGGTGGTAGCTGCCATTGGTGGAAAAGGATTAGGCGTGAGCGCCGCCTGCGCAACGACGATGTCGCCGCCAGGAGCGTTGGGGTAAGACAAGCTTGCTTAGCCTATTGTTTACCGCCGCACCTAGGCAGTGTACGCTTTTTCGCGTCTGTCATGCTTCGGCAAGCTCAGCATGACAGACGTTCTAAATAGCCATAATCTCTTAAACACCTTAGCGTTTACTCTGCCTGGCTGGCTTCTTAGCCAGTTCATACACATGCTCCCCGCCTACCATCCCTTCGCCAGTCAACTGCACGAGGCCCCGCTCCCGCGAAATCACTAACTCGTTCCAAAAGTCGGAGTCGCTCAGCCCAGTTTCCTCGCTGAAGTCAACTATGTAAAGCACCTCGCCTGTAGCGGTGCGCCTTATTTCGCGCAACTTGGTAACCGTAGTACTCCATGCTTTTTGACTTGCACAAAAGCGAAGAGTTGGACATACCCAGGTAGTACCAACTGCCGCGCCGAAGCGGAAGAACGTATTTTCTAGTTTCCCCGAGCGCAAACTGTCGAGTAGGTAAGCCTCACGCGGCACCGACACATCACACTCTAGCGATAGTGGCGCTAGCAGGCTATCCCCAACTATGCGCAGCATGAATGGCAGGGGGAACACTTGACCCTTTCCTTCCATAAAAGCAGTGTAGCTTTTTCCATTCACCTGCACCTGCTGCCGGGTAATTCTCAGCAGTCTACGATGGAATAGCCTGGAGCTACCTGCCTCATCAAACAAGGTCACAGTGGCCATTTGCGGAAAAACGACCGGCTCCTCTTGCGCCCAGACCCGACCACTACTCAACCAACTCAAAAGCCCAAGCAACCACCGTTGCTTGGGCTTTTGCAGGCATAGGCTAGACAGCCTCATACTAGGCAATAACGGAAACCTGGGCGGCTACTTTAGTAGCCATCTCGCGCACGGCCCGGGCGATGCCGTCGGCATCGAAGCCGCACTCTTTGTACAGTTGGTCTTGCGTACCGTGCTCCACCACGCGGTCGGGGATGCCGAGGCGGCGCACGGGCAGGTGCTGGCCGTGGTCGGCCAGGAACTCCAGCACGGCCGAGCCAAAGCCACCTTGCAGGCAGCCGTCTTCCACCGTCACGACAGCGCGGTAGCGGCGGGCCACGGCTAGCAGCATTTCTTCGTCCAGCGGCTTGCAGAAGCGCATGTCGTAGTGGCCTACGTCGAGCCCCTCGGCGGCCAGGGCGGCGGCGGCTTTCACCGCGTAGTTGCCGATGTGGCCGATGGTGAGGATGGCCACGCCTCCTTCTTGCCCCTCGTGGATAACCCGGCCCGTGCCAACGGCTACCCGCTGGAGCGGGGTGCGCCAGGTGGGCATTACGCCCTCGCCACGCGGGTAGCGAATGCTGAACGGCCCGGCGTTCTCGGGCAGCTGGGCGGTGTACATAAGGTTGCGCAGCTCCTGCTCGTTCATCGGGGCGGCAACCACGATGTTGGGGATGCAGCGCATGTACGCCAGGTCGTAACAACCGTGGTGCGTGGGGCCGTCGGCCCCGGCGAAGCCGGCGCGGTCGAGGCAGAATACCACGTGCAGATTTTGCAGGGCAACGTCGTGCACCACCTGGTCGTAGCCCCGCTGCATAAACGACGAGTAGATATTGCAGAACGGCACCAAGCCCTGCGTGGCCATACCCGCCGAAAACGTCACGGCGTGCTGCTCGGCAATACCTACGTCGAACGCCCGGTCGGGCATGGCGGCCATCATGATGTTGAGCGACGAGCCGCTGGGCATGGCGGGCGTCACGCCCATGATTTTATCGTTGGCCTGGGCCAGCTCCAGCAGCGTGTGGCCGAATACGTCCTGGTATTTGGGCGGCTGGGGCTGGTCGGGGACTTTGGTGAAAATCTCGCCCGTAATCTTATCGAACAAACCCGGGGCGTGCCACAGCGTCTGGTCTTTCTCAGCCAGGGCGTAGCCCTTGCCCTTCACCGTTACGCAGTGCAGCAGCTTGGGACCGGGAATGGCTTTGAGGTCATTCAGCACCTCTACCAGATGCTGCACATCGTGGCCATCGACGGGGCCAAAGTAGCGGAAATTCAGCGCCTCAAACAAGTTGCTCTGCTTGAGCAAAGTGGCCTTCATGGCGGCCTCGACCTTGCGGGCAATCTGCTGGGGGTTGGGGCCGAATTTGGAAAGCTTGCCGAGCACATTCCACAGCTCGTCGCGGACTTTATTGTAAGTGCGCGAGGTGGTAATGTCGGTGAGGTATTCTTTGAGCGCGCCCACGTTGGGGTCGATGCTCATGCAGTTGTCGTTGAGCACGACAATCATGTTGTTTCGCATGGCCCCGGCCTGGTTCAGGGCCTCGAAGCTCATGCCAGCCGTCATGGAGCCATCGCCGATAACGGCAATGTGCTGACGGTCAAACTCTTTTTTGTAATCGGAAGCTACCGACATGCCCAGCGCCGCCCCGATGCTGGTGCTGCTGTGCCCCACGCCGAAGGCGTCGTACTTGCTTTCCGCCATCTTGGGGAAGCCCGACATGCCGCCGTAGCGACGGTTGGTCGGAAAGCGGTCGCGCCGGCCGGTCAGGATTTTGTGGCCGTACGCCTGGTGGCCCACATCCCATACGAGCTGGTCGTAGGGCGTGTTGAATACGTAGTGCAGCGCCACCGTCAGCTCGACTACCCCCAGCGAAGCCCCAAAGTGCCCGCCGTAGATGCTCACCGTGTCGATAATAAACTCGCGCAGCTCAGTGCTGACTTGCACTAGTTGTTCGGGAGCAAGCTTTTTGAGGTCGTCGGGCGAGGAAATCGCCGCCAGGAGCGGGCCG
>JAAIGG010352513.1_pt1 | contig 11939 bp, 12 predicted proteins | sample 6487391 | NCBI WGS metagenome assembly JAAIGG01 (sample SAMN13974130, study PRJNA590717) | phyllosphere metagenome | biome: asymptomatic weeds; feature: pooled weeds collected from a community garden; material: weeds; isolation source: pooled asymptomatic leaves from various weed species from...
AGTAGTCAGCCCGCCGCCGCAGGCTGGCGGGCGTATCTGCGCAATCCGTTTAATCCGTTAAATCTGCGATAAGGTGAAGGTCCAGACGTCGGCCCATTCGGCGATTTGGAGTTGGGTACTTTTACCCGCGCCGTGACCGGCATTGACGTCGATGCGAATGAGCACCGGGTTGGGGCCAGCCTGGCAAGCTTGCAGCTCGGCGGCAAATTTGAAAGAGTGGGCGGGCACCACGCGGTCGTCGTGGTCGGCGGTGGTGATGAGCGTGGCCGGGTAGTGCGCGCCGGGCTTCAGATTATGCAGGGGCGAATAGGCCAGCAGGTTGTGAAATTGCGCCTCATCGTCGGAAGTGCCATACTCAGGGGCCCAGTTCCAGCCGATGGTAAACTTTTGATACCGCAGCATGTCGAGCACGCCCACGGCGGGCAGGGCCACGCGGCACAGGTCGGGCCGCTGCGTCATGACGGCCCCCACGAGCAGGCCGCCGTTAGAGCCGCCCGCAATGGCCAGCTTGGCCGGGCTGGTGTAGCCCTGGGCAAACAGCGTTTCGGCCGCCGCAATAAAATCATCGAACACGTTTTGCTTGTGCGGCGTCATCCCGGCTTGATGCCAGGCCTCGCCGTACTCTCCCCCGCCGCGCAAATTGGGAATGGCTAGCACGCCGCCCCGCTCCAGCCACAGCAGCCGCGCCACCGAGAAGCCCGGCGTAAGGCTCACGTTGAAGCCTCCGTAGGCATAGAGGTAGGTGGGGTTTTGCCCATCCAGCGCCAGCCCTTTCTTGTGGGTAATGAACATGGGTACCCGCGTGCCGTCCTTGCTCGGGTAAAATACCTGGGTGGTCACGTAATCGGCCGGCTGCACATCCACTTGCGGGGCTTTGAATACCGTACTTACGTTCGCCACCGGGTCGTAGCGGTAAATAGTAGTGGGGTAGGTAAACGACGTGAAGGCGTAGTACAGCACAGTGTCTTCGCGCCGCCCGCCGAAGCCGGCGGCCGTGCCGATGGCCGGCAGCGCCACGTCGTGCCGCCACTCCCCCCGCTCCGAGTACACCCGCACCCGCGAGCTGGCATCGTGCAGGTAGGTCGCCAGCAGGCCGCCCGCCGCTAGGCTGATGCTTTCGAGCTTTTCCGGCCCTTCAGCAATGACTTCGTGCCACTCGGCGGGGTGGTAGGGAGCCACGCGTACCACGCGGTAGTTAGGGGCGTGGTCGTTGGTATACAGCAGCAGCTCGTCGCCGAGGCTACCGATTACGCTCGTCTCAAATTCGTAGCTGGGCTGGATGGTAATCCAAGTGTGCGCCTGGGCCGGGGCGGTGAGGTCGCGCACTAGCAGCCGGTTGCCGTCGCGCTGGCCATCGGTAAGGCTCAGGCACAGCCAGCGCTCGTCCTCCGTCACGTCGGCGATGCGGAAGCCCAGGGCCATTTCTTGGTCTTCGTACACCAGCTCGTCGGTGCGCTGGGGCGTGCCCAGGCGGTGGTAGTACACCTTGTGAAACTCGTTCTTACCCGCCAGGGCGGCCTCGCCGGGGCGGGGCGCGTCGTAGGCGCTGTAGTAAAATCCCTCCTTGGCCCAGGCCACGCCCGATACCTTCACCCAGTCCAGCACATCGGGCAGGGGCTGGCGGCTGGCTAGGTCGAGCAGCCGAACTTGCTGCCAGTCGGAGCCGCCCCCGCTGGTGGTGTAAGCCAGGTAGCGGTGGTCGGGGCTAAAATGCAAGCCTGTGAGCGCCGTGGTACCATCGGCCGAAAACTGGTTGGGGTCGAGTAGCACCTCGGCAGCCTCCAGCGGCTGGCCCACGGGCACCACGTACACTACGGCCTGATTCTGCAAGCCGTCATTCTTACTGAAAATCAGCACATCGCCCTCCTGGTGCGGCACGCCGTAGCGCTCGTAGTCCCAGAGTTGGGTGAGGCGGGCGCGCAACTCCTCGCGAAACGGAATCCGGGCGAGGTAGTCAAACGTGAGCTCGTTTTCGGCGGCCACCCAGGCGGCCGTTTCGGCCGAGTCGGCATCTTCGAGCCAGCGGTAGGGGTCGGGCACGGGCGTCCCGAAGTACGTATCGAGCGGCGAGTCGCGGCGGGCGGCGGGGTAAGTCAGCATGTGGAAAAAAAGACCCTACGGGCCGGTAGTGGGCACCACGCGCGGCGCGGCGCGCTCCAGCGTGGGCTGCTCGGTGAGCGTGTGCTTGTTGGAAATAGTATTGGCGCGCTCGGCCGCCCGGCGCTCGGCCGAGTGGGAAGTACCCACGCGGCAGCCGGTGGCCGAGAGTCCGGCCAGCAAGCAAGCCCAAAGAATAGCAGTGCGCATGAGTTGTATAACGAGTGGCTCCGCACCCGAGGTTGGCAGGCGCGGCCGTCAGTGAGGGATTAAGCCTCGGGAGCGGCGGGTGGATAAGGCGTAGCAGGCGGGTAAGGGGCCGCAGGTGCCTCACGCTGGGCCAGGGCCTCGGCCACGCGGCGGGCCACTAGCTCCTCGACTAGCTGGCGCTGCTGGGCGGTCAGCTCTGGGCTGGGGCTGCCGGCGGCGCGGCGCAGCTCACGCACGGTGCGGCCCAGGCTCAGGCGCAGCATCCCGTAGAGTACCAGGCTCAGAATACTCAGAATAAGGGCCAGCGGGGCGAAAATGCGGTTGAGCAGGGGCTCCGGCGCGCTGGCAGTGGGCCGGGCCGCCGATACCGGTGCGCCACCGGCCTCGGCCAACTCGGCCGGGCCATTGCCGAGGCTAGGGTCGGTTTCGGCCTGGGGGGCGGGCGTGGGATCGGCGGGGGGCAAGCCGGTCAGCACGTAGTCGGTCAATTTTTTTTCCAGCGTCTGGAGGCCCGCCAGCCGGGCGGGGTCGCGCTGCCGGGCCGGCGATGAGCGCAGCTTGCTGATAATAGCCTTGGTGAGCGCTGCCAGCCGAGCCGGATTATCCTTCAGACCTTTGTAAATCTTACCTTTGCCCTCAATCGGCGCGTACAGCAGCGAGTAAATGCGCAGGCTGTCGGGCCGCAGGCTAGCAGCCAGCGCCTTGAGGTTGCCCCCCTCGCAGCGCAGCGTACGCTGCAATTGCGGCCGGCCGGCATCGGCGTATACGTAGCGGGCCGTGGCGCACCAGATTTGCACCTTCGCCTCGTCGAGCGAAGGCTGACCCAGGGGCGTTTGGGCAGCGGTGGCCAGCGGCCCCAGCAGCCCGGCCGCCAGCGCCAGCCACCGGGCGCGGGCAAGTTGGTTTTTCATACTCATGGGTGGGCAGTACGCCGATTGGGGCCGGAAAGTACAACCCGTCCGGCGCTTAGTCCCACGGCGGCTGGCGGCGGAAGTATCTTTGTGGGCTTTTAAGCTAGCCCTTTATGCATATCGAAGTTCTCAAGTCCAAGATTCACCGCGTTAAAGTGACGCAGGCCGAGCTGCACTACGTGGGCAGCATCACCATCGATGAAGACCTGCTCGACGCGGCCAACATGGTGGAAAACGAAAAGGTGACCGTAGTCAACGTCAATAATGGCGAGCGCCTCGAAACCTATACCATCAAGGGTGCGCGGGGCACGGGCATGATTTGCCTCAACGGTCCGGCGGCCCGCCGGGCGGCCGTGGGCGATATCGTCATCATCATTTCCTACGGCCTCGTCGATTTTAAAGAGGCCCGCGCCCACCAGCCCACCGTTATTTTTCCCGACCAGCACAATCGCCTTAGTGCGTAGTGAATTGGCGAGGTGGTGAAATAGTGAGGTAGTGAAATGGTGACTTTCGCGTTAGCTCTGCTTCTCCATTTCATCACCTCACCATTTCGCTACTCACCAGCTCACCGTTTCACCGTATGAAGCACCTGCTCACCTTCCTGAAATACACGCTACTACTGGGCATTTCGGGCGCGCTGATGTGGTACGCCGTGCGCGGGCAAAACCTGGCTAGCATCGGGCACTACATTCGCACAGCCAATTATTTCTGGCTAGGGCTGTCGCTGTTTATTTCAGTACTAGGCTATTTTAGCCGCGCCTACCGCTGGCAAATGCAGCTCAACGCCTCCAGTACCCCGGCTCCGTTCTTGAAAGTATACCACGCCATGATGGTAGGCTATCTTGCCAATCTGGTGCTGCCCCGCATGGGCGAGGTTATCCGCTGCTCGGTGCTGCGGCGTACGAGCGGGGTGCCGGTACAAGTAGCGCTGGGCACGGTAGTTACCGAGCGCGTTATCGATGTGCTGGTGCTACTAGGCCTGCTCGGCTCAACGCTGCTGTTGGATTTCAACACGTTCTGGGGGTTTTTCAACGACAAGCTGCTCGGGGGTAAGGCCGACACCATTGCCCGCAATCCCCTGCCGCTCGTGCTGGCGGGGGTTATTGGCCTGCTGCTGCTGGCCGGCGGGGGCTATACGCTGTTTCGCAACCTGGAGCGCCTACGCCAGAATGCCCTTTTCAATAAAGCGGTTCTCTTCATCAAGGGTCTGCTGGCGGGGGTATTCAGCATTCTGAAGCTCGAAAACAAGGGCCTTTTCCTGTTTCACACGTTCTTTACCTGGCTGGTGTACTACCTACTTGATTATCTGGCCTTTTTCTGCTTCCCCGAAACTTACGGGCTGGGGATGAAAGCTGGCTTGGCAGTCCTCACCTTCGGGGCCTTTGGAATGGCGGCACCGGTGGCGGGCGGCATCGGACCTTTTCACGTGCTGGTGCAGGGTATTCTCTTGGCCTACGGCATCAGTAAGGAAGCGGGCATTGCCTACGCACTGGTGGTACACGGTGCCCAAACGCTACTTGTCGTACTGTTGGGCGGTATCAGCTTCGTAGCCGTCGCCCTGGCCGACAAAGGCAATATCGTAGCCGAAGCCGAAGCCTTAGCCGAAGAGCCACTCACTACCGAATGAGGCAATGAGGGAGTGAGCTAGCGAAGCAATGGAACCACTAATCGGCAGCCTACTACTATAGATAGCGCCTCTTATTCCTTCACCAGCTCGCTCCCTCACCACCTTACCAATCCACTCCTTCCCCATTTTCCTCGCATGACTGCCGCCAAGATTCTGACCCGCTCTGAGCTTCCTGCTACCTTGGCCGCTTGGCAAACCGCCGGTGAGCGCGTCGTGTTTACCAATGGCTGCTTCGACCTGCTGCACCTGGGCCACGTCGATTACCTCGAAAAGGCCCGCGCCCTCGGCGACCGCTTGGTAGTGGGCCTCAACACCGACGCCTCGGTGAGTGCGCTCAAGCCCGGCCGGCCGTTGCAGGATGAGTATTCCCGCGCCCGCATCCTGGCCGCGCTGGCCTTCGTCGATGCGGTAGTACTGTTCGGCGAGCCCACCCCCTTGCAGCTCATCGAATTGGTTCAGCCCGATGTGCTGGTCAAGGGCGATGATTACGCCATCACCGCCATCGTGGGCCACGAACTGGTGCTGGCCCGCGGTGGGCAGGTGCTCACCGTGCCCCTCGTAACGGGCTACAGCACCTCTAACATCGTGAAAAAAATCAGCGCCGGGCTGGCTGGCTAGGTCGCCGCCACTCTACTGCTTTGGCGGCCTTGGCGTATTTTCGTCTTCCCAATCTGCCTTTTCCTCACCCCTCCCTCCCACCCCTACTCCCTTGGAAATGACCACCCCGCTGGCTACGGCCACTCCCTTCCAACTGACCGAAGAACATTTGGCCGTGCAGGCCGCCGCCCGCGATTTTGCCCAGAACGAGTTGTGGGAAGGCGTCATCGAGCGCGACGAACACCAGAAATTTCCCGCCGCCCAAGTAAAGCGCATGGGTGAGCTTGGCTTCATGGGCATGATGGTGAGCCCCGACTACGGCGGCTCGGGCCTCGATACCATCAGCTACGTGCTGGCAATGGAGGAAATCTCCAAAGTCGATGCCTCCTGCTCAGTTATCATGTCGGTGAATAACTCGCTGGTGTGCTGGGGCCTGGAAAAATTTGGCACCGAGGAGCAAAAGCGCAAGTACCTGCCCCGCCTGTGCTCGGGCGAAATTATCGGTGCCTTCGCCCTCTCCGAACCCGAAGCGGGCTCCGACGCCACCAGCCAGCGCACCACCGCTGAGGACATGGGCGACCACTACCTGCTCAACGGTACCAAGAACTGGATCACCAACGGCACCACCGCCTCGGTCTACCTCGTCATCGCCCAAACCCACCCCGAGCTGAAATCGCGCGGCATCAACGTGCTGATTGTTGACAAGGATATGCCCGGCTTCCAGCAAGGCCCCAAGGAGAACAAACTCGGTATTCGCGGCTCCGATACCTGCTCGCTCCTTTTCACCGACGTGAAGGTGCCTAAGGAAAACCGCATCGGGGACGATGGCTTCGGCTTCAAGTTCGCCATGCAGGTGCTGGCCGGGGGCCGCATTGGCATCGCCTCGCAAGCGCTGGGCATCGCCTCGGGCTCGCTGGAGCTGAGCATCAAGTATGCAAAAGAACGCAAAGCATTCGGCGTTGAAATAGCTAAGCACCAAGCTATCCAATTTAAGCTGGCCGACATGGCTACCAATGTGGAGGCAGCCCGCCTCCTGTGCCTGCAAGCCGCCGCCGACAAAGACAATCACGCCGACTACGCCAAGAGCGGCGCTATGGCCAAGCTATTCGCCTCTAAAGTGGCCATGGATGCCTCCGTAGAAGCTGTGCAAATCCATGGCGGCTACGGCTTTGTTAAGGAGTATCACGTCGAGCGCTTCATGCGCGATGCCAAGATTACCCAGATTTACGAGGGTACTTCCGAAATCCAAAAAATTGTTATTTCCCGCGAGATTTTAAAGTAGGCATGCCTACTTTAGCGTCTGCTCATATTGCACATAACCCAGGCCATTACGGCCTGGGTTTTTTGTTTTACTGAACTTTTTTTAGAATGTATTGTAGTAATTACTTGGGATAGTAGGTACTTTTGGCCAGGCGAAGGGAATTTTATCCTGGATTAATGACAAAATAAATGGAAGACTACAACAAAGTAATTGAGTCTCTGGGGGTTAAGTACATTAAGGCTAAGAACCTTGTACTTCGCCAAGCCTTTACAGTACGCAATGCTTATGACGTAGGCAATAACCTCATCTTGCTGCACCAGGGTAAAATTGTTTTTGGCGAAGATGAGGCGGTGGTCGAGGAGGGAGAATTGCTGTTCTTGCCCGGGGGCCGGGCCACCCGCGTAGGCTACGGACAGAGTGCCGCCAGCCGCGTAATTTCCAACGATGACTTAATCACGAATAAGGACCGATTCTTTACTTCCAACGATAAGCTCGACTACATCGGCGACGCCGAGGAAAGCCACAGCTTCGTCGCCTTTGAGGCCAAAGTCTTTGACTCCGTCAATTTTTTCGCCTCGCTCGACGTGCCGGCCTTTGTTATCAAGGGCAATACGAAGCTTGCCAACTTGGTCATTAAAATCATTGAAGAGTCGCTGCAAGACCTACCCGGCCGCGAGCGTCTCATTAATATCTACACCGAAAACCTGGTGGTGGAGGTAGTGCGCTACATCCTGCGCAATAACCTGTTTGTAGAGCAGTTGGCCACCAACAGCACCTACTTCAAAGACCCGCGCCTGATTGACCTTTTCAACTTCATTAAGGAAAATCTAAGTGGCGACCTCTCCAATAAGGTGCTGGCCACTGTGGCCAACGTGAGCGAGGATTACGTGGGGCAGTATTTCAAAATGCTGACCAACATTAATCCGCAGGATTATATCGAATATCAGCGCATGGAGCGTGCCGTCTCACTGCTACGCACTACCAAGAAAAGCATCCGCGACATCGGCAAGGAAGTGGGCTACAAGGACACAGCTTATTTCTGCCGCCGCTTTAAAATGATGTTTGGTATCCCGGCTGGCAAAATGCGTCGCCGCGAAACCGCCATGAACATCTAAAATCGCAGATTTAACGGATTCAACGGATTGCGCAGATACGCCCGCCAGCCTGCGGCGGCGGGCTGACTACTCCGACATTACAACGAAAGGCTACTCGTACGGGTAGCCTTTTTTACTTGTTTTTTGCAGCGAGCGCGGGATGGGTTATTTCGCAAGGCCAGTCTGCTGGTCGCCCACTAACCAACACCCCTTGCTTTCTGCTAAGCATTTTATTGTAAGCGGTCACAGCTAATCACAATACGGACTGCGATAGCTACGCCAACCTGGTACCGGCCTATTCGACCCGCCGCTGTAATTGGGCAGGCGTGTTATCAAAATCCGGTAAATCTGCGGTCTGGCGGGCAGTAGCAAGAAAATAAGGGTCCCGTTCCAGATGATTGCCTATTACCACCATATCGGCACCAGCGGCAAAGGCCTTGTATATTTTTTCGCCGGTATTTAGGCCCCCACCCACAATGAGTGGCACATCTACTACTTGGCGCACTGCACTAATCATGGCCGCCGATACGGGCTGCTGCGCCCCGCTACCGCCATCGAGGTACATAAGGCGCAGGCCTAGCTGCTCACCCGCCATGGCCGTAGCGGCGGCAATACTCGGCTTATCGTATGGCAATGGCGCGGTACCGCTCATGTAGGAGGCCGTAGTCGGGCGGCCACTGTCCACTAGCATATAACCGGTGGGCAAGAGTTGCAAACCACTCTCCCGCAGGCGCGGGGCCGCCACTACATGCTGGCCGATGAGAAAATCAGGATTGCGCCCGGAGATAAGCGATAGCAGCAAAATACCGTCGGCTGCGGGGTCTACGTGCAATGCGTGGCTTGGAAACAGCAAAACAGGCACTTGTGGGGTCTTCTCCTTGAGCAACGCAATAAGGGCAGCCTGGTGCTCAGTAAGCACTAGACTGCCCCCTACGAGGAAAAAATCAACCGGATGCTGCTGCGTCAACTGCAACAGGCGGCGCAGGCGCGCTGGCTCGAAATCATCGGGATCGAGAAGCACAGCCAAGGCTTTGCGCCCACGCAGCCGCAAGTCGGCGAGCTTACTAAGCAAGTGGCTCGCGGGGCGTAAGATATTCTTCGTGATGGGCGGCGTCAGCGGCATCCTGAGCGGCAGAAGTAGCGGGCCAGGTAGCGGGTGGAACTCCCACGCTGGCCGATGAGGCTGCAAGGTCGGCATTTTTACCGGTTTCTTCCTCATGGTTGGATGCAAACCCCTGCACGGCCTTAGTCACCAACGCCAAGGCCACCGCTGCGGCCTGAGCCACTACAACGCGCCCAGTCTCACTTTTGGCAAAAGCAATAAGGGCCGGCAGAATAACTCCTTGCTTTTCCTCTGCCGCCGGATCATCGTTCTGCTCATTGCTATCGTCCTGCGCAAAGCTCGTAGAATGAGGCAGGCGGCGGCTGTCGTCGTACGGGCGAGCTTGATAGGAGTTAGTAGAGGCATAAGAATGCGCTGGCTCCTCATCGTCGCTATAGTCGGCACCTAAGTAAGCGTTTCCTTTGGCAGTGTCACCGTGCTGACTAGTTGAGTGAGCCGGAAAATTAGGGTAGTCACTGAGCCCATTGTCATCCTCATCTTCTTCATTGCCATTGCCCACGCTCTGCTCATCATAGCCCGCGTAGAAGCCATCCCCCACGGCATCGTTACCGTCGAAGTCTGAGCTACTATCATAAGCATAAGCTGGGCCTTGAAAATCAGTGGCGAGTTCGCTCAGCTCTTGGTCATTCTCATCGAAGCCGTCAAAGCCAGCGTAGTCTTCAAAATGCTTTCGCTGCTTCTTATGCTTTTTCTTCTTCTTGCCTCCACCAAAAGCTTTACTCAGCAGCCATACCCCTCCTACTATACCCGCTCCTACCAGAGCCACTTTACCGACCTGCACGGTAGTCTCCTTTATTTCTTCCACATCGCCGCGCAAGGCCCGCTCGTACTCCAGCTTTTTGCGCTCTAGAAATTCCTTTTCGTCTTCGAACAACGGGTTGGTAGGCTCAGTCATGGTCGTTATAATTTGCGAAAAAGCTGGTAAAAGGCAGTAGCCTACGCCCGCTTGTCAGATTTATAAATGGTATTGTTCAGCAGCTTATCAGCTACTCCCTGAAAAATTTTTTTATCAACACCCACAAAAAACAGCACGGCTAGCACCAGATATAATGCTGCCACCAGACCGAAGCCCGCTGAAGGACTATTGAGTGCGTCATTGAGCGCTAATCCCAGATAAATGGAGCCGAAAATGATAAAAAGAAAGCCCAGTACGCCTAGCGCTACTCCGTGCACGGAGCTTACGAAGATACCTTTTACTTTCTCTTGCGCCTCGAGCTTTACGATATCGATGCGGGTATCAAGATAGCCGGTCAGGTTGCTTATAAGGCTATCATTGCGCGGCGTTTTGTCGTCAGTCAGAGTGGCCATGAGCGCGGAATTGTTTAGCGAAGAAATGCGGTTAGTAAGCTGGGCTGGCCGCAACAGCTTGGCTGGCCAGGGCGTTCTTTACGCAAAACTTTAAGCCAGGGCTGCCTTTCCCCCAGGCTATTCGTTAAATTTTCGGGCCGTGAGTCAGAATCATTACCAAGTGTTGGGAGTAGCGCCCACAGCCTCCGCCGCCGAAATTAAGCGGGCTTACCGCCGCCTCGCCACCGAGCTACACCCCGATAAACACGGCGGCGACCGTCACTACGAGGAGCGCTTTAAGGCCGTAGCTGTGGCCTACGGTGTACTCGGCGATGCTGACCGACGCGCTCAGTATGACTACCAACTGCAACTAGCCGCTCGCCGTGCCGAAGAGCAGCGCCGTGCGATGGCTGAAGCCGCCATGGATGGTCCCTCAGTTTATAAGATGCCCGGCCAGCCCACTACCGGGCCGCCTCTCCGTACCCGTCCACCTGCCGGTGCCCGTGAGCGCCACTATCAGCAGCGAGTACCACGCCAACGGGTCCGCTTCAACAAGCAGGACTTTTGGCTGGTAGCAGGTCTCGCCCTTTTGATTTTTTTATTTGGTATCTCCGCTAAGATTGTAATGGATCGCGTACAGGCCAATCTGTACTACGACGAAGCCCGCGCTGCCTTTGCCAAGGGCCAGTGGAATGAAGCCCAGCGCCAGCTCGATCAGTCACTGGCGCTGCGCGAAGACCATCCGGCCGCATTACGCCTGCGCGGCCAGCTGTACCAAGATATCGCCCACAACCTACCCGCTGCCCGCGCCGACTACGAAGCTGCATTGCTCAGCGAGGAAAGCCCGCCGCTGCCACCCGCTGCCACGGCTCGTATACTATACCGCCTCGGACGCTGCCAGGCAGGCCTGCACCAGCCTGCCGCCGCCGAACTCAGCTATTGCCGCGCCCTAGCTCTCGATACTGCCTTAGCCGAAGCTTATCTGGCCCGTGGCGAGAACCGCCTGCTCGATCTGCACCAACCCCGCCCCGCATTGGCCGACTTGCGCCGGGGCCATACCCAACTGAAGCGGGCTGGGCGCTTAGTGCCTTTAGCGTACCTCCAAACTGAAGGTGCTGCTTTAGCTCACTTATCCCGCTACACTGAAGCGCGAGCTATCTATTTCCAGGCTCTTAAACTGCAGTCTGAAGACGGGCGTACGCTATTTTTATTAGGAAGGCTGGCTCAGCAGACTGGCGACTCGGCTAGCGCCTGCGAGTTTTTTCGACGCGGTGCAGTGGCTGGCTATTCCTATGCGGAAAAAGCAGCGGAACGTTGTCGCTAGCCCAACATAGAGACTTGGGTAACCTCCGTTATGTTAGCTTCAAGAAAGCTCTGAACTAAATACCTGGTAATGGTATCTTATTCTGCCACGCAACTAGCGATAGTATTTACGATAGTATTTACTTAGCAAACCACCCATAGTTCAGTGTTATACAGGTAGCCTATGTTGACAGGTACTGCATACAATAAGGCCGCACAAAGCCTGTAGCCATTTCTCGATATAAAGCAACCTGGTACAAACGCAAAACTCCCCCTGCCGTGCGCTGGTAAAAGCGGGGCAGGGGGAGCTACTGTAAGGTTGGCGGCGACCGACTCTCCCACCGGTGAAGGCAGTACCATAGGCGCACCGGGGCTTAACGGCTCTGTTCGGAATGGGAAGAGGTGAACACCCGGGCTAAAGCCACCATTG
>JAAIGG010141515.1_pt1 | contig 11938 bp, 10 predicted proteins | sample 6487391 | NCBI WGS metagenome assembly JAAIGG01 (sample SAMN13974130, study PRJNA590717) | phyllosphere metagenome | biome: asymptomatic weeds; feature: pooled weeds collected from a community garden; material: weeds; isolation source: pooled asymptomatic leaves from various weed species from...
CCACGTCTGTCATGCTGAGCTTGCCGAAGCATCTCGCTTGCCTCGTTGACTGGCTTAGCAACGAAGCGAGCGAGATGCTTCGGCAAGCTCAGCATGACAGACGTTGTAGCGTGGATGGTTTATTTCTCTTTTAAGAACGCGAATTACCCACCCAGCCGCAGCTTCACGAAATTGAAGTCCCCGGCTAGGATGATGGTGCAATCGGTTGCGTCCGGGGTGCGGGCGGGGTCGCGCTGGCCACCGGCTCGCACCTCGTAGTAGCCGCTCACGAGTTTGCGCCGGGCATCGTAGGCCGTGATGGCGAGGCAGCCTTTGAGCCAACGCGACTGGCTGCCGAGCTGGAGCGTACTGATTTGCAGGCCAGTGGCATCTGGCCGCGTGTAGTGGTACCATACTTCGGCCGTAGCGGCGGGGTGGCGCTGCGAGCGCAACGCATGGCTGCCGAGCCACGAGGCGGCGGCCGGAACTTGGCTTCGATTCAGTTTGAAATATACCTCGTCGGGTGGGGATTGGAAGTGCAACACGAGCGCCTCGGCAGTCAGCCAAGCCTCGCTGCTGATGTGGGCCGGGGGGTGGAGCAGGCTGTCGGCACGGCCCAGCGCCGGCACGTAGAAGCAGTGCCCCAGGGCCAGTACCGGGGCAGGCTCGGGCTGGTTCGGTGACGAGTCTGGGGCAGCCGCAAGCGGCTTGGCGGGTAATAGCGGCGATACCCCCGGCGAGGATGGTGACATGGGAGTGGCTGAAAAAAGGCCGCTGGCAATCCGACTTAGCACAACTTTGGCAGGAGACTCCGCCGATTTTTAATACCTTGGCGTTATCTACTCGCTTGCGTGGGCTGGGCCAACGCCGGGGCCAGGCAGGCGGCGTGGCTACTACCGCAGCAGACGAATACCCGCTCGCCCCGGCTACGCAGCTCACGAATAATGCCAAGGAGGCGCGCGTTGCGTAAGTCGTTGCTGGTTATTTGCACCTCGGCCAAGTAGCCGGGTAGCGCCTGCTCGTCGGAAGTAACGCGCCAGTCGGGCCCCTGCGGGAAATAGCGGTGCCAAACGCGATCCACGTCGGTGACCGAGCGGAAATTGGCTTGCTGCCCCACGTAGGCCGCCCGGGGTAGATATTCGCTCAGCGTCGCGGTGGGATCGGTGGGCCGGCCAAAGCGCAGCTTGCTGAAATACGGCTGTAGAATTTGCGCCAGCGCCACCTGCTCGGCCGAAAAGCGGGCGGTAAGCTGCTTGGCTAGTTGCTCCTTGGGCAGGTCCCAGTTATACACCGACACGCCCGCCGACCGGGCCAGCGCCTTCACCTTACCCCCCTCGCCTAGCGTAGCCACGGGGTCCATAAAGGGCGGCAGCAGAAAGCCGAGCCGCCCTTCGACCAGCGCCACCGTGGGGTGCAGCTGCTGCCAGGCCTGCTCCAGGAGGGCAAACTCGGGTGCCCGGGGGTCGCGGGAATGCGTAGCGCCGAATACCACGTAGCCGGCTCCCTGTAGCACGTAGGGCCGGGGGTGATTGGCAATGGCTGGGTAGTCGCGGAACGGCACGAAGCCTGTAGCGGCGGGGGCCTGCGCCGAGAGCGGATAGTACGGGGGAGACTTCCAGGCCCAGCAGTAAACTAGCGCCGCCGCCACTATAGTTACGCCTAGCAGCCACCCGGCGATTATCAGCATTCGCTTGACTATTAAATTCATAACGACGAAAAAAACGAGAAAACATTGAGTAGCTGACGGAGAAGCCACGGCGCAACCGCATACCCGTCCCGGGACCGTGGGGCCGCCCCGGGATGGGCCAGCTGCCTAGCGATTGCGCACCAGGCGCACGGGCAAGTGCGGCGGATTAAAGCCCACCGGCCAGGCGTAGATGCTGGCGTAGGTATCGGTGGGAAGCTGCACAATCTGGAAGGCCAGCGGGTCGGTATTGGCATCGGCGTCCGAGGTCCACCACAGGCCGCGGGTGCCTTCGCCGTTGGGGCTGCCGTTGGTCACGCGCAGGTTGGCGGGCAGGGCCGTGAAGCCCGAGGCATTGGAGGCGAGGCCGTCTTGCTTGCTCCACACGGCGGGGGCCATCAGCTGGCCCACTTTACGCTTAGCGGCCAGGTCGGTGGGATCGGTCGAGCCCCACGTATCCAACTGGAGCCCCTGGGTAGCCAGCAGGTTTTCGTAATCCTGCCGCGACGGCAGGCGCCAGCCGGCCGGGATGGGAATGGCCGATAGGTCGGCATACTTGAAGAAGGTGCCGTACTGCGGTTTGTTGCTGTCGGTAATGCCGCCCGGGCCAGCGTAGTTTACCGCCATCCATTCCAGCGAGCCAATAACGACGGTGGGATAATAGCGGTTTTGAATCTGCACGTAGCGGCCGGTGGCGGGCGGGGTGGTGTACAGCCCGCCGGGGGGCACAATGCCGCCGGTGCCGGTGTACTTCTGGTACTTCACCGCGTAGGTAGTGCCCCCCGTGGTGCGCTGGGCATTCAGGTAGTTGGTGGTGGTTGGGAAGGACGTCGCCTGCGGATCGAGCAGCGTGCTGGCGTATTTCTGCAAGTCGGCCAGGCCGATAAACGACTCCTTGTAGCCCGCATAGTTTGTGCTGTACACCCGCATCACGCCCTTCTGCGCGTGAAAAATGAGCGCGGTCGGCGTGGCGGTCGCCTTGTATTCGAGCGTGCCGGTAAGCTTGTAAAGCCGCTGCTGGGTTTCGCCGTTGTAATTGAACACCTCGGAGGAATACTCCACGGCATCCTTGCCGTCTTTGGTAAATAGCATGGTACGGAACCCAGCAAAGCCCTGATCGCCTTGAAAAGTACCTTGCTCCCAATTGATGCTCAGCGGCTTGTTGTTGCCCTCGGCAAACCAGGTGCCCACCATTTCCTCGGGAATGGCCGTGCTGGGCGTGTTGGCAATGGTGGGCTGCCCGGTAGGATCGGCAGGGCTGGGGTTGGTAGGCGTGGGAGTAGGCGTAGGCGCGGGTGGTACGCTGGTGCGCTTGCAGCCGCTGAGGCCGTGGGTAGTAGCCGCGAGCAAAGCCGCAGTCCACAGAAAGTGAGCGTATTTCATAGCAGAGAAAAGTGGTAAAGGGTATTAACTAGCTGACTTCCTTAGTTTTTAGCCACGTAGAATTCACCGCTGAAGGCCTTGCCTTGCTTGTTGCACTCGTCGGGGTCATGGGCGTCGAGCAGCGCCCCCGAAAACGTCCCTCGCGCCAGCTTGCCCGGCACGTACTCCGTCACCACCACCTGGCCAGCGGTGGAATAGTAACCCGACATAGTGGGGCAAATCAGAGCCTTGTAGTTGTTGAACTGCGAACGCGGAGCCTGAAAAGTCACCTGGCTCACGTTCTCGTAAGCGTTGAGGGTGGGGCGGTAGGGAAAGGTGCCGGCCTTGGTCCCGTAGATGGTCAGGCTCAGGCTTTCGCTCGGGACAGCCCCACCCTCAATGTGGTACGACTGTAGGGCACCCAGCTGCCCCTGGGCCAGCGATACGTCGGTGTATTCGTAGGTTCGCCCATCGAGCGTGCACCGGAGGTAGTTCTTACCGGTGGGAGTGGGCGTCGCCGCGTCGGAGACGGCTGAACGGCAAGCAACCAGGCCGCTCAGGGCCAGGCTCGCCGCGCACAGGGGAATCAGGAGGCGCATACTGTTGCAGAAATAGGGGGGAAGAAGCGGGCTTATAAACTCATGTAAACTTCTCATCAACAATCTGTTGATTTGAGCGAATCCTTAAGCCCCATGGGTTGATACAAAGGTCGAAAGCGTCCGCAGCGAGCGCTTTCGCCAAACGGATTACCGCTTTCGTCTCCCGGATTTTTGGAGGGTAGCGCCAGTCGAACCGGCGGGGCCGGGCGGTTCGCGGCTCCGTACCGAGTGGGCGGTGGCGCGGGCTTGGACACTGCGCCCGGTACACGTCCGCCCCGCGGCTGCCCGCCCACCGGCATGGCCGTCGTGAGCCCGCACTAGCTGCGGGCCAGTGATGCCAGCCCCACCCCCAGCTAAGCACAGCACCAGGGGGCTTTAAGCTCGAAAATCCGGGAGAGAAAAGTGGTAATCCGTTTGGCGAAAGTGCTCGCTGCGGACGCTTTCGACCTTTGCAACATCAAATCAGCCAGCGGATAATCAACGCCTTAGCCACCCAATTGCCGCCGGGCCAACCCGCGCTGGGTCTCCTTCACACTCTTTCCTCTACGAGCAGTATGAAACGCTTTTTCCTCTCCCTCTGCACCGCCATGAGCCTGGCCGCCCCGGCCCTGGCCCAGCAGCTAGCCAATAATGGCTTCGAAAATTGGACTACCATGAACGCCCTGGAACGCCCCCAGAACTGGCAGACCACCGACGACATTCTGCGCGAAAGCTATAGCCTAAGGGTTCTGACTGAAACGGTAAGTAAAACCACCGACAGCCATTCGGGCCGCTTTGCCGCCAAGCTCGAAACGCGCGACGTCTCGCAGCTCGGCGCCGTGGCGGGCTATCTGATCCTGGGCAACCGCCTCAACACGAGCACCGGCAGCTTTGGGGGCCAGCCCTTTACCGGCCGCCCCGCCGCCTTGCAGCTACGCTACAAGCTCACCGGCCCCGGTGCGGCGGCCGATTTGCCCAGCGTCAGCATCTTCCTGACCCGCACCGTCAACGGTCAGTCGCAGCTGGTGGGCGGGGGAGTGCTGCTCTTTCGCCCGGCGGGCAGCTACGCCCTGGCTACCGTGCCGGTGCAGTACTCCAGCGCCCAGGCCCCCGACTCTATCCGCCTGATTATCAACTCAGGCACGACCAACACCCTCACACCGGGCACTACGCTCCTCGTGGATGATCTCACGCTCACCGACTCGGTGCTGGTCACTACCGACGAAGCCACCGGCACCCTCTCGATTTTCCCCAACCCCAGCATCGGCGGCAGCTTCACGCTGGCGGCGCCAGCTGAATCGGCCGGGCTCCGGGCCGCTTTCACGGTGAGCGACGTCACCGGCCGCGTGGTACTGGCTCAGCCCGAAGCCGCCCCCGGCACCAACCGCCGTGCGGTGGACCTGCGCGGCCAACCCGCCGGCGTGTACACCCTCCGGCTGGCGACGGCCAAGGGGCCGGTAGTACGGCGTCTCATCGTGCAATAGTCATCTTCTACTTCTTCCCCAACCCTTTACCTTTTTCTGCACCATGCAAAAGCTTCTGCTAACCGCCGCCCTACTGCTGGGCATCGCCTCAGCCGCCTCGGCCCAAACCAACGTCGTAAAGGTCAACATCCTCAGCCCTATAGTGAGCACGGCCTCCTTCTTTTTTGAACACAAGGTGGCCGAGCACCGCAGCCTCCAGCTCGGGGCCTTGTACACGGGCTGGAGCTCCGGCAATACCCGCATGAATGGCTTTGCCCTAACGCCCGAATACCGCCTCTACCTCTCCGACGACAAGCCGACGCTGGCAGGCTTCTACCTGGGGCCGTTTCTGCGCTACCAGAACCTGACGCTGACGATGAGGAGCGAGTACGCAGACGCCGATGGCAACTACGGTACGCAGGAGGGCAAGGCCGCGCTCAACACGTTTGGCGGCGGCGTGGTGGCTGGCTACCAGTGCCTGTTTAAGCAGCGCTTCTCGCTCGATGCCTTTTTGGGTCCGTCGTTCAACGGTGGTTCGCTCAGGGTAACATCCGGCAATGATAGCCAAACATTTAACCCGGGTCCCTTTACGGGATTCGGCGTGCGCAGCGGGCTCACGTTTGGGATAGCCTTCTAAGCCGGGCGAGGGCGGGGACGGCCCCACGGCCGCCAAGCCACCCCCGCGAAGCCGCCCCGCCCTCCTTCTTTTCGCATCGTCATGCTACTTCACAAACGCTCGTTTTGCCAAGCCGCCGTGGCGCTGCTGGCAGCTTGCAAGCAGCCCCCGGCGGCCACAGTTCCGGCACCCAGTTTCCCGCCCGTGCCAGCCGGTATTTCTGCCAAGCCGGCTCCTCCGGCGCCCGCCGCCCTGGAAGCCCCCCGCCCCACCGCCGGGGCCGACACCGCAGCCCCCAACAGCCTCTGCGTGGGCGGCGGGCCGCTGGTGGTGCGGCGCGGGACCCTGGGGCCGCCCGACAGCACGTGCACCGCCGCCACGCCCTTAGCCAGCAACCTGCTTGTTCACTTTTTATCAGTGCCTGGCGCTGGCCTTTTTTCCCTTTTTCGGTTCGTCATGCCTCGCTTTTTTACTCTTTCCGCTTTACCCGCTGCCCGGCGGGCGGTGCTTATCTTGGCCTTGCTCAGCGCGGGGCCCGCCGCCCGGGCGCAGCTTCGGCTCCCCAACTTCGGCAAAAAGCTCACCCAGGCCGTCACTAGCCGCCTCAGCCAGGGCGCCGATAAGCTCATTGATAAGGGCCTCGACCAAACCCAGAGCACCGCCACCAAGGCAGTGAAGGACGAGTTTAAGCCGGCCGCCGCTACCCCCGCGGCGGCGGGCCCGGCTACCGGCGTGGTTAGCACGCGCTACGACTTTGTACCTGGCCCCACGGTGCTGTTTGAAGACCGGCTGCTGGGCGAGCCCGTGGGTGAATTTCCGGCGCGCTGGAACCTGCTCGAAGGCAGTGCCGAGGTAGTGGTGGCCGACGGCCAGCTCGCCATTCAGGTGGCCAACGGCGGGGCTATCAGTCCGCTATTCAAGCAGGCTACTTACCTACCGGCCGCCTTTACGCTGGAGCTAGACCTGTACCTGGCGGCCGGCGAGCGGTGCAGCCTTTGGCTCTGGGACAAGCGCCGGGGTCACCAGGCCGTGAACGGCAGCCTGGGCGAGCTGGAAATCACGCAAACCGGCATTCGGGTGCCGGGCCAGCAGCTGGGCCAGGAGCTGCCCGGGGCCGAACCCCACGCGGCGGGCGGCTGGCACCACTTGGCGCTGGCCTTCAATCAGCGCAGCCTCAAGGCCTACCTCGACCGTCAGCGCCTGCTCAACGTACCCAACGCCACGGGGCAGCCCACAGCCCTCACCCTCAGCTCGGTGCAGGCCTACCCCAATGCCAAGCCCCTGCTGGTGCGCAACGTGCGCCTGGCCGCCGGGGGCAAAGACCTCTATGCCCGCCTGGCCGCCGAGGGCCGCATCGTCACCCACGACATCCTGTTTGCGCCCGGCCAAGCCGTTATCCAGCCCGCCTCCCAGCCCACCCTCGACCAACTGGCGGGCCTGCTGAAAAGCCAGCCCGACCTCCGCTTCCGCATCGACGGCCACACCGATGCCGACGGCGATGCCCCCGCCAACCTGCGCCTCTCGCAGGCCCGGGCCGAGGCCGTGCGGACGGCCCTGGTACGGGCCGGCATTGCCGCCTCCCGCCTCAACACCAGGGGCCTGGGCGAAAGCCAGCCCCTCGACCCCAGCAACACCGCCAGCGCCAAGGCCCAGAATCGCCGGGTCGAATTTGTGAAGCTATAACCAACTGCCAATCAACCAGCAAACAACCAGCCTCTTCCTGCTTCAACCACTGCTACCTACCCTTTTAGAGCAGTTTCGTAGTCGGTGTACCTTATCAACGCTATTCAGGCGTGAGCGCCTCACCCCCCGGCTCCCTCTCCGAAAAGGAAATGCGTATCAAGCATTTTGCGGGGGAGCCGCCCATAAACACGCGCAACTACTTACTTAGTCGGTAGTCATCCGGCTCCCCCTCTCCTTCTCGGAGAGGGGGCCGGGGGGTGAGGCGCTCACGTTAGAACTGCGATAAGCTGTACACTGCTACCTACCCTTTTAAAAACAACTTGCCACGCATGCGCTCCTTTTTTCTGCTCTTTATCGCCTGCGCCTCGCTGGCCAGCCTTGCTTCGCCTGCGCACGCCACCCGCTTTTTCGGCTTCGGCCAGCCCACGGCCCGGCAGCGGCAGCACCACGCCTACATGCTCAATGGCCGACGCGTGCGACGCCCGCACCACCACGCCGCGCCGGCCCGCGACAAGCCGCTGGCCCGCCAGTAATTACCTACGGGCAACCCCTGTCCAGCCCGATGAATTTAACATCTTTATGGGGGGCCGCCGGCTTGCCAGGGCCGGGCGGGCGGCCCACCTTTGGGCTTTCGTTTGAGCTATAGAAATATGGGGGCCGGCAAGGCATTACGACTACTCCTACGCGTGGCAATCGGCTGGCTGGCAGGCCTGCTGCAACCGGGCTGGGCCCGGGTGCCGGCTCCGTACTTCACGCGCTACACCACCGAGCAGGGCCTCTCGCGCGACGATGTGACGGCCCTGGCCCAGGATAAGCGGGGCTTCCTGTGGGTGGGCACCCTCAACGGCCTGAACCGCTTCGACGGCGTACATTTTAAAACCTACAGGCGAACGGGACGCGCCGGCGGCCTACCCGGCAACTATATTATCGGGCTGACTGCCGACTCCCACGGCTACCTGTGGGTAGCCACGAACCAAGGGCTCTGTCGCTTCGATCCCTTACGGGAGGAAGGCGTCACGATTCGACTGCCCCACAAGCTTGCGCTGGCCGACAACGACTTTGTTTCGCCGGTTCACTTCGACCCGGCCGGCTTCGGCTGGTTTGCCTCGGTCAACCGGCTGTACCGCATTCATCCGCAGACTCTGCAGCTGACGGCGTTTCCCCTCCCCTACGTCATCCCCTACGATTACCCCGTTCCTTTTTTTGACGCTCGCGGCCGGCTGTGGCTGCTTAGTCAGGATGCCATTTATCAGTTTGATAAACAGCGCCGACGCTATACCTACCACTTGGGCCGGGACGGGCAGCACCCGCGGGCGGTAGTAGTGCAGAATCTGTTCGAAGGCCGGCAGCGGACGCTGTATGCGCTCACGGAGCGGGGACTACTGCGCCAGGATCCCGCCACCCAGCGCTTCGCGCCCTACGGCAGCCGCCAGCTGAACCTCACGGCCATTGCCGAAGGCCGAACCAGCGCCGGCGAGCCAGTTATCTGGCTGGGGAGCGCGTACCAGCTCACCCGGTACGAGCCGCTACCGGCGTGCTATACCAATTTTACCTCATCCGACAATCCCATCGGCGACGCGCACGGCTACCCGGGCGGCATTCTGCGAACGCTGCTCAGCGACCCGGTTTCGGGTATTTTGTGGATAGGCACTTCCCGCGGCCTGACCGCGCTCGACCCCAATGCCAACCGGTTTGGGCGGCGGTTTGTGCGCGGTACTACGGCCGACGGCTACGCTGCCACCGTGCAGTGCGTGCGCCAAGACCAGCTACGCGACTCGCTCTACTGGGTGGTAGCCGACCACACGCACCTCTTGCGCTGGCAGCGCCAACGCGACACGCTGGCACTAATACGCCGCCCAGCCATGCTGGGCCGGCACGTGTACGATGCGTGCCAAGACGCCCAAGGGCACCTCTGGCTGGGCCTCGACGGCGCCTTGGGCCTGTATGATCCCCGCACGAAGCAGTGGCACCGACACGCCCTCCGCGTACCCGCTGGCGCGGGGCAGGCGCCCGGTCAGCGGGCGGGTGAGCAGTCCAGGGAAGACATCATCAGCATCCGTCAGCTCTACGTTGATTCTCAGCACCAGCTCTGGCTCGGCTCGGCGCAGCACGGCTTGTTTCGGTACGATTTCCGCACCGATTCCATTTCTCAGTATCCCCTCCCGACCAACCCAGCCTTGCGGGTGAGCGTGAGTCGCTTCCAGGAGGACCAGCGGGGCAACCTGTGGGTGCTCACCAGCCAGGGCTTGTTTCGGCTGAATGCCCAGCGCAGCGTAGCGCGGCTACTACGCGGGCCGGCCAGCCGGGGCTTGTGCCTTTCCTTCCTGCTCGACCGCCGGGACGACCTGTGGCTGGCCAGCACCGGCCAAGTAGTACAGGCCGACACGACCGGGCAAGTGAAGCGCACGTACACCGCCGCGCAAGGCCTACTCGCTGATTACGTATTCGGTATGACGGAAGACCGCCGGGGACACCTGTGGTTTGCCACCGAAGAGCAGCTGCACGAGCTCGACCCCGGCGCGGGTCGCTTTCGGTACTACGGGAAAGACAACGGGCTTTTGAATAACGTCTCGTATTCGTTTTTTACTACCAATCGGCAGGGCGAGGTTTTTCTGGGAGGCGAACGGGGCTTCAATTACTTCCGGCCCGAGCAGGTAGCCAGCCGGCTAGCAGCCCCGCCGGTTGCCATCTCCGAAATCCGCGTCAATAACCACGTGCGACCACTCCCGCCGGATGGCGCACTGGATTTGCAGCCCGGCGAGACTACGCTTAGCGTGGACGTTGCCGCGCTAAATTTCAGCCAGGCCCGCAAAAACCGCTACGCCTACCGCCTGCTGGGCTTCGATGCGAACTGGACGGAGACCGATGCCCGCACTGCTACTTACACCAACCTGGCGCCCGGCACCTACCGCCTGGGCGTGCGGGCCGCCAACAGCGACGGCGTGTGGAACCAGACCGGCCAGACCCTGACCGTGCGCGTGCACCCGGCCTACTACCAGACGTGGTGGTTCCGGGCCAGCCTCGTGGGGCTGCTGCTGGCCGCTGGCTGGGGCGTGTACCGCTACCGCGAGGGGCAGCGCCAGCAGCTGGCCCGCGTGCGCGACCACATCGCCAAGGACTTGCACGACGACATGGGCTCGACGCTGAGCAGCATCCGCATTTTCAGCGAAGTGGCCCAGAGCCAGCTGGCGGGCACGCACCCGCAGACGCTGGCCCTGCTCCAGCGCATCAGCCAAAACGCCAGTACCCTAGCCGAGTCGATGCAGGACATCATCTGGACCATCAAGCCCCACCCCGACGACGGCCTGGCCGACCTGGTGAGCCGGATGCGTGAGTTTGGCCTGCGCCTGACCGAAGCCCGGGGCATCGCCTTCGCCATGAACGTAGCCGAGCCTTTTCCTACCCTGAACCTGAGCCTGGAACAGCGCCGCAACGTCTACCTTATTTTCAAGGAAAGCGTCAACAACGCCGTGAAGTACGCCGACTGCCCGGCGCTGACAGTAACACTGGGCGTGCGAAACCGGCAGCTGCGCCTGCACATTGCCGACAACGGCCGGGGCTTCGACCCCGCCACCGCCCGCGCCGGCAACGGCCTGGCCAACCTGCACGCCCGCGCCCGGGCCATCGGTGGGCAGGTCTCCGTAGCCACGGCCCCCGGCCGGGGCACTACCATTGCGCTCACCGCTCCCCTCGCCTAATCCCCGCCCCATGTCCGACATCCGCATCATTCACTACGAAGACAACCGCGAGCTGCGCGAGGGCCTGGCCTTTCTCATCCAGGCCACGCCCGGCCTGGCGCTGCTGGGCTCGTTTGCCAACTGCCAGCGCATCAGCGAGGAGGTCCGCACCCTGAGCCCCGACATCGTACTCATGGACATCGACCTGCCCGACATCAGCGGCATCGAGGCGGTGCCGCTGGTGAAGGCCGTCGCCCCCACCACCCAGGTGCTCATGCTGACCGTGTTCGACGACGACGACAAGATTTTCCGGGCCATTCGCCACGGGGCCAGCGGCTACCTGCTCAAGCACACCGCCCCGGCCGACATCATGGCCGCGCTCTTCGACCTGCACCGCGGTGGCTCGCCCATGACGGCCAGCGTCGCCCGCCGGGTGCTGCAGCACTTCCAGCAGCCCGCGGCCACGCCCTCGGCCAACTACCGCCTCTCGCCCCGCGAGCTCGACATCGTGAAGGGCCTGGTGGCGGGCTACAGTTACAAGCTCATTGCCAGCGAGCTGTTTATCGGCATTGAAACCGTGCGCTCGCACATCCGCAACATCTACGACAAGCTGCACGTCAATTCCAAGACCGAGGCCGTGCTCAAGGCCATGCGGGAGGGGCTGGTGTGAGATGGCTTAAGACTGGGGGCCAACGACTGGGTAATGCGTTTTTTATGTCAGAGTCACTCTCAAGTCAGGGTACCCTTTTGCACTGCCCTAGCGTGGGGACCTCACCCCCCGGCCCCCTCTCCTTAGGGAGAGGGGGAGCCTGACGACTACCTGCTTACTACTCATATGGGTTAACGTTTGGCTCCCCCTCTCCCCAAGGAGAGGGGGCCGGGGGGTGAGGTCCCCA
>JAAIGG010492733.1_pt1 | contig 11894 bp, 12 predicted proteins | sample 6487391 | NCBI WGS metagenome assembly JAAIGG01 (sample SAMN13974130, study PRJNA590717) | phyllosphere metagenome | biome: asymptomatic weeds; feature: pooled weeds collected from a community garden; material: weeds; isolation source: pooled asymptomatic leaves from various weed species from...
CCAGACTGTGTGAAAAGTTGCGTCTGCGATTCTGCGGGGCCGCGGGTCGGCGTATGCTACGGGCATGGCGTATATCGAGGGTCATGCGCGCGACCAGGCGCTGCTGCTGCCGGCATCGGTTGAGGATTACGTATCGGCAGACAACCCGGTGCGCTTCATCGATGCCTTCGTCGACGATCTCGATCTCGGCGAGGCCGGTTTTCATCGTTCGCAGCCGAAGGCCACCGGACGGCCGGGCTATCACCCGGGCGACATGCTGAAGCTGTACCTGTACGGCTATATCAACCGAACGCGGTCGAGCCGGCGTCTAGAAGCGGAAGCCACGCGCAATCTCGAACTGATCTGGCTGCTGCGCGGGCTGCGGCCCGACTTTAAGACCATCGCCGACTTCCGCCGTGATAACCGCTCCGCGTTCAAGGCGGTGTTCCGCGCCTTCGTCCTGCTGTGCCGCAAACTAGACCTGTTCGGGCGCGAGTTGCTGGCGGTGGACGGCACGCGGCTGAAGGCGGTGAACAGCCGGACGCGCAACTTCACGAAGGCCAAGCTCGACAAGTATATCAGATCCGCTGACGAGCGGCTCGAGAAGTACCTTGCGCAGCTCGATGATGCCGACCGCGGCGACGAGGCAGGCACGACCAGACGGAGCGATGCACTGGCGGCGAAGATCGCGAAGGTGCGCGAACAGCGTCAGGTCAACCAGGCGCTGCTGGAACAACTGAAGGCCAGCGGCGAGAGCCAGATTTCGCTCACCGACCCGGACGCCCGCGCGATGGCGGCGCATCCCAAGATCGGCGTCGGCTACAACGCGCAGGTCGCGGTCGATGCGAAGCACAAGCTGATCGTCGAACAGCATGTCACCAACGCGGGCAGCGATCTGGGTTTCCTGGCTGAGACAGCCGGCGCGGCGAAGGACCTTCTCGACGTCGACCGGATCGATGTGGTCGCCGACATGGGGTATTACATGGGCGAGGACATCGCCGCGTGCGAGCGAGCCGGCATCACGCCCTATGTCGCCCGCCCCCAGCGCGGCACGGCCGTCGGCGACGGCCGCTTCCCCAAGGAGCGGTTCCGCTATGATGAAGCCGCGGATTGCTACCACTGCCCCGGTGAGAAACGGCTCGATACACGGTACCGCTGGCTTCAGGGCGGTCACATCATCGTGCAGTATTCAAACCCGCGCGCTTGTGACGGATGCGAACTCAAGGCGCAGTGCGCCCGCGGAAACTTCCGCCGCATCACGCGGTGGGAAGGCGAGGCGGTGCTCGATCGCATGGCGATACGTCTCGCCGCCCGGCCCAACATTCTCGACATCCGGCGCGAGACGGTCGAGCACCCCTTCGGTTCGATCAAGCAATGGATGAATCAGGGCGCTTTCCTGATGCGCGGTCTCGACAAGGTGCGGGCCGAATTCAGTCTGACGGCCCTCGCCTATAACCTCAGACGGACGATAAACCTGGTCGGCGTACAGGGACTGATCCGGGCCGTGCAGACCTGATCCGACGTTCAAACACGCCCCGACCGTCATCCGTGGCCGATGGCCGCTCTTCCGGCGGCCCTGTGCCGCCCAAAAAAACCAGCCGACATCTTGGCGTTCATTTAGCGGAACCCAGCGTGGCATCAGCCAACAGCGAGTTTTCGCACAGTCTGGATCGATTGCGAGAACGCCCCCGGCCGTCTCGCTGGCCGTTCCTACTCGGGGCGGCTGTAACCGACCCGAGTGGGAACCTTCAGATCAAAGTGGCTTCAATGCCAACGTCGCAAGGAAGGTCGGCAGATACTGGTCGATCACGAAGCGGGGGACCGGCGCACGGGCCTCCGCAAATCCTGCGATCCTGAAACCTGCCTCGGTCTGGCCACCAATCTGATCGGTCAGGCTATGGCCATATACCAGTGCCTCGCCGCGCTCGACCTTTGTCTCTAGTTCGTTGACCTCCATGTCCTCGGTATCGGCATAGGGGAGGGCGTACATTGGACGAATAAGCCCCTGCTCTCGCCAATGGGGATCGCGGTCGCCCACGAAGACGACCGGGTTGTAGAAGCTCGCCAGCAGCCGTCCGCCCTTGCGAAGGGTCCGGTAACATTCCCTCCAGACAGGCCGGATATCTGGCACGTAGAGATTGGAAATGGGATGGAAGATGATGTCGAAAGACTCGTCCGGGAACATGGACAGATCGCGCATGTCACCCCGGATCGTGGACAAGGCCAGCCCGTCCCGTGCTGCCACCAAGCGATCCTGCTCCAACTGCCCTTCGGACGCATCCAAAACGGTGACGGTTGCGCCCGCCGCAGCGAGAATGGGGGCTTGCTGGCCACCAGCGGACGCAAGGCAAAGCACGTCGCGGCCTGCCACCTCCCCCAGCCAATGGTCGGGCATGTCGTCCGGTATCAATCGCACCGACCAGTCACCTCGACGGGCTGCCGCAATGACCTGCGGAGACACCGGGCGGGACCATTCGCAATCCTGCGCTGCGAGATTGTCCCAAGCTGCTTGATTATGCGCGACAATGCTATCCGGCGAGCGATCTGAAAATGTCATAACGATACCTGTTGAATTGCTCGTTCTGACGCCGCCGCCCGTGCAAGATTGGGGCGCGTTGGAACAAGCGAGTTGACATGAAAACGAAGTCATGCCTGCGCCATTTGGACATAGGCTCAAAACGGGACCGCGCGATGCGCAATCTGCCGATATGACTTTGTTACAGGATCACTGTCAGGGCACTCCGATATCGCGAAACAGATAAGTGCGAGCCGTTTGAAAAGCAAATCGGCCAGAAGGCCGGTGTCTCGAAACTCCATCCCAAACGGGACGATCGCAGCCAGCGCGGTTCGACGGGTTCGGTCGTAAACGTATATCTGTGCCCGTTCTATGCGCCGCCCGCTGTTCGCGAAAACCTTCCTTTTTGACGACCTCGCGGCGGGCTATGAGCGCAACGCATTTATGCGGGCCGCCGCTTGTCAGAACTGTTCTGGAAACCCGCTTCGCAAAAGCGCCTGCCGACGACGGGTTTGGAGAACCGATTGGCAGGGAGCGTGAGCACAACGCCCCGTTTGCAAGCAGCGCCGGATGTTAACGAACACACTGGCAGATAATTCGTGCTGAAGGCTCCCCGCCAGTGGCAGGCAACGTGAGCAGGAAATCAGGCTGTTTGCGAGCAGATGCCGATATGATTGCAAGCGCCTACACCTAGGGTTCGACTTGTTACAGGTCGTGCAGAGTCTTGGAATCGCCAACCACATCCGACGATTAAGCAAACGCTGGCAGCGTCAGCATAGCGGTGCGTGCACGGTGTCGTTGATGCCAATGGCATCGCTCTGCCGCCCGTCGATCATCATCACCTTATGCACGACGCTGAGTGTGATGTCCTCGCCCGGCACCATGTGCCGCGGCTTGGCGATGCCAGCGGATACCGGCAGCGCCATGCCGCATATCAGCCGACTCCGGTTGACCGAAGTGTCCGTCTTTACCCGTCTTCCGCTCTGCTGCCGACCATCGGCCGCCTCCTTCCCGGATACGCGTGCGAACCCTCGGCCCTCCCGCGTCGATACGATACGGCGGTTGTGTTCCGTTGGTGCGCGTTGCTAAGCTGTTCCGCCACCGCACTTTGCGGGGCCGTTGCCCCATCGTTCGCCGGCGCCATGCGAGCGAATCCACGGAGAGCCGAGCTTGAACGAAATCATCGCGCTGGCGATACACGATCTAGAGCGGCGGGAAGGCGGGTTCGACGTCATGCTGGCAGATAGGCAGCTGGCGCCGGGCCCAACGGCGCAGCGTGTCGTGGACGACCTGTACGACCTGTACAACCGCAAGGCGTCTAAGTCGCACGGCAAGTTCACTGACGCCGAAGGCTATCCGACCGAGGGTCAGATCAGGGAATACCTTGCCGCGGACGAGCCGGACTTCCTGGCGCTGACCGCGCGGCTGATGGACACGCTGAGCAGGCAGGCGACTAGGCGTGCCGCCTCGACCGGCGGTCACGTCTTCTTCGCGCAGTTCAGGCGCGAGATCCGCGACTATCTGCTGGTCGCGATCATCACCGACAAGGTGAGCGCGACGCTGACGGCCAATCTCGACATGGAGGACGTCCAGCACCTGGACCTCGACGGCTTCCGCTTCGCCGGCCGCATCAACCTGACAGGGTGGGCCGCGGACGAGGAGCGCTACATCAGCTTCCTCAAGGGCAAAGGCGACGTCTCGGACTATTTCAAGGAGTTCCTCGGCTGCGATTCCGTGGTGCAGGAACGCAAGGACACGACCGATCTGGTCGGTGCGCTGAAGGAGTTCACGATCGGAACGCGGATGTCGGACGCCGACGCCGCGGACTTCCTTGCAAGGGCCAAGGCGATCTGCGAGCGGTCGGGCCGGGCGCGCCAAGAGCTGGAGTTCTCGGCGCTCGCAAACGAGCTCGTGCCGCAGGATCCGCAGTCGCTCGTCGACCATCTCGCCGATGGCGAGCGCAGGCTGAATGACCGCTTCGTCCCGAACCTTCCGGCGCTGAAGGCGCTGGTGCGCTTCAAGGCCAAGACCCGCCAGTGGTCCGTGGAGTTCGATCGTGGGGCGCTGAACGGCGGCAGCGTTCGCTTCGATCCAATTGCGAACACCCTGACCCTTTCCGAGATCCCGCCCGAGCTCGCAGCGGAGCTGCGTGACCAGGGACTGGCGGGGGCCTGACGTGACCTTCGACGACCTCGTCGAGATCTACCGTCACACCCGGTTCGGTGCGGATGGTGAGGGGACGCTCGCGATTGTGTCGCAGCCGATCCTAGACCACCTCCGCGCCATCGATGCCGACCCGCAGCTCTACGACGACGTCCAAATCGGGCTTCTCGACGACGCGCCGCCGGTCGTCGGGGCCGAGGTTCGGATCGCGGTCGGTCATCCTCGGCATTCCCTCGGTTTGCTCGTCCGCGATTTCGACGCCCTGTTTCAGGCGCCACGTGCGGCGTTCGAGGAGCCGTCCCGCTACTATGTCGTCGATCCCGGATACGCGTCCGGAGACCTCCCGACCCCCGCAACGCTCGCCCGTTACCGCGCCCTGCTCGACGTGGTCGCGATCCTTCGAGACGCTGCGTCCTACGTGGACGAAGTGCAGCGGGAACTGGTGTTCATCGGTGCCGAGAAGACGGTGGTGCCGATCGCGTTCCGTGCCGCTGACCTGGGGGCCGACCTTGAGGAGAATGTCGCCCGGCTGAAGCGCGTCTTCCACGATCCCCTGCATGGCGACGAGAAGAGGGAGATTCTCGCCACCGCGGTCGTGCAGCTCGTCGGGGGCTTGCGCCAGTCAGTGCGCTTCCCCCACCTCGTCCGCAATCTGGATGCGGTGTGCGATGAAGTCGACAAGGGATATCGGCTGTTCGTCTCCAGCTTTTCATATTCCAAAATTCGCGACGACGTCGAGACGGCGCGGATCGAGTTCGTGGGCAAGATCCACAAGACCATTGTCGACATCCAGGGTCAGCTGCTTGGCATCCCCGTCGCGACGATCGTCGTTGCCTCGCAAATGAAGTCAGCGACCGGTTGCGGCCTGCCGTTCTGGACGAATACGGCGGTCCTGCTCGGTGCCTGGATCTTCGTCGCCCTGCTCGCGATCGCCATCGTCAACCAGTGGCACACGCTGACGGTGCTGGATACGGAGATCCGCCGCCAGCAGCAGCGAATCACGGACGACTATGCGCTGGTGAGCGGCGAATTCGCCGACCAGTTCGAGGACCTCATCGGACGGATCTGGTGGCACAGGGCGGCGTTGGGCGCTGTCGGTGGCGTGGCCGGTCTCGGCGCGCTGCTCGCCACGATCGCCTACCTCATGCTGACGGCGAGAGGTTCGGGTGCGTGCATCGCGTTGTGGAACTGAACGCTAGCGGAATCGGTCGCGCAGGGCCAGCCGCGCCCTTCGTCTCCTCGTCTCGACCGCGTTTTCGGGCATCGACAAAATCTCGGCCGTCTCAGCCTGGGCATGGCGTAAATCGTTAAAATCGCGGCACTACTGGTCCTGGCGCTCGGAAGCGCATGGCTCGAAATTTCGAGCGTAGACAGGCAGGTGGATTTCCGAGCTTCAACCAGACGGCCCACACGCGTCTGTCGAAAGAACTCGACGCCCGCGCGGCCGACAAGGGCTTCGGTCGACTTGGCGCCTATTCCGGAAGCTGGGTTTGGTTCGTCACCTAGCTCTAGCGGGTGCGGACCTATTGCCAGGAGAAGGCCGAGCGGTATCGGGCCGAGGTTTCGGCGGGCTAGGCCTGCGGCGTCCCGCCTCTTTTCTACGCTGACGCCGCTTACATTTTCCCCAACAGGAACGAGCTGAGCGCCGCCACCACTGCCGGGTCTACGCTATAGGTGACGACGCGTCCCGACCTCGACGCGACGACCGCGCCTGCCCTGCCTAGTATGGACAGGTGGGAGGACATGGTGTTGGGCGGCGTATCGACGAGCTTCGCCAGTTCGCCGACCGACATGCCGTCGGCGCGGTCGCGCAGTGCCAAGAAGACCTCCATCCGCGTCGGCTGAGCGAGGGCACTCATGAGCTGGATGGCTGCTAACTTGTCCATAAATCTAGAATAATGGACGAGATGCCGACTTTCAAGGATGGGAAATCTGCGAGGAGCCAGATTTCACTAACATATGGTTTACCATCAATATTTTATATCAATATGTCCGGACCCATTGATATATCTAGTGCTCCCCCCAGATCGCGTACCGTCCTGTAGCCCACGAGGTTGAACAGGTCAGGTCTGAACAGGAAGGGAGAAAGTCATGCATGCGACCGTCGCGACCAGCCAGCCCATCAGTCTGCCGCAGCCGATGCTTTTCACGTTCGATGATCCGTTGGATCCGGACCTAGCGGGCGACGTCGAGGTCATGACAACCCGGCGCGCAATGTGTCGCGTGGCAACCGTGGCAGCTGAGGCCGGCGCGCGGTTCCAGCGCGAGGCTAGCTCCGTCGATCCGATGGCATGGATGCTCGCGCCCAGGCGGATGTTCGATGGCGTTTCGGCGCTGGAGGCCTGTCTGGACCGCGACCACTTCGTGCGCGCGATCGTACTGCATGGCCTCTCACTCGGGGTAGACGCCGATCCTGCCGTCCTCGACCGCCTTGTAGCTTCCGATGGCGCCGACGACAGTCCGCATCTATCACGGCCGAGGCGCGGCCGTAGCGGAAAGCATAGACTGGCGGCGAGGCCATCGCTCTATTGTGCGACGATCGCCTGGGAGGGAGACGGCGTCGTATTGCAGGCCTTTCACGCTTCGGTGGCGCGTCACCCTGCCGAGGTCGTGCAGCGCCTGCGCGCTAGGTTCGGCGAGGACGTGATCGAGATTGCGGAGATTCGCGAGGGTTTCCACCCCTATTCACCTCTCGCCATCGCGCTTGTGCCGGGCGCGGTCGCCGAACTGCTGCGTTCGGTAGAGCTGGCGAGCGACGAGCCGCGATACGCCTCTTTTTCGTACGATACCGAACAGCGCCTCGAGGCCTGAGGTTCGCGTAATCGCCGGGCACCGCCCGACCTGATCACCGGAGAACGACATGGAAAAGCAGGCATCGGCCAGCCGCTTCAACGCGGGTGGCGACGAGAAGACGCGCGTCCTGCACAGGCTCGACATGCGCGAAGGTCCCACCGGCGACGGGGACGATCGTGACACCGCCATCGGCGTCGCGATCGATGTCGAGACGACGGACACCGTCGTCCACTTGGGCGCGATCATCGAACTGGCGATCCGCCCGTTTCGCTTCGATGCCGATGGCGTCATCACCGACATCGGCCCCATCTATTCGTGGATGGAGGATCCGGGTTACCCGCTGACGCCGGAGACAATTGCGATCACCGGGCTGACCGACGACGACGTCGCTGGCCAGCGGATCGACGAGGTTGAGGCGACGCGCTTGCTCCGCTCCGCCTCGTGTGTCGTGGCGCACCACGCAGCGTTCGACCGGCCCTTTGTCGAACGCCGTCTGCCGCGCGCACGCGATCTCAACTGGGCCTGCTCCTTCAGTCAAGTCGACTGGCGCAGCCGGGGCTTCGACGGCCGGAACCTCGGCTACCTGCTCCAGCAGGCGGGACACTTCTTCCGACCTCATCGGGCGACTGCGGACGTCGACGCCCTCGTGCAGCTGCTCCGTCACCGCGCCGACGATGGCACGACCGTGCTCGCGGAACTGCTCGGCCGCATGAGGGCGCCAAGCTGGATGGTGTACGCCGACGGGGCCAGCTTCGACGCCAAGGACGTGCTGAAGGCGCGGGGCTATCGATGGGATCCGGACCGCCGGGCGTGGTGGACCGAGATCGCGGATGACGCGCGCATGGCAGAGGAATTCTGGCTGGCGACGACCGTCTATGCCGTGGGGTGCGGTGCCAGAGCCATGGCGCCTCGCTTCGAGATGGTCACGGCCGCGGACCGCTTCCTGTGAGCGTCTTCGTCCGTGCCAGTTGGCGCGCGCTTCATCTCGACCGTCAGCGAGGGATCGGCCGCAGGCTGCGCAGGCGCTGTGGGCGGGCGGCCAGGGAACGACCCGATAGGCGCAAGCGCCGAAGGGCGGCGCTGCCCCTTGACCAGATGATTGATCGAACCACAGCAGGAAAGGTGAAAGTCATGGCCACGAAGAAGACGAGGTCGACGGCCGTCGCGGTACAGAAGCCGCTGTCGCTCGCGAAGGTCGGGGACGGTGTACTGGCGGATGCGGTCGGGCCGGGCGTCGAACTGGCCAAAGTGCTCGGTGCGGGTGGCGAATTCGTCAGTCAGGAGGGCGTGGTCCGCATCACCGGCCGCGGCTATGCGACGAGCGACGGCGTGGTTCCGGCAGCAGACATTTTTTATGCCAAGCAGGGAATGCCGCGCGCTCACGGTCCATGGCTCGGCGAGGCAGACAAGGTCTCGTGGATCGACGAGGCGACGGGCCTGGAGTGCATCATGATGCGCGAGCATCCGGAAGGCTTCCTGCGCGGCTTCGTCGGAGTGTCGTCCACCCATCCGCTCTTCGGCTGGGACCATGACGCGGTGCCGGCGAGCCTCGGGATCGAGGTTCATGGCGGCCTGACCTACTCGCGCATCTGCGACGATGGCCCCAATCCGCGCCGACGCCTGATCACCGAATACCGCCGCATCTGCCACGTCGTCATCGGCGAAGTGCCGCTGCAGCATGCGAGCGATCATCGAGCCGGCCAGGGACAGTGGTGGTTCGGCTTCGACTGTAACCACGTCTTCGACGTCGTGCCGAAATACGTGGGCGATCGCCAGAGCCTCATGGGCGCCGGGATCGAGGCCAGATACCGTGACGACGGATATGTCGTGCACGAGATTCGCAACCTCGCGGCGCAGCTCGCCGCGATCCGCGACGGTCTTCCAGTCCCGCCGCGCGAAGGGTCGCCGCTTCCGCCCATCGGTCTTGAGCCGAGGGCAGGATGATGGCGACGGCTAGGGAGCGGCACCGACCGGGCGATCTGCCCTGGGGCTGGTGGCTGCGGGCCAACGGCCCTCATTTCGAGGACGAGGATGGCCGCAAGTGGCAGTCAGTGCGCGATGCCTTCTGGCGGGGCGAGCTGGGCTTCCCCGACACGCATGCCGTACGGGAGCAGCTCGAATTCCTGCTCCGGGTCCTTCTGTCCTTCGATATGGCGGATCGTGGTGAAAGCGAGCGGCGGTTCGATCTATTCCGCGGCAACCTCATCTTCTTGACCTTCTACATGTGCTGGCTCGGTACCGTCGGTCTGCTGCAGCGGGGGTTGACGGACGATCTGAGTCCCGAGGGTCGGTCGGTCCTCATGATGCTGATCGCGACCCGCGACCCGGAGTGGGAGGATCTGCCCATCGCGGACGTCATGGCGGCAGTGGTCGCGGCATCGCGCGATCCGTCCGATCGGGACCAGGAGCAGGCACTGCAGGATTTCGAGCGCGCGGTCGGGCTGCGGCGTCACGTCTTCGCGCGCGAGACGGTGGGGCAGTCGCATGCGATCACCCTGACCTCGTTGGCGACCGGAAGCCCTGCCAGGATGCCGGTGAGGCGGGTGACCTGGTCGCTGGCGTTCGATGACCAGATCGTGCGCGACGACCTGTTCGCCTGGATCGCGGCGAGGGTCGATCATTGGGATGCCTGGGGGCGCATGGCCTATGGTCGGGGCGGCGGCGCATTCACGCAGCACCTGCTCGGGCAGGTCGTAGCGTCCAGGTCATCGCAGACTTAACCGATGCTTGTGCCAGCTGGCGACCAAGCGTTAACGCGCTAGGCGGCACTCCAAGGATGTCGTTCCGTCATCCCAAGCCTTGCTGATCGGTCATCCTGTCCGATCAGCAAGGCTTTTTGCTATGTTCATCGATGCTGTCGCCGGGAGCGCCTCGCGCGAGATGTGCTGTTGCGGTCGCCTCGTCGGCTCCGTGGAGCCGCATCCACCAGTCGATCGCGTCCCCGCCGGCACCGCACGAGAAACAGTGGAAGCGCCCGTTGCGAACGTAGAGGCCACGTGTCGGATCCGGGTGGAAAGCGCATGCCCCTCGAAGCCCTGACCGCGTCGTCTCCAATTCGACCGTTTGCGCCACCAATTGTACCAAGGGGCTTTGCACTCGGGCTAATCGCCGATGGTCAGAAAGGTGTGGCATGACGGTATGATGGTCGATCGCTGGCCTTCGTCAAGTGGTCATCCTTGTACAAAAGGTTCGGGGATGTTCGGCCTTTCGGGTGTCTAGGCAACAACGCGATATCGCGTAGAGCGTCACGGCCTATTTGCGTCTTATGTGCAACGCTGGCTAGCGCCTCGCGGTCGGGAGATTTGAACCAAAAGTCCATTCTCCAAGGAAATGGACAGAAGATTGGCGCGCCCGGAGGGATTCGAACCCCCGACCGAGGAGGTAGAAGCTCCTTGCTCTATCCAACTGAGCTACGGACGCGCGGATGGCGGGGTTCCTAGCGCGGTTTGCTTGGGTTGGGAATGGCGATAAATACCGATCCGAACGGCGCGAAGGGGCAGGGGCATGAGCGTGGAACGGGTGGTCGCGGATCGCGACATGGAACGGGGTGCGTTCCGCTGGTTCGACTTCGTCATGGCGGCGTTCGTCACCATCCTGCTGCTGTCCAACGTCATCGGCGCGGGCAAGGTGGCGGTCATCACCCTGCCGGTTGTCGGCGAATGGCCGTTCGGGGCGGGAATCCTGTTCTTTCCGCTGAGTTACGTCATCGGCGACGTGCTGACCGAGGTTTACGGCTATGCGCGGGCACGGCGGGTGATCTGGGCGGGGACGGTGGCGGTGCTGTTCATGGCGTTCATGAGCTTCGTCGTCGTCGCGCTGCCGCCCGCGCCGACCTGGACCAACCAGGCGGCCTATGAGGTGATCTTCGGCCAGGTGCCGCGTATCGTCTTCGCCAGCGTCTGCGCCTTCTGGGCGGGAGAGTTCACCAATGCCTATGTCATGGCGCGGATGAAGCTGTGGACCGGCGGGCGGCATCTCTGGTCGCGGACCATCGGCTCGACCTTGGTGGGGCAGGGGGTGGACAGCCTGATCTTCTACCCGCTGGCCTTTTGGGGGGCGGAAGGGTGGACGACGCATCTGGTGATCGTCGTGCTGTTCACCCAATGGGCGCTGAAGGTGGGCTGGGAGGTGATCCTGACCCCGGTGACCTATCTGATCGTGGGCGCGCTGAAGCGGGCCGAGGGGGTGGATGTGTTTGACGAGGGGACGGACTTCACGCCGTTCCGGGCGCGGGTTTGAGTTGGTTTTGAGTTCGCGCAAAGCCGCAATGACGCGAAGAAGAAGGTTGGTTCGCGCGGAGACGCGGAGAACGCGGAGGTGTCTCGTCTTTGGAGATGTCTTCCTGTCTCACTCAGGCTTATGAAAGAGTCATGCAGCTGCTGCTGCATACCCCCCCCTCTCTGCGTCCTCCGCGCCTCTGCGCGAACAAATCTCCTTAATGATC
>JAAIGG010064176.1_pt1 | contig 11857 bp, 3 predicted proteins | sample 6487391 | NCBI WGS metagenome assembly JAAIGG01 (sample SAMN13974130, study PRJNA590717) | phyllosphere metagenome | biome: asymptomatic weeds; feature: pooled weeds collected from a community garden; material: weeds; isolation source: pooled asymptomatic leaves from various weed species from...
ACGGGCGAGAGCGTACCCACCCCGTTGTTGTAGCTGTCGTACGCGCCGGTGTAGGGGTTGCTCGGGTCGGTGCTGGTAAACACGTAGATGACGCCATCCAGGCCGGGGCGGTCGGCGGGCAGCACCTGCGCCCAGTCCAGGGGCGAGGGGTAAGGGTTGCCCACCAGGGCCAGCCCCGCGTCGGTGGCCGTCGGGCCGGTGTTGCGGGCCAGGTTCAGTGGCACGGTGCCGGTGGTGGCCGGGCCGCTCAGGCTCAAGGTCTGGCCGCCGGCCAGGTTGACCGCGTAGCCCTGGCCCACGGCCAGCGCGTCGCTCAGGGCGGCGGGCGAAAACCAGCCTTTGTCGAAGGTAGCCAGGTTATTCGTGGCCGTGGCAAGGCGGCTTTGGTCGTAGCCATACACGGTGGGGAAGGGCGTGACCGTGCCCGGCTGGGCACTCGCGTTGTAGGCCGGGTTCACCACGGGCGTGAAGCGGGCGGTGGCCAGGCTGCCCACCGTGGCCGAACGCACGGGCGAAGACAGGTGGTGATAGCCCAGACCCGCGTTGCGGTCGCCGCTGATGTAGCGCTGTACCGTCACGCTGCCGCTCACGGCATTGCTGCCGGTATTGGCTACCATCGCCGTGCCGGTAGCGTCCGATTCGAGCGTGAGCGGGTTGCCGTTGGTGGTGAAGTTGCCATTAAGCGCGAGCAGGCGCCGCACCGACGTACTGGCCGAGGTGCTGGTCTGCGCCCCGCTGGCTCCCACGGTCAGGTTCCAGAAGCGGGTGGCGCTGCTGCCCAGCACGCTGCCGGGGGCGGTGTTGCCCAGCGCAATGGTGCCGCCCAGGGGTTGGAAGGTACCGTTGTTGGTCAGGTCGCCCTGCACATCGAGTAGGTTGTCGTTCATGCGGAGCGTCGCCCCGGCGTCAATGGTCAGGTTGCGCACCACGGCCGTTTGCGTACTGGCATCGATAAGTGGCAGGGTAGTGGGGCCGCTGGTAATGGTGGCGTCGTCGCCGGCCAGGGGCACGCGGGCCGGGCTCCAGTTGCCGGCCGCGAACCAGTCGGCACTTACCGCTCCGGTCCAGGTCAGGGCCGCTGGGGCAATGGCCTTGCCCAGCGCCACGCTGACGCTGTTAGCCCCGACCGAGTTGGCGCTGACGAAGTCCAGCGTTCGGTCATTATTGAGGTCTACTAGGGCTAAGCTGCGCGTTTGGGCACCAATGGTAGGCGTCGAAACTGGGCCTGTGAACGAGGCCCCGGCTCCAGTGCCCGACCCGACCTTGTAGCTGAAGATGTCTGCCCCCCCCGCGTTGGAGCCCGACCGGGCCGCCATCAGGTCAATGAGGCCATCACCATCGTAGTCGCCGGTGCTGAGAGTGTACGTGTACACGGCTGGCGTGAGCCGGATGGGGGAACCAAAGGTACCGTCGCCGCCCCCAATCCACGCCAGCATGTTCCGGTTGGAATTGCTGGTGTTGTAAGGGTTAGCCGAGGCCAGGTCGAGGTGCCCGTCGCCGGTCAGGTCGGCCGTTACCAGGTGGTTGATACCGGCAGCGGCCAGGCTGCCAGTGCCCGTAAACGAGCCGGCTCCGTCGCCAAAGCGCACGCTCACCGTACCGGCCGAGTTGTTGGCCGAGGCCAGGTCCAGCTTGCCATCCTCGTTGAAATCGGCCAGCACCACGGTTTGCGCCCCGGTGCCCAGCCCATTGTACTGTCTGGTGGTGAAGGTGAAGTTGCCGTTGCCGCTGGCATCGGCGTTGGCCAGGCCGACGATGGCCCGCGCCAACGAGCTTGTGCCCACCGGAATGACCACGTCCAAATTCCCGTCACCGTTGAGGTCACCCACCGCCGTCATGCCCACCGTGCCCAGGCCCGTGAGGCTGGCTTGCGCCGTAAAAGTGCCGTCGCCATTGCCCTGGAGGATGTTGACCGTGCCGCTGGCGCAGGCGACGAGCAAGTCCAGGTTGCCGTCGTTATTGAGGTCGGCCAGCGTGGCGTGCACTGGTGTAGTGCCCACCGCAATGGGGCTGCCGGTAGCGGCCGTGAAGCCCGTGCCCGTGCCGTTGTTGAGCAGGATGCTCACCGTGTTGCTGGTGCGGTTTACCACCACCATGTCCAGGTCTGCGTCGGCATCGACGGCCCCGGCCACCACGTACTCGGGCCGCGTACCCACGCCGGCGGTGTAGTTGACGGTAGTACCCAGGCCACTGGAGAGGCCGGTGCGGGTGGTGTACTGCCCCACGTAGGGGCGGGTCAGGGTCGTGCCCGCGTTAGTGGTGGCCGTGGTCAGGGTCACCTGCACCACTTCGCCCGCCCGGGTGCTGAGGGTGGGGTCGAAGACGATGGTATTGCCGCTGACCGACGTCGTACCGGCCAGGCGGCCGCCGGCTTGCAGGCTGCTCACCCGCAGCGGGGCCGTCGTCGTAGCGCTGGCATCGGGGGCGGCGTTGAGCGTAGCTACGATGGGGGTCGTCTCACTGGCTGCTCCGGTGCCCGACGCGGGGCTCAGGGCTAGCGGACTGAATGTAAACGAGGTTACGGTAAAGGTGAGCGGGTTGCTGTCCCCGCCGGCCGTGGTAACGACCACCGGCCCGGTGGTGGCCCCAACGGGTACGGTCAGGGTAATGGTATTGGGCTGGGCGGTGTAGTTGGTACTGGTAAAGCTGGTACTCTGTACAACTGCCCCGTTGAACGAGACGCGGCTAGCCCCTCCTAACCCGGTGCCGGTGAGGGTCACGACGCTGCCCTCGGCCCCCGAGGTGGGGCTGAGGCTGCTCACCACCGGGGTGACGCTGAACGTGCCCGGCGAGGTAGTGCCCGTCACCGTGCCGGTGCGCGTTACTACAACCGGGCCGGTCACGGCCGCAACTGGCACGGTGACTTGGATAGTGCTATCCGTCACGGCGGTAATGGTGCCCGCCACCGTGCCCGTCAGGCTGGTAAAAGTCACGCCCAGGTCGGCGGCCGTAGTCCCGAAGTTTTCGCCCTTGATAGTCAGGGCTGTGCCCACTGGCCCGCTGGTGGGCAGCAGAGCCGTGGCCACGGGGCCGGTGGTGATGCTAAAGTTGGTATCGGAAATGTCGAAGAAGTAATTGTCGGCCGCCTCCACCATGATGCGGGCGGTGGTGGTGTTGAGGCCCGCCGGCACCGTGATTCTGGCCGAGCCGACCCCATCGGCGTTGGGTACGCCAGCGGCCAGCAGGGTGGGGTAGGTCGCCCCGCCGTCGGTGCTGAGGCGGATGTTGACGGTCTGGCAATTCACGGCCGAGCTCTTGGTGCCCACCCCGTTCCAGGTCACAGTCTGGGTCGAGCCGGCCCCCCAGGTTAGGCCCGTGGTGGGGACTGTTACGGCGAAGGGCGTGCCGTTGGCCGCACTCACGGTGAGGGTCACGAGGCTGCTCTGAACCACGCCGCCCACGATGCCGCTGGTCGTGGCATCATACGCCGGGCCGGTGCCGGAGTGGTAATCGCGCACGGAACATTTGAACCGGAGCAAGCGGGCCACGGTGGGCAGGCGCTCGGAGGGATCAGTGCTGGTCGTGGGCGAGCCCCCCAAGGAGCTCAGGCGCGGGAAGTAGCGCGTCGCCCCGCTGGCACTGGGATAGATGGAGCGAAACAGGGGCCAGTTGTCGTTGGCGACCTGCGGCGCATTTACGTCGGCCAGCGAGCCGGTGTCGAGCTCATCCCAGTTGTAGGCCAGGGCGTCGGCCGCGTCGGCATCGGCCCCGACGGCCGTGAGCTTGAAGGGGGTGCCCTGCGGAATGGTTTTATTGGCCGGTACCGTCACGGTCGGCGCATTGTTGCCCGAGTTGATGGTGGTGCCGACGTTGTAGCTGGACTTGAGAAATTCTACGTGGCTGCGCATCTGGTCGACGGAGCCGGTATGGTAGTAGGGATCCGCGCGTCGCTGGATGGTGTAACCACAGCCCACATCGGGGTAGGACATAATGGTGGTGCCGCTGCCGGGCTCCCAGGCCGAGTTAGGCGACCGGTTAGCGGCGCACCCACCGTTGAAGGCGTGGGAAGCGTTAAATTGGTGACCCATCTCGTGGGCAATAACGCTGGTAGAGTAGTACGCGAGGGGAGAGCTGCGGGCCCCATTACCCGACATCCCCCCGGCCTTGTAGGTTCGGTTGGGGCCACTGGTGGGCACGGTCCCGGAATTATAAGGGTAGAAGGCATAGGGGGCTCCGGCAGTCCCCAGGTAAGCGACGCCACTGCCTGTGGTCGATAGCACGTGGCCCAGGTCAAACGAAGACACTCCGAAGCGCGTCTCCATATTGATTGGGTTCTGCCGGATCATCTGCCCGGGGTCACCATTATTATAGTTGCCGGTTACCACGTTGTTGTAAAACTTGTAGTTAACCAACTGCATGGTGATGGCCAGGTCGCGCTCCTGAATGGTGCGTACGTTATTAATCAGTGCCAGCACGTTGGTCAGCACGTCGGTCGAGTCGGTGCCGTTGGCCGCGCTGTGCACGCTGGCGGTATACTCCTTGGTGGTGGCGATAACCAACCGGAACACCGTCAACGTGGGGCCGATGGGCTGGGTGATCGCGCTGGTGCGCCCGCCCACCGTGCCGCGCCCAGCGGGCGGGCGCGGCACGGTGGGCAGGGCGTTGGTGCCGCATTCGCCGGGGTTACTCGCAGTGGGCAGCACATCCTGGGCGTAGTAGCCAATGAGGTGCTGGGTATCGTCCTTGCTGACTGCTTCCAAGTACACGGCCCCGCCGGATTGGTCGGTCAGGATCTGGGCCGTCAGGCCGGTTGGGCTCACGGTGAGGCTCAGGCGGGCCGCCGGATTGTCCAGCCCCTGCCCGCCGTAGGTGTGCACGTCGGGGTGCTGGGCGGCCAGGGCGGGTGCCAGTAGGGGGGCTTCCCACACGGCAAAGCGCTGGTTGGTGCCATCGGGCTGCGGCAGTACCACGGTGAGGGGCCGGCCCGCGCTACGCAGGCTGGCCCCGGCCAGGCTGCGGCGCAGGCCGGTCAGGTCGAGCGTATAGGTGCGGTACTGCCGCAGCTGCTGCGCCGCCGGGGAGGCGGCCGCCCGTTGGGCCGATGCACCGTCGGGCTTGAAATATGGCGCGCTGGTTTGCGCAACGGCGGCTAGCCGGGTGCCGAGCACCAACAGCAGCCCCAGGCACCACGGGCCGGGCCGGTAGTGGAATAGCATTTTTTTCATGCTTGGGTGGGAAAAGGGTGGAAAATGAAAAATGAACTGTACTCGAAAATTGCAGGTAAAGTGCCTGGCCGGGGAAGCAAGAGCGCATCCGGTGTGCAGGATGGTCGCAACCGAATAAGAGCATGATTAGCAGCGCCAGCGAGAAGCATTTGGCGGAAGTAGCTGCCAGCTTTCGTAGGCAGGCCTGCTAGTTGGCAGCGCCCTTTTTAGGGCTGGCTTTCGCAACGGGCGTTAACACGGCGATAAAGCCCCCCTTCGGCAGGCAATCAATCCGAAGTGCTTTATCTTTTTTAACGCTCGTGTGCTGCACGGAGAAATCCTTGTCGTTTTTCCCGTCGCTAATGATTTCTACGCTATAGGCTTTGCTATCCAAAAATCTTAAGCTAACGGGAAATGATTCTTGGGTATTCTTGCCATTCAAGCCACCCACGTACCACGTATCACCTTTTTTGCGGGCAATAATTACCTTTTCGCCAGGATAGCCATCAAGTAATTTAGTATCATCCCAGGCAGCTGGTACAACCTTTAAGAAATTTTTGGGCGCGTCGGGTAACGCATTGTAAGCCTCTGGCTTATCTGCAAAGTGTTGCAGGCCCGATTCAAATACTACTGCTAAAGCCAATTCATGTGCATAGGACGTACTGTGCGGATGCTGAGAATTAGAAAAGGTTACCGGGGTATAATCCATCGGGCCGATTACGTTCCTGGTAAACGGCAGAGTTGTATTATGCTTGCCTGCCGCCTCGGTCAAGGTAGGGCCGTTGTTGTACCACTCGGCTCCGTATACCGCCTCGGTAGACATCAGATTGGGAAACGTTCGGCTCCATCCTTTGGGAATAGTAGCACCGTGAAAATTAACCATGATGTGGTAATTCGCAGCATCCTGTAGCAAATCGAGATAATATTTCATAACCTTTTGCTGGTCGCCATCGAAGAAATCAGCCTTGATGCCCACTACCCCCATTTTGTTCAGCCAGGCGAATTCCTTGGCCCGCGCTGCCGGGGTTGAAAGTCTTGCCCAAGGCCCCGAATAGCCGGAATCACCCGAGTTATACCAAAGCATCGGCTTCAATCCTTTTTGCTTGGCATAGTTGATAGCATCAGCAATAGTGCCGCCATTCTTCATAACATCCCACTCCCAGTCTATCAAGACATAAGGCCAGCCCATGGCGGCCCCGAAGTCTATGTATTTCTTCACGAGCTGGTAGTCCTTGGAGCCATGATTATAGGCCCAGTATATCCAGGCGCAGCTGCCGGGTTGTATCCACTTCGTATCAGGTAGTTTGCTAGGGGCGCTCACATCCGTTATCAAGGTAGATTCCACGATGTCGTGCAACTGGCCCAGCATAATTACCCGCCATTGCGATTGCCAGGGCAAAGTGATGGGCATTTGCTTCTCCGGCAGCACGATATCGTAGTTATTGGGGTTCGCTTTATTCGCTAAATGCGTTGCACAGTTCTGGGAAGAAACATCTGCCTCCGATACCAGCGAATACAGCTCGGCTGACGGGTGCTTTAGTAAAGCAGGAAAGCCAAATTCCTGCTTCTTCTTAGAATCTTTGCCTTTAGTGCTGAAATTATAAAAATCCTCATAAGAGGAAGTGTAAGATTGCATCCAGCGGTTGCTATTATTTGGGAAGTTAAATTGCGTAACCTCTCGCGTCAAGAAGCATTCCTTACCAGATGCTTCCGGAAAGCTATACCCAAAGGTCACACCATTATCGTAAGCGCGAAAAATTACATCGATGGGCTTGTTGTTTGCATTTAGGAAGCGAAATGCTTTTTCGTTTCCTTTGTTGTGGCAATGCTTTCTTTTGCCATGAACCATTTCGTAGTCTGCGCTGATACTGCCCGTGCGCAATACTTTTGAAAAGTTAAGATTCGTTGAAAAATCTTCGTCCGTGCGTACTAATCCCAGGCGTGAAACGAGTAGGGCCGCGATAGTCTTACCCTCACTTGCATAACTTACAGTGTAATAAAGGCCGTTGGTCGTGGACCCCGAATCAGCTTTGAGGAGAAGCGTTACGTTGATTTTTCCATTAGGAGAAGTCAAGAGAAAAGGATTGTGCTGCGCAATTGACAAATTAGTTGACGTAATTGCGTAGAGAAGGCTCAGTAAAATGATTTTAAAATAGTTGCTCATTGTCTGCGGTATTCGCGGTCTGCTTTAAGTAACGTAGTGATGGTAGGCGAGTAGCTTGCTGCTCTATCGCCTCACGCTCAATTGCTTGCCATTGTACACTACCCGCCTGTGCGGTGTGCCAAACGCGGCCCCCTGCCCGGTAGCGCGGCTGACCCAGACGATAGTGAACACCCGGCGCGCTAACGCCCCGGGATAGCTGCCCTGCCGCGGGCCGATGGTCAGGGTCTGGCGCTGTTCGTTCCACGCGAAGTCGATGAGGGTATGCTGGCCCTTCTCGTAGCGGTAGCTATCGCCCTCGTCTTCGTACAGAGCAAACTGGCCGTTCGCGCCGGCATACACGCGAACTTCCAGCGTGTCGGCTTTTTTCTGGCCGGTGTACTGCAAGCGCTTACCCAGCGGTACGATAGAGCCGGCCTTCACAAATACCGGCGTGGTAGCCGTGGTAGCTGCCGCCGCAATAGTCTGGCCACCCGCGTAGCGCTGGCCGGTCCAGAAATTGTACCACCCGGCCGCCTTGGGTAAATAAACCGGCCACTTCGTTACCCCGGGCTTGGTGACGGGGGCCACCAGAAACGCCGGCCCAAACAGGTACTCGTAGGCTTGGTGCGCGGCAGCCGTATCGGCCCGAAAGTCCATGACCAGCGGGCGCATGAGCGTCGAGCCGTGCCGATGGATCTGCCAGGCTGCCGAGTAGAGGTAGGGCAGCAGCCGGTAGCGCACATCCAGCAGCTGCCGGATGCCGGCCTCCACCACCGGCCCGTTTTTCCAGGGCTCGGTTTCGGTCTGGTAGCCGTGCGCCCGGAAAATAGGCGTAAAGGCTCCCCACTGATACCACCGCAGCAGCAGCTCGTTGTACTGCGGGTCGGTGTATTGCGAAGCCCCGGGCCGGAAAAAGCCACCGATGTCGGTGGTCCAGTACGGCAGGCCCGTGATGGTAAAGTTGAGGCCCGCTGGAATCTGGCGCTTAAAGGCATCCCAGTTGCCGTTGATGTCGCCCGACCAGTTGATGGTGCCGTAGCGCTGCTGGCCCAGAAAGGCCGAGCGCGTGAGCATGCACACGCGCTTGTCGTCGGTGGTCTGGCGCTGGCCCTCGTACACGGCCTGGTTGACGAAAAGCGGGTACGTGAGCCGGTAAAAATCGCCCGGTCCCACGAACAGCTGCTTGCCGTGCAGGGCATCGTTTTCCGGCTCGGTCGCGTCTAGCCACCACGAGTCTACGCCGAATCGGAACAGGTGCTGGTTCATAGTTGCCCAGTGGGCGGCGCGAGCAGCCGGGTTCGACATGTCGAGCCAGGGGCTGTTGGGTATGTAGAGCTTGTTGGCCACGTAGCTTTTGCCGATAGCCGACTCTTTGGCCGGGTTCTCCCACACCGAGAGGTTGAAGTGCGCGTGCTGCGCGTGCAGCTGCTGCATGAGGGCAGCCGGGTCGGGGTAAGTGGTTTCGTCAAATTGTGCTACGCCCCACCCGTACTTGCCCCAATACTGCCAGTCCTGCACAATCACGTCGAGCGGCAGCTGACGCCGCCGAAACTCCTGCACGGTTTGCGTAAGGTGCGCGCTGGACGAGTATCGCTCGCGGCACTGCCAGAAGCCGTAGGCCCACTGTGGCAGCAGCGGCACTTGGCCCGAGAGCCGGCGGTAGGTACGAATGACGTCATCGGCCTGTGGGCCGTAAAAGACCACGTAATCAAGCAGCTTGGCTGCCGGTAAGCGAAAGGTGGTCAGGCCATCGACCCGCTTGTAGGTAATGCGCGGGGTGTTACTAGCCTTGCACTCTACCCGAATGGCGTGCGGCCCGGCGGCCAGTGCTACCTGGGCGTTGGCAGTGGGGGGCAGCCAGGTGTTGCGTTGGTCGAGGCAGGCTACTCCGTCGATGGTGACGTAGTGCCGGTTGCCCATGCCGTCCAAATCGAGCAGCAGGGAGTACTTGCCAGCGGTGGGCACCGTCAGGGTGCCAGTGTAGGCCGCCTGGTCTTGCGTTACTTTTTGCGTGCCCGCAGCGGTGGTGGCATCCACGGCCGAGCCGGTTTGCAGCCCCTGCTTTTCCAGGGCGACGGACAAGTCGGCGGGGTTGAAATCAGTAAGGCCGTACTGGTGCCACAGCAGGCCGTAGCCTTTGCTGGAGTACACAAAGGGTACGGCTATCTGGGTATTCACCTGCGTCAGCTGCCGGGTGATGCCCCGCAGGTTGAAATGCCCGTCCTGAAACTGCCCCAGCCCGAGTAGTAGCTCATCTGGCTCGGATACAAACTGCTGCTGGGCCACCACGCAGGCTTCGCCCATAAGCGGCGCGGCGGCTTGCAGGTGGGTAGTGGGCTGCTCCTGCAAAAACAGGTGGCCGGTGCTGTCGAGGTAGCGTACGGCCCCGGTGGCCTTGTCAACCTGCGCCTGCATCCGGCCGGTGGTTAGCAGCACGGCGGCGGGTGTTTCACTTACCTTGAAGGCCGGTGTCGGGACGGGGCTCGTCAGCACTAGCTCGGGCAGTGTCGGAGCGATGCCTTGGGTAAACTGCACCCGAATGGCATTGTCGGCCACCGGCCGAAGTACCAGCTGCCCATCGGCCAGGGTAAGCGTGATCCGGTCGGCCGCTTGCGCATAGCCTCGCACGCTTTGCCCCCAGCCAGCTACGGGCCAGCACCCGGCCAGTAGCACGGCCAGCCGTTGCAAGCCGAGCAGTACGTTGTGAGAAAAGACGCGCATGAGGGGGTAGTAGTCTAATCGATAGGGGAGGAGATGCCGCCGCGTACTGGCAGCAAATGGCTGGCAGCTGGCAGTCTAGGCCGGGGTGATGCGGAAAGCGTAAGCGATGTCGTTGGGCTTTTGGGCGGGCAGCGTCACGGCCAGCCCCTGGGCAGTGTGCTCGAAGGCAAGGTGGCCGGGGCTGCCCAGCAGCTCGACGCGGCCCACGCGCTGCGTATAGTGCGGGCTACCCTGGGCAAGCAGCGTGAAGAGCAGCTTGCCCTCGGCGGGCCAGCCCAGGGCCGTGGCGTAGAGCACGTCGCCTTTGGTCATATAGCGAATGTCCTGCGGGCCTAGGGGCTGGCCCTGCCCTTCGTTGAAGCCCTGCGCCGACAACTGGGTCCTGCTGGCCAACGCCGGGCCTTCACCAAATACCCGCCAGGGCCGGGTGCCGTAGATGCTCTCGCCATTGGCTACCAGCCAGGTGCCGATGTCTTGCACGATGGCTCGTTCCTGCTCGTCGATGGTGCCGTTGCCGCGCACGGGCACGCTCAGCAGCAGGTTGCCGTTTTTACTCACCACGTCGAGGAGGATATGCACCACCGTCTTGGCGCTTTTGTAGCCGTGGCGGTCGTAGATGCGGCGGTCGTAGTGCCAGTCGCCCAGGCAGGTATCAGTTTGCCAGGGCAGGGGCTCAATCTGCTGGCTTTGCCCCCGCTCAATGTCCCAGACGAGGCACTTACGCTGCTGTTCGTTCAGAACCTTGCCCGTGACGACAGCCTCGTTGCGGCCGCCGTGGCGGCGCATGCTGGCGTTGTATTGCTCGGCGGCCAGGCGCAGGTCCACGTCGCTGACGGGCCAGAGTGGCAGCACCGTATCGTCGTAATAGACCAGGTCGGGCTCGTAGCGGTGGATAAGCTCGGCCGTACGCTGATAAAATTTCTCGCAGTAGGCCTTATCGGGTGGCACCATGCCTTCCCCCCAGTTCCACTGCACCGGTCCGTTTTCGAGGTCTTTGGTGCTGCGCGGGTGGTGTTGGGCGTAGAGCGCCTGCGGGTCGTAGCCCTGCCACCACTGGCCCTGGCCGTCGGCCGTCGTCAGGCGGCCATCGTAAGGTACCCCGGCCAGGGGGCCGGTTTTGTCGGCCCCCTGGGCTGGCTCGTACCAGCTCCAGGCGTGGGCGGCGTGTACGCTCACGCCGAAGCGCAGGCCCTGCTTTTTGGCGGCCCGGGCCCAGCCGCCTATCAGGTCTTTTTTCGGGCCGATGCGCGTCGAGTTCCAGGGCTGCTGCTTGCTGGCGTAGAGGTCGAGGTTGTCGTGGTGATTGGCTAAGGCTACAAAATACTTCGCACCGGCCTTCTTATAGAGGGCCAGCAGCTCGTCGGGGTTCCAGTTTTCCGCCTTCCAGGTATGAATAACATCCTTGAAGCCGAATTTGGAGGGATGGCCGTAATGAGCAACGTGGTAGTTGTAGACGGCGCTGCCTTGCTGATACATCCGGCGCGCGTACCAGTCGCCATACTCGGGCTGGCATTGCGGCCCCCAGTGCGCCCAGAGGCCAAACTTGGCATCGCGAAACCAGTCGGGCGTTTGGTAGCTGCTCAGCGAGTCCCAAGTAGGCTGAAAGGAACCAAGGGGCAGGAGCCCACCGGCAGGTGCCAGGGGGCTCCAGTTGAGGCCGGCGACTACGCCGGGCAGCCAGGCGGCGGGGGCAGCCAGCGCGAGGTTTTTAAGCAGGGTTCTGCGGTTCACGGGAGCGGAATGTGAAAAAGGAAGACCCCGTGGGAGAAAGCCAAGGAATCAGTAGTCTGCCCAAAAAGGTGTAGGAAGTCGTTTGCTGATTACCCGCCACCCACTCAGATAGCAGTGC
>JAAIGG010365172.1_pt1 | contig 11853 bp, 10 predicted proteins | sample 6487391 | NCBI WGS metagenome assembly JAAIGG01 (sample SAMN13974130, study PRJNA590717) | phyllosphere metagenome | biome: asymptomatic weeds; feature: pooled weeds collected from a community garden; material: weeds; isolation source: pooled asymptomatic leaves from various weed species from...
AGCACCTGCACCAGTCGCACTTCGAGCCCATTCCGGATACCTGGAAGAAGATGCGCGACATCCTCGTATTCTGGGCCAAGAAGGACGTGGACGGCTTTCGCTGCGACATGGCCGAGATGGTACCCGTCGAGTTCTGGACCTGGGTTATTCCCGAACTGAAAAAGGTAAAGCCCAGCCTCATTTTCATCGGCGAAGCCTATAATCCGAAGGAATACGCCACTTACTTCAACAAAGGGCAGTTCGACTACCTGTACGACAAGGTGGGCCTCTACGACGGCCTGCGCCGCCTCATGCGCCAGGAAGGCAGCACCGACGACATCACCCACGTGTGGAAGGAGGAAAGCAACGGCTTCGGCTCCAAGATGCTGCGCTTCCTGGAAAACCACGACGAGCAGCGCATTGCCTCCAAGGAATTTGCCGGTAACCCGCGCCGCGCCATCCCGGCCATGACGGTGAGCGCCACGCTGGGCAGCGGCCCGGTGATGCTCTACATGGGCCAGGAAGTGGCCGAGCCCGCGTTGGGCAGCGAGGGCTTTTCGAGCGAGGACGGCCGCACCAGCATCTTCGACTACTGGGGCGTGCCCGAGCACCAGAAATGGATGAACCAGGGCAAATTTGACGGCGGCAAGCTCAGCCCCGAGCAAAAGCAGCTGCGCGACTTCTACCAACGTCTGCTCACGCTGGCCGGCAGCAGCGAGGCCATCCGCAAGGGGCAGTTTTACGAATTGCAGGATGCCAACAACCTGGGCAAAGAGTACGACCAGCGCAAGCTCTACTGCTTTTTACGCTATACCCAGGGCCAGCAGGTTTTGGTCATCGTCAACTTCAGCGATACCAAAACCTACCGTCCTACCCTGCTCATTCCCGACAACGTGCTGAAGCGCATGGGCCTGCCTACCCAGCGCGCTTTCACCTACCGCGACCTGCTCAACGGTGGTGATGCCCGCCCCGCCCTCAACCTGACGCTGGCACCACTCAGCGCTATGGTCTTCGAAATCAAGCCGCAGTAGCCCGGCCACCGCGCCCTACTTCGCCTGACCGAGCGTAATTTCCAGCTCTTTCCTTTCCCACCCTTTTCTATTTTTCGGTATCATGGCCGGTAGTGCTATCATCGACAACCCCTCGGCGCTGCGCGCGAAGCCCCGCCTCAGCTTCTGGCAAATCTGGAACATGAGCTTCGGCTTTCTGGGCATCCAGTTTGGCTTTGCGCTCCAAAACGGCAACATGAGCCGCATCTTCGAAACGATGGGGGCCAAGGAAGACGAACTGGCCTTTCTGTGGCTGGCCGCGCCCACCACGGGTCTCATCATTCAGCCCATCATCGGCTACCTCTCCGACCGCACCTGGAGCCCGCGCTGGGGGCGGCGGCGACCGTTTTTCCTGGTCGGAGCCATTTGCGCCTCGCTGGCTTTGCTGGTGATGCCGCACGTATCGGCGCTGTGGATGGCGGCCGGCATGCTCTGGATCATGGATTCGAGCATCAACATCTCGATGGAGCCCTTCCGGGCGCTGGTGGGCGATATGCTGCCCAGCAACCAGCGCACGGCGGGCTTCGGCTTTCAGACCTTTTTCATCGGCATCGGGGCCGTAGTGGGGTCGCTGCTGCCGTACATCTTCACCAAGTGGCTGCACTTCAGCAATGTGGCCCCGGCCGGGCAGATTTCCCCTTCGCTGAAATACGCCTTTTACACCGGCGGCATCATCTACTTCCTGGCTGTACTCTGGACGGTCATCCGCACCCGCGAGTACCCGCCGGAAAACCTGGCGGAGTTCGAGGCTGAGAAGGCTCGTACGGCGGGCTTTTGGCATGGTGTGAAGGAATCGTTTGCGGGCATTTCCGACATGCCGCGCACCATGCGACAACTGGCCGTAGTGCAGTTTTTCAGCTGGCTGGCCCTCTTTTCGCTGTGGATTTACGCCACCCCGGCCGTTACCAGCCACATTTACCACACCAGCGACACTACCTCCAAGCTCTACAACGAAGGGGCCGACTGGGTGAACGTCTGCTTCTCGGTGTACAACGGCGTATCGGCGCTGGCCGCGCTGGCGCTGCCGGTCATTGCCCGCGTCACGAGCCGCCGCGTCACGCACCTGCTGTGCCTGACGGCGGGCGGCCTGGGTCTTATTTCCATCTATTTTATTCAAAACCCGCAGCTTTTGCTGGTGTCGATGCTGGGCGTGGGCGTGGCCTGGGCGAGCATTCTGAGCATCCCGTACGCCATGCTGGCCGGGGCGCTGCCCGCCAATAAAATGGGCTACTACATGGGCGTGTTCAATTTCTTCATCGTGCTGCCGCAGATGGTAGCCGGCGTCACGCTAGGCTTTTTTACCAAGCATGTATTTGGCGGTGAGCCGGTGCTCACGCTGGTGCTGGGCGGCTGCTCGATGATCCTCTCGGGGCTGCTCACGCTGCGCGTGCAAGATGCCGACGACATCCGCCTACCCAACAACATGACCCCGGCCGAGAATTTATCCTACGACGCGCTGATGGGCGACGTCAATCCCAAAATTTAGCCCGCCGCCAACCCTAAAAAAGCCCGCCGTAACCGGCGGGCTTTTTTTGTGACCAAGCTACTCATCGTGCCCCGGCAGCGCCTGGGCCGGCGCGGCCCCGGCCACTTTGCTTTCCTGCGCGGCCGCTAGCTGGGCGGCGGCCGAGGGCTGCTGGGCAATGCCCGTGAGATCGGGCTGGCCGGCATCGACCCAGGCCGTGTACCAGTAGGCTCCGATGAGCCGCGCCGCGTAGCGCAGCTGGCGCTCGACCTGGCCATTGAGCCGCCGGTGGTAGGCCTGGCTAAACTCCCGCGAGTACACTCGAATGGTGAGATTGCCGCGCGGCTCGTAGCTGTACTTGCGGTCCTCGCTCAACTCGGCCGACACGACTTTCTCCATGCTGAACACTGAATCGACGGCGGCGTGGGACCGGGCCACGGCGGCCCAGGCGGCTTCGGCGGGCTGCTCCAGGTAGGGGGCGGGGCCGGTGAGCAGGTCGTAGTCGGCGGCTTGCAGCTCGGGCAGGCGCGACTCCCACAGGGCATGGATGCCGCGCTGGCCGGTCAGCTGGCCGTTGTAGTTGCGGGTGGTGTGCAGGGGCACGCAGGCATCGGCTACGTAGTGGCCCAGGTCGGCGGCCAGGTACAGGATGCGGTCGGTATCGCCGGCTCGGAAGGCGGCAGTGAGCTGATTTTTCATCATCGCCACCTGCCAAGGCACGATGCCGTGGTGCAGCAGCGAATCTTCGCCCCCCACCAGGGCCACGGCATCGGCGTAGGCGCGGGGCAGGCCGTGGCGGGTGAGGGCGCTGTCGCCATACGCATCGACATCGAGGAAGTGACGCGGGGCTTCGGTGGGTACCACCGTGCGGCGCGAGTCGGGCCGGGTAGCGTTGGTGGTCAGGTAGTCGATATTGGCCTTGAAGAACGGCAGCATCTCGGGCGGCAGCGTGTACACGGCCAGCCGGTTGAGCAGCCGATGGCCGAAGAAACCCCAGGCCCGTGCCGGAGCAGCGGGGCGGCCAGGCCGAGTAATAGCCCCACCCCAAGCCTAAGGACTTGGCTGGTAAATACTCTTGTGCGCATAAATCGCTAGCTTGCTAGATGAGCTGGCAAATAACAAAGCGGCCGGTATATCTGGTGATATACCGGCCGCTTTTCTTGGGTATTTGGGCTTCAGCTGTCCGCCGGTCCGCTGGCGCGAGTTTAGGCGCAGCCGTAACTCGTGCCTACCCATGAGGTGGAGGTTGCACCTCCACTGCCGCGCCAGCGGCAAGTTGGCGACCGGATAGTTCGCAGCTGTGGCATTGCCGCTGGCGCGGCTTCTGGGTCGTGGCTAATGCGAGTTGTACGGCGCCGCGCTTACGTGGGGCAAGCTGAAGCTTACCCTACAGCTGCGCTAGCGGCGGCTGGCGAATTTCATGCGGTAGTCGTGCTTGACGTCGCCTTTGCTGATGCGGGAGAGCTTGCCTTTGAGGAGCTGCTTTTTGAAGGTCGAGAGCTTGTCGGTGAAGAGGATACCTTCCAAGTGGTCGTACTCGTGCTGGATGATGCGGGCGGCCATGCCGCTGAAGCTTTCCTCGTGCACCTGGCGGTTTTCGTCTTCGTAGCGCAACACGATGTTGGGGCAGCGGTGCACCATTTCGCGCACGCCAGGAATGCTCAGGCAGCCTTCTTCGAAGCCCCAGGGCTCGCCGGTTTCGCTCAGCATCTGGGGGTTGATGAAGGCACGCTTGATGGGCGCTTCGGTTACCTCGTCGGGGGCGGCTACTTCTACGGGTTCGTCGTCATCATCCTTATCGGTTTCCAGCATGGGGCCGGAGTCCATTACAAACAGGCGCACGGCCTTCCCGATTTGGGGAGCGGCCAAGCCCACGCCGTAGGCTGAGTACATGGTTTCGTACATATCCTGCACCAGCTTGTGCAGGTCGGCGGCGGGCAGGTCGGCGGGCAGGTCCTTGGCGAGCGTCTTGAGCACGGGGTCGCCGATGGCAACAATCGGGAGAATCATTAGCGTAAGGGGGATTCTAGAAAAGACTGGAGAATAAGCGCGGCGCTCACCTTATCTACGGTGCCCTTGTCCTGGCGGGCTTTGCGGCCCAGGCCGCCGGTCAGCATGGCCTGCTTGGCCAGCCGCGAGGTAAAGCGCTCGTCGATTTCGTGAATGGCCAATTCGGGCAGCTCACGGCGCAGGCGGCGCAGCAGGCCCACCACGGCGCTGGTCGAGTCGGTAGGCTCGTTGAGCAGCGTGCGGGGCATGCCCACTACCACGGCGGCCAGCGGCTCGCGCCGGTGGTAGTCGAGCACGAACTTTACCAGGTCCTGGCTGTGAATGGTATCCAGCGGCGAGGCAATGAGCTGGAGCGGGTCGGTAATGGCCAGCCCCACCCGCTTGTGGCCGTAGTCAATGGCCAGAATGCGGCCGGTAGCGGGAGTAGACATAAGTAAGCGCGGTAAACCACAAAGATACGGCCTCGTGGGAGGGCTTACCCGCCCTCTATCGCTGTAGTGGGTAAGAACCTTTCCCTGCCGACCTCGCCCGTGCGTCAGTCAAACTAATTACTTCGGTGGCTCGTCAAAAACTTAACTTTTGACATATCCCAAGAAAATATTTAGGCTTAGCCGGAAAGCGGTTCGTTTACCAGTGCCAGCCAAGTAGTTGTGCGGGAGCCGTGGTAAATTTGACTGAGTGCTAGCCTTTATCCCCTATCCAAATTAAAATTATACGCCCTGCGGATTCGCTTATGCCTGCCCCGTTACCATCGCCCGGCGAGGTGATGCCCGCGGCCCCGGCGCCAGCCCGCCGGGGCTGGGGTTACCGCCTGACGCTGCTGCCGCTCCTCACGCTAGGCATCGGTATCATCTTAGGTACCAATCCCTTTCGGCCCCGTACCGAAAACCCCGACGCTACGGCGCGGGGCTACCTGCGCTACAAGGAAGTCCTGAGCTACATCGACCGCGACTACGTAGACTCGGTCGATGCCGACGGGCTCACCAACTACGCCATTGCCCAGCTGCTGGGCAAGCTCGACCCGCACTCGGTGTATATCCCGGCCAAGGACCGCGAGCAGGTCGATGCCTTCCTGCAAAGCAGCTTCGATGGCGTGGGGCTCGATTTTAACTTTTTCCGGGATACGGCGACCGTTGTGGCTACCCTGCCGGGCGGGCCGGCCGAGGCCGCGGGCCTGCTGCCCGGCGACCAGCTGCTGCGCGTGGGCGAGCAAGCGGTGGCGGGCACCCACCTCAGCACGGCGCAGCTCACCCAGCTGCTCCGCGGCGCGCGCGGCAGTAGCGTGAGCCTGACACTAGCCCGGCCCCTCCAGCCCGAGCCACTCACCGTGCACCTCAACCGGGGCCGCCTGGCCAACGCCTCCGTGGAGCCCGGCGCGCTGCTGGAAGACGGCCAGACCGGCTATATCAAGATCAACCGCTTCGCAGCCACCACTTACGAGGAATTCAAAGCCCAGCTGGCCGACTTGCAGCGCCAGGGCCTCAAGCGCTTGGTGCTCGACCTGCGGGGCAACCCCGGCGGCTACCTCGACCGCGCCACCCGGCTGGCCGACGAGTTTATTGCCGGCTCCCGCAAGCTCGTGTATACCGTCGGCAAGGAGGAACAATACGCCACCCAGACCTACGCCCGGGTGGCCGGCGACTGGGAGCAAGGCCCGCTGGTAGTGCTGGTGGACGAAAATAGCGCCTCGGCCGCCGAGGTGCTAGCCGGGGCCTTGCAAGACCACGACCGCGCTTTGCTGGTAGGTCGGCGCACGTTTGGCAAGGGCCTGGTGCAGCAGCCCATTACCTTGCAGGATGGCGGCGAGCTGCGCCTCACGGTGGCGCGCTATTACACGCCCGTGGGGCGCTGCATTCAGAAGCCCTACGGCCCGGACCGCGACGCTTACAACCGCGAGCTTGCCGAACGCGCCCAGCGCGGCGAGCTGGGCTCGGCCGACAGCGTGCGCTTTGCCGCCGAGCAGCGCTTCCGCACCGACCACGGCCGCGTGGTGTACGGCGGCGGCGGTATTATGCCCGACGTGTTTGTGGCCCGCGATACGCTGCTGCACGCGGCGTATTATTCCCAACTACAAAACGTGGGGGCCATCCGGGCCTACGCCCTCACCTTCTACCAGCAGCACAAACCCGAGCTGACGGCCCTGCGCTTTGCGCAGTACCAAGCCGTATTTCGCGTAACCGATACCGAGCTCGATGGCCTCGCCCGCACGGCGGCGCTGGCGGGCCTGCGGCCCGACCCCGCCGCCATGCGGCGGTGCGCGCCCGTCTTGCGCAACTGCCTCAAGGCGAGCATTGCCCGCATCGCCTACGGTCCCGAGGCCAGCCGCGCCGTGCTGCGCGACAACGACCTGGAACTGCAGCAGGCGCTGCACGTGGTGCAGGACAGCACGGCGCAGCTGGCCTTGCTAGGTGGTAAGTAATTACTGAGTGCTTCGGCTTCGCAGCTCGGCTTCGACGGCTTTAAAGTTCTCTTCGTTTTTCTTGCCCCCGCTACCCATAGCGCCGAAAAAAAGCACCAAAAGCCCTACTTTGACCAGTGAGGCGTGGAGTATAACCGCCCAAAGAATAATCCCGACGAAACCTCCGATCAGGAAGGCCCACATGATTCGCTGCTTCTTGATCTTGGCTTTTGCAGCCAGCAACTCCTCTACGGTCAATGTGGAGTAATCAGTCCCAGCCATAACCAATATTCGTTGTGGGTAGATACTTAATAGGCAGGTCTTTTCTCAACCTTGTGCAAGGTAGCCAGAATCTCTATGCAATTCCGCACCATTGCTACCCTGTAGTTATTTGGCCACTGCTATTCGATTGTAATAGTCGAGCATTTTAGCTACGTCGGTCGGCAGCTCGTAGCGCAAGTGGCGGGCGGTGGCGAAGCTGCGCACCTCATCGGCGCGGCTGTTGCAGAGGTGCAGCACGGCGGCCTGGGTAAGCTCCAAGGGGCGCAGGGGCTCGTTGCTGGCGGTGCCGGGGCCAGCCACCAATACCTGCATGAGGCCGGAAGGCTCGGGCACCACGGGCAGCCAGGCCAGCAGCAACGGCCCCGAGTCGATGGAAGTCAGAATCTCGACGGCCTCGCGGCGGGCACCCTGCTTACCCTCTTGCACCAGGCGAACGCGGTAGCGCCGCACGGCGGAGGCCGAGCTAGTGGCCCCCAGCGGGACATCATCCTCGGTCCCCAAATCGAAGCCCCGCATGGCGGCCAGCGGCCAGTAGGTGGTACTATCCATTTGCAACGAATCCTGCACTTGCAGCACGCGCTGCCCCACGTGGTAGCGCTGCCCGATTACCAGCACCCGACGCCCATCGAGGGGCCGCAAGTAGCCGGTTTCGTAGCTGCCTTTATTGAGAAATTCGTTTTCGTGCTGGGCGGTGGCGGCGCGCAGGCGCAGGCGGGCGGCGGGCGTATTGGCCTCGCGGTAGAGGGCGCGGCCGGGGTCGGCGGTCGGGTGGCCCGCTTGGGCCACGGCGGGGTAGCAGCCGGTGGCGGCTAGCAGCGTAAGCAGTAGTTGTTTCACAAAAAAAGAGAAGAGAACGGAGGTCAAATATACTCTCCTCCGCTCCCAACTCCTTGGCCGCTAGCGATTGCGACCGTACTGCTCGTGGCTGCTCACCCAATCGCTGCTGCTAATGGCCGCCCCCAGGCTGAGCTCACCGGCCAGTACCACGCCGGCCACGATTTCGGCAAATTTGTACACCGTGCCCTGGCCCACGCAGCCCAGCATGCGCAGGCATTCGTTTTGAGTAGCCAGCCCCGTGCCGCCGCCGTGGGTAGCCACGATGAGCGACGGAATGGTAATGCTGAGGTAGAGGTCGCCCTCCTTGGTCACCTCCGAGTACAACACCCCGGCGCTCGACTCGCTCACGTTGGCCACGTCCTGCCCGGTAGCGATGAAAAGCGCCGTAATGCCGTTGGCCGAGTGCGCGCCATTATTGTTGGCTCCGCTTAGGAAGGCCCCCACGTTGCTCACCTGGCCGTGGTAGGCCAGCTGCTCAGGCGTCACGCGCATGCGCTGCTGCAACACCTCGCGCTTCACCACGGCCTCGGCGACCACGCGCTTGCCGCGGGTGCGCATCACGTTGATCTGGCTGGCCTTCTTATCGGTGGCGAAATTCGACTCCAGGTAGAAATGCCGGATGGGCGCGCCCTTGTAGTTTTCCAGAATCCAGGAGCAGACGGCGAAGGTGGCGCGGCCCACCATGTTCTGCCCCGCCGCGTCGCCGGTCGAGAAGTTGAAGCGCAGGTAGGCAAACTTGTTGCTGAGGTAGGTATCAATGTATTGCAGCTTGGCCACCCGCGAGGTGCTCTCGGCTTCAGGCCGGATGTGCTCCAGGCTCTCGCCCACCCAGCGGCCAAAGTCGCGGGCGCCCCGCGCGTCGTCGAACACGAACACCGGGGCGCGCTGCATGGCGTCGCCGATCACGGTGCACTTCACGCCCCCGCACAGGTTGAGCACCTGCATGCCCCGGTTGTAGCTGGCCACCAGCGTTCCCTCGGTAGTAGCCAGCGGAATGAGAAACTCGCCCTCCGCGTGCTCGCCGTGCACGCGCAATGGGCCAGCCAGCCCCACCGGCACCTGCGCCACGCCCACGAAGTGCTCGCAGTTGCCTTGCAGGTCATGCGGGTCAAACGAATAATTCTTTAAGTGCTTGAACTCCTGCTGGGTGAACTGCTCGGCAAATGATTGCCGGGCCTGAATGGCCGCCGGCGCGTAGTCGTCTTCCTCCGAGCGCGGAATGCGCACCCGGCCGTCGGGTCCGGCAATGGCATCCTCCACCTCCACGCTCAGCTCGCCAAACGCATCGGTACTGAACTCCGCTCGCAACCGGTGCATACCCTCGGCCAGCGCGGGTGTATCGAGTACAAACGCGATGGTGCGGCCCACCGGCAGCTCCACACTCTGGCCCTCGGTGCCCAGGCTGGTACCGGGCCGCTGCTCGCCCCCACCCAGGTCGAGCACGATGGCCTCGGCGGGCACTACCGTGTCATCCAGCACTACCCGATGCAGGCCGGTCAGGCGGGCATTGTCGAGGCGATTCTTAATGCTGAAGGCCACGCCCTGGCCGTCGGGGAGGTTGTGCAGGCTGCCCCGATTGTAGAGCAGTTTGAGAAGCATGGAGCTGGGCGTGAAGAGCATGGCAGGCGAGGTGGTAGAGGTTAAAAAAGCGAAGCTGCTACGGGGCGTTAAGTAACGCAAGCTGGCGCACATTCGCCGGCCAGCTACGACCCGGAGGTAGTGGGCTATCTCAGACAAATAGCCTTGCGGCGACGTACGTAAAATTCTCCGTCGAACGGATGAAATCACCTAATTTTATTCACCACTTCTTCATATAAAAGCCTGCTAGCCAAAAGAATTGGTGAAAAAAGCGCTTTTCAGGCTAAAACCTTAACTGTGGGGCAAACCTGATTCGGCGTCGGGAGGTTATAGGCCGCGCGCCGCCGCGTCAGACGATAATCTTGCCCCCTCGGCGCGCCGTGTTAACGTATCTTTGCCCCTTCATTCTGACTCTCCGGGCGCCCGGAAATTAGTTCCGGCGACTTTTCCCTTATGGCATCTTTATCCGATTATCCGCGCTTTACTCTCGGCCAGGAATTGACGGCCGAGCAACGGGCCTTTTTTGCGAAGTACGGTTTTTTGCACTTCCGGCCCTTTGCCTCGCCCGAGCAGGTGCAGGCTTACCTTAAGGCTACGCAAGACGTGCAGGCCAACTGGCTGGCCAATAACGTAGAGAAAGTAAACGGGGTGCCCATCAAATACGGCAAGGACGTGGATGGCTCGCCCATCGTGCAGCGCTTCGCCTTTGCCTCGCAGCACAGCCCCGTGCTGCACGAGCTGCTGCAAGACCCGCGCTTCCAGGCCTTGTTTCCGCTGCTCGAAACGCCCGGCGGCCGGGTGGGTGAAAACGAGCGCGACGGCCTGGTGGTAAACCACTACGTGAACGTGGAAGGCTCGGAATTCAGCCAGATGGGCTGGCACACCGACTCGCTGCGCGACGTTTTTTACGGCAAAAAAATCCGCCCCATGCTCAACGTGGGCCTGCACCTCGACGGCACCAAGGCCACCAACGGCGGCCTGCGGGTAATTCCCGGCACCCACCGCCAGGGCCTGGGCAAGATGCTGTTTCGCAAGAAGTACTACAAAGACGTGTACTACGACCCCAACGAGGTGGCCGTTGAAACCGAGCCCGGCGACCTCACCGTACACGACGGCCGCATGTGGCACCGCGTAGCCCAGTCGCCGCTTGTCGGCCCCGAGTCGCGCCGCCGCGTCATGTACGTGCCCATCATCGGGGGCAAGTACCAACCCAAGAGCGAAGAAAGCCCCACGCCGTTTTACCTACGCTTTCTCCATTTGGTGAAATAGTGAGTGGTGAGTGGTGAATTGGTGAGGTGGTGAAATAGTGAGGTGAAAGATGGAAAACGAAGCAACTGCTTTACTCCTGAAATTTTAACTCACCATCTCACCCCTCACCAATTCACCACTCACCAACTCACCGCTCACCATCTCACCATCTCACCATTTCACCATATGCCTACCGCTCTCATTACCGGCGCTTCGCGTGGCATTGGCCGGGCCTTGGCGTTGGGCCTCGCGCAGCGTGGCTACGACCTGCTGCTGGTAGCCCGCTCGGCGCCCCAGCTGGCCGAACTGGCCCAGGAGACCCAGGCCCGCCACCAGCGGCAGGCGCATACGCTGGCCCTCGACCTCACGCAACCCGACGCGGCGGCCGAGCTGGCTACCTGGGCCGCCCACCACGCGCCCGCCGGGCTGGCGGTGCTCGTCAACAACGCGGGCTACGGCCTGTGGGGGCGCTTCGAGCAGCTTAATCTGGAGGAGCAGCTTAATATGCTGCAACTCAACCTCAACTTGCCGGTGCAGCTCACCTACGCGCTGCTACCGCTGCTGCGCCGCGCTGCCAAGGGATACATTCTCAACGTGGCCAGCACCGCGGCGTACCAAGCCGTACCCTCGCTCGCGGTGTACGCGGCCAGCAAGGCGTTTCTACTGAGCTTTAGCCGGGGCCTGCGCTACGAGCTCAAGGGCAGCGGCGTGAGCGTCACCTGCCTAAGCCCCGGCGCCACTACTACCGACTTCGGCAACCGCGCCGGCATGGGAGCCGAGCTACAAGCCGTGGCTAATAAGGTCTCGATGACGCCCGAGCAAGTAGCCGAAGCCGGCCTCAAAGCGCTGTTTGCGGGCAAGGCCGAATTTATTCCGGGCTTGCTCAATAAGGTTTCGGCGGGCCTTACCAGCGTAGTACCCAAACCCATCGTGGAGAAAATTGCGGCTGGCATCTACGAAAAATACTTGTAGCCGCACTAGTGCCGTAAGGCTGCGGCTCTTTGCTC
>JAAIGG010394841.1_pt1 | contig 11848 bp, 10 predicted proteins | sample 6487391 | NCBI WGS metagenome assembly JAAIGG01 (sample SAMN13974130, study PRJNA590717) | phyllosphere metagenome | biome: asymptomatic weeds; feature: pooled weeds collected from a community garden; material: weeds; isolation source: pooled asymptomatic leaves from various weed species from...
CCGTGGAAGTGAAAGTATGGGTCGTTGAAGGTTCTAAAAAACGTCTGCAGGCATTCGAGGGCGTGGTTATCGCTATTCGTAACCGCGGTCTGCACTCTGCATTCACTGTTCGCAAAATTTCTAACGGCGAAGGCGTTGAGCGTGTCTTCCAGACTCACTCTCCGGTAATTGACAGCATCGCTGTTAAACGTCGTGGCGCTGTGCGTAAAGCCAAACTGTACTACCTGCGTGAGCGTACTGGTAAGTCTGCTCGTATCAAAGAGCGTCTTAACTAAGGTATCGCTAACGCGACATCTAAAAGTTAATAGCAAACAAGGGGTTGGCAATGTGCCAGCCCCTTTTTTATGCCAGTGCCTACAAAATGCCTACGCCGAATGTTTGCCGTCATCTGCAGGCAAAGTGTGCCAGACCAAAGCGCTGTCTCACATAAAGGAAAACCTGTCGGAACAGAACAGGTATCTTTGCGATGCTGTGCATGCCAACCGCCGGGATGCTGCGTAACGCAATCTGCTCGTCATCGGACACAACCGATTATTCTCTTATTCAATCTCATTGCCCTAAGGACAGGTTTTGAAAGACGTCGTTTTTTTAGTTTCCGGCTTTATATTTTCGCTCGCCTCATTCTATTCAGCCCGATATGCACTGGAAGGCAACAAGCATAAGTGGCTTTGCCGCTGCCTGACCGCAGTCTGGGTAAGCATGGGATTCGTGTTGTTTCCCCTTTTTCTTGCGCTGGGGTTGTATGGTCCGGCCCTTATCTTTGTGGCGGCTAACGTGATCCTTGTTTGGGCAGGCCGCGAACACAAAAAGGAACTGGCACGTAAGAACAAAACGTCCACGGCGGTGACGGCGCATGTGCCCCTGGTCGAGGTTGATATGCCCTGGCTGAGTCTAAAAGAGATCGGGTTCAGCTATTTTGACTACGAGGGTAAGGTGGCTTACCGGCGCGTGGATGTGGAGTCCTGCGATGGGATGTTTATCAAAGGCTATTGTCATTTCCACAGAGAGATGCGCGCATTCGAACTGGTACGGATCGAATCCGGCATTATCATTCTGCGTAATACCGGGAAAACCATAGACGTTAACAGCTGGCTTGTCGCTTATGTTGAGGCCTACGACCGCTGAGTACAATCTCATGCCTTTTCATGAGGGGCGCTGGAAATGATAGATCGCCGCGTTGACCGGCCCGCTGTCTAAAACAATTAAACCATAACGGTAATCGATAAAGCGCCCGCCACTCTTTTCCGCTACACGTCTGCTGGCGAAGTTATTCTCAACCGCCAGCAGTTCTATTGTCTGTACATCCGGGCGCGCAAAGCCAAATTCCAGTAACAGCTTTACCGCTTGCGTGGCAACACCCTGACATTGCGCGTCACTGCGAACCCAGTACCCCAAAGCGCAAAACTCTCCCGGTTTTTTAGCAAAGCGAAAGCCTGCACCACCTAACAGGCGGTTCTGGGCATCCACGATGGCAAATTCTTCTGCTTCTTTAAGTGCGCGTTGTAAGTGTGTAAAGCGAATCCAGCTTTCGGCTTCATCCGGCTGATAATCCGGATGCGCCCAACTCATCCAGGGCAATAACGTATCCAAAGAGTCATTAACGGCTACGGTGAAGGCCTCAATATCGCTTAGATCAAAAGGACGCAGGCGAATGGCTGCGGTGGTCTGGGTCATGTTTTCGTCCTTGTCAGTTAACGTATCAATATTAACAGGGGGATTTCGGTGGTGGAACAGATGCTATGTATATTTATGTTTACATAATGACAGCCTGACTGATTGTGTTTTTATTTTTTTAATTCATTGATATTAAATATATTTTATTGATATTTTCAGGTGTTTTATTTTTGATGGTAAATAAAGTGTACATAAGGGATTGTCGAGTGTACTCATTATGATACAGTTTCATCTCTCCTCCATGAGGATCCCGTGACCGCATAAATGAGTGTAAAGGACAGGACGATGCAAAAAGACGCGTTAAACAATGTTCATATCGCCAATGAGCAGGTGTTGATTACTCCCGAAGAGCTTAAAACGAAATTCCCGTTGAGCAATGCGCAGCAGGCGCAAATCGCCGCCTCGCGCCAGACGATTGCGGATATCATTGCAGGCCGTGATTCCCGCCTGTTAGTGGTTTGTGGCCCATGCTCAATTCACGATACAGAAGCGGCTCTGGATTATGCGCGTCGTCTGCAAAGCCTCTCTGAGCAGGTGAAAGATCGACTGTACCTTGTTATGCGCGTCTACTTTGAGAAACCCCGCACGACCGTTGGCTGGAAGGGGTTAATTAACGATCCTTACATGGATAACTCATTTGATATGGAAGCGGGTTTGCACATTGCCCGTGAGTTGCTGGTGAATCTTGTCGATATGGGCTTGCCGTTAGCGACGGAAGCGCTGGATCCAAACAGCCCGCAATATTTGGGCGATCTTTTTAGCTGGTCGGCGATTGGCGCACGCACGACGGAATCACAAACCCACCGTGAAATGGCTTCAGGCCTGTCAATGCCGGTGGGCTTTAAAAACGGTACCGACGGCAGCCTGGGGACGGCGATAAATGCCATGCGCGCGGCGGCAATGCCTCATCGGTTTGTGGGTATCAATCAGTCAGGCCAGGTTTGCCTGTTGCAAACACAGGGAAATCCTGACGGGCACGTTATTTTACGCGGCGGCAAAGCACCAAACTACAGTCCGGAAGACGTGGCACAATGTGAAACGGCCATGCTTAAAGCGGGACTCCGCCCGGCCTTAATGATAGATTGCAGCCACGGTAACTCTGATAAAGACTACCGCCGTCAGCCTGGCGTCGCGCAATCGGCCATCGATCAGATCAAGAAAGGCAACCGTTCGATTATTGGCCTGATGCTGGAAAGCCACATTAGCGAAGGCAATCAGTCTTCCGAGCAGCCGCGCAGTGAGATGAAGTACGGCGTCTCTGTTACCGATGCCTGCATCAACTGGAACGTCACCGAGGCGTTACTGCGCGAAATGCATGATGAGCTAAACGAGGTTCTGTCGGCGCGTCTTTCACACGAGGTGTAGTGGGCAATGGTGGCTGAATTAACTGCATTACGCGAACAAATTGATACGGTAGATAAAGCACTGCTGGATCTACTGGCAAAACGTCTGGAACTGGTAGCGGAAGTCGGCGAAGTTAAAAGCCGCCATGGTTTGCCAATCTATGTTCCGGAGCGGGAAGCTTCTATGCTGGCGTCCCGTCGCAAAGAGGCAGAAGCGCTGGGCGTGCCTGGCGATCTGATTGAAGACGTATTGCGCCGCGTCATGCGAGAATCCTATACCAGCGAAAATGATAAAGGGTTTAAAACCCTGCGTCCCGAGTTACGTCCGGTGGTGATCGTCGGCGGTAATGGCCAGATGGGACGCCTGTTTAATAAAATGCTGACGCTGTCGGGCTACCAGGTAAAAACGCTGGATAAAGATGACTGGGATCGGGCGGAAACGCTGTTCAGCGATGCCGGTATGGTGATCATCAGCGTGCCTATCCATCTGACCGAGCAGGTGATTCAACAACTCCCTACGCTGCCGGATGACTGTATTCTGGTGGATCTGGCGTCCGTCAAGAATCGCCCCCTACAGGCGATGCTGGCGGCGCATCAGGGACCGGTACTCGGTCTGCATCCTATGTTCGGGCCGGACAGCGGCAGTCTTGCCAAGCAGGTTGTTGTCTGGTGCGATGGGCGGCAGCCGGAAGCCTATCAGTGGTTTCTGGAGCAGATACAGGTCTGGGGAGCGCGCCTGCATCGCATTGGGGCAGAAGAACACGATCAGAACATGGCATTTATCCAGGCGCTGCGCCATTTCGCGACTTTTGCTTATGGCCTTCACCTGGCTGAAGAGAATGTCAATCTTGATCAGCTCCTGGCTTTGTCCTCGCCCATTTACCGGCTTGAGCTGGCAATGGTGGGCCGCCTGTTTGCACAGGATCCGCAGCTGTATGCGGATATCATTATGTCGTCTGAAAATAACCTGAACCTTATCAAACGTTATTATCAGCGCTTTGGTGAAGCCATTGCCCTGCTGGAAAAAGGTGATAAAAACGCCTTTATTGCCAGCTTCAACCGGGTAGAAGAGTGGTTTGGCGATCACGCCAAGCGCTTTTTGGTTGAGAGCCGAAGCCTGCTGCGCTCGGCGAACGACAGCCGGCCATAAGCTAAAAAGGCATCCAGTTGGATGCCTTTTTACTGATTACTTGTCGGGTTCAACAGGAATGATATTTTCGCTGGGGTAGCAGCCAAGTACTTTTAACGAACGCGTCATTGCCCTCAGCTCTTCTAATGCCTGCTGCATCTTTTCAGACTGCAGATTGCCCTGCACATCCAGATAAAACATCTCTTCCCACGGGTTACCGTTGATAGGCCGTGATTCCAGTTTGCTCATAATCAGGTTGTGCTGGCGCAAGACCAACAGTGCGTCAACCAGTGCACCCGCCTGCTGGCCGGTTGCCATGATCAGCGTCGTTTTCGCCGAAATCTGATCGGATACTTCGATGGGCTTACGGGCCAGGACAATAAAGCGTGTGTGATTCTGCTGTTGGTTGGCCAGATTACGCTCCAGCACCTGTAACTGATACAGCTCGCCACCGGCTTCGCTACCGATCGCCGCGACATTAGGTGAGTTGAGCGCGGCCACTTTTTCCATGGCAGCGGCGGTGCTTTCGGTGTAGACAATCTTCCAGTGCGGGAAGCGGTTAATGAAGTGGCTGGTCTGCTGAAAAGGCTGCGGATGGCTGTAGACCGTTTCAATCTGTTCCAGGTCGCTCTGGCTACTGACCAACATACAGTGCTCAATCGGAAGCGTCAGTTCCCCTACGATAGAGAGGTTGGTCTGTTGCAGCAGGTCGTACACATCGTTGATTGAACCGGAGCTGGTATTCTCGATCGGTAAGACGGCGTAATCCGCCGCGTTATTCTCCACCTGCTTGATAATGTCATGAAATTTCAGGCAACCGCATTCAACCATGTTACTGAAATGACGCGCGGCATACTGACGGGCAGCCAGATGAGAGTAAGAGCCTTTCGGGCCTAAGAAGGCGATGCGGGCCGCATGAGCATGCGTATGGTTGAGGTTTTTTTGCAGCAAGGCCTGCTGAGTCAGAACCGAATCTTCAATCACTAACTGAAACAGGCGGGTAATGTAGTGCGCATCCAACTGATGTTTTTTACCCAGTACGATGAGGTGCTCAATCAGTGCGCGTTCACGTTCGACGTCGCGGACAGGGCGGTGCGTTGCCAGCTTCGCCTTTGCAACCTCCACGGCCAGCAAACGCCGTTCAGCGAGTAACGTCAGTAGTTTTTCATCAACGGCGCTGATTTTATCACGCAGTGCCAGAAGCGGATTGTCCGGGGTCATAAGGCTCACCTGTAAGCTATCCAATAAAAAAGCCTCCCGATTGGGAGGCTTTGTTGTTCGTCTTCGCTTTCTTTTTACACGACGAATGGCCTCCCAGTCAGGGGAAGGTAAAAAAGAAAGCGAAGAAAAACGACAGTGTTTTCATGACAGGTTCCAAAAATAAGCTGTTCTGAGAGTAACCGCACAGATGAAAAGCTGTCAACAAAAAACGCGCCCGTAGGCGCGTCAGGAAGGTGAGGACAAAACTTACTCTTCGGCGGCGGGGGTAAAGTCTTTAACGCTGGTGGCCGCGCGGCGCGCTTCAGATTTGTGCTGCACTTTATTAAGTTGGCGCTCGAGTTTTCCTATTAGGTCGTTGATAGCAGTGTACATATCGTCATGTTTGGCACTGGCGACCAGTGTACCGTTTGGCGTATTAATCGTGGCGTCTGCCACAAACTCTTTGGATTCTTTCGACAGAACGATATGCGGGTTAATCAGGTCGGTTTGCCACTTTTCTAGCTTGGCGAGACGGTCTTCGACGTGTTCACGGATGGCTGGAGTAATTTCCATTTGCTTACTGGTAATATTCACGATCATTATGCTTACCTCTCTGTGATTGCCGTCTGAATGGATCCAGCATAGCGCGATATCTCTGTAGATTTGTGATTTTGATCACAAAAAAATGTCACTTTTTGTCAACTACAGCAAATTGTGAGAAAGAGCGAGAATGTGGCCGAAAAGCCTTGAAGCTAACACCTTATCAAGGCATTCTTGATAAGTTAGCTCAACAGGTAAATCAACATTTTGCCTGTTTTATGCGCATAAAAAAGCAGCCTCCAGGGCTGCTTTTTTTTGTGGCTCAACGCGCGAACGTCTCAGTCGTTGTTTGCTGCGATAATTTTTGCGACTTTATCCGCCTCGGCGTTCAGTTGCAACTGGCGATAGGCGTTTTCCATCAGCGGTAATGCATCGTGCGTCGCCTGCGTGTCCGGATAATCGCGCATCATGCCTTCAACACGGTTAACAACCGCGACATAGGCCCCACGCTTGGTATAGAATTGCGCCACTGAAAGCTCATATTTTGACAAACGGTCTTTCAGATAGACCTGACGTTTATAGGCATCGGCTGCATATTGGCTGTTTGGATAGCTGCGCAGCAGCTGTGCAAAGTCGCGGAATGCATCACGAGCATGGGTAGGATCGCGATCGGAACGGTCGATGCCGAAAAAGCCCTGCAATGCCGAATCATCCAGCGCCATATCCGTCAGCCCTTTCATATAGATGACGTAATCGATATTAGGATGCGTAGGATTTAAACGCATAAAGCGGCTGATGGCAGCCTGCGCCATCGGCAGATCGGCATTTTTATAGTACGCGTAGATCAAATCCAACTGAACCTGCTGCGAATAGGGACCGAATGGGTAACGATTATCCAGCGCTTCCAGTTGCTTAATCGCCGCTTTAAAGTTACCGTCCTGCAGCTTTTGTTGCGCTGTAGCATAGATTTCAGAAGGCGGGTTGTCCGGTACCGCGTCATTTGAGCCGGAACAACCAACAAGTGCCAGGCTCAGTGTGGCTGCAGCCACCAGATATTTCATACGCGTCATGACGAAGTGATTATCCTCAAAATGTTATGGCGGAAGCTGTCCGTATAGCTCCCGGTAATGACCAGGTACGATAGCACATTATATTAAACGGCATCGCCGTAAAACCCAACGTTAACGAAGAAGCTGTATATGGCACAACAAGTTCAACTCACCGCAACGGTATCCGAATCACAACTCGGACAACGTTTAGATCAAACTTTGGCGGAATTGTTCCCTGATTATTCACGTTCCCGCATAAAAGAGTGGATCCTTAACCAGCGCGTCAGTGTCAACGGCACTGTGACTGATAAGCCGAAAGAAAAAGTGCTCGGCGGCGAGCGCGTGACCATCGATGCTGAGATCGAAGAAGAGCAGCGCTGGGAACCCCAAAATATCCCGCTGGATATCGTCTACGAAGATGAAGATATCATTGTCATCAATAAACCACGTGACTTTGTGGTGCATCCGGGCGCGGGCAATCCTGATGGCACCGTACTCAATGCGCTGCTGCATCACTATCCCGCCATTGCCGATGTGCCGCGCGCGGGCATCGTTCATCGCCTGGACAAAGATACAACCGGGCTGATGGTCGTGGCGAAAACCGTCCCGGCGCAAACGCACCTTGTCGACGCCCTTCAGCGCCGTGAAATTACACGTGAATATGAAGCGGTCGCCATCGGTACGATGACTGCTGGCGGCACGGTCGATGAACCGATTAGCCGTCACTCGACTAAACGTACGCATATGTCCGTGCATCCCATGGGGAAACCGGCTGTCACTCACTATCGCATCATGGAGCATTTCCGTGCTCATACGCGGTTGCGTCTGCGCCTGGAAACCGGCCGTACGCACCAGATCCGTGTGCATATGTCGCATATTAATCACCCTCTGGTGGGCGACCCGCTTTACGGTGGCCGTCCGCGTCCGCCAAAAGGCGCATCGGAAGACTTTATTACCACGCTGCGCGGATTTGATCGCCAGGCGCTGCATGCGACGATGCTCCGGCTTTACCATCCTATCTCTGGGATTGAGATGGAATTCCATGCCGCGATACCTCAGGACATGATTGATCTGATTGATGCGCTGAAAGCGGATACAGATATGTTCAAGGATCAGCTGGACTGGCTATGAGCCTGATTATTCCACAATGGCCGGCACCCGATCGGGTGCGTGCCGTCTCAACGTTACGGCAGGGCGGCGTGAGCGAGGGGAACTGGCGTTCGCTTAATCTCGGCAGCCATGTCGGTGACAAGCTGCATCATGTGGCAGCCAACCGTGAGCGGCTGATAGCGGTTGCGGCGTTGCCCGCGATGCCGCAGTGGCTGGAGCAGGTTCATTCCATCGACGTTGCCTGCCTGAGCGCAGGGGGAACCGCGCCGCTACAGGCAGATGCTTGTATCACACGGGAAACGGGCGTGGTATGTGCAATCATGACGGCTGACTGCCTGCCTGTGCTGTTTTGTTCGGATGACGGCCGTGAAGTTGCTGCGGCTCATGCAGGATGGCGCGGGCTGTGTGGCGGCGTACTGGAAAATACCCTGGCACAGTTTCAGGCTGCGCCCGGCAATATTCACGCCTGGCTCGGGCCGGCCATTGGTCCTGATGCGTTCGAAGTCGGTGCAGAAGTGCGTCGCGCGTTTATGGATCACGATCCTGAGGCAGCTGCCGCTTTTCGTCCGGCGGGGGAAAAATTCTACGCGGATATCTGGCTACTGGCCCGTCAGCGGCTGCATGCTGCAGGCGTGAAATCAGTGAGTGCAGATTCACGTTGTACCTTTAGCGAGCAGGACGATTTCTTCTCCTATCGTCGGGATGGCATCACCGGCCGTATGGCAACTTTAATTTGGCTGTTATAGTCTTAGCCCGTAAGACGATCCAGACAGCGCGTTTTTTAGTCCTTTTTCAGGTCATTAACCTTGAATATTTGAGGAATGACCTCATTTTAATCTCCAGTAGCATTTGACCTGTAATGGGAGGAATTATGCGTCTGGATCGTCTTACTAATAAATTTCAACTCGCTCTGTCCGACGCGCAGTCTTTGGCTTTAGGACAGGATAACCAGTTTATTGAACCCTTGCACCTGATGAGCGCGTTGCTCAAGCAGGAAGGGAGTTCCGTTGCGCCCCTGTTGTCCTCAGCCGGTACTGACGTAGCATCGTTACGTACGCAAATTGATCAGGCTATTGACCGTTTGCCGCAGGTAGAAGGCAGCGGCGGAGATGTGCAGCCATCATCCGACCTGATCCGAGTGCTTAACCTGTGCGATAAGCTGGCACAGAAGCGCAACGACAACTTTATCTCATCAGAATTATTTGTTTTGGCAGCCCTGGATTCACGTGGCTCGCTGGCGGACATATTGAAATCCGCAGGCGTCACCAACGAAAAGCTCACCAAAGCGATTGAACAACTTCGTGGAGGCGACAACGTGAACGATCGGGGTGCTGAAGATCAGCGTCAGGCTTTAAAGAAATATACGATCGATCTCACCGAGCGCGCCGAGAAAGGCAAGCTCGATCCGGTGATTGGGCGTGATGAAGAGATTCGCCGTACCATCCAGGTACTGCAACGTCGTACTAAAAACAACCCCGTGTTGATTGGTGAGCCCGGCGTAGGTAAAACCGCCATCGTCGAAGGGCTGGCGCAGCGCATTATCAATGGTGAAGTGCCGGAAGGGCTGAAAGGCCGCCGTGTGCTGGCACTGGATATGGGCGCGCTGGTGGCAGGGGCTAAATACCGTGGTGAATTCGAAGAGCGTCTGAAAGGCGTGCTCAGCGACCTGTCTAAGCAGGAAGGCAACGTCATTCTGTTTATTGATGAGCTGCATACCATGGTGGGCGCGGGTAAAGCAGATGGTGCAATGGACGCCGGCAATATGCTGAAACCTGCGCTGGCGCGCGGCGAGTTACACTGTGTCGGCGCTACCACGCTGGACGAATATCGCCAGTATATCGAGAAAGACGCAGCGCTGGAGCGCCGTTTCCAGAAAGTGTTTGTGGCAGAGCCCAGCGTTGAAGATACCATCGCGATTTTGCGGGGTTTGAAAGAGCGTTATGAGTTGCACCATCATGTGCAGATCACTGACCCGGCTATCGTCGCGGCAGCAACGCTTTCTCATCGCTACATAGCCGATCGCCAGTTGCCAGATAAGGCGATTGACCTGATTGATGAGGCGGCATCCAGTATCCGTATGCAGATTGACTCCAAGCCGGAAGCACTGGATCGTCTGGAGCGCCGTATTATTCAGCTGAAGCTGGAACAGCAGGCGTTGAAGAAAGAATCTGATGATGCCAGCGTCAAACGTCTGGATATGCTGGAAGCCGAGCTCAACCAGAAAGAGCGTGAATATGCCGAGCTGGAAGAAGAGTGGAAAGCGGAAAAGGCCTCGTTGACCGGCACGCAGAATATCAAAGCGGAGCTGGAGCAGGCGCGCCTTACCCTTGAGCAGGCACGTCGCTCAGGCGATCTGGCACAGATGTCTGAACTGCAGTACGGCAAGATCCCGGCGCTGGAGAAACAGCTGGCTTCCGCTACACAGTCTGAAGGCAAGACGATGAAGCTGCTGCGTAACCGCGTAACGGACGTTGAGATTGCCGATGTTCTGGCGCGCTGGACCGGTATTCCGGTCGCCCGGATGATGGAAGGGGAGCGCGACAAACTTCTGCGTATGGAGCAGGAACTGCATTCACGAGTCATCGGACAGGATGAAGCGGTTGAAGCGGTTTCCAATGCCATTCGCCGTAGCCGCGCAGGTCTGGCCGATCCTAATCGTCCTGTCGGGTCGTTCCTGTTCCTGGGCCCAACAGGTGTGGGTAAAACGGAACTGTGTAAATCACTGGCTAACTTCCTGTTCGACAGTGACGATGCGATGGTTCGTATCGACATGTCAGAATTTATGGAAAAACATTCTGTGTCGCGGCTGGTGGGCGCACCTCCGGGTTATGTCGGCTATGAAGAGGGCGGCTATCTGACTGAAGCGGTTCGCCGTCGTCCTTATTCTGTGATCCTGTTGGATGAAATCGAGAAGGCGCATCCCGATGTCTTCAATATTTTGCTGCAGGTTCTGGATGATGGCCGGTTGACGGACGGACAAGGGCGCACCGTTGATTTCCGCAATACGGTCGTGATCATGACCTCTAACCTGGGCTCAGATTTAATTCAGGAACGTTTCGGCAATCTGAATTATCCCGAGATGAAAAATCTGGTGATGGGCGTAGTGGGTCAACATTTCCGTCCAGAGTTCGTGAACCGTATTGACGAGGTAGTGGTGTTCCATCCGCTGGGTGAGAAACACATTGCGTCTATTGCACAGATTCAACTGCAGCGGCTGTACAAACGTCTGGAAGACCGAGGCTATCAGCTGCATATCTCTGATGCGGCGATCAAACTGTTGGGCGAAAACGGTTATGACCCGGTTTACGGTGCGCGTCCACTGAAACGCGCTATCCAGCAGCAGATAGAAAACCCACTGGCACAGCAGATTCTTTCTGGTGAGCTGGTCCCGGGCAAAGTGATAGAGATGGACGTAAAAGACGATGTCATTACTGCCCACCAGTAAAGGCATATTTATTAAAAACGGGCGTTACGCCCGTTTTTTGTACGCGGAATCTGTGGTTTTGGCTTTTTTTAAAGCGTATTGCCTGGAAAGTAATCACTCGAAAGATTTATTTGAATTAGCGCTTGTCAGCCTAAAATATTTGCCTATAATGCGCCTCCACTGACACGGCACAACGGCTTACGTAACGCGGTGTTCAGCAGGAGGCTCCCAGGAGTTTCCGCCGGAGAAAAACTTCTGAAAAAGAGGTTGACTCTGAAGGAGGAAAGCGTAATATACGCCACCTCGCGACAGACGGTTAACCCGCTGTTCGCACTGCTCTTTAACAATTTATCAGACAATCTGTGTGGGCACTCGCAGG
>JAAIGG010046514.1_pt1 | contig 11847 bp, 13 predicted proteins | sample 6487391 | NCBI WGS metagenome assembly JAAIGG01 (sample SAMN13974130, study PRJNA590717) | phyllosphere metagenome | biome: asymptomatic weeds; feature: pooled weeds collected from a community garden; material: weeds; isolation source: pooled asymptomatic leaves from various weed species from...
ATATTTATTTGTAATATTAAATACTTTACATTGGATAATATCATTCCAATAGTATTCATTTTGATCAAGTTTTGGAAGTTGATTGCTACTAATAAAAACTTCAGTGTTAGTCCATTTACTAGCAAGAGATCGATTTGTAATATTATTGATTTGAATAATAAAATGGTTATTATGTTGTTTCCAATTTTTTAGTTTAATAATTTCCCATTTTTTATTTTTTAAGATAAACCATGGAAAATAACTAAATATTGTTTCTTGATTTTCTGTAAAAGAAAAAAAATTTAGCCAACCTAATATTCCGTAAACTCTTCCTATTTTTCCTACTAGAATAGGATCAATTAAAGTATTTAATATAATATTTATAATATTCCCTCATTTTTTTTAAATAACTTAATTAATTTTTTTGATCGCTCTGAAAGTTTAGCTCCATTTTTTTGCCAATACATAATACGTGTAATATTTAATTTAATAGAAGTGGTAATATCTTTGGATGATGGATTAAAATAACCTAATCTTTCAATAAAACGACCATCTCTAGAAAAGCGGCTATCTGCTGCTACTATTTTATAAAACGGGCGTTTTTTGTTTCCATATCGAGCTAATCGAATTTTTACCATTTTTTTTCCTTTGATTGTTAAGTGTTAAAATTATTTTGATATATTTTAAAAATTTTTAGGTAATATATTTTTTATATTACGAATCATTTTTCCAATTCCATTGTTTTTAATTTTTTTCATGATTTTTTTTATATCATCAAAATTTTTTAATAATTTATTTATATCTTGAATTTGCGTTCCAGATCCTAAAGCAATTCTACGTTTACGAGAACCTTTTATAATTATCGGATTATTTCTTTCTTTAGGTGTCATTGAATATATTATTGCCTCGATTTTATTTAAAGTATTTTCATCATTTTCTAACAATGAACTATTATGCATCATTTTATTGTTTGAAAATTTATCTATAAAATAGTTTAAACCTCCCATTTTTTTCATTTCTTTTATTTGAATTAAAAAATCATTTAAATTAAAATCATGGCCTTTTTTAAGTTTTTTAGTTAAATTTTGTAAATTAGATTGATTAATTTTTTCTTCAATATCTTTAATCATCGATACAACTTTGTTCATTCCCAAAATTTTATCAGCCATACGTTCTGGATGAAATATTTCTAAATTTGTTAGTTTTTCACCTGTACCTATGAATTTAATAGGTTTTCCAGTAATATAGCGCATTGATAATGCAATTCCACTTCTAGAGTCACTATCAGTTTTACTTAATATAATACCTGATATAGATAAATATTGATTGAAACTCTTAGCCATATTAATTGCATCTTGACCCATCATTGAATCGACTACTAATAGTGTTTCAATAGGTTTAGAAAAATTTTGTATTTGTTGTATTTCATTCATCATTATTTCATCGACATGTAAACGTCCTGCTGTATCTATTAGTAAAACATCACATAATTTTAATTGAGCATATTTAATAGCCTCTTCTATTATATTGATTGGTTTTTGGTTGATATTAGATGAATAAAAATCTGTATTAATTTGATTAGATAAAATTTCAAGTTGTTTTATTGCAGCAGCACGATAAATATCAGTAGATGTAATAAGTATTTTTTTTTTGTATTTATTTTGTATCCATTTAGCTATTTTAGCTACAGTGGTAGTTTTTCCTGTTCCTTGTAAACCAACTATTAATATTATTGCGGGTGGACGAGCAGATAGATTTAAATCATTATTTTTTTCACCCATAGCTAAAATTAATTCATTTCGTACAATTTTTATAAATTCTTGACCAGGGGTAAGACTTTTATTGATTTCATAACCAATTGATTTTTTGGTAACATTTTTTATAAATGTTTTTATTACTGATAATGTAACATCAGCTTCTAATAATGCTTTTCTTACTTCTCTTATAGTATCCTTAATGTTATCTTCCGTAAGCCTTCCTTTGTTAATAATATTACGTAAACTTTTTGAAAGGCGTTCAGTTAAGCTGCTAAACATGTTTCTTACTCTTTTATAAATTAATATTGAATTATTTAAAACACGAGAATTAATAATGTTTTAGTTTATTTTAAAATATTTTTAATATCTAAACATCTAATGAATTTATAACTAAAACAATTTTTTACTTTCAATGGGATAACAACCTAATATTTTTATAAATTTAGTAATTTTTTGAATTTTATTCAGAATGTTCTGTATCGTATTAGATGATAAATTTTCTTCAATATCAAGATAAAATATTTTTTCTTCATTTTTAGTATTATAAAAAGTTAACATTTTTACGATTATTTTTTCTTTTTCTAGGATTAAAATTATTTCAGAAAGTTTTTTTAATTCTTTTTCTAGAGTAAATATTATTGTAGTTTTTACTTTGTTATTTGAATAAATTTTTAAAGGTGTTTTTGATAAACAAATAAACCTTGTTATATTATTTTTTTGGTTTGATATATTTTTACATAAAACTTTTAATCCATAAATTTGATTTCCTATTTCACTTCCTAAAACAGCATTCGTAATTTTATTATATTTAATAACTTTTTTAATTGCATCAGTTGTGCTATTAGTATATTCAAGTTTCCAATTTGGAAATTGACTAATAAAATTGCTACATTGTTTAAATGGTTGAGAATGACTATATATTTTTTTAATTATATTTAGTTCAACTTTTTCTATTGCTAATAAGCAGTGATCTATATAAACATTAACTTCTCCAACAATAAATAAATTTGTATTTTTTAAAATATAAAATATTTCATCAATAGGTCCTGAACAACTATTTTCTACTGGTAAAATAGCATAATTTGACTCATTATTTTCAACTGATTGAATAACTTCTGAAAAATTCAAACATTCTTTAATAATAAAGTTTTTTAAATTTTGTTTTTCATATTTAGACGCAGCAATATGTGAATAAGATCCTTTAGGACCAAGAAATGAAATAATAGATTCATTCGTATTTTTGTTTTTTTGATGTTTTTTCAATAATATTTTTTGAGTAAGTATAGATTCTTCAATTATTAGTTGGAATAATCGTATTATATAATTAGGATCTAAATTTTTTTTCTTCCCTAAACTAGTTAGTTTAGATAATAAATTTTTTTCACGATTAACATCACGGATTGGTTGATTATTTTGTATTTTAGATTGAGCTATATCTAATACTAATTTTTTTCTTTTCGCGAGCAACATAACTATTTTTTCATCAATATTGTTAATTTCATTACGAAAATTTAATAAATCATTTTTAGACAGCATAGTTTGTTTATCCATCAAATATCTAATATGTTTTATATCAATATAAAATATTTTTATTTAATTAGTATTAATTTTTTAATATAAAAAATAATAATAGATTATATAATATACTATTTTTTATATGAAAAAATGTGTTGTGTTTTAAAAAAATATTAATTTTTTTAAAAAATATTATTATAAAATTTTTATTTAATTAGATTCATTATTAATTTTTAAAAGAATTTTAATAAGTATGATAGATGATAATATATTTACTATATCTTATTAATTCTAATCATAGTATTCTTTTCTACATATATTATTTTTAAAGTGAGTTATATAATGAAAACTTTTTCAATTAAAGAAAAAAATATCAAAAGAGATTGGTTTTATGTTGATGCTACTAACAAAGTATTGGGTAGATTTGCTAGTTCTTTATCCTTACGTCTTAGAGGTAAACATAAAGTTGAATATACACCGCATCTTGATGTTGGAGATTATATTATAGTTTTAAATGCTGCTAAAATTTTAGTTACTGGAAAAAAGAAAAATAATAAAATTTATTATCATCATACAGGTTATATTGGTGGGATAAAACAATTTAAATTCGAAGAAATTATGGCAAAAAATCCAGAAAAAATTATTGAAATAGCTGTTAAAGGCATGCTTCCAAAAGGTCCTTTAGGTCGTTTAATGTTTAAAAAATTAAAAGTTTTTTCAGGTGAAAAACATAACCATATAGCACAATGTCCTAAATTTTTAAATATTTAATAAGGGTATATTAAAAATATATTATGAAAATTCAAAATTATGGAACTGGTCGTCGAAAAAGTTCTTCTGCTAGAGTTTTTCTTAGACCTGGTAAGGGTCAAATAGTAGTAAATAAACGTTTATTGAATGATTATTTTGGTCGAGAAACTTCTTGTATGATTGTTTGTCAACCATTGATTTTAACAGATATGATGAATAATTTTGACATTTATATTACAGTTAAAGGAGGTGGAATTTCTGGTCAAGCTGGAGCAATTAGACAAGGAATTACTCGTGCTTTGATTGATTACAATCAATTATTTCGTAGCGAATTAAGAAAGTCTGGATTTGTTACACGTGATTCACGACAAGTAGAGCGAAAAAAAGTAGGTTTTCGTAAATCCAGAAAACGTATACAGTTTTCTAAACGTTAAAACTAAATAGAAAAACTTATTTTAAAGAACTTGGTTTTTGTAACAAACCGAGTTCTTTTATTAATTTTCATGATTTTTATATTTTAAAAAACTAAAAATCAAATAAATAAAATAAGAAAAAAATTTTATTTTTTTAGATGATATAATATATCGGAACATAATTTTTTTATTCCTATTTTTTTAAGAGAAGAAATTAAATAAAATGGTTCTTTGAAATTTAAATTATTTTTGATTTCTTTAATATATTTATTTATTTTTTCAGTTGTTATTAAATCAATCTTATTTAAGATTAAGAATCTTGGTTTATTATATAATTTTATATTATATTGTTTTAATTCATTCAATACAGTCTTAATATTTTCTATTGGATTAGAATAGTCTGTAGGACATAAATCAACAATATGTAGTAATATTTTACATCTTTCTAAATGTTTTAAAAAATTAATACCTAATCCTTTACCATGTGATGCACCTTGAATTATACCTGGAATATCTGCTATAATGAACTTTTTATCTTCAATTTCAACACTTCCTAAAACAGGATTTAATGTAGTAAAAGGATAATCTGAAGTTTTTGTTTTAGCTCCAGATATATTTTTTACTAATGTTGATTTTCCAGCATTTGGCATTCCTAATGTTCCTACATCTGCTATTAATAATAATTCTAATTGTACATATCTGCTTTCTCCTATCGATCCTAAGGTTCTTTTTCTTGGTGCTCTATTAATGGAAGATTTAAATCTAGTATTACCTAATCCATGCCAACCTCCTTTCGCAATAAGTATTCTTTGTTTGTCTTTTATTAAATCATCGATTATTTCACGTGTTTGATAATTGATTATTTTAGTTCCAACAGGAACATATATTGTAATATCACGTCCTTTTTTACCAGAGCAATTTCTTTTTAATCCATTAGTTCCATGTTCCGCTTGAAATACTTTTTTAAATCTAAAATCTATAAGAGTATTTAAATTATTGCTTGATTCTATCCAAATGTTTCCACCATCTCCTCCATCCCCACCATCTGGACCTCCTTTAGGAATGTATTTTTCTCTTCTAAAATTAACACAGCCATTTCCTCCATTTCCTGCAATAACTTGAATAACAGTTTGATCAATAAATTTCATATGCATTCCTTATTTTTTAAAACAAATACAATTTTAAAAATGTATTATTTATAAAAAAATAATACCCCTCAAAAAAGGGGTTTTTAAAAATATTAACTTTTTTAATTTTTTATTAGTTAATAATGTTAATATATGTTCTTTTTTTTATTCCTTTTTTTTTAAATTCTATTTTTCCTTTAACAGTAGCAAAAATAGTGTGATCTTTTCCGCAACCTACATTTTTCCCTGGATGAAATTTAGTTCCTCTCTGTCTTACAATAATGCTACCTGCGGATACTAATTCACCTCCAAAACGCTTTACACCTAATCTTTGAGCATTAGAATCTCTTCCGTTCCTTGTGGAACCACCAGCTTTTTTATGTGCCATTTTAGTTCTCTATATGATTAATATCTATAATTTTTACATTAGTAAAATATTGACGATGACCTTGTTGTTTTCTATAATGTTTACGACGATTAAACTTTAGTACTTTAATTTTTTTAGATCTACCATGATTTTCAACATAAGCTTTAACTTTAATTCCATTTAAAAAAGGATTTCCTATTTTTGTTTTTTCTTTATTTGAAATCATTAAAATATTTTTTAATTCAATTATTGAGCCTTTTGGGTAATTTAATTTTTCTAACTGTATTACTTGATTTTTTTTAACTCGATATTGTTTGCCACCACTTAAAAAAACTGCATACATATAATACTCCAATTCTTTCTGTTTGTTTTGAAAATAAAATATTAATAATTCTTTATAAGTTATTTTAAATAATTAAAAAGTTATTATATATTTTGAATATTTGCACCTAATTTGTTCAATTTTTTTGGAAATGATTCATACCCTCTTTTAAAATGATGAATATTATTAACTACTGTAATTCCTTTTGCAATACAACCCGCTAAAATTAATGTAGCTGAACTTCTTAAATCAGTAGAGAAAAGAGTTTTTGAAAATAAATTTTTAACACCTTTACAAAAAATACAATTATTTTTAATCTTTATTTTGGCGCCCATTTTAATTAATTCTTTAGCATAAGCAAAACGATTCTCAAATATATTTTCAATAATAATACTTTTACCTTTAGAAATACTATTTAATAAAGCAAATTGTGGTTGCATATCAGTTGGAAAACCTGGGTATGGAGCAGTTGTAATATTTACAGCTTTGGGTATTTTTTCTTGCATATCTAATTTAATCCAATTTTTCCCAGTTTTTATATATGCACCAGTTTCAGATAATTTTTTTAATACACTTGTTAAATGTTTTGGTTCAGTATTATTGCATATAATAAATCCTTTAGAAATTGCAGCGGCTATTAAAAAAGTTCCTGTTTCAATTCTATCTGGTATTACTTTATGACGGCCACCTCTTAGTTTTAATACTCCTTTTATATATATTTTATTACTTCCTGCTCCAGTAATATTAGCCCCTAAAGTATTTAAGAATTTTGCAACATCAACAATTTCTGGTTCTTGAGCAGCATTATCTATAATGGTAATACCTTCTGCTAAAGTTGCAGCGCTCATAATAGTAATAGTTGCTCCAACACTAATTTTTTCTAAATAAATATATTTTCCCTTAAGAGGTTTTATAATAGATGCAGTAATATAATTGTTTTCTTGAATAATTTGAGCTCCTAGTTCTTCCAAACCTTTTAAATGAAGGTCAATAGGTCTGCAACCTATCTTACAACCTCCTGGAAAAAATATTTTAGCTTTACCAAATCGCATTAAAAGAGGACTTAACATCCATATAGATGCTCTTATTTTTTGAATTAAATTATATGGAGGACTAGAAATGTTAATTTTACTTGGGTCAATATATAATATTTTTTTTTTATTTACTATTTTTGCTCCTAAAGATTTAAGTAGTTTAATTGCTACTTTAATATCTGTTAATTTTGGAATATTACTAATTTCAATTTTTTCTTTTGTTAATATTGTCATAAATAATATAGGCAAAGCAGCATTTTTAGAACCAGAAATTAATACATTGCCATTTAATTTTTTATTACCTTCTATATTTAACTTATTCATTCATTATTAAATCTCTATATTATTTTTAAATATTTAACTAATATTATTTTTATTATTTTTTTTCCATTCTTCCTTTGTGTATGTTGTGATAGATAAAGCGTGAATTTTTTTTTCTAGAATCATATCAATTAAAGGTTTATAAATTATTTGCTGTCTTTTTACTTGATTAACACCTTTAAATATATCTCCTATTGCAATTATTTTGATATGATTATTATCTCCTGTAACATATATTTGTTCTAAATTTAGTTTTTGGTTTAGTATCGATATTATTTTTTTATTATCCATGTTAAATATACTTAAAATTAATTTTGTTAAAATGTAAATATTTTAAATATTATACACATAAATATATTTTTAAATTTATATTAAATATTAATAAGAACTTTTGCTTCATAAAATTGAAATTTTTGATAAATTTTATTTTTTACATTAATATAGATACGTTTATTTTTGTTTAATATTATGGTGCATATATTAATATTTTTAAAAAATTAAAATTTTTGATAAATTTTTACATACTAAAATAATTTAATAGTAGATATGAGGTAAGATCTAAATAAAATTAAAAATTTTAGTTTTTACTTTAATTAGATTTTATCAATGATGTATTAATATTACTATATTTTTTATTTTAATTATTTATTGAAGTATATAAATAATTTAATTTTTAAAAATATTTAATAAAAATTAAATCTTTTTTCTTAAAAATATATTTTATTTTAAAAAATCATATAAAAAATTTTTAGTATTTTTTAAATTAATAGTTTTATATTCTTTTAGAAAAAAATGAGGTATGTTATATGGTTCATTTAATTCCAATGACTGTTAGAGGTGCTGAAAAACTTCGTAAAGAACTTGAACAATTAAAAAACACAAAACGTCCCCGTATTATTATTGAAATAGCAAAAGCTAGAGAACATGGTGATTTAAAAGAGAACGCTGAATATCACTCTGCTCGTGAAGAGCAAAGTTTTTGTGAAGGACGAATAAAAGATATAGAATTAAAACTATCTAATTGTCAAATTATAGATATCACTAAAATACCTAACGATGGAAGAGTTGTATTTGGCTCTACAGTAACTATTTTAAACATACAAAGTAATGAAATATTTACTTATCAGATTGTAGGTGATGATGAATCTGATTTTAAAAAGAATTTAATCTCAATTAATTCTCCAATGTCGAGGGGTTTAATTGGAAAAACTGTTAACACTATTGCTACTATATTTACACCTTCTGGTAATATTAAATACAAAATTTTAAAGATAGATTATATTTAAATTAACAATTTATTTAAATATATAGTGATGAGATTTATTATAAATATTATAAAAGAATCAAATAATATGATTATAAAGAATAAATCAAATAGTTCTAAGCGTTGGTTATTAGAACATTTTCAAGATAAATATGTTAAAGAAGCAAAAAAAAATAAAATTCGATCTAGATCTTGGTTTAAATTAAAAGAAATTGATAAGAATAACAAGTTATTTAAACCTGGAATGAACATTATTGATTTAGGCGCTTCTCCAGGAGGTTGGTCGCAATACGCAGTTAATAAAATTGGAAAAACAGGATCTATTTTAGCATATGATATATTACCTATGAAAAAAATAACAGGAGTTAAATTTTTTCAAGGAGATTTTCGAAATGTAAATACATTAAATTTTATATTAAATAATTTATCTAATAAAACTTTTAATGTAGTTATGTCGGATATGGCGCCTAATATTACAGGTTGTTGGTCTGTTGATATGCCGCGTATTATAGAAATTTGTAAAATAGCTCTTAAAATATCTAGATTTGTATTAGCAAAAAATGGTGTTTTTTTAGTAAAATCTTTTCATGGAGAAGGTTTAAATGAATTTTTTAAAGAAATTAGAACGTTGTTTTCAAAAATTAAAATTTGTAAACCAAAAACTTCTCGATCAAGATCACGAGAAATATTCATTCTAGCGACCAGATAAAATATTATTTTATTTCTAGACTTTTAAATCTTCGTTGTTTTTTAAAATAGATGTAATGAGAGGTTGTTCCCTTGAGTGACATGGTTAAAAACCTGATATTTTGGTTAGTAATTACAGTGATTTTAATGTCTGTTTTTCAAAACTTTAATACTAGTGATTCAAATAGTCACAGAGTTGATTATTCTACTTTTTTATCAGAAGTTAATCAAGATCAGGTCCGTGAGGTATATATTAATGGACGGACGATTAGTGTTACTAAAAAAGACAGCAATAAATATACTACTTATATTCCTATAAATGATCCTAAGTTATTAGACAATCTTATAACAAAAAATGTTAAAGTTATGGGAGAAATTCCAGAAGAACCGAGTATTTTATTTTCTATATTTGTTTCTTGGTTTCCTATGTTGTTGCTAATTGGCGTATGGATTTTTTTTATGCGTCAGATGCAAATGGGTGGCGGAAAAGGAGCCATGTCTTTTGGTAAAAGTAAAGCTCGAATGTTATCAGAAGATGAAATTAAAACTACTTTTGATGATGTTGCGGGGTGCGATGAAGCTAAAGAGGAAGTAAGTGAATTAGTTGAATATTTAAAAGAACCTAGTCGATTTCAGAAATTAGGAGGTAAAATACCTAAAGGTGTACTTATGGTAGGTCCTCCTGGAACTGGGAAGACATTGCTTGCAAAAGCAATTGCAGGAGAAGCAAAAGTTCCATTCTTCACAATTTCTGGTTCTGATTTTGTTGAAATGTTTGTTGGAGTAGGTGCGTCAAGAGTAAGAGATATGTTTGAACACTCTAGAAAAAATGCACCATGTATTATATTTATTGATGAAATTGATGCAGTAGGACGGCAAAGAGGCGCTGGATTAGGCGGTGGACATGATGAAAGAGAACAAACACTTAATCAAATGTTAGTAGAAATGGACGGTTTTGATGGCAATGAGGGTGTAATTTTAATAGCTGCTACTAATAGACCAGATGTTTTAGATCCTGCTTTATTACGTCCAGGTCGATTTGATCGTCAAGTTATTGTACCACTTCCAGATATTCGTGGAAGAGAACAAATATTAAAAGTACACATGCGAAAAGTGCCTTTATCTAAAGATGTTGACCCTTTAATCATTGCTCGCGGAACACCAGGTTTTTCAGGTGCAGATTTAGCCAATCTAGTAAATGAAGCAGCATTATTTGCAGCTCGTTTAAACAACCGTGTCGTTTCTATGATTGAATTTGAAAAAGCAAAAGATAAAATTATGATGGGTTCTGAACGTAAATCAATGGTGATGAGTGATTTTCAAAAAGAATCTACGGCATATCATGAAGCTGGTCATGTGATTGTTGGAAGATTAGTACCAGATCATGATCCTGCTCATAAAGTTACGATTATCCCTAGAGGCCAAGCATTAGGTATTACTTTTTTTTTACCAGAATCAGACACATTCAGTATTAGTAGGCAAAAATTAGAGAGTCAAATATCTACTTTGTATGGCGGTCGTTTAGCAGAAGAAATTATTTATGGTTCTAAAAAAGTGTCTACTGGCGCTTTTAATGATATTAAAGTAGCTACAAATTTAGCACGAAATATGGTAACTCAATGGGGGTTTTCAGATAAATTGGGTCCTTTATTATACGCTGAAGAAGAAGGAGAAATATTTTTAGGTCGAACAGTAGCTAAAGCAAAACATATGTCTGATGAAACCGCTAGAATTATTGATGAAGAAGTTAAATTGTTAATAGAAGTAAATTATAATCGAGCTAAAAATATTTTAAATGAAAATATTGATATTTTACATGCTATGAAAAATGCTTTAATAAAATACGAAACCATTGATTCTGTTCAAATAGACGATTTAATGGAAAGAAAAGAAGTTCGAAAACCAAAAGGATGGTCTGAAATGAATCAAAATTAAAATATATTACCAATATTATAATTAAATTAACAATAATATCGCATATTAATTATTAAATACGTATTAAATTACGTAAAAGTTTAATATAATTAATATTATATTTTAACAAACACTGAAATAAGATGAAGTAATAAAATTATTATAACTTCATCTTGTTTTTAAAAAACAGATTTTTTTAAAATATTAAATATTTTATAATTTTATATTTATACATTGTTTAAAATAGAGATAAATTAACATGAAAAATTTTCAATACTTTAAAACAGATGGAATACGTGGAAAAGTAGGTAAACAACCAATAACTCCAGATTTTATGTTAAAATTAGGACAAATTATTGGAACTATTTTAGGTGAAAATAAAAAAAAATTATTATTG
>JAAIGG010344432.1_pt1 | contig 11803 bp, 7 predicted proteins | sample 6487391 | NCBI WGS metagenome assembly JAAIGG01 (sample SAMN13974130, study PRJNA590717) | phyllosphere metagenome | biome: asymptomatic weeds; feature: pooled weeds collected from a community garden; material: weeds; isolation source: pooled asymptomatic leaves from various weed species from...
CCCCGCCATCGCTCACCCAGCGACGTTTCGAAAGCCACCGGCGAGGACGCGGGCGCTCGCCCCGCCGTCGTCTCAGTCGGCCGCGTCGACATGGAGCGGTGCCGGCGGCCGATCCAAGTCGAACCGCGTGCGATCCGTGATCCGCTGCTCGATCGCCTTGTGAACGATATCGAGCTCGACGCGCGCATCGTCCTGGAGACCGAGCGCCCTGGCGACGCCAGCGCTATCGGTGCTCAGCCGCGTGGCCAGCGAAAGCCGATGGTCGCCCCCTATACCGGGCATCATGCCATAGGCGTGGAAGTGCATCGGGTCCGAAGTCCGCGCCGCGACCAGATGGCCGAACTGGAAGGCACGCGTCATGTAGTCGAGCAGCCGATCCTGCACGACGAGAACCAGATGCTTGTTCAACGCCTCCAACGTTTGAACCTTGTGGTGGAGCTGAACGAGGATCGTCTTGGCAGTCATCTTCCAGTTCATGCCGTAGGACCTGGAGTTCGTCAGCTCCTGCGGTGTCGGGCCGGCAATGCCCTTGCTCGCGAGGAAACGTTGCCGGTCTGGCCACACGGTGCCGGTCGTGTCGAGCGTCTGAAGTTCCATCGCCACGAAATCGCGCACCGTACCCCCGCGGATCGATGCCAGGATATAGTCGATGTTGCCGCCCGGGACGCTGATCTCGGAAACGATATGAAGCTCGTTGCCCGGCTCGTGTCCGGTCAACAGATGAAGACAATCGATGAAGATCTGTCGCCGCTCCAGCAGGCGGTGCGGGCAAATCATCACCGGCGCCCTGCCATATTCGACCGTGCACGTACCGATCGCGATCTCCGGCTGGCTCTTGCGCGCCTTGTAGCAGCGGCGCCGCGTGAACGGGCATTGCTGACGCGACACGATGCCGGCCCAATCCGGCTCTGGCCGCGTGGCCGTGTCGTGGCCGAACAGGTCGATGATCCTGGTCATTCGACGTCGACCAGCAGGCTGGAGAGACGGTCGCGCGTCAAGGCTGCATAGGTCGGCGAGATATCGATCCCGATCCCATTGCGCCGCAGGTCCAGTGCCGCCATCAACGTCGTACCGGTACCGCAGAACGGGTCCAGTACCACACCGCCTTCCGGACAGGTGGCGAGGATCGGGATCCGGCACAGGTCCAGCGGATAGGGCGCGAAATGCGCATCTCGCCGCTGGCTGTCCTCCGGCACGACGTCCCACACGTCGCTGGGCTTGCTGCCGTTCGGATGATATTTGAGGAAGTAAAATCCCTTTGCTTCAAGCTCCTTGGCCCGGCCCGACACTTTCACGCTGTTCGAATGCGTGGTCCGCTGCTGGCCGCGAATGACCATCCGAAAATCCGACAGGCGCTGTGCGCGGACGTCCTGCAGGATGGTGTTCAGGGCTGCCAGCGCCGCTACCTTCTCCGTCGGCGCCAGGGCGGTCGAAAGCTCGATCTGCCGCTTGTAGCGGATGCCGGTCACACCGGTGGCGGACACCACCGAACCGTTCACCACCGAAGACGACCGCGGCTTGGAACGGATCGCGTCGGCATCGTAATGATAGGAGCGCTGCTTGACGAAGTGGAACACGTGTTCGTGGATGTTGCGCAGCTTGTCCTTCGACTGGTCGGGCGCGCCCTTCACCTTGTTCCACACGATATCGTTACGCAGCAGCCAGCCGCCCTCGTCCGCGAGTTTCAGCGCGACGCGCCACGGTATGCCGATCAGGGCCTTGTTGCGGTAGGTATCGCCCAGGTTGAGCCACAGCGATCTGCGCGGCGTCAGCACGCGCCTCACCTCTTCCAGGATCGCGGTCAGCGTGTCGATGTAATCGACGAAGCTGCTCTCCTGCCCAAGGCCAGCCGCGTCATATTCCCGATGTCCCCAATAGGGCGGCGACGTCATGCACATATCAATCGACCCGGTGGGCAGCGTCTGCAGTACCCTGCGCGCCTCTCCCTCCAGCACGCGGAAGCGAAGGCGGGCCGACGCGGCGTCCGCTGGCTCGGTCTTGGGGTTCGTCGCCATCGGGTCGGTGTATCGATCGCGCGGCAATTTGTCTTGCACCAAGGCGATGTGGCGGCGCGTCCCCGGTTCGTCACCGCGCCGCGCGCAGCACCTCCGCCGCGGCGGTCGCCGGAGCGGGATGGCCGAACAGATAGCCTTGCGCGTAGGTGCAGCCGATCCCGGCGAGATAGCGGGCCTGATCGTCGCGCTCGACGCCCTCGGCGACGACCTTCATGCCGAGCCGCTGCGCGAGGCCGACGACCGCCTCGACGATCGCCGCGTCGGCCGGGCGTTCGCACATGGTGGCGACGAAGCTGCGGTCGATCTTGATGACGTCGACCGGGAACATCTTGAGATGGGTGAGCGAGGCGAAGCCGGTGCCGAAATCGTCGAGCGCGATGCTGAGGCCGTGGTCGTGGAAGGTGCGCAGCGTCGCGGCGACCTTGTCGGTGTCGCGGCCCAGCAGCACCGTTTCGGTGATCTCCACCTCCACCCGGTCGAGCGGCACGCCCAGGCGCCGGAAGGGCTCGAGGATGCGGGCGGCGAGGCGGTCGTCGCGGAACTCGGCCGGGGACAGGTTGATCGCGACGCGGCCCGGCGCCAGCCCGGCATCGAGCCAGCCGCGAAGGTCGTGTGCGACCGCGGCGACCAGCCGGTCGCCGAGCGCCGCCGCCAGTCGCGAATCGTCGAACGCGGCCGCGATCGTCTCCGGCCCCTGCACGCCAAGCGCGTCGTGCCGCCAGCGCAGCAAGGCCTCGAAGCCGGCGAGCGCGCCGGTCTCCAGCGCGAATTGCGGCTGGTAGAACGGCATGACGCGATCGTCGCGCTCCACCATCCGCGCGACCGCCAGCATCGAGGCGCGCCGTTGCAGCCCGGCGCGCATCGCCGGCTCGAAGATCGATGCCTCGCCGCGGCGGCCGCCCTTGCCGACGTAGAGCGCGATGTCCGCGGCCTTGAGCAGCCCGGCGACATCGCCGCCGTCGTGCGGATAGAGCGACACGCCGGCGGTCGCCTGCGTGTCATAGGGATGGCCATCGTGCTGCACGGGCTGGCGTAGCAGGTCCAGCGCATCGGCGACCATCGCCGGCAGCCGATCGCGCGGTACGCCTTCCAGCAGCACCGCGAACTCGTCGCCGCCCAGCCGGCCGGTCGCCGCCGGCGCGCCGAAGGCCTGCTCCAGCCGGCTTGCGAATCCCTTGAGCAGCACGTCGCCGGCATCGTGGCCGACGGTGTCGTTGACCTCCTTCAGCCGGTCGACGTCGAGCAGCACCAGCGCCAGCTCGCCCCGCGCCGCAGCGGCACGGGCGATCGCCGCCTCCAGCTGCTGGCTGAAGCCGAAGCGGTTGGGAATGCCGGTCAGCGCATCGTGCGTCGCGATCCAGCGGATCCGGTCCTCCGCCGTCCGCTCCTCGGTCACGTCGCGGACGGTGACCAGCACGCGCGCGAGCCGGCCGGAGTCGGCGTGCATGCGCCAGCCGGAGGTCTGCATCCAGCGCACCGCGCCGTCGCTCGCCCGGCGGATGCGCAACGTCACCTCGAACCGCGCGCGGCTGTCGCCGGCCTGTGCGGCCTCCACCAGCGCGGCGAGGCGATGGCGGTCCTCGGGCAGCACCAGCGCCAAAGCCGTGGCGACATCCGGCCGCGTCTCTGCGGGGAGCCCCAGCATCGCCTTGAACTCCGGCGACCAGTCGCGCTGGTCGCGCACCGCATCATAGTCCCAGATGCCGAGGCCGGCGGCCTCGGCGGCGAGCCGGAAGCGCTCCTCGCTCTCGCGCAGCGCGTCCTCCGCCATCTGCCGGTCGTGGACGTCCTCCAGCGTCCCGTACCAGCGGATCACCGCGCCGTCCGCCCCCAGCCGCGGCGACGCGCGCCCGCGGAACCAGCGGTAGCCGCCCGCGGCTTGGCGCAGGCGGTACTGGACGTCGACCGGCGCTCCGCTCGCCAGCGCGATCCGCCAGCGTTCGCGCGTCGAGGCCACGTCGTCGGGATGCAGCGCCGCGATCCAGCTCTCGCCCAGCGCCGCCGCGCGCGAGATGCCGGTGATCGCATGCCAGCGCGAACTCACCTCCAGAACCGCGCCGTCGGGCGCCGCCAACCAGGTGATCTGGGGGTTGAGCTCCACCGTATGGCGGAAATGCGCCTCGCTCTCCTCCAAAGCATCCTGCACCCGGCGGCGGGCGGTGATGTCGGAGGCGACGGCGATCGTGGAACGCGGCAGGCCATCGTCGCCGCAGACGAACGAGACGTGGATCGCGCACCAGATCGCCGAACCGTCGGGGCGCAGATAGCGTTTCTCGATCTCAAACGGCCGGGCGTCCGCGAGATGATCGGCATAGGTGCGGACGGATCGCTCGACGTCGTCGGGATGGGTGAAGGCGGCGAAGTCGAGCCCGTCGATCGCTTCGGCCGGCCGGCCGATCAGCGCACAATAGGCCTCGTTGACCAGCAGCACCTTGCGGGAAAGATCGCGGTGCAGGATGCCGACCTTGGCGCGGCTGAGCACGGTCTCGAGCTCGCCGTCAGGCGTTGCGGGCCAGAGCGCGGCCAGCGCCGTCTGCAACGCCCGCGCCTCGGCCTGCGGCAGGAGCTGGCCGGCAGCCGATCCGGCACGGAAAAGCTTTCCGGACGTGAGATGCCGCATGCGAGAACCCTCCCTCCTGCCGATGGTCCCGGCCGGTTGGGCTGTAGCGTGTCACCTTTAAGCATCTATGAAATAGGCGTTTTGCATCGAAGCCGCAGCAACGGTGGGACGGCTTGCATGGGGATGCGCCCGACCCGCGATCGCCCGTTCTCCCGTAAAACTGAGATTTTCAACATTTCGACCGATTGTCGGCCCGTGATGCCTCGCATAGCAAAGCAATGCGCCTCAAACGCCCGATGTCGTTCCAACCCCTGCCATCATGACAAGTTCATCACACCAACATGGCGGCGAAGGATCGGCATAGGCAAGGCGGACCGGCAGTCTGATACGCTGCGCTTCAGCCAAGGAAACCCATGATGGACGTGCAACTCAACTTCATCAATCAATCTCCCGACCAGAACAATTCGCAGATCGTCGTGTTCCAGAAGAACGTCGCGAGCGGATACGACGAACTCGCGGTCGCCTGGAAGGTCATCAAATATTGCGGCTATGGCGACAACCATCCATTCGTCTATCCGATGGGCATGGAAGTCAGCGCCGGCGACAGCTACGGTAATTTCTGCCCCCGTCAAGCAGCGCAGCCAGGCGATGCGTTCGAAGTCTCGCTCACCAGCTCCGGCAACATGCTGACGCGTGCCGGTCGGTCGAACTATCCGACCGAGGTTCAGCTGCTCAACAACCTGCAGCAGGGTGCCATCAACGCGAACATCTACAAGAACGGGACGCTGCTCGCCACCAAGACGACGATCGCCCCCGGCCAGATGGCGGCGTTCAAGTTCCTGCCGACGATCTGGATCGGCGCGGTGTCGCAGGTGACGCAGAGCCAGGTGATGGACTCGGCGATCGTCAGCCAGGTTAACACGGAACTGTCGCTGCTCGGCGTCGCCAGCGCCGATATCGTGATGACGGGAGGCGGTCCCGGCAAGTCGTCGCAGCCCTTCGCCTTCACGCTCCAGAACGTGCTCTGGGCCTGACCGCGCCACCGCCGCTAGCGGCACCTGCTGTGCGCACCGCGCATGGCAGGTGCCACCGGCGCCCCCGCCCCGCACCGCCGGAAGAGCGCGATGAGCCCGACCACCCACCATCGCTGGTCACTGCCCGAAGGCGACACCGTGTTCGAGTTCGACTGCGCACTGACCCGTGGCGCCGCGCCCGACGGGCATGTCGCGGTGACGTGTCGCTGGTCGGGGGCGGAAACGCAGCACGTCGTCCTGCATGCGGGATATGCGACCCCGATCGCCCTCGACTTCCGCTGCGGCTATCGGCTGCGCGGCTCGCTGCGCGCGCTGCGCGAAGCCAATGACGGCATTCCCTCGATCGGCCTCTACGCGGACCTGCGCTACGATTGGCACGGCCGCCAGCCGATCCAGCATTTCCAGGGCATGGCGTTCCTCGTCCCGGAACACGCCCCGGCGCCACCGCCGCCCCCGCCTCCACCCTTGCCGCCTCCGTCCCCGGTCGAGGAGGACGATGTCGACACGCGGCCGATCATCACGCCGCACGACGAGCTGTTCCCCTATCTCTACGTGCGCCGCTGGCCGAACGTCCCGGCGGACGATCTCCATTTCCGGTTCTTCTCGCATGACCCGGCAAGTCGGCCGGCGGCGGGCTTCCTTGCGGCGCTCGCCGCTTGCCCGGCGTGGAACCGTGTCGCACTGGCCCTCGCCTTCGTGAACGGCGCAGCGCCGTGGCAGGGCCGCTACGTTGCCGCCGCAAGCTCCCTGCCCGGTCCGCTCGGCGGCTTCGCCCGGCTCGCCCGGACGCTGCGCCGATCCGCCCCCGATGCCGATTGGGCCGAGCGGCTGTGCGTGGGGATGCGCCACCTGCTGGAGCATCACGGCGCGACCGGCACATGGCTGCTCGGGCCGGACTATGCGGCGGCATGCGAGCGGGTGTGGGAAAGCCATGCCGCCCTCACCGTGCTGCTCGATTACGACCAGCCGCTGCGCATCGACCTGACGCTGGTCCTCTGGCTCGCCAATGCCGCGAGCGAGGCGCTGACGATCGAGCCGGACGAGTCACTGCGCTGCACGCCGCTGTCCGCCGAGGAGCGCGCCGGACTTGCCGACGCATCGCTGCTCCTGCCCGCCCGCCTCTTCCCCGCGCGTGACCCGGGCTCCGCCTCACCCCCGGCCGCCGGCGATCCGCGCGGGTGGATCGAACCCTATGCGGTCGGCGACCTGCAAATGGTCCGCCAGCGCCTGCTGCGCTACGGCGCAGGCGAGATCGCCCGGATCGAGAACGTCTTGCGCGGCGAGCGGCGCGAGGTGTCGAGCCGCCATGGCCGGCAGCGGCTGGAGCACGAGCAGCGGAGCGCCGAGGACGCCGAGCGGCTCGAGAACACCGATGCCGACACCCGCCTGTCGCTGAGCGAGGAGGCCAGCCGTACCGTGGCGGGCCAGACCGTGGGCGACAGCTACGACAATTTCACCACCAGCTACGGGCCGCCGACGCAGGCGACGCTGAGCGGTTCGCTGTCGCGCGTGACCACCGCCGGGCCGGCGGGCAGCGACGACATGACCCGTTTCGCGCGTGAGATCCTGGGCAAGGCGGTCGGTACGCTGTCGCGCAAGGTCGGCACGCTGCGGGCGAGCAGCAGCCTGTCGCAGGTCGAGGATGCGGTGGTCAGCGTCATCGACAATACCGGCGGCAGCGACAGTCTGTGCGCGGTCTACCGCTGGGTGAACAAGATCTACGAGGCTCGCGTCGTCAATTACGGCAACCGGCTGATGGTCGAGTTCGTGCTGCTCAATCCAGGCGCCGCGCTGCGTGGGCGGGTGGAGGGGGGGAAGGACGCGGCCGCATGGCTGGTGCGTCACGGCGTCCGCTCGTTCGAGGATATCGGACCGCTCAACTATGCGCGGCTCTGCGCGGCCGGTGGCGTGACCGACGTCGCGCCGCCGCCGGGACCGAAATGGATCGCGGCGAGCGTGCGGGCCGGCGACGAGGCGCAGCTGGCCATCCCGCCGGGCTATTGCGCCGTCGCTGCGACCGCGGCGGGTGTGGGTGCCGGCGCGCCCTTCACGGTGATGGTCGGATGCCAGTCGGTCACCACCGACGGCCGCAGCACGCCGCTCGCGCCGCAGCAGGAGGCGAGCGTCCTCCCCCTCGCCGCGGCGCCGGCGCCGCCGCTCTCCCCGCCCGGCGGCGGCAGCGGGATCGTCAACGTCGGCATCGCCTGTTCGCCCAGCCCGCGGACCACCGACGCATGGCGGATCGCCGTCTATGCCGCCCTGCTGCGTGCGCAAGCCGAACGCGATACGCACCATGCCGCCCCTCAAGCCGAGCCGACGCCCGATGCGCCGCGCCGCTCACCGCTCGCGGTGCGTCGGATGATGCGCGAAGCGATACGGCACGGCTGCACCGAGCTGCTGCTGGGGCTCGCCCTGCCAACATCGCCATCGGGGGCGTCGCTGGCCCCGTCGCTGGCATCGCCGCCCGCGTCACCGCCGGCGCCGCCGCAGCCCCTGCCCGATGCCGGCCGCCCGCGGCTCTTGCAGTTCCTCGACGCGGCGCTGGAATGGACCGAGATGAGCTACACGATCCATCATGCCCGGCCGGAGATAGACGATGCGCCCGAGCACGCGCTCGCGCGGTTCCGGCATGCCGATCACGCCCGCGCGCTGGTGCCGGTCCGGCCCGATCACGTGCTCGCGTTCCTCCATTATCGGGCCGCGGGTACGCTCTGCGGCGGACCCGACCGGCTGGTGTCGGTCCATGCGTGCGACCTGCCGATCGTCGACGACCTGAAACGCGGCGAGCGCGGGGCCGTGGGCGAACGCCTGGTCGGTCGGCCATGGGAGGTGGTGGTGCCGACCGCGATGCAGGTCCTCGACGCGGCCGATCCGTTCGCCGTCGGCGGCATCCTGTCCGGACCCGGCGGGTCATGATCGACCCCGCCCGCGATCTTCCCCGGCAGCTGCCCTGGTTCGCTCCGCCATCGTTCGGGACGCCGCCGGTCGGATCGGTGATCGCCTTCGCCGGCACGCTGGGTACGCCGGTGCCGAACACCGCCTCGCCCGCCAACGTACAGCCCGCTCCGACGGGCTCGCCCCCGGCGGTGACCGCACCGATCGAGGCGTGGGGCTGGATGGCCTGCGACGGCCGCACGTTGCGCGTCGGGGACTATCAGGAGCTCTTCGCGGTGCTGGGCCATCTCTACGGCGGCAGCGGCGATACGTTCCGCCTGCCCGACTATCGCGGCTATTTCCTGCGCGGCGTCGATTGGGGCGCGGGCAACGATCCCGATGCGGCAACGCGCACGGCCCCCGCCGGCGGCACCGCCGCGGACGTCGGCGCGATCCAGCCATCCGCGCTGCGCAGCCACAAGCACGATTATCCCAGGACGCAGCAGGCAGTGATCGCGCGGGACGGCACGGCCGCGGGCGTACCCGTGGCGCAGCAGAGCGACCTCACCAGCGTACCGGTCGCCGACGACGGCAGCACCCTCTCCGCCCAGCTGAGTGCGAGCGAGACGCGGCCGCTGAACATCGCCGTCGCCTATCTCATCAAGTTCACGGCCGCGCTTCGGCCCGGCATGCCCTTTCCCTCCTGACGAAGGACATCGACCGTGCCTTACGACCAGATCGTCTTCATCGGCTATGCCATCGACACGACGCCCGACGCGTCGACCCCGGTCGAGAGCTACCGCGGCATCACGCCGGCCGCCGACGACATCGCCGCCCGCTGCCAGCTGCTCGCCAGCGTCTTGGAAACGGCACGGGCCAACCTGCCGCCGCCATCCTCGCCGCCGGCACGCACGCTCTATGTGTTCATGATCCCGGAATTCTTCTTCCGCGGGCCGACGGGGGCCTATGCGATGGACGACGTGCAGACCGCGATCGCCGCGCTGCAAGCCCTGGTGTCCGATGCCCGGTGGAGCGACTGGGTGTTCGAATTCGGCACGATCGTCGGCCAGTGGATCACCGACGACCCCAGCGCCCCGGTGCAGATCTGCAATTTCGCGCTGACCCAGCAGGGCGGCCTGGCGGCACAGGGCAGCGACGGCGCGCGCGCCGTGGTGAAGGAATTGAAGTCCGGCGTCGACTTCATCGCGGGCAGTGCGTCGCCCGGCAGCCTGCTGCTCGGCGAGGTGGACCATCAGCCCGGCGCCGATTCGGGAGGCGGCAAGGAACGCCAGCAGGCGAGCTACGATGGCGCAGGGATCTTCGATCTCGCCGGCCTCACCTGGGGTACGGAGATTTGCCTGGACCATCTTGAGGGCCGGCTGCAGCGCTCGCCGCAGATGCCGGGAGAATCGCTGGTTCAGGTGCAGCTCGTCCCTTCCTGCGGCGCCGATATCATGCCGCCGGCCATGATCGCGCAGCCGGGCGGTTACGCCTTCAATGTCGACGGCTGGCGCGATGGTCAGGCGCACACCCGCCTGGTCCGGATCGGCGCAACACAGCCCGATCTGCCACGCCGCGCGCCGGTGCCGATCGCGGTGACGCAGGTGACACTGCCCCAGTCGCCGCCGCGCACCGTGACGATCGGCCAGATCTACGCCGGCGGCGCGGGCGTGCTCTCCGTCTACGAACCGGTACCGGCGCCGCCGGCGCTGAGTGTACCGGGCCATACCGCCAGCTTCACCTGGCGGGCGAGTGCCAGCCCATCGTGGACGTTCACCTTCTTCCTCATCTTCGATCCGGCCGGCCAGTTCTCGCTCGCGCTCTGCACGATCCACAACACCGAGATCGACTTCGGCGCGCGGCGGTACTTCCTGCCGATCAACTTCGCGCTGACCTTCCCGATCCGGCCGAACGAATCGGCGGCGCGAACCGGATCGATCAGGATCGAACTGCGCACGGCGGGGGTCGACCGCCATGCCATCTACGGCAAGATCAACGTTCCCGGCTGCTTCGACGTCCAGCGCAACACTCAAGTGCCAGGCTTCAACTTCGAGGGCGAGCTGATGCGGTTCGGCAACGACCAGGCCGCGCTGCCGACGATCCAGACGATCTGGTGAGGCGTCCCATGCACACCGCCCCGGCCGCCGATCCGCCCGCCGACCCTGATGCGCCGCGCGTATCGGCGATCATGCCGACCGCGAACCGGCGCCGCTTCGTCGCCCAGGCGATCGCGGCGTTCCTCGCGCAGACCGAGCGGGCGGCGGAGCTGGTGATCCTGGACGACGGCGACGATGCGGTCGGCGATCTGATCCCCGCCGATCCCCGCGTCCGCTACGTGCGCGAGGCGGCGTCGCGTCCGCTCGGCGCCAAGCGCAACCGGCTCTGCGACCTCGCGCGGGGCGCCATCATCGTCCATTGGGACGACGACGACTGGCATGCGCCCGATCGGCTCGCCCGCCAGCGTGCGGCGCTGGAGGCGAGCGGTGCGGACCTGTGCGGCGCCGATCGCGTCACCTTCCTCGCGGACGACGGCGGCAGCGCCTGGGACTATCGCTATGGCGGCACGGAACGCTGGGTCTGCGGCGGGAGCCTCGCCTATACCCGCGCCTATTGGCAGCGGCGGCCGTTCCGCGCGATCGGCTGCGGCGAGGACACGGACTGGGTGTTCCATGCCGCCGACGCCCGCATCCACGTGATCGACGGACCCGACCTGTTCGTCGCGCGCGTCCACGACGGCAACACCAGTCCCAAGCGTACCGACGGCGGCGGTTACCGGCCGCGCGATGCGGCGGCCGTGCGCGCGCTGGTCGCGGATTTCGGAGCGGCTTGCGAGGTGGAGGGCCGGGTGGATGCCGCCCCCGACCTCACCGTCGTGATCCCGCATGGCGGGACGGAGCGGCTGCCACTGCTCGCCCATACGCTCGCGCACCTGCGGCGCGCACTGCCCGATGCGGCGCTGATCGTGGTGGAACTCGGCGTCCTCCCCTATGCGGCGGGCATCGCCGCCGGTGCAGGCGCCCGCCACCTGTTCGCCGCCTGCAACGGCCCCTTCGAACGCGCCCGCGCGCTCAACCTCGGCTCCGCCGCCGCGCGCACCGTGTATATCCTGTGGCACGACAACGATCTCGTCGCCGCGCCGGGCTTTCACGCCCGCGCCATCGCCGAACTCGAAGCGGGCGGCCTCGATTTCCTCATCCCTTACAGCGCGATCCATTATTGCGGCGAGGCGGAGACCGCCGCCTGGCTCGCCAGCCGCGACGATGCGCCACCCGCGACGGCGCCGCTGCGCACGCTGCATGCCTCGCGCGAGGTCTCGGGCG
>JAAIGG010405080.1_pt1 | contig 11795 bp, 5 predicted proteins | sample 6487391 | NCBI WGS metagenome assembly JAAIGG01 (sample SAMN13974130, study PRJNA590717) | phyllosphere metagenome | biome: asymptomatic weeds; feature: pooled weeds collected from a community garden; material: weeds; isolation source: pooled asymptomatic leaves from various weed species from...
GCCCAGCTCAGCCCAGCCCAGCCCAGCCCAGCCCAGCCCAGCCCAGCCCCTTACGCGAAACCAAACACGCCAATCTACGAGGCCTTACAACACCATTCAGTCTCACCCCAAAAAGTACCATCTACGATGGTGTGCGTTTTTGGTGGGGCTCGTAGATGGTACTGTTTTTTGTGGGACTAAATTGTATGTGTTTGACCGGTCGGGGGGCGCGCGTTGGCGGTACCGATGTAAAGCTAGTATGACTTTTAAATACATATACAATGTATAAGTCCCCGGGGTGTGTCTTGTTTGAGTGAAAGCTTCTCTAGGGTGTCTTTATCCCGCACCGGCACGCCGCGCATCCTCACTCAAACGCACTCAATCGTTCAGTCCCACCGTACCTTCTACGAGCCCCACCAAAAACGCACACAATCGTAGATGGTACGGTGGGACTGAATGTTGTGGGGCTAGATGGTCCGGTTTTGAGTGAGTAAAACAGGGCTACGTCCCGCCAGCGAGCGCCCCGACCGGGGGTTGCTCGCCAGGGGTTTTAGTAGTACTTGTGCGGGATTTATGTCTTTCTTCTTTCTTGGCTGGACCTAAAAGAATAATACGAAAGCTAAGTTAAGAATAATTCCACCAAGGTCTCGCCTATTTTCGATCCTGCAGACACACGCAGCCCTGATAATTCCTGCACCAGCACGCCCCTGGTCTCACTCTAACGCACACCATTTTTCAGTCCTTGTGCGGAAGTGAATTTAATAAAACCCCGGTCGGGGTGCGTGCCGGGAGTAAACCCAAGATAATCAAAAATCATTCCTCAAATACTACCATTTTATTTTGTGAATCAACTATCATATGCTCTTCTAGCTGTGCTATTCCTAACTTATATTTATTCAATCTATATTCTACCTGTGCAGGTTGAACTTCAAACAGTTCGAGTTTTCATTACTAAGATGTAAGACTAACATCCCCTTTATTATAAATTTCCCGCCCCACCACGGGCTTTAGTCCAACTCAAACACGTACAATCTACGAGCACCACAAAAAAGGGGATTAAATGGTGTGTGTTTTGGTTGTACTTGTGCGGGGCAACGTCCCGCCAGCGAGCGCCCGACCGGGGGTTGCTCGCCAGGGGCTTTAGTTGTACTTCGACGAAGGGAATTTATCTTATACTGATATTAATACTAGATTCTCTCATCTCTATTCTCTAGAATGGTGTTTATACGTTAAAGTATGCTCTAATGATGGTTTAAATATCATTAATATTACCAAGGTAATAGCGAAGACAGACATCTTCACAATATAAACGAAGACATGGCAATAATTTGAACTAGCAGTCCGCTTGAGCAATTTGAAGTTCAGAATCTGATAAGTCTTCAAATTCCGATTGCAGGACTTAATATCTCTCTAACTAATCTAGGTTTTTACACTCTAATTACCATTTTTATACTAGTGACACTTCATATAATAGGTTTTGCGACGTCTCCGATAATGGTAAGTAATAGATTTAGTCTGTTTATGGAGTCAATTTATGCGACAATTAATACAATGGTTCGTGAGCAAATAGGTTCAAGGAATGAAATTTATCTGCCTTTTATCTATGCACTTTTTACATTTATTCTAGCAATTAATCTAGTAGGGAATATTCCTTATACTTTTACAGTAGCTACTAGTGCAGTGGTATCACTTGGAATATCAGTAATGATTTGACTTGGGGTGACCGTGCTTAGTATGGATAGACATCGAATTCATTTTATGAGCTACTTTGTACCAGCAGGAACACCGCTAATACTGGTACCAGTACTGGTGCTAATTGAGCTAATTTCATATATAGCTCGAGCTGTATCTCTAGGGGTGCGTCTATTCGCTAATCTAGTCTCAGGTCACTGTCTAATACTAATTCTAGGAGGTTTTATGTATTCAGGACTAACATCAGGGGCAATTATATTTCTAGCGACGCTAGTTCCAATGACTCTATTCCTACTGATTGTTGGGCTTGAGATCGCAGTGTCATTTATCCAGGCTTACGTATTTACAATTCTAGTATGTATCTATATTAAGGACTCAATCGACCTTCACTAATATCTAGTGATATAAATACTGTGGTAAAGTCCACCACACTGACGTATAAAATTTTTATAATTTAAATAGTGAGGTATTCAAATACTACCCCCCTGATTTTGAACTCACTCAGTGGTTGGATCTCACGAGAGATTTAGTTATTTATAAGAGTCGTCCCGCCCCCGACCGGGGGGTGTGCGCCTGGGGCTAGAGTAAAGATCCGGAGTTTTTACTTGAACGTGTTACGTACCACTACCTTATAAATAAGTGTCATCCTTCGGACGGTTTTAGGGATTTGGACCGGAGCCCCTCGTGAGACCATAGACAATGGTGCTGGATATCGCATGGAGTAACTCACAGGATATCAGGATAATAGAATCGTAGTTCTTTATAAGAATATAGAATAGAGTAAGTTAATATCCGGGTTCCATTCCCGCCCCACGGGCTTCGACCGAAGCGTGTGGGGAAGGGAATTTATACTTGAACAACTACAACCAAGCCCCTGGCGCGCGTTGGCGAGACATGGTAGAAGTGTTAGTTAAACGGTATAACGCATCTTTTACACAGATGAGATGAGAGTTCGATTCTTTCACACTTTAAGGTACGTATTAATTTAATAGTCAAACACAGGCCAGTGGGTTTTACGTGTATAATAGAATATATGCGTATCATCTTCCGCAAGAGAGCGCTATATTTAAAAATGTTTATAAATCTTTTTACGACAGTGAATGCTGACGCAGCGTATCCTTGGCAATATGGTTTTCAAGATAGTGCCAGTCCAACTCATGAGGGTATTGTTATTCTGCACGATACTATTTGTTTTTATCTGGTTATAATTTCATTTCTAGTATTTTGAGTACTTGGATCAATTCTAATTAATTTTAATTATGAGCGGCAGGCTATCGTACACAAATATCAGACTCACGGGACACTTATTGAACTAATTTGAACGGTTACACCAGCTCTAGTTCTAATAGCAATTGCTTTTCCGAGTTTTAAGCTTCTTTACCTGATTGATCATTTCTCTGATAAAGACCTATTTTATATAACAGCCAGTACGTCAATGATAAAGCCTATAAATTATAAATAACGGCTAAGCCTATAAATTATAAAGTTACGGCTAAGCCTATTATAAAAATTAAAACAACTTGTACAGCCGTAGTTCCATATCAAGCTAGTAGCTCTGTTGGAATTAATAGATGGGTTCAATCTGTTACTAAGCCTACTAAATAAAAAAAAATCAATACTTCTAGGTACCATTATAGGAGATGCACATCTTTATAAAAGTTATACGAGTAGCAATGTTAATTTAATTCATACTCAAGCACTAAAGCCCCTGGCGCTCGCTGGCGGGACGTAGCCCCTGGCGGGACGTAAATTTTTAGTATTCATGGTATCTGTTTACAAAGATTTGAAGTCTAAGCAAAACGGTGCCATACTCTAGGCAAAGTAAAATAAACGTAAAACTATATATTCACTTCAAGTAGTGACTAGAAGCTATCCTTTTATAACAGAGATCTACAACCACTTTTATTCCTTTTGAGTATCTATTTCTTAATTTGGATGCAGTAGTTCTAGCTTATAAAATAATAGGTGATTGAAGTAGTTCTCCTTCTGGTATAGTGATCTATACGTAGAATTATACTTGAATGGGAAGTTTATAAACTAGCAGGTCTTTTTCATTATCTCTCTTTCTTTTTAATATTGAGGCTACTGTACAAAATCATAATGGTCAACCAATGCTTTATATTAAATAAATCTATAAATAGGCTAAGAGAGCTAGTTAATCCTTACATTCTACCTATGTTTAGTTATAAAATTAATCATGGTAAGAAACTTTAGTTATAAACTTTATCATAGTGTTTTGTTATATTGAATAGTTTTAATAATAATGATATTATTATAGTGAGAGAAAAATCTGTCTCATAAGTAAGTAATTACTTAATGATAATTCGGTGAATTGCAAAAATAAGTTCTTATCAACTCAATTTGCAGCCAAGTTAACTTTTGTACCTGCACCTTTTGACGGGGGGGGACCCTGGCTTATATAGGCTTAAGCTAAAATTTATAGTATTGAAAGGAGGCAGATGAAGTAAAAAGGTTCAACGACTAACAGGTGAGCAGTACAAGCAATAAACCTGACACGAGTGCCTAACTACCAGCCCAAGTAAAGGCAGGTATATGACATAGTCTAAACTTATAGGTGACTATAAGAACTTATTTTAAAATGAATAAGGGTAATAAAATGGGATGAAGTAATTAGTCCAACAATAACTGTTAAGGTTACTGGTAATCAATGATTTTGATCATATGAGCTAAGTGATTTTATTAATGATGAAGGAGAATCGATTGATTTTGATTCGTACACTGTGCCGGATGCGGACCTAGAACGAGGTGAGCTAAGACTTCTAGATGTAGATAACAGGCTGCTAATCCCAGTAGAAACTCATGTAAGATTTATTGTTACAGCCAATGATGTAATTCATGATTTCTGTGTCCCGTCACTAGGCCTTAAGATCGATTCAGTACCTGGTAGACTAAACCAGACATCGGCAATTGCAGAAAGACCTGGAGTATTTTATGGTCAATGTTCCGAACTCTGTGGAGTCGCACATGGAAATATAAGTATCGTAGTTGAAGCTGTGTCAATTGATAGATACCTGGAGTGGCTTAGTACCATGGTATAAGTTATAAATAACCATTCTCTCGAATATAAATCCCCTTAAATATGATTAACATCAATATAGGACATGTGGCTGAGTGGTAATGGCGCATTATTTGAGCTAATGAGTCTAATGGTTTAGATCACGAGTTCGATCCTCGTCGTGTCCTGATATATAACACGCCCAAACATTATAAACGAAATGCGAGACAGCTCAAATCCCATACCCTCACTAACCATCGTTCATTGTGTGGTGCGGGAATAATCAGTTTTTATGGTTCCTTAGCGTGGATGTTTTCCTCATTAATGGTGTAGCCCCGATGACTACACCATTATACAATCTCCCCTTCTTTTTTTAGGGAAGCAATGCAATGATGCAATGGCTCAATCAGCCTGGTAAGTTAACAAAATCAAGGACAAAATTTCCTTCCGCACAAACCCCCAGGCGTGCGTTTTAGTGAGGCGGCGGTGCGTGCGGGAAAAATAGGATGTTGTTACGTCAAGTTAAAAAGTATTCTAGTAAGATCAACTTTTCATAAGCACGGATTTCATCTGGTTGATATAAGCCCATGACCTATAGTATGTTCTTTTGCTCTGCTGAGTCTAACAGTTTCAGCAGTAAGTTATTTTAACGATGTGAAATGAAGCGGCTATGGTGTGGCCCTAGGGTTTCTTAGCACTGTTGGTGTAATAAGTCTATGATTTAGAGATGTTAGTGCTGAAGGAGCGCTCGGTGGTTATCACACGTTTGACGTACAACGTTCTCTAAATATAGGAGTAGTGCTATTTATTGTAAGTGAAATCTTTTTTTTTCTATCCATTTTTTGAGCTTATTTTCATTCAGCTCTAAGCCCTAATGTAGAACTAGGATCTCAATGACCAGCACCGGGGATTGAACCGCTGAATGCTTTTGAGATCCCACTTCTAAATACCGTTCTGCTACTAACATCAGCAAGCTCACTGACTTATGCACATCATGCTCTAATTAATGGTAATAGAAAATCCTGTCTAATTGGTTTTATAGTAACTCTAGCACTAGCAGTAACTTTCACAGGGTTTCAAGCGCTAGAGTATATTGAAGCTCCATTTACAATTTCTGATGGGGCTTTTGGTAGTACTTTTTTCTTTAGTACAGGTTTTCATGGGATTCACGTTATTATCGGGACTATTTTTCTAACTGTAGCACTAGCCCGAATTATAAGTTACCAACTAACTGATCATCACCATCTTGGATTTGAAGCAGCAGCGCTATATTGACATTTTGTTGATGTGGTTTGACTTTTTCTATTTATTAGTGTTTACTGATGAGGATCTTAATTATCAGATAATAAGAAACCCCCTTTCAACTAAAACACACACAATCGTTCAGTCCCACCGTACCATTCAGTCCCACCCAAAATATCTTTTTTTTTGTGGTGCCAGATTGTACGTGTTCCGTCCCGCCAGGGGCTTGAGTTGGAGAATGTGATTATGACGAGGTTGTACGGTTTTCGTGGGACCACTATGTAGTACTGGCGCCACTCAAACGCACACAAAGCGGGAAACGAAGGTAGTTTTAGCTCAGTTGGTAGAGTAGTCACTTGTGGCGTGTCTTGTCCAGAGTTCGAATCTCTGATCCTACCCTTTTATCGTATAGCTACAGGGTTCCCCGTTCCAATTAAAAATCGCTCAGGGTCGAGAACCCTTTTAGGTTCAACTCCTATAAATTTAATAAGAATCTTGTGGCTCGTTAATAATCAACGTTTAAAATTAAAGTAAAGTCCGAATTCTTATATATAGATCTAATCCAAGCCATAAACTAATGCCACTTAAGTGGTCCTTGTGCGGAAGTGAATAAAAACTGACTTATAGGGTGAGTTTGTAGGAGTTCAGTTCGGAAGTTATCCTGATGCTGAGAGAGAAAAAAATATGTATTGTGCGCGTTATTTATAGTTAATAATTATAGATTATCGAGCACGAGACTCTGAAATAGCTTAAAATACATAAGGTCGAACACTCCCGATGGATTGCTTTTTTAGGAGAGCATAAGAATATCCATTTAGTTTAGTACCCTAATAGACTGCATTACTCGATTCGGCTTACATACTAGATTCTTATAAACCACTATAGTTCAGCGGTAGAACAATTCATTCATGCTGAGTATGCGTAGATTCGACTTCTACTAGTGGTAATAGTTCTTTTTATCCGAGGTCACAACACTAACTCAGCCTCATATCAAACGGGAGTGTGTTAATGAGTACTACACCAGATAAAATACCCTTCCGCACAAGTACAACCCAAACACACACAATTTAGTCCCCTTTTTTGTGGTGCTCGTAGATTGTACGTGTTTCGTCCCGCCAGGGGCGTGCTGGGAGATAGAGCAGGCCAAAGATGTTTTATCTTTAAGTTTACTTGTTCTTCAAAGGCCACGACACGGAGATACACTAGGGAAATACGTCACCCCATCACACGGACTCGCGCATACCTCAAAACACACAATCTCCGATTGTACGGTTTGAGTAAACCGGAGTGTGTGTGTGGAGGTGGCTGGATGCTTCTCGATGGGTTAAGTAATGTATATTAAGGGATAAGATAAAAGTGGATGTTTGTAGTTTGAAGTCTAATTATAATTCCATTTATGGGGGCAGCACATGTCGCTCTTACTGAGGTAAAGGATGACCTAGATGTACGTAAGATTAGGAAGCTAAGTCTAATGTATACATGTTTTACATATTATATAAGTATAATGATGTGGATTGAATTCAATCCGTCAAATGTGGGAATTCAAATGGTAAGTCAGTTTTCAGACTGAGAAATGTTTAACATTGCATTTGGTGTTGATGGTCTAAGTCTATTTTTTGTGATACTAACAGCGCTAACGATACCGATTGCGATTATATCCGGTTATTATATGGATAAGAAACAGCAAAAGCCCCTGGCGGGCAACCCCCGGTCGGGGGGCGCCCGCTGGCGGGACAAGCTTTATCTGTGTCTAATACTGCTATTTTCAGGTTTTATAATATCCGTATTTATAAGTCTAGATCTAATTATATTTTATATGTCATTTGAGGCTGTACTGATTCCTCTAACACTTCTAGTAGGTATTTTCGGAGGGCGAAGGCGGATTAGTGCCGCGTATCTGCTATTCCTCTATACACTATTTGGGAGCCTACCTATGCTTCTTTCATTTCTAAACATTTATACAATTACGAATACGACGAATATGGCAGTACTAAGTATAATGAGTCCTGATTATCATCCTCTAATATGACTAGGGATTTTTATAGGACTAGCGGTTAAAACTCCACTAGTACCATTCCATCTTTGGCTTAAGACAGCCCATGCTGAAGCTAATTGTGCAGTATCCGTAGTACTTGCTGGGCTAGTGCTAAAGCTGGCAACCTATGCGCATATTCGAATTCTGATTCAGCTAATACCTGAACTGACACAATATTTTCAAAGTCTAGTACTGGTAATAAGTCTAATATCGATTATTTATACTGCGTTCATCTGTCTAAGGCAGACAGATTTTAAGCAACTGGTAGCTTATTCTTCAATCAATCATATAGGAATCGTATGTCTAGGTCTTTATAGCAATACTCTAACGGGTATTGAAGGAGGTATTCTGCTATCTATCTGTCATGGAGCTGTTAGTCCTGCACTCTTCATTCTCGTTGGTGGTGTAATTTATGATAGATACCATGATCGTACGATCCGGTATTATCGTGGTCTTGCAACATATATACCACTATTCTCCATTTTTTTTCTAATATTTACACTAGGAAATATGGCCACACCACTAACAGGAAATTGAACAGGTGAGTTTATAAGCCTAGCTGGAGCTTTTCAAACATTCCCTATTATGACAATACTGGCAAGCACTTCCATTGTTCTAAGTGCTTGTTATTCGATTTACCTCTATAATAGAATATGCTTCGGATCGTGATCTCGTTATCTGAATCCTGTAATAGACCTAACAAGACTAGAATTTAATGTACTAATACCTCTACTTATTCTAATGATATCTCTCGGACTATATCCGAATATAGTTCTAGAGTATCTTCATGCAACTTGTTCAAGTCTCATTTACTTAGACCCCCTTCTTTCCTCGTTCACTCACGCAGCCCATACTACTCCGGTTGAAACCCGCATTTATTATAAGTGCAATAAATCTCTGCCGCACAACGCTAAAACCATAATAATTATACGGCTATTATTACGCAAGTTAGTGTAATGGTTAACATGACTGGCTCATGATCAGTTGTACCAGGTTCAAATCCTGGACTTGCTCTAGTTTGTATTTGTATTCGTATAAAAGCAACTTGTCGGAGACCACACTCCATAAAATTCACTTACCCACACGCTTCGGTCGAAGCCCGTGGTGGAGCTGTAATTTTTGTGGGCTACAATATAGCTGATAGCTCTATTAGTTCAACGGTCGAGAACTTTAGCCTTTCAAACTAACAACACCGGTTCGACTCCGGTATAGAGTATGCTATGCGGTTTAGAGTAATTCTCATTATCCTATAAAAACAAGTCTTTCTAGCTCAATTGGATAGAGCGTATTTCTTGTAAAAATAAGGTTAGTGGTTCAATTCCACTGAAAGACATGAGGGATTATCGATTCTATTAAATCGATTTATAAAATCGATTCAACAGTCGTTGAGGTTCCACTCAGACATGAAATATGAATAATGTTACCTGCTGATTTATAGCAGGCACTGTTATACCAGCTAGAACTGGCAGACTTAGCAGAAGCAGCACCGCTGTTACTAGAATCGCTCAAGCAAACAGAGGGATTCCAGCCTTAATTATGATATTCGGACTAATCTCAAACATTATTAGAATCGAATTGGGCACAACTCGATCCGTGTCGGCGGGACCTTGATTATTACGGATAAGTACTAATATAGGCAGATTGCGTGATAGAATAATGGGAATTCACAGGAATTTGGGCCCTGATTATCCCAGTTCGAATCTGGGTTACGCATAGATTCTATAAGCCAAGACGTCCCGCATATTTGCTATAAAAAATAAATGGCAGGAATTCCTCGTGTAAGAAACCGAAACCAGTAAATTGTCATAATTTAGAATACGCACCTGAAGATATTATATCACAGCAGCAACCTGTAACTTCCATTCCAGCCCCACGGGCCTCGTATATTGTTCGTGTTTGACGAACCGAAGCGTGTGGGGAAGTGAATTTAGTGTAAGTTACACGCATAAAAATAATAAACATGAGAATTCTAAAAACACACCCTATTCTTGGTCTAGTTAACTCCTATATAGTAGATTCACCTCAACCTGCAAATATTAGTTATATGTGAAACTTTGGTAGTCTACTGGGATGTTGTCTAGTGATTCAAATCATTACAGGAGTTACTCTAGCGATGCATTATACACCTAATGTTGATCTAGCCTTTATTTCAGTAGAGCATCTAATAAAAATCTTATGATGTGCTCTTTAAACTTCGCTATATGCTGGGAATGTCTGTTTAATGTCATAACTACTCTGAACATAAGCGGTATAATAAAACCCCGATCTAGTGAAAATGAAATGAATGAAATGTTATAACTAAGGCACAATCAGCAGGTAACCAACGGCAGCGACGCTAGATCTCTAGCTTAGTAGGAACCTCAGAGACTACACGCGAAGCTTTCCGGCCCTTTTATAATTAGAAAAGGGCAGGAAAGATGATATAGTCCAAGTAATGATTCCATCAAAAGTCCAAATTAGAGTCAGACGATGATCATAAGAGATGTAGAATATGGATGACTAATCAGATATCTTCATGCTAATGTGGCATCCTTTTTCTTTATTTTTGTATATCTTCACATCGGTAGAGGGCTTTACTACGGTAGTTATAAATCACCTAGGACACTTCCATGAGCTATTGGTGTTGTGATTCTCGTAATCATAATAGCAACCGCTTTCATAGGTTACGTTCTACCATACGGGCAAATATCACTATGAGGTAGTGATTCATACCGCCTCAAATACAGCGACCTACTAAGTATTCTAATAACATCCTACAACTTCATTATGGTCTACCTAACACCAGATCGGATATTTAACACCACGCACAGAGTGTGTGGTGTGAAACACGCTAAGCGGATGAAAGCTAATAAGAGAATTGGCCCACACAATCACGACATTCTGAGTATCTTTTACGGAACTCTACTTGGTGACAGTCATGCAGAACGACGGAGATCGGGTATAGGAACACGTCTAAGTATGAGTCAGGAGTCTAACCATGGTGAATACCTACTGTGACTTCATGCACAAATTGCTGATCGAGGCTATTGTAATCCAGTACCGCCTAAAATACAAACACGACTAGGTACAGGTGGTAAACTGAGATATATTTTTAGATTCCATACATTTACATACTCTAGTCTGGATGGCCTTTACTCAGCATGGTATGCTAATAATATCAAGCACGTTCCTAATAACATTGCTGAATTTATAACACCTCTTGCTCTAGCTATCTGAGTAATGGATGACGGTTCTAGAGTAGGTAGAGGGATAAAGCTTTGTACAAACTCGTTCACATATCAAGATTGCATGCGTCTTACTCAAGTAATACATGACCTGTATAATGTAAAGTCTAGCGTACAATCAGCTGGAAAACCGGGACAATATCATATTTATATCTGAGCTGAATCAATGTTCGATATACGATCGGTGGTAATGCCGCATATGGTTCATTCGATACTATATAAGCTCGGAGAAAAGTAGCACTGTTAATTTAACGGGATGCTTAGAGGTGTTGTATAGTCCTTAAAACACCAGTACCCCTGGTACAAGATAAGGGCGACACTGATGAAAACGGTCAAAGACATTAACCCTGGGACGCAACTTTTCCCCGAACCGGGGGGTGTGCGGAAGGGTATTTGATAATTATAAATAGTAACGGAGCCTCAAAGTCCAGACCGTCGGTTACTTCGGCGAAACCTGCACCAGACCAGACCCTAACACGCTGAAGGGGATATCTTGATTTTATCTTGATTTTATCTTGATTTTATCTTGATTTTATCTTGATTTTATCTTGATTTTATCTTGATTTTATCTTGATTTTATCTTGATTTTATCTTGATTTTATCTTGA
>JAAIGG010390288.1_pt1 | contig 11783 bp, 12 predicted proteins | sample 6487391 | NCBI WGS metagenome assembly JAAIGG01 (sample SAMN13974130, study PRJNA590717) | phyllosphere metagenome | biome: asymptomatic weeds; feature: pooled weeds collected from a community garden; material: weeds; isolation source: pooled asymptomatic leaves from various weed species from...
CCCCGACCCCTCACCGCTGCCCGATACCGTGCGGCGCGACGGTGCGACGTTCCTGCGCTTCCGGCTGGCGGGCCGCACGTACTACCCGCTCACAAAGGAGGCGCTGCGCTTTCCGGCTTTGCAGCTTACGCTCACCAAGTTTAAGCTGCTGAAAAAACCCGCGCCCGGCGACAACGAGCGCCTGGCCATGTACAAGACCTACACTGCGCCCGCCCTGCGCGTGGCCGTGCGGCCGCTGCCACCACCCGGCGCGGCCGTGGTAGGCGACTACGTGCTGCGCGAGGGCATCAGCAGTACGCGCTTTCGCACGGGCGAGGCGTTCACTTACACCTTCGGGGTAGAGGGTACGGGCAATGCGGCGGCGCTGACTTTGCCACCCCTAAAGTCCCGCGCCGGGCTGGCTGTATACGGCCCCGACGTACGCGTGGAAGCCTTGCCTGAAGGTCGCTTTCGCAAGAGCTTTCGCTACCGGCTGGTGCCCCAGCGCCCCGGCCCGCTGGCCTTGGATAGCCTGCTGGCCCTGCCATTTTTCAACCCGGCTACCGCCCGCTACGACACCCTGCGGCCCGAATTGCGCGTCGACGTGCGCGGCCCGGCCCGCGCTACCGCCGCTGCCAGCCCCACCGACGACCCATTTTACGGCCCGGCCCTGGCCCGCGCCGATACCAGCCTGCAACCGCTGGATGTGTACCGGCAGGTGGGGCGCTACGCGGCCGTGCTACTGGCGGTGCTGCTGGGGGTGGCCGCCGTGGGCTGGTGGCGGGCGCGCTAGCCCGGCGCTACTTTTGAGCTTTCTTCTGTACGGTATGGCAAATAGTTTCGGAACGCTTTTTCGCATCACCACCTTCGGCGAGTCGCACGGGGTGGGCATTGGGGTAATTATTGACGGCTGCCCGGCGGGGCTGGCCCTCGACCCGGCCGCCATTCAGGCAGCGCTCGACCGGCGCCGGCCGGGGCAGTCGGCCCTCACCACGCCGCGCAAGGAGGCCGACCGCGTGCAGGTGCAGTCGGGCCTGTTTGAGGGGCTGACCACCGGCACGCCCATCAGCCTGTTTATTCCCAACGCCGACCAGCGCTCCGACGATTACTCCCACATTGCCGGGGCCTACCGTCCCAGCCACGCCGACTACACCTACGACGCCAAGTACGGCCGTCGCGACCACCGAGGCGGGGGCCGCAGCTCGGCCCGCGAAACGGCCGCCCGCGTAGCGGCTGGCGCGGTAGCCGCCGCCCTGCTGGCTCACTTCGGGGTTGAGGTGAAAGCCTACGTATCGGCCGTGGGTGAGGTGGAGCTGGCTAAACGCTACGAGGAGCTGGACTTGAGCCTCATCGACAGCAACCCCGTGCGTTGCCCCGATGCCGAGGCTGCTGCCCGCATGGAGGCGCGCATTCGCGCCGCGCAGGCCGCGCACGATACCGTGGGCGGTGTGGTGACGGGCGTGGCTACCGGCCTGCCGCCGGGCCTGGGCGAACCGGTGTTCGACAAGCTGCCCGCCGTGCTAGGCCACGCTCTGCTGAGCATCAACGCCGTAAAAGGCTTCGAATTCGGCTCGGGTTTCGAAGGCACCAAGCTGCCCGGCTCGCAGCACAACGACGAGTTTTATACCGACGAGGCGGGCCGGGTGCGTACCCGCACCAACCACAGCGGCGGCAGCCAGGGCGGTATCTCCAACGGCCAGGACGTGTTTTTCCGGGTGGCCTTCAAGCCGGTGGCTACCCTGCTCCAGCCTCAGCAAACCATCAACCAGGCTGGGGAGGCCGTGACGCTGGCCGGCCGGGGCCGCCACGATGCTTGCGTGCTGCCCCGCGCCGTGCCCATCGTGGAAGCCATGACCCACCTCGTGCTGGCCGACCTGCTGCTGCGCGCCCGGGCTAATAAGCTGTAGCCCTGAGCTTAGTCTTTACTGCCGAGGTGGGCGGCGACCCGGGGCAGCCTTTTGTAACCTCTGCGTGACGTTCGCGGTTATGCTAGCAATTGGCCAGCCCGGGCGGCCCCGCCCGGCGTCGGCGCTGCAATTTTCTTGTCTTTAAATTATTCCTGATTTATGTCAGCCGTTTCCATCTACGCCGAGGCGTCGCCCAATCCCGAGAGCATGAAATTTGTGCTCAACTCCACTCTGCTGCCCGATGGCGTGAGCGTGGATTATCCTACCGTGGAGGCCGCCGCCAACTCGCCCCTCGCGCAGGAGCTGTTTGGCTTCGACTACGTGGGCCGCGTGTTCATCGCCCAAAACTTCGTCACCGTTACCAAAACCCAGCCCGAGCTGGGCTGGACCAGCATCATCCCCGAGTTGCGCCAGTTCATTAAGAGCTACGTGGAGGCCGGCGGTACGCTCTTCACCGTGGACCCCGCCGCCGAGCAGAAGGCCGCCCAGGCGGCCAGCGCCGGCGACCCCACTCAGCAGGATGGTTTTACGAGCCAGAAAATCATCGACTTACTCGATAACTACGTGCGTCCTGCCGTGGAGCAGGATGGTGGTAACATCACCTTCAAATCCTTCCACGACGGCATCGTGACCGTGAACCTGCAAGGCTCGTGCTCGGGCTGCCCCTCGGCCACGGTCACTCTCAAATCGGGCATCGAAAACCTGCTCAAGCGCATGGTGCCCGAAGTAAAAGAAGTAGTTGCCGAAGGCGTGACGGTGTAAGCTGCTTGCTGCGCTAACGTAAAAAGGGGGCCCGCTACCGAAGTAGCGGGCCCCTTTTTGTGAAGCTATTTGAGAAAACCTCAGCTATTAACCCGTCCGTCATGTTGAGCTTGCCGAAGCATCTCGCTCGCGTCGTCCAACGAGGAAGTTAGTGCAGCACGCGAGATGCTTCGGCAAGCTCAGCATGACGGACGGGTTAACACCCTACGAATAGCTACTATGGGTAAAGGTCTGGCCGCTAGATTTTACGAGCGCGTTGCTTCACCGTGAAGTTGCGGCTCACGTTGAAGCCGAAGCAGATGTAGCCGTCGAAAAAATTGCCTGAGGTCTGGGTAATGAATTGCTGCTCAATCATGCCCGTTGAATTGGTGACGTGCATCTGAAAGATGTGGCCGCCGGTTTCGATATCTACGCCCAGCGCCACCGAATTGCGGTAGTGGTCGGCGGTGTAGGAGGGTAGCAGGTAGTAATACTCGGCGTTGAGGGAGAAGCGCTTCGTGAGCTTGTAGCGCCCACCCGCCCCGATGGCAAACACGTCGTTTCGCTCGCCTTCGTTAATTACCAGGTTGCGGTGCACGAGCGTGGGCATGAGCTGCAACGACAAGTCGGTATTGAACTTACGGGCAATCAGCGCCTGGTAAGTATAGGCCGTGCGCTTGCCCAGGGTGTAGTCGATGCCGTTGGTCATGCGCTGCGTCATGACGGCCGCCGACCCGAACAACGTCACTGACACCGGTACCGGATGCGAACCCGTTGTCTGCTGAATAGCTTTATATTTCAAGAAGCCATCGTACGTTTTGTTGAGCGACGAGCGGCCCACCCCCACCTCAAAGCGGTCGGTAAATGCGTACTCAAAGCCTAGCCGCAGCGTAGCCTGGTCGAGGCCGAAAAACTCGTAGGAGCCGCTGTTGAGCGGGCCGAAGCGGTGCGAAATGAGGAACACCATCGTGCCCTCGCCCGGCGTTTGCACGGTATGGCCGTTGATGAGGCGGGTGGCCTTAAACGTAGCGTCCACCACTTGGCGCGGGGCGTCCTTTTGAGGATCTTGCTCCAATTGACCTAGCAGGTCGGCCTGGGCGCGGGCCGCGGGGGCTGCCGCGGTCAGCAGTAGGCTCAGCAGGGCCGCACGTTTCAACAAAGTAATAGTTTTTGACATAAAAATCTGCTAGTAAAATCGTTAGGGTTGCTGTACCAGGGCGGGTGCCACGGCATCGCACGTTAGGTTGACGCGCACGCTCACCGACTTAGCAATGTGCTCGCGTACGAGCAGCGGAATGTCGATGGAGTAGTCGGCCGGCGCGATGTTGAAGTAGGCAAACACGACCAGCTGGCCGTCGCGAATCTGCAAAGTGCCAGATACCAAGGTTTTGCGCGTTACGCCGTGGAGCACCAGATTGCCCTCGACCTCTACCGTTTGGGTGCCGCTGGGCAATTGCTTGAGCACCTGTGCCGCGTTGAGGAGCTGGCCGGTGAAGGTGGCTTTCGGAAATTTCTCCGACTCCATGTAGTTCTCGTTGAAGTGCTCCTGCATGAGAGTGCGTTTGAACTGAAACTCGTGGATGGGCACTGAGAAGGCAACTTGCCCGGTGGTCAGGTCGAAAATGGCGGATACCTTATCGTTGCGAGCCTCAATGTCTTCCATAATGGAAGCCGAAAAAAACGAGATGTGGCCCGCCCGGGTCAGGTATTTGCTCTGCGCCTGGGCTGCCGAGGGCACGCCGAAAACCAGCAGCCCCGCCAGCAGGCAGCCCAGCCGACCCAGTCCTGGTAAGAAATTACGCATGCCCGCAGCAGGTCGATAGATGGAAAGAAAACGCCGCATGTGCCCCGACTAGCTTAGTTGCTGGGCGCACCAGCGTCCACCCAGGCTTTGATAATGGCAATTTGGCAGGCGTCGGGACCGTCCTTGCCGTCGTAGGGCATCGGGTTGTAGCCCGGTAGCTGGCGGATGCTGCCCACGATATAGCTCACACCGTTGCCAGTGGGTTGGGTCCAGGTTTTCAAAGCCGCAAACGACTCCATGTTCAGCGCGCCCGCCGAGCCATTGGGGGAGGGGTTGTTGTAGTTGGCCGCGCTGTGGCAGCGGTAGCACCGGGCTTGCAGGATGGGCAGCACGTCCTTTTGGTACGAAACCACGGTGGGTACTGAGGCGCAGGTGGGCTCGGGAATGGTCTCTTTGGTATAGGAGCAGGCGGCCAGCAGAGCTAAGCCAGACACGAGCAGGCCCGCCCCGAGGGGAAAAGGAGTACCTCGGAAAGTAGAAATTTTCACAGAAAATGGTTTTGAAGTGAAGCTCCCCGCGCTAGCCGGGCTCGCAGGAAAAGGAAAGCAGGAAGCCCCGAGGTGCCCACCCAAACGGCTGGGTGGACAACGGGGCTAACCTACGGTAGAAACCGAAAGTAGGATTTGACCTGGTCGAAATTAGATTTTCTCGCTCAGCAACCGCCTGTAGTCGGAGAATGTTTAAGCTGAGCTATTACGCTGAATCTTGTATTAAGGACGAAAAAAAAGCCCAGCCGCAAGGCCAGGCTTTTTTTGGAGAAAAAAGAGAACGTTTATACGGTGGTCGTGCTCAGCTTGGGCGCGTCGCCGGGCTGGCTCGTTACGTCTTCGCCGGCGGCCAGGCGTTCCTTCTCTTCCTTCTTCCCGTAGGTGTCGAGGATGATAGGGGTAGCGATGAACAGCGACGAGTAGGTACCGAAGATGATACCGATAATCATGGCAAACGAGAACGAGCGCAGCGTTTCGCCGCCGAAGATGTAGAGTACGAGCACTACCAGGAACACGGTGGTGAACGTGATCATCGTGCGCGAGAACGTCGAGTTCAGGGCCGGGTTCACCACCTGGGCGAAGGTCAGCTTGGGATTCTCACGCAGGTACTCCCGCACGCGGTCGTAGATCACGACGGTGTCGTTCATCGAGAAGCCGATGATGGAGAGCACGGCGGCCACGAAAATCTGGTCCATCTCATAGTTCAGGCCGAAGGCGCGGGCGATGGGGTAGGAGGCGATAACGAGCAGTGCGTCGTGGAAGAGCGCTACCACGGCAGCCATCGAGTACTGCCACTTTTCGAAGCGGAAGAGTACGTACACGAAGATGCCGAGCAGCGTGAGGGCCAGTGACAGGACCGAGGTGCGCTTGATGTCGTCGGCAATCGTAGCGCCTACTTTCGAGGTCGATTTGATTACCGGGGCGTCGGCGGCGTACTTGGTGAGGCCCTGGTTGAGGGCGTCGAGTACGGTCTTGTCGGCAGTCTGGCTTTCATCCTCGGCCAGGTAGCCGGTGGTGATGCGCAGACGGTCGGGCGAGCCAAACTGCTTTACTTCGAGGCCTGCGTTCTTAAAGGCGGGCTCCAGGGCGGTGCGCACGTCGCTGGCTATCATAGTCTTGTTGAAGTCAACCACGTAGGCGCGGCCACCCTGGAAGTCTACGCCCAGGTTGGGGCCACCCTGGATGAACATCAGCACGAAGCCCGTCACGATGATGATAGTGGAGGCGGCGTAGGCGATTTTACGCTTGCCCACGATGTCGAAGTTCAGATTCTTGAACAGGTTGCGCGACAAGAAGGTCGAGAACGAGATGGAGCTGGTCGTCTTGCCCTTGATCAGGAACTCGATGATGAGGCGCGACACGTACACGGCCGACAGGAACGAGGTGAGTACCCCGATGCCCAGCGTCACGGCGAAGCTCTGCACCGGACCCGTGCCGAAGAAGCCCAGGATGATGGCGATGAGCATGGTCGTCACGTTGGAGTCGAAGATGGCCGAAAACGCGCGGTTGTAGCCCTTGTTCACGGCGTCGTGCAGCGCCAGACCGTGGTCCAGCTCTTCACGGATACGCTCGAAAATCAGTACGTTGGCATCTACCGACGAGGCAATTACCAGGATCAGGCCGGCGATGCCGGGCAGGGTGAGCGCGGTGCTGAACTGCGCCAGCACGCCCAGAATCAGGAACATGTTGAAGAGCAGGGCGGCATCGGCCACGAGGCCGGCGCGGCCGTAGTACAGCGTCATGAATGCCATGATAATCAGCAGACCAGCCAGCGACGAGTACAGCCCTTGGTTGATGGCTTCCTTGCCGAGCGAGGGGCCAACCACGGCTTCTTCCACGATGCGGGTCGGGGCGGGGAGCTTACCGGCTTTCAGTACCTGGGCCAGATCCTGGGCTTCGTCGATGCTGAAGTTACCCGAGATGCTGGTGTTGCCACCGGTGATTTCGCTCTGCACGACGGGGTCGGAGTACACCACGTCGTCGAGTACCACGGCCACTTGCTTGCCGATGTTGGCACCGGTCATCTTAGCCCACTTGCGCGAGCCGGTGGGGGTCATGCTCATGCTCACCTCGGGGCGGCCGCCCTGGTCGAAATCCTGGCGGGCATCGCTCACCACTTCGCCACTGATGGGCGCGGCGACGGCCCCGGTGCGGTCTTTCTTCACGGCCACGAGGCGCAGGAATTGCTGGCCGTTGGCGGTTACCGGCTTGTTGGTGTAGAGCAGGGCCATGTTGGCCGGCAGCACGCTACGAGCTTCTTCCGAGCGCAGAATCACGTTCATGCGGGCGGTGTCGGTCAGGTTTACGCCCAGCGCGCCGGGCATGGTGAGCAGGCGGGCCAGCGGGCCGCCTTTCTGCGCGGCGGCCGAGTCGGTTTTGGCTTTGTTGGTGGGGGTCTTCTTGGCGAGCTGGGCGGCCAGCGAAGTGGTATCGCTCTTGGCAGTAGCGGTCGAGTCGGTTTTAGCCGTGGCGACGGTCGAGCCGGCTTTCTCCTTGGCCGTCAGCACCTGGTCGAGCTGGCCCAGGAAGGGTACGACCTCATTCTGGCCCCATACTTCGTAGAATTCGAGCTTGGCTTGGCCTTGCAGCAGCTTGCGCACGCGGTCGGGATTGTCCACGCCGGGCAACTCGACCTGAATGCGGCCGGTACCCTTCACGCGCTGAATGTTGGGCTGGTTTACGCCAAACTTGTCCACGCGCTTGCGCAGGATGTCGAACGAGCGGCCAATGGCGTCTTCTTCTTCCTTATTAATGGCAGCCAGCACGCGGCTGTCGGGGCTGTTGAGGTCGATCTTGCGGTCCTTGTTAACCGAGTTGGCGAAGATGCGGGCCAGCGGTACGCCGGGAGCCGCTTCCTGATAAGCCTGGTAAAACAGCGTGGTGAAGGGCGTGCCCGAATTGGTCTTTTGCCGCTCCTGGGCCAGCGCGATGGCTTTGTTGAAAGCCGGGTCTTTGGAGTTGCCCGACATAGCCCGCACGATTTCGACCGGCGATACTTCCAGCGTCACGTGCATGCCGCCTTTCAAGTCGAGGCCGAGGCCGAGTTCGCTCTGCTTTACGTCGCGGTAGGTGTAGTTGCCGAATACCGGCGCCCGCCACACCGAGTCGAGGTAGTGCTGGCGCTTGGTTTCGTCCAGCTTGCCGTTGCGCGTGGCGTAGGCCACGGCTTTGTCCTGCACCCCGCGCGAGATGTAGGTGAAGAAGAGAAAGTACGCGCACAGCACCGAGACGATGACGGTGAGCGTAATAATAAGTCCTTTGTAACGCATTAGAAATGAGTTATGAATTATGAGTTAGAAGTTATGAGTTGCCTGGAGAGAGTTATGAATTATGAGTTAGAAATTATGAGTTGCCTGGTCTGCGCCTAGTAACTCATAACTTCTAACTCATAATTCATAACTAACTATAAGTTAAGGTGCTTGCGGCGACAGGGTAGCGCCGAGCAGGCGCTGGCGGCACAGCTGCGCGATAAAGGTGGCCGGCTGGCCCAGGGGGGCCAGCGCCACGGCCCGGCGTACCAGACGCGGCCGCCAGGTGGCGGGCAGGGCCTCGGGTAGCCAGGCGAGGGCCCACGCCGGGGCCACGTAGCTAGCCAGCGGGGAGGCCGCTTCGAGCAGTACTTTTTGCTTGATTACCGTGGCGCGGGGCGCGAGTACCAGCCGCGAGGCGGGCGAATTTGCGGGCCGCAATAGGCTGACCGTCCGGCCATTCAGGCCCAGCAGCAGGAGCACCGGCAGGGCCACCAGGGCCACGCGCAGCAGGTGCTTGAGCTGGGAAAGGGAATAGCGCATAGCTTGGACAGAGCTACAAATATAGTCCGGGCCGGCATTTGGCCCCAAGCGCCGGTGGGGACGGCTAGTCGCGCAGTTCCTCAAAGGCGTACTGAGCTCCGCTCCAAAACTCATCGAGGGCCACGAGGCGCGGCTTAAAAAACGAAATCAGCGCCGGCCAGTCGTCGCGGTTGAAGACGTTGGCCGGGGCCAGCTCCTGATAAATGCGGCTCAGCGGCTGGCCGTGCTCGTTCTCGGCCTGAGCTTCCCAAATCCACTCTTCGCCCAGCGTTTCGTGCAGCAGGGTTTTGAGGGCCAGAAACTGCTCAAAGAACAGCTCACGGATGCCCGCGTCGGCCTGCGTGAGCTCGATGGCGATGCGGGCCTGGCGGTTGTCGGCGTGCATCTTGAATTGCACGCCCTTCACGCCCGTCTTATAGTTTACCCAGTTCACCGGCCAGCCGTCGAACGAGCTGACCGGTGCCATGTACTGGCCAAACGCGGTCCAGAAGGCCTGGCGCAGTTGAGATGCTTCGGCTTTGCTATACAAGGTGCTGTAGACTTAACTAAACTGCCCGGCGCAGCGGGCGCAAATCAAATTGAAAGCCGGGTAATACCGGCTCGCCGCTCAGCTCTTGATCGTAGCCTTGCACAAGCTCGGCGGGCTGGCCGGGGCGGTACACGTAAGCTAGCTCTGCTTCCACGTCAAACAAAAAGCCCAAGAGCATCCCGTTGGCCAGGTAATTTTCCATTTTGGCTTGCAGGCCCGCGGCATCATCCGACGGCGATTTGACCTCAATCATAAACTCCGGGCAGACGGGCGGACACTTGCGGCGCTGCTCCGGCGTCAGGGTCGCCCATTTGGCTTGGCTCAGCCAGGCTACGTCGGGCGAGCGCACTGACGTATCGGGCAGCTTGAAGCCCGCCGACGACTCGTACACGTGGCCTAGCTTGGTTCGGCGGTTCCACAGCCACACTTGGCCATAGCTTTCGCCGCTGGATTCGCTCGATTCGGAACCGGCAGGGGGCATAATAATAATTTCCTGGTTGGCATTGCGCTCGAAGCAGAGCGAAGGATTAGCCTGGCACAGCTCGAAAAACTCGTCGTCGCTGAGGCGCGTCAGGGCCGCGCCGTGCAGCACGGGAAGCTCCGGAAACTCGTAGGAAGGCCGCGTCAGCATAAGGTTACAGCTAGGGTTCTCTCCAAGATACGAAAAGCGGCGGCAACCGCCGGCCTACTCCGCCCGGGCCTCGGCTACTTTGCCGCGCAGGAAGCCGGTGAGCACGGCCAGGCCGTTTTCGAAGTGCCGGTTGTTGGGGATAATGAGGTCGGCGTCGGCCTTGTAGGGCTGAATGAACTTCTCGTAGGTCGGGGCTACGTGGTTGGCGTAGCGGTAGAGCACGTCCTGAAGATCGTAGCCCCGCTCGTCGCGGTCGCGCACGATGCGGCGGTGCAGCTTCACGTGCTCTTGGGCATCAATGTACACCTTGAGGTCGAGCAGCTTGGCGATTTCCTCGAAATAGAATACGAAAATGCCCTCGACTACCACAATGGGTGCGGGCCGGAATACGAGCTCGGCGGGCACGACATTGGCATTATTGAAGGTGTATTCCTGGCGGCGCACCTCGTGGCCGGCGCGCAACTGGCGCACGTCGGCGGCATAGGCCAGCGCATCGATGCTGGCTGGCAGGTCGAAGTTTTCGATGCCTTGCTCGTCGCGCTGCTGCTGGTCGCGGGGGTGGTAGTAGTTATCCTGCGAAATCAGGCAGATGTCGCGTTCGGGGAAAGCGGCCAGCAGGCGGCGCAAAAACGTGGTTTTGCCCGAGGCGCTGCCGCCCGTGATACCAACGAGGAAGGGAGCTTTCAATTAAAAATAAGGAATTTAAGAATTAAAAAAATAGTGGCGCACGTCGGCTAGGCAAAGTTCGGCATCCGGCGGCAAATGGGCCGGGTTTGCCGGGGCAATTGCCATTTTTTTAACTCAGCGTTTTTAATTGGGCTACCAGCCCGGCCACGGCCCGCGCCCGGTGGCTGAGCTGATTTTTCTCGGCCAGCGTCATAGCGGCGAAGGTGCGGCCGTCGCCCTCGCTGGGAATGAAAACCGGGTCGTAGCCGAAGCCCCGCTCGCCGCTGGGCGCGGCGGCAATGGTGCCCGGTACCTCGCCGCTGAACTCCCGTACGTCGCTGGCACTCAGTACCAGCGCAATCACCGTGCGGAAGCGGGCCTGGCGGTTGGGCTCGTCGCCGAGCTCGCGCAGGAGCTTGGCCACGTTGTCGGCCGCCTCGCGCTGGGGGCCGGCGTAGCGCGCCGAGTACACCCCAGGCTCGCCGCCCAGCGCCTCGACTTCCAGCCCGGTGTCGTCGGCGAAGCAGGCCACGCCGTAGTGGTCCCACACGTACTGCGCCTTTTGGCGGGCGTTGCCTTCGAGGGTGGGCTGGGTTTCGGGCAGTTCTTCGTGGCAGCCGATGTCGGCCAGGCTCAGCAGCTCCAGGCCGGCGGGCAGCAGGGGCCGGATCTCATCGAGCTTGTGGGCATTGTTGGAAGCGAAGCACAGGCGCATAGCAGGGTAAGGATGGGGTGGGGCTGCAAAGTTGGGACAAAATAAATCCTGCCCGGCCCGAATGCAGCGCGGGCGCAGGTCCAACGGCCTGACAATCGGCTACCTGCACTTACGGCCCGGGGTTGATTTTGTGAATCCTATGTCGTACTTTTGCACTCCCTTCCGCAAAACCGGCAGGGTTTAACAGGTAAATAGGCCCTCCCGATATGAAAAAGGACACGCACCCCGAGTACCGCCAGGTTGTTTTCCAAGACACCTCTTCGGACTTCAAATTCATCACCCGCTCCACGATGACCTCGGCCGAGACGATTCAGTGGGAAGACGGCAACACCTACCCGGTGATTAAAATCGAAGTGAGCAGTGCTTCGCACCCCTTCTACACCGGCAAGAACATGTTCATCGACACGGCTGGCCGCGTAGAGAAGTTCCGCAGCCGCTACGCCAACAAGGCGCAGAGCAGCGCGGGCAAAGAATAGCTTTTCTGGGCTGTTAGCTACTGGCTACCAGCTGGTAGCATTTTATAAGGGGCTCC
>JAAIGG010007241.1_pt1 | contig 11767 bp, 9 predicted proteins | sample 6487391 | NCBI WGS metagenome assembly JAAIGG01 (sample SAMN13974130, study PRJNA590717) | phyllosphere metagenome | biome: asymptomatic weeds; feature: pooled weeds collected from a community garden; material: weeds; isolation source: pooled asymptomatic leaves from various weed species from...
AGAGTCTCACCGAGACCAGCGCCCGTGGCCTTGCCCTCCCCAAACCCCTCCCGTTTACGGGAGGGGTTTTTCGTCGGGATTTACACCGCCCAGGCCCCGATATCCGGCTGCTCGCCGATCAGCGCCAACCCATGCGCGATCGAGGTGAGTTCCCCACCTGTCGCGATCTTCCCGCCCCCGAACCGCGTCTCGAACATCCGCCGGATCGCGGGCATCAGAGAGGTGCCGCCGGTCAGGAACACCCGGTCGATCGCGCCTGCCTCGGTCCCGGCGGCGGTGAGCGCCCGGTCCACCGCCTGCTCGATCCGCGCCAGGTCGGGGGCGATCCACGCTTCGAAATCGGCGCGGGTCACGTCCGCCTCGATCGACAAGCCGCCACCCTCGAACCGGAACCGGGCTTCCTCCGCGGCGGACAGATCGCGCTTCACCCGACCGACCGCATCATAGAGCCGGTATCCCTGTTCCTCCTCGATGATCGCGATCATCCGCCCGATCGCGTCGGGGTCGAGCGCGGCGCGGCGGAGTTTTTCGAGTTCGGCCAGCGTCTTGCGATTGCGCATCAAAGCCAGGCGCGACCAGTCGGCGAAATCGGCGAAGAATCCCCGCGGAATCTCCAACACCTTGTCGAACGAGCGATATTGCCCGCCCGCCCCCAACAACGGCAGGACGAGATGGTCAATCAGCCGTTGGTCGAACCGGTCGCCCGCGATGCCGACACCGGCATGGCCGAGCGGTTCGCAGCGACGCTCGGCACCCGGCGCGGCGATACGCACGACCGAAAAGTCGCTGGTGCCGCCGCCGAAGTCGGCAACCAGCACGGTCGCCGGCTCGGTGATGCGCGACGCATAGCTGAACGCCGCGCCCAGTGGTTCGTAGACATAATGGATCTCCACCCCCAGCCGCGCGAACATCGCGTCATAGCGTTGGCGGGCGAGTGCCTCGTCGGGGCGGTGCCCGGCATATTCGACCGGTCGCCCGACGACGATCCGCTTCGCCTTGCCGTCGAGCACCCCGCCGCTGCGCGCCGCCATCCGGTCGAGAAACGCGCGGCCCAGTTCCTCGAAGCGATAGCGTTTGTCGAATACGGTCGCGTGCTCGAACACCGGCGAGGCGGCGACCGACTTGAACGACTGGATGAACCGGCTGCCGCCCGGAAATTCCAGATATTCGGCGATCGCCCACGGTCCCGCCTCGACCTCGATACCGTCCCCCTCCCAGAAGCATAAGGCCGAACGGAAGACGGGGTCGGTACCGTTCGGGCCTGTCAGCGGCACGAGGTGCGACTCGCCTGCATCGGCCCGCGCGATGACCGAATTGGTGGTGCCGAAGTCGATGCCGAAGATGGTGCGAGTGTCGGTCATGGCGCGTCCGCTACACGAAGTGCGGGGGAGGGAAAGACGTTTTCTTCACGCAGCCTTCTTCTCCCCTCCCGCCTGCGGGAGGGGGAGCAGAAGATCATTCCCTTGGTGCCAAATCCGGCCACCGCTCCAGCATCGCCGCCGTCACGCCGTTGGTCCAGCCGAAGCCGTCCTGAGTCGGATATTCTCCGCCGCCGCCGGGCCGCCGTTCCTCGACATCATATTTCTCCAGCAGCTTGCCCGTCTCGGCATAGGTGCGCGCGACGGTGGCGATCCAGCGGCGGGCGATGTCCTTGGCCAGGGCCCGTTCGCCATATCGTCCCAGCCCCTCCACCGCGATCCATTGCAGCGGGGCCCAGCCATTGGGCGAATCCCATTGCTGGCCGGTGCGGATACCGGTGGTGCGCAGGCCGCCCTCGCCGATCAACGTGGCGCGGATGGTCGCGGCGACCGCGCGGGCCTGTTCGGGGCTGGCATGTCCGACGAACAGCGGGAAGAGCGAGGCGGCGGTCCGGCTGTTCGTGGGACGGCGCGTGACACGGTCCCAATCGGCATAGCGCTTCTCCGCTGCGACCCAGAGATAACGGTCGATCGCCACTTTCCGCCGTGCCGCCATCTCGATGAACCGATTGGCGGTCGCGGTGTCCCCTGCCGCTATCGCCCGCGCCGCGATCCGGGCTTCGCTCACCCATAACAGGCTGTTGAGATCGACCGGCACGATGTCGGTGGTGCGGATCGTCTCCAGCCGCATCGGATCGGCCAGCCAGCGCGAGCTGAAGTCCCAGCCCGACTCCGCCGCCGCACGCAGGTCACGCTGGACGATGGCAGCGGGGCGGGGGGCGGCCTTCGCGGCGGTCTCGCGATCCTCGCGCCAGCTTTCGTCGCGCGGCGTATCGCGCGCGTCCCAATAGCGGTTGAGCAGGCTGCCATCGGGCATCCGCACCACATGCTGGCATGCGCCCGTCGTATCGAGGCAGTTCGCCCCCGCCATCCAGTAATCATGCTCGCGGATCAGCGCCGCCAGCCGCCGCTTCGCCAACACCGGATCGCGATTATCCGACAGGTCCATCATCAGCGCCAGGAAGGGCGGCTGCGACCGGCTGAGATAATAGGTGCGCGTGCCATTGGGGATATGGCCGTAACGCTCGACCAGATCGACGAAGTCGGCAAGCATCGCCTCGATCAGCGGGGCCTGCCCATCGGCCTTCAGGCCCAGCATGGTGAAATAGCTGTCCCAGTAGTAGATCTCCTGGAACCGGTCGCCGGGCACGACATAGCCATGGTCGAGCCCCAGCGCCGACGATCCCGCGACCGGCGCGAAGGGCGCGCGGCCGAGCACCGGCCACAACTCGCGGATGCGATCGCGTAAGGGTGGCCGGGCCTGCTGCTCGCCGCGCACCGAGAAGTGGCGGCGGACGAAGGCAGTCAGCGCCGCCTTGTCCATCGGCTTCTCGCGGGCATAGGCGGCCATGATCGCGTCGGGCTTTTCGCGCGGGACCGCGTCGGCGAAGGTCTTGCCATCGGGAAACACCCGCGCCTCCTGCACCGCCGCGAACAGGGGCCCATAGATATCGGCGGGTGAGGGCGGCATCGCCTGCGCCTGGAGCAGCAGTGCGAGCATGGGGAGCAGCATCAGGGGGCGGGTCCGGGCGGGGCGGTGGGTCATCGGTCGCATCTCTCCTGTTCAACCTTGTCGTGCGGCACGCGGCAGCAGGACGGTGGCAGACAGTCCGCCGCCCGCCGCTTCGGCCAGGATCAGCCCACCGCCATGCAGTTCGGCCAGTTCGCGGACGATCGACAGGCCGAAGCCATGCCCGTCCCCCCGCTCATCCAGCCGCGCCCCGGCCTGGGTGGCGCGAACGCGATCCTCCTCCGCAATGCCGGGCCCATCATCGACCACGCGCAGCAGGATTTGTCGACCCTCGGTCGCGGCGGTGATCGTCACCTGCGACCGGGCGTGGCGGGCGGCATTGTCGACCAGATTGCCCGCCACTTCGTCCAGATCATGCGCATCCATCGCCACCGTCAGGTCGACAGCGATGTCCGCGGTCACGGCGATGCCCCGATCGGCATGGAGCCGCCCGATCGCATGGGCCAGATCGTCCATCGCGGGGGTCAGCGGGGTGGCGGCGCGGGTCGCCCCCATCTGCGCACGGGCGCGGGCGAGGTGATGGCGGATGGTCGCATCGATCCGCGCCACCTGCGCCGCGCGTGGCGGATCGTCCGCCAGATCGAGCGCCAGCGTCGCCACCGGGGTCTTGAGCGCATGGGCCAGATTGGCCGCCGCCGTCCGCGCCGCCGCCAGATTGCGCTCGGTATCGACGGTCAGCGCGTTGAGCTCGGCCGCCAGCGGTTGCAGTTCGGCGGGCTGGTCCTCCTCGACGCGGGTCCGTTCGCCGCTACGGATCGTGGCGACTTCCTCACGCAACCGGCGCAAGGGGCGCAGGCCGAGGCGTAGCTGGATCAGGCTCGCCGCCGCCAGCAACACGCCCAGCCCTGCCAGCATCGCGAGCAGCGGGATCAACGCGGCGCGGATCGGTTGCGCGACGACCGAGCGCGCGGCCGCGACGGTGATCGTCACCGGCCCCCGCGTCGAGGGGATCGTCACCTGTCGCGCATGGACGCGGACGCCCTGCTCGGTTCGCCCCTCGGCAGGACGGGGTGCGGCGACGGTTTCGGCAGGCGGGGCGGGGGGCGGGGTGGCCTCCCCCGGCGCGGGCGGCGGGGGGCCTTCGCGACCGGGCGGCGGCGGTGCGGCGAGGGGCGGAAAATCCCCCGATCCCAAAGTCCCGGCTGGCCCCGTGATCCGCCAGCGCCAACCGGGCTCGGGCTCCAACAAGCCCCGGCGCGAGGCGATCCGGTCGCGGTCCACCCGTCCTTGCGGATCGACGGCGGCGGCGAGCACGGCGATCTCCGAGTCCAGCCGCTGGTCCAGCCCGCGCGTCACGATCCCCTCCAGCGCGCGGGTCAGGCCCCATCCGGCGAGCAGCAGCGCGAACAGGATCGCGACACCGGAGATCAGGATCATCCGGCCATGGATGGACCGTGGCAGCGTCAATTCGCGTCCCCGGCGGTCAGGCGGTAACCCATGCCCCGCACCGTCTCGATCAGATCGGCCCCGATCTTCTTGCGCAGCCGCCCGACGATCACCTCCAGGCTGTTGGAATCGACATCTGCATCGCCCTCATAAACCCGCTCCAGCAGTTCCAGCCGGGGAATGACGGCTTCCTTGCGCAGCATCAGCGCGGACAAAACGCGCCACTCGAAGGCGGTCAGCTTCAGCGGCAGGCCGTCCAGCTCGAACTGTCCCGTCTGGCTGTCGAAGGACAGCGGGCCGCAGCTCAGGCGCGGATGGGCATGGCCCGCCGCGCGGCGGACCAGCGCGCGCAGCCGCATGACCAGTTCCTCGACGCGGAAGGGCTTGGTCAGGTAATCGTCGGCCCCCGCCTTGAACCCCGCGACCTTGTCCGACCAGCCGTCGCGCGCGGTCAGGATCAGCACGGGCAGGGCGCGGCCCGCCTCGCGCCATTGCCGCAGCAGCGTCATGCCGTCACCGTCGGGCAGCCCCAGGTCGAGTACGGCGGCATCATAGATTTCGGTGTCGCCCGCGTGGCCCGCGTCCAGGCCATTGTCGATCAGGTCGACCGCGCAATTTTCCGCCCGCAACGCACGCGCGATGGCGGGGCCCAGTGCGGCATCATCCTCGACCAGCAATATCCGCATGACGCTGATGTCTTCCCCCTGATGGCCTGCGTGCCGCCCGCTATCCTCGCACAGCTTAAACCCAATCTGAACCGCGCGGTTCAGCGGGCATCGGGCCGAATCACCTAAAAGAGGCTCATCAACCAAGGAGCCTCAGACCATGTCTCGATGGAATGTTTCGAATCTCCGCCTTCAGGGCAAAGCCCCGCTGGCCGCCGCCGCCGCCGTCCTGATCGCACTGGGGGCGGGGGGCGGTGCCGCCGCCGTCTCGATGACCCGGCCGAGCGTCGCCATGGCCCCCGCTAGCCCGACGCCGATCGCCAAGCTGTCCTCGACCAGCGGTATCGTCACCGCCAAGGGGCGCGTCGCCGAAGTGTTCGGCGACCGGTTCGTGGTGCAGGACGGCACGGGTCGCGCGATGGTCGCCGGGTCGCGCGATGCGATGCCCTCGGTCGGCAGCAACGTGATGGTGCAGGGCCGGTTCGACGATGGCGTGATACACGCGCAATATCTGGTCGATCCCAATGGGTCGGTCGTACCGGTCGGCCCACCGCCGCCCCCGCCGGGCGGTCCGCGTGGTCCCGGCGGCCCCGGTGGACCGCGTGGCGACGGCCCGCCTCCGCCACCGCCGCCCCCCGGCGGTCCGGGTGCACCGGGCGGTCCGGGCGCTCCGCCGCCACCTCCGCCAGGCGGCTGCGCGCCGGGTGCGGTGCCCCCACCTCCGCCCGTGACCGGTGCGGCTCCGCAGGGCGCGCCCGTGCCGCCGCCCCCGCCGCCTGCCGGTACACCGGCTCCCGCTCCCACGGGTGCGGTTCGACCGGCGGCCTGATCCGGTCCTGACGAGGACGCCTCCGACTTCGGTCGGGGGCGTTTTCGTACTTTGGGCGCAGGGTGGGGCGTCGCCTTCGACTGCGCTCAGGCTGAACGGAGGTGGGGTGTTGGTAGGCCGGCACTTGCCTCGATTCAGTATGAACGGGGGTGCGTGTATGCGGTTTTGCTAAAGGGTCCGTTCGGCCTGAGCGAAGTCGAAGGCCAAGGGAATCCGACGCCCGAAAGGAACCTTCGCCCCGCTGACCCTTTCCCACCGCATGCGCTGGCTTCGATCGCTCGACATTCCGGCCGAATGGCTGTGGCTTCAACATGTCCTCATCATCGCGACGGCGATCCTGATCGCGGTGATGGTGCATAGTGTGGCGATGCGGATTGCGGGCCACGCCGCGCGGCGCACCGCCAGCCAGAGTGACGACCTGGTCCTGGAGCATATCCGCCAGCCGCTGCGCTGGGTGGCCATCGCCATCGCGGTCAGCTTCGCGATGCGGCTGGTCCCGATGTCGAGCGACGGGCGCGATATCTGGCGACAGGTGCTGGGTTTCTGTGTGCCGGCACTTCTCGGCTGGCTGGCGGTGTCGGGGCTGAGGGCGCTGCAAGGCGTCGTCTATCTCCGCGCCGATATCAGCGTCGAGGATAACTTACGCGCCCGGCGGAAGCGGACGCGGGCGCAGATATTGGGGCGGATCGGCATCTTCCTGATCGTGTTCCTGACCGTCTGCCTGATGCTGCTCAGCGTGCCGGGCATCCGCACCATCGGCGTCACGCTGATGGCGTCGGCGGGTATTGCGGGCCTGGTCGTCGGCGCCGCCGCGCAGCCTGCGCTCAAGAACCTGATCGCGGGGGTGCAGATGGCCTTTACCGAGCCGATCCGGCTCGACGACGTGGTCATCATCGACAATGAATGGGGGCGGATCGAGCAGATTCACCTGACCTTCGTCGTGGTGCGTATCTGGGACGAGCGGCGGCTGGTCGTGCCGGTCGCCAAGTTCCTGGAGAACAGCTTCCAGAACTGGACGCGCGAGACGAGCCAGTTGCTGGGGTCGGTCTTTTGGTATCTCGACCCGGCGGCGGACATTCCCCGGCTGCGCGAGAAGATGGGCGAACTGGTCGAGGCGAGCACCCGCTGGGACCGGCGCTTCTTCAACATGCAGGTTACCGATGTGAAGCCGGACTCGATCGAGGTGCGCGGGCTGATGACCGCGCGCGATGCGGCGATCGCGTTCGACCTGCGATGCGAGATTCGCGAGGGGTTGCTGGAGTATATCCGGCGCGAGATGCCGGAAGCGCTCCCCCGGCGGCGGTTGGAGTACTTCAATCCTCCCCGGCACGGGGAGGGGGACCAACCGTAGGCTGGTGGAGGGGGCGGGCCTCAAGCGACGTCCTGAGCGGCTCTCCCCCTCACCCCCGCTTCGCGGCGGTCCCCCTTCCCGCGAGCGGGGAGGATCAGGACGCCGCCGCCTCGATCGCCTTGGCTTCGTCCTTCGCCCCGTCCCCGCGCAGCGCGGACAGGAACAGCTCGCACCACCAGAAGACGTCCTCCCGCCGCACGTTGTCGATCAGGCTCGTCCACCGCCGGATGCGTTCGTCGCGCGGCATGGTCAGCGCCTGGACGATCGCGTCGGACATTTCCTCGGCGCTGTAGGGGTTGATCAGGACCGCGTCCTTCAACTGCTCGGCGGCGCCTGCGAAGCGTGAGAGGATCAACACGCCGGGGTCCTCCGGGTCTTGCGCCGCGACATATTCCTTGGCGACCAGGTTCATTCCGTCGCGCAAGGGCGTGACCAGCCCGATCCGCGCCGCGCGGTAGATGCCCGCCAGCACCGGGCGCGGAAACCCCTTGTTGACGTAGCGGATCGGCACCCAGTCGATATCGGCATATTCGCCGTTGATCCGCCCCGACAGCGAATCAAGGTTCGCCCGAATCTCCTGATAGGTGTTCACCTTCTCCCGGCTGGGCGGTGCGATCTGGAGCATATAGACCAGCGCGCGCCGCTCCGGGTTCTGGGCCAGGAAGCGTTCATAGCCCAGGAAACGTTCGGCCAGCCCCTTGGAATAGTCGAGCCGGTCGACGCCGACGATCAGGCTACGGCCGGTCGCCGACATATACATGCGTTCGCGCGCGAAGCGGGCGTCATGGCCGCTGGCGGCTTCCTCGAACTCCTTGGTCTCGATGCCGATCGGCGCGCGGATCGCCTGGATGGTCTTGCCGTTCCACGTCACTTCACCATTCTCGCCGAGCGTGCCGCCCAGCTCCTTGGTCACGTAATCGCGGAAGCTGTCCAGCCAGTCCTCTGTGTGGAATCCCACCACGTCATAGGCGAAGAGCGATTCCACCAGCTTGCGATGGCTGGGGAGCGACATCAGCAGCCGCACCGGCGGCCAGGGAATGTGGAGGAAGAAGCCGATGCGGTTCTTGAACCCCCGCTGGCGCAGATAGCGGCCGAGCGGGATCAGGTGATAGTCATGCACCCAGACCAGATCGTCCGGCTCGATCAGCGGCTGCACCGTCTCGGCGAAGCGTTCGTTGACGCGGGCATAGCCGGAATCGAAATCGCGCTCGAACTCGGTCAGGTCGATGCGATAGTGGAAGAGCGGCCACAGCGTCCGGTTGGCATAGCCGTTATAATATTCGTCGATATCCTGCTCTTCCAGGTCGATGGTCGCGGTCGTGACGCCGTCACCCTGCTGGAAGTTCATATGCCCGGTGAATTCTTCCGTGGTCTCCCCCGACCAGCCGAACCAGATGCCGCCTTGTTCGCGCAGCGCGGCCAGGAGTGCGACCGCCAGCCCGCCCTGATTGCCGCCGGGCCCGGTGCTGGGCGGCTGGACCCGGTTCGAGATGACGATCAGGCGACTCATCGCACGGCACTCCATGGTTTACTCAGCAGGACAGCGCAGTTGATCAGGCCGACCAGCGAATAGGTTTGCGGATAATTCCCCCACAGCTCGCCCGTATTCGGGTCGATATCCTCGGACAGAAGCCCGGCGGGGGTGCAGCGCGCCACCATCTCCTCGAACAGCGCGCGGGCGTCGGCATGACGCCCGGTCACATATAACGCCTCGATCAGCCAGAAGGTGCAAACGTTGAAAGCGGTATGGGGCAGACCGAAATCATCCTCGGTCGCATAGCGCAGCATATGGCTACCCCGGCGCAGGCCCTTCTCCACCGCATCCAGCGTCGAGCGGAAACGGGGATCGTCGGGCGAAAGGAAGCGCAGGTCGAGCAGCTGGATGATGCTGGCGTCCAGATCGTCGCCGCCGAAGGTTGCCGACATGCGCTGCGTCTCCGGGCGCCAGGCGGCCTGCTCGATCGTCTCGCGCATCAGATCGGCACGCTCCTGCCAGAAGGCGCGACGCTCCTCTAGTCCCAGCGCCTGTGCCGCATTGGCCAGCCGGTCGCACGCCGCCCAGCACATGGCGGCGGAATAGGTGTGGACATGGCTTTTGGTGCGCAACTCCCACAGCCCCGCATCGGGCTGGTCATATTTCGCCCAGGCGCGTTCGCCGACGCGTTCGAGCGAGTGGAAATCCTCGACCCCCGACATGCGGAACAGCCGGGTGTCGAAAAAGGCCTGGACGTCGGACAGTACGATCTGGCCGTAAGCGTCGTGCTGGATCTGCTCATAGGCCTGGTTGCCGACGCGAACCGGGCCCATGGCGCGGTAGCCGGGCAGCTTCGTCTCGATCCGCTCGACCAGCGTCGCCTCGCCGCCGACGCCGTAGAGCGGTTGGATATGCCCGCCGCGCGCCGCATCCACGATGTTGCGTAAGTATTCGAGATACCCCTCCAGCACGTCGAGCGCGCCCAGCCGGTTGAGTGCCTGCACTGTATAATAGGCGTCCCTGATCCAGCAGTAGCGATAGTCCCAGTTGCGCCCCGAATCGGCATGTTCGGGCAGCGAGGTGGTCAGCGCCGCGACGATCGCGCCGGTTTCCTCATGCTGGCACAGCTTCAGCGTGATCGCGGCGCGGATGACGACCGCCTGCCACTCGACCGGCGTGGCGAGTCCGCGCACCCAGTGATGCCATTCATGGGTGGTGCGCTCCAGCATGGCGCGGCACGCTTCGCTCAACACGCCTTGGAAGCTCTCGTCCGGGCCCAGGAACATGTGGATCGGGCGTTCGAGCCGGAACCATTGTTCCGCCGCGATATGGCCGACCGGCGCGTCTGTGGTCAGGCGCAGCGTCTGCTGGGTCATCAGATAGCGGACATGATTGGACCCCTGTGTCCGCTCGGTCGGGTTGCCCCAGTCGGTCGCGACGCGAAGGGCGATGCGGATGCGGGGGGAGCCGATCGGCCGCACGATCCGCACATAGCTGGTCGGGCGATAGACGCGGCCGTCGCGCGAGAAGCGCGGGCAGAAATCGGTGACCTCGATGCCGTTGCCGCGATCGTCCATATGCGTCGTCACAAGGATCGGCGTGTTGCGCAGATAGCCTTGCGTGGTGGAGACGCGGTCCTCCAGGTCGATCGACCAATAGCCCGTCTCCGGCTCGCCATCGCCCAGCAGCGCGCAAAAGGCCGGGTCGCCATCGACGCGCGGCACGCAGCCCCAGACGAAACGCCCGGTCGCATCGACCAGCGCCGACACCTGACAATTGCCGATCGGCCAGAGGTTCATGTCCTGTTGCATTATTCTGCATTCTCCAGCGCTTGGGCGAGCCATTCATGGACGGCGGCGACATCGGGCAGGCGGTAACGGGCGGCGGTTTCGCGCATCGGGCCGACCAGCACCCCCGCGCCGCCAAGCGCGGCGGCGGCGACGAAGCCGTCCTCGTCGGTCACATCGTCGCCGAAGAAGATGGGGACAGTGCCGCGCATGGCGGGGGCCTGCATCAGCGTCTCGATCGCCTGGCCCTTGTCCCCGGACAGGCGGATCTCGACCATCATCTTGCCGGGTTGCAGGGTCAGGCCGTGCCGCTCGGCGATGGCGGTGGCTTCGCGCAGGGCCAGCGGCTCGGCTTCGGGCTTGCGGCGGTAATGAAGGCCCGCGCCGAAGCTCTTGGTTTCGAAGTACAGCTCGTTCGCTTCGGCGACGCGCCGCATTTCCTCGGTCGCGGTGGCGAGGTGATCGGGTAACTCGGGCTGGATATGCCCATCCTCCGGCGAGCGGCGTTCGGCGCCGTGGCTGCCCGCCAGGGTGAAATGCTGCGCCTGCGGGCCGAACAGCGCATCGAGCTGCGCGATCGAACGCCCGCTGACGATCGCAAGCCGACCGGGCATGTGCGCGGCCAGCGCGTCGAGCCGGTTCGCAAGGTCGGTGCTGACATGCACCCCCTCGGGATTGTCGGCCAAGTCGACCAGCGTACCGTCGAAGTCGAGGAACAGGCTGTCGGCGGAGGACAGGCGGGGCGGGGGAGGGGCGAGATCGGCCGGCATGGGCGAAAGCATAGCGGATGCGGACATGCCGAGTGAACCCATCCCCGCCGCTGGCGTTCCGCTGCGCTGCCGAAATGATTACAGTTTGGGGGAGTGGATCACGTGCGTCTGGACGCACCCCCTCCCGCAGGCGGGAGGGGAGCAAGACAGAAAAAAAGGGCCGGCGATCGCTCGCCAGCCCCCTCCTATCCGAACCTTGGATACAGACCCTTAGTAAACCCGCTTCTTCGGCTTGATATACTCGATATCGTCGGTCAGCGTGTAGTCGTGCACCGGGCGATAGTCGATGGCGACGCCGCCGCCCTTGCCGCCCCAGCCGTCGAACGTCGCCACGGTGTGCTTCATCCAGTTGGCGTCGTCGCGATCGGGGAAGTCCTCGTTCACGTGCGCGCCGCGGCTTTCCTTGCGGTTCAGCGCCGATTCCATCGTCACGACCGCCTGGCTGATCAGATTGTCCAGCTCCAGCGTCTCGACCAGATCGGTGTTCCAGATCAGC
>JAAIGG010201621.1_pt1 | contig 11757 bp, 12 predicted proteins | sample 6487391 | NCBI WGS metagenome assembly JAAIGG01 (sample SAMN13974130, study PRJNA590717) | phyllosphere metagenome | biome: asymptomatic weeds; feature: pooled weeds collected from a community garden; material: weeds; isolation source: pooled asymptomatic leaves from various weed species from...
ATGACCGCGTGATACGGTTACCGATTGATCGCCTCGGGTTCTCCCCACGCCGTCATCGCGAGGCGGAGCCGAAGCGATCCAGGGCGCGACCTCTCCGGAAGACGCGCGCCCTGGATTGCCACGGCTTCGCCTCGCAATGACGAGGAAGAGACCGAAGTCATCAACCAGAAACGGTGTGGCAGGGTTCGAGACGGGAAGGAAACGGTTCGATGGGTTCAGCAGCCTGCCGCGTCTGCGCGCTCGTGCTCGCCGGCCTCGTGACCGGCCTTTCGGCGCGTGCGCAGACGCCGCCCGACGCAGCCGGGGCTCGGCCTCTGGTGATCCCCCAGGTCGAAGGCGAGCGCCAGGGCAAGATCCTGGGGCGGGCGCTGGCCTGCGGTGCGGCCCGCGAGCGGGTCGAGGCCGTGCTGACGGCGGGCCGCGCGCGCATGCTGGCGGCGGTCGGGCGCGCGCTCACCGAGGAGCGCTACGTCCTGGCCCTCGACGACGCGATGCGCCTGGAGACGAGCCTTCCGGCGCCCTCCCCGACCGCCTGCGAGAAGGCGGTGGTGGCTCTCGAACGCCTGGAGAAGGCCCCGTAAAGTCCCAAAAAATCAGGCGAAGCGACCGCCTTTCTGGATCACCTCGATCTTGTAGCCGTCCGGATCGGTGGCGAAGAAGAAGGTCGCCAGCGCCGTCTCGCCGTGCTTGAGCGTCTTCACCGGCGTGACCGGAAGCCCCTCGCGCTCGAACCGGGCGTGTTCGGCCTCCGCGTCCTCGACCACGAAGGCGAGATGGCCGTAGCCGTCGCCGAGATCGTAGGGCTCGGAGCGCTCCTTGTTGACCGTCAATTCCAGTTCGAACGGCGAGGCCGGGTCGCGCAGGTAGAGCAGGGTGAAGTCCGGGAAGTCGTAGCGGTCGGCGGGTTCCAGGCCGAAGGCGCGGGCGTAGTAATCGCGCGAGCGCGCCTCGTCGCGGACGCGGATCATGGTGTGGACGGGCTTGGCCATCGGCCCTCTCTCCCGGTTACGGATGAACGCCCATCTGGCGCACCCTGCCGCGGCGGAAAGGGCTTTGCGGCTTAACCGATCGTCAACCTTAAGAGAGGCTTGCTGGCGGTCGATGATGCCAGACGCCGCCAGAAGCGCCGCCGATGCGCTGTTGCCCCCGGGCGACGCGCCCTTGCGTGCGGCGGTGCTCGGCTGGTGCGAGGCGCTGGCCCGCGAGCGGCGCATGGCCGCCAACACGGTCGAGGCCTACGAGCGCGACCTGCGCCAGTTCCTGAGCCATCGCGCCGCCCGCGCCGGCACCCCGACCATCCCGAGCTTGATCGCCCTGAAACCCCGCGACCTGCGCGCCTTCATGGCCGCGCGCCGCGCCGAGGGCGTCGGCGGGCGCAGCCTGATGCGGATGCTGGCGGGCCTGCGCTCCTTCGCCCGCTTCCTCGAACGCGAGGGGCACGGCAGCGTGGCGGCGCTCGGCGCCGTGCGCTCGCCCAAGGTCGAGCGGCGGCTGCCGCGCCCCCTGCCCGTGCCGTCCGCCGTGGCGATGACCGCGCCGGAATCCCGCCCCGACGCGGATCGCGAGCCTTGGGTTCTCGCCCGCGACGCGGCGGTGCTCGCCCTGCTCTACGGCTCGGGTCTTCGCATTTCCGAAGCTTTGGGGCTGACCGCCCGCGATGCGCCGGTGCCGGGCATCGAGGCGGTGCGGGTGACGGGTAAGGGCGGCAAGGTCCGCGACGTGCCGGTGCTGCCGGCGGTGGCGGACGCGGTGGCCGCCTATCTGGCGCTCTGCCCGCACCCGCTCGATCCGGAGGGGCCGCTCTTCGTCGGCGTGAAGGGGGGGGCGCTCTCGCCCCGAATCATCCAGTACGCCGTCGCGGCCTTGCGGGGGGCGCTCGGCCTGCCCGAGAGCGCGACGCCGCACGCCTTGCGCCACTCCTTCGCCACGCATCTGCTGGCCCGCCGGGGCGAATTGCGGGCGATCCAGGAATTGCTCGGCCACGCCTCGCTCTCGACCACGCAGATCTACACCAAGGTCGACGCCGCCCGCCTGATGAGCGCGTTCGAGGACGCCCATCCCCGCGCCGGCCGGGTGCGGCCCCGCGCGAGCCTGGCGCCCGGGCTGCCGGGCGCTCGCCCGAAACAGACGGACCGCGACGACATCGCCGCGGAGCCGAGAAATGCGTGAGCCTTGCCGGTTCACCTTGGTCTTGCCGCGATTGGGTGGCGGATTGTCCTCAACCCGGCGGCGCGAACCCGCCGATTCACATTTTAAGGAGTGCCCGATGCGCGTGAGCGGTCTCTGCGTCGCGATCCTGCCGATCCTCGCGGTCCTCGCCGTTACGGCGACGGTGAAGACGTTGCTCCTTCCGGTCACGGCCGTGCGGCTGCTGGCGCGCGGACGCACCGCCCGCGCCTGACGCTTCCGACGTCTCCGCGTCGAAGCGGAGGCGGATTCAGCCCGCCCCGGAGCCGTGCAGCACGGCCGGGGCCGGGTCCTCGCCGTCGAGGGTGCGCGCGACCGCGCGGGCGACGGTGAGCAGGGCGGTGACCATCGGCGTCGCCGGGTCCCGGCGCGGTGCGACGAGGCCGATGGCGTGGCGCAGATCGGGCTCGACGATCGGGATCGCCCGCAGGCCCTCGGTCGGCCCCAGCGCGTCGGCGAGGATAGCCGGCATCACGCTTGCCCATTGCAGCGTGCGCACATGGGTCATCAGCACCACCATCGAGTTCGATTCCAGCGTCGGCGCCGGCTCGCCGCCCGCCTTGCGCAACTGCTCGTCGATGATGCGCCGGTTCTGCATGTTGGGCGTCAGCAGGCAGAGCGGGATTTTTGCCAGTTCCGCCCAGGTGACGCTGGCCCGGTCGTCGTAAGGGCCGCCGGCCGCGGTGAGGAGCTGATAGTGCTCGGTGTAGAGCGGCACCGCGTTGACGCGCCCGAGCGGCTCGTTATCGAGATAGGTCAGCCCGGCATCGGCCTCGAGGTTGTCGATCAGTGAGAAGATCTCCTCCGAGGTCGTCGAGAGCACGCTGAAGCGCACGTTCGGGTAGCGCGCGCGGTAGGGCGTGGTCAGCGCCGCCACCATCGGCAGCGCCGTCGGCACCGCGGCGATGCGCAGGTGCCCGGACAAGCCGCGCCGGAGCGCGGCGACGTCGTCCTGCATGGCCCGCGCGTCGCCGACGATGCGGCGGCTCCAGGCCAGCACCCGCTCGCCCTCCGGCGTGAACCCCTGGAAGCGCGAGCCGCGCTGGACGAGCCGCACGCCGAAGCGGTCCTCCAGGCTCTTCACCCCGGCCGAGAGGGTTTGCTGGGTCACGCCGCAGGTCTCCGCCGCGCGCCCGAAATGCTGCTCGCGGGCGAGCGCCAGCAGGAATTCCAGCTTGTCGATCACGGTATCCGCCCCGCCCGCGAGGCGCGGGCGGGTTCGTTGGTAGGCCGAGCTCGGGCTCCTTGACAACGGAAGCCGCTGTTGTCAGCAATAACAACATGAGAGCCGTGCTGCTCGAACGGTCCCGGACGGTTCTCAGCGAAGAGGCGTTCTTCGAGATCAGCATTTGGCGCGTGCCGAGCCCGGTGCCGGGGAGCCGGCACCCCTACAAGTATCGCTTGGCGCTGGTCGTCGGCGGCACCTGCCGCCTGCGCTACGACAACGAGCGCGGCAAGGGCGATCACCGCCATCTCGACGGGGTGGAGGAAGCCTTCCCCTTCACGACGTTGGAAGCCCTGCTGGACGCCTTCGCGGCGGAAATCGAGAGGATCCTGAGATGAGCGTGCTCTTTGTCGGGATCGGCACCCTGGCCGACGCCAAGGCCCGAATCCTCGCCGCCGACCAGAGGGCGGAGGCTACCGATGCGCTCCCCTGGATCTATTTCGCGAGCTACGATGCGATGCACCGGGTGCTCGCCCCCTCGCGTCTGGCCATCGTCAAGGCCATGGCGGGACAGGGGCCGCTCGCGATCCGCGAGGTTGCCCGGCGCGTCGGACGGGACGTCCAGGCGGTGCACCGTGATGTCGTCACCCTCGTCCATGCCGGGGTCATCGACAGGTCGGACAAGGGCGTGAGCTTTCCCTACGACCAGATCCGCTTCGAGTTCGAGATCGGAGCCGCCGCCTAAACGGACCGCCGCGGCGCCGGCCCGGCCCCTGCACAGCCTCCCGCTCTATCGGAACAGGATCAGCGCCTTGGCGAGCGTGATCCAGATGCCCCAGAGGATCGGCATGCCGACGACCGCCCAGGCCAGCACCGCGCCCGGCGTGACGCCGCCCCGGCCGATGCCCTGGCTGCCGCCGCGCGTGGCGACCGCGGCATCCGGCTTGGCGCCGACGGCCTTGAGCTGCGCGTCGTCCATGAACCAGTGGCGGGCGAGCGGCCGCACCAGCAGGTTGCAGATGAAGCCGACGGCGAGGAAGCCGGCGAGGATCAACATCGTGCGGGCGTAGAGATCGAGGCCCTGGACGCCGGCATCGACCTGATGCTGGCGGATCGCGGTGACCACGAGCGGGCCGACGACGCCCGCCGTCGACCACGCGGTCAGCAGGCGTCCGTGGATCGCGCCGACGAACTGCGTGCCAAACACGTCGGCGAGATAGGCGGGGATGGTGGCAAAGCCCCCGCCATACATCGACAGGATGATGCAGAACATGCCGACGAACAGGGCGGTCGAGCCCTGGCCCGCGGCCCAGGGCGCGGCGGCGTAGAGCATCAGCCCGACGCCGAAGAAGATCGCGTAGGTGGTCTTGCGCCCGATCCGGTCGGACATCGAGGCCCAGAAGAAGCGGCCCAGGATGTTGAACAGCGACAGCAGGCCGACGAAGCCGGCCGCGATCGCCGCCACCTGCCCCTTCTCCCCCGCGTCGAGCTGGCTGAGCGCAACGCCCGGCCGGCCGATGAGCCCGCCGCCGAAAATCTCCTGCAGCATCGGCGAGGCCAGGGCCAGCACGCCGATCCCGGCCGAGACGTTGAGGCAGAGCACCAGCCACAGCAGCCAGAATTGCGGGGTCTTGTGGGCTTGGTCGAGATGGACGTGGCCCGAGGCGATCATCGCGTTCTTGGCCGCAGGCGGGGTCCAGCCCTCGGGCTGCCAGCCGGCCGGCGGGACGCGATAGCCGAGCGCGCCGCTGATCATGAAGGCGAGGTAGCCGAGGCCCATCACCGCGAGCGCCTGCCACACGCCGGCCGCGTCGGGCGTGCGGAAGGTCTTGATCAGGGTGTCGGCCAGGGGCGAGCCGATCATGGCGCCGCCGCCGAAGCCCATGATCGCCATGCCGGTGGCCATGCCGCGCCGGTCGGGGAACCACTTGATCAGGGTCGAGACCGGCGAGATGTAGCCGAGCCCGAGACCGATGCCGCCGATCAGGCCCATGCCGAGCCAGATCAGCCAGAGCTGGTGGATCGCGACGCCGAGCGCGCCGATCAGGAAGCCGCCGCCCCAGCACAGGGCCGCGACGAGGCCGGCTTTTCGTGGCCCGGCCCGCTCCAGCCAGCCGCCGAACAGGGCGGCCGAGATGCCGAGCACGACGATGCCGATCGAGAACACGATGACGAGGTCGCTGACCCGCCAATCGCAGGTGGTGGTGACCAGCGCCGTGGCGAGGCTCATATCCGGGCAGGCGGCCGGTGCGGCGGCGCCGACGCTGAGCGCGCGCGACAGCGGCAGCCAGAACACGGACAGGCCATAGGCCATGCCGATGCAGAGATGGATGGCAAGAGCGGCGGGCGGCACCAGCCAGCGGTTGAAGCCCGGCTTGGCGACGGTTCGTTCCCGGGACAGGAAGCCTGGACGCGATCCGTCGAAATGCGCCGTCGGCGCGCCGCTGAGGCTCATGGACGTCTCTCCGATCGCGGCCCGATCTTCGCGGGCCGTCGAAAGGAGGCGTGGTAACCCCGCAAAGCGGCCAAGCCTAGCCTGATATGACCATCATGGCCGTTTCATTCGGCCATATATGTAGATTTCACCGTTGCGCCGACGGGCAACCGCCGGAGACGCTGTCAGCCCGCGTCGCTGGCGCCCTCGCCGGCGAGCTGCGGGTTGCGGGTGGCCGGACGGACCGGGCTCTCGGCAGCCGGCTCCTCGTGGAGGGCCTTGTGAACCAGGGCGTCGAGCCGGTCGCCCGCCTCGTCGCTGTAGCCTTCGAGGTCGCGGCGCATCTTCGGCGTCCAGAACGCCACGATGTGGTTGTGGATGCCCGCCACCGCCTCCTTCTCCGGGTAGGAGCGGAAGAACAGGGCGATCTGGTTGGCCATCCGCACCAGCTTGTCGTTCGGATTCGTCGCGCTCATCGGCGGATGACTCAGGCTCTGTCTGATAGGGGGCGCATTCCGACCCGCACCCTCATCCTGAGGTGCCGCGTGAGCGGCCTCGAAGGAGGGTTCCAGGGATCGCGCGTGGTCTGGAGCCCTCCTTCGAGGCCTCCGCTTCGCTCCGGCACCTCAGGATGAGGGACTGGGGTGGAAATCCGGGGGCAGGACAACAACGCCAGCCCCCGAACTTCCAAAAGATCACTCCGCCGCTTCCGCGATGCGGGTCAGCGAGAAGTCCTCCTCGTAGAACTTCGCCTGCCAGTCGGAGGGTCGGTTCGTGCGCCGGATCTGCACCGCGGTCACCTTGTATTCGGGGCAGTTGGTGGCCCAGTCCGAATAGTCGGTGGTGATGACGTTGGCGCCGGTCTTGGCGTGGTGGAAGGTGGTGTAGACGATCCCCGGCTGCATCCGCTCGGTGACCTTGGCCTTCAGCGCGATGTCGCCCGAGCGGCTCTCCAGCGAGATGAGGTCGCCGTCGACGATGCCGCGGACTTCCGCGTCGAAGGGGTGGATCTCCAGCACGTCCTCCTCGTGCCAGCGCGAGTTCTCGGTGCGCCGGGTCTGCGCGCCGACATTGTACTGGGACAGGATGCGGCCGGTGGTGAGGATCAGCGGGAACTTGCCCGTGGTCCGCTCATCGGTCGGCACGTATTCCGTGATCATGAAGCGGCCCTTGCCGCGCACGAACCGGTCGACGTGCATCATCGGGGTGCCGAGCGGCGCCTTCTCGTTGCACGGCCACTGGATCGAGCCGAGTTCCTCCAGCTTCTGGTAGGAGACGCCGGTGAAGCTCGGCGTCAGCGCGGCGATCTCGTCCATGATCTCGGACGGGTGGGTGTATTCCATCTTGTAGCCCAGCGCGTTGGCGAGGAGCACCGTGCCCTCCCAATCGCCGTAGCCGCCCATCGGAGCCATCACCTTGCGCACGCGGGAGATGCGGCGCTCGGCGTTGGTGAAGGTGCCGTCCTTCTCGAGGAAGGAGGCGCCCGGCAGGAAGACGTGGGCGTACTTGGCGGTCTCGTTCAGGAACAGGTCCTGGATCACGATGCACTCCATGGCCCGGAGGCCGGAGGTGACGTGATGGGTGTCGGGGTCGGACTGGGCGATGTCCTCGCCCTGGATGTACATCCCCTTGAAGTTGCCGCCGACGGCCTCGTCCAGCATGTTGGTGATGCGCAGGCCCGGCGCGTTGTCGAGCTTGGCCCCCCAGATCGCCTCGAAGCTCTCGCGGGTGGCGTCGTCGGCGACATGGCGGTAGCCCGGCAGCTCGTGCGGGAACGAGCCCATGTCGCAGGAGCCCTGCACGTTGTTCTGGCCGCGCAGCGGGTTCACGCCGGCACCCACCATGCCGATGTTGCCGGTGGCCATGGCGATGTTGGCCATGCCCATCACCATGGTCGAGCCCTGGCTGTGCTCGGTCACGCCGAGCCCGTAGTAGATCGCCGCCCGGCCGCCGGTGGCGTAGAGGCGGGCCGCCGCGCGGATCTCGGCCGGATCGACGCCGGTGATGGCTTGCGCGGATTCGGGGGAGTTGCGTTCCTCGGCGATGAAGCGGGCCCAGGATTCGAACTCGGCGAGGTCGCAGCGCTCGCGCACGTAGTCCTCGGCGATCAGCCCTTCCGTGACGATGACGTGGGCAAACGCATTGATGAAGGCGACGTTGGAGCCGGGCTTCAGCGGCAGGTGATGGTCGGCCCGGATGTGGGGCGACTTCACCAGATCGATCTTGCGCGGGTCGGCGACGATGAGCCTTGCGCCCTCCCGGAGCCGCTTCTTCATCCGCGAGCCGAAGACCGGGTGGCCGTCGGTCGGGTTGGCGCCGATGACGAGGATCACGTCGGATTCCTCGACCGACTTGAAGTCCTGCGTGCCGGCCGACGTGCCGAGCGTGGACATCAGACCGTAGCCGGTCGGCGAGTGGCAGACGCGGGCGCAGGTGTCGACGTTGTTGTTGCCAAACGCCGCGCGCACCAGCTTCTGGACGAGGTAGGCCTCCTCGTTGGTGCAGCGCGACGAGGTGATGCCGCCGACCGAGTCTTTTCCGTATTTCGCCTGGATGCGTTTGAACTCGCTGGCCGCATGCGCGATGGCTTCGTCCCAAGAGACCTCGCGCCACGGATCCGTGATTTTTTCACGAATCATCGGCTTGGTGATGCGGTCCTTGTGGGTGGCGTAGCCGTAGGCGAAGCGGCCCTTGACGCAGCTATGACCCTCGTTGGCCTTGCCGCCCTTGTAGGGCACCATGCGGATGACCCGGTCACCCTGCATCTCGGCCTTGAAGGCGCAGCCGACGCCGCAATAGGCGCAGGTCGTCACCTCGGCATGCTCGGGCTGGCCGTATTGATGGACGGTCTTCTCCTGCAGGGTCGCGGTCGGGCAGGCCTGGACGCAGGCGCCGCAGGACACGCATTCGGACTGCATGAAATTGGTCGGGCCGGCCGCCACGCGGCTGTCGAAGCCGCGGCCCTCGATGGTCAGCGCGAAGGTGCCCTGCACCTCCTCGCAGGCGCGGACGCAGCGGTTGCAGACGATGCACTTCGAGGGATCGTAGGTGAAGTAGGGGTTCGACTCGTCCTTGGGCAGGTAGCGCTCGGAGGTCGGCTTGACGTGGTTGTCGCCCTCGTAGCCGTAGCGCACCTCGCGCAGGCCGACCTGACCGGCGGTGTCCTGCAACTCACAATCGCCGTTGGCGGCGCAGGTCAGGCAGTCGAGCGGGTGGTCGGAGATGTAGAGTTCCATCACGCCCTTGCGGAGCCGATGAAGCTTGTCCGACTGCGTGTGCACGACCATGCCGTTCTCGGCCGGCGTGGTGCAGGAGGCCGGCGTGCCGCGGCGGCCGTCGATCTCGACGAGACACATGCGGCAGGAGCCGAACGGCTCCAGCGAGTCGGTGGCGCAGAGCTTGGGGATCTTGGTGCCCATATGCATCGCCGCGGCCATGACCGAGGTGCCGGCGGGCACCGTCACGCTCTCGCCGTCGATGGTCAGCGTCACCGTCTGCTCGTTGAGCCGAATCGGCGTGCCGTAGTCGATTTCCTTGATGAGGGTCATCGGTGGCCTCCTCACTCGGCCGCCGCAGGCAGCGAGCCCGCGCGGAAAAAGTCTTCGGGGAAGTTGGTGATCGCGCTCATCACGGGCATCGGCGTCAGGCCGCCCATGGCGCAGAGCGAGCCGTCGGTCATGATCTCGCAGAGATCCTCGACGAGCTTGAGATTGGCCTCCGGGCGGATGCCGGAGATGACCTTGTCCATGGTCTCGACGCCGCGGGTGGCGCCGACGCGGCAGGGGGTGCACTTGCCGCAGGATTCGGTGGCGCAGAATTCGAAGGCGAAGCGGGCCTGTTTCGCCATGTCGACGGTGTCGTCGAACACCACGATGCCGCCGTGGCCGACGAGGCCCTTCTTGGCCGCCATCGCCTCGTAATCGAGCGGCGTGTCGAGCAGTTCGTCGGGGAAGTAGGCCCCGAGCGGACCGCCGACCTGCACCGCGCGGACCGGACGGCCCGAGGCGGTGCCGCCGCCGAACTCCTCGATGACCTGCCGGATGGTGATGCCGAAGGCGTACTCGATCAGGCCGCCCTGCCTGATGTTGCCGGCAAGCTGGATCGGCAGGGTGCCGAGCGAGCGGCCCATGCCGTACTCGGCATAGGCTTTGGCGCCATGTTCGAGAATGTAGGGCACGGCCGTGAAGGTCATCACGTTGTTGACCAGCGTCGGCTTGCCGAGAAAACCTTTCAGCGCCGGGATCGGCGGCTTGGCCCGGACGATGCCGCGCTTGCCTTCCAGGCTCTCCAGCAGCGAGGTCTCTTCGCCGCAGATATAGGCGCCGGCACCCAGACGCACTTCGAGATGGAAGGCCTTGCCGCTCCCCAGAATATTGTCGCCGAGCACACCGGCCCGCACGCCGTTGGCGATCGCCTCGCGCAGGGTCTTGAACGCCTGCGGGTACTCGGAGCGGCAGTAGATGTAGCCGCGCGTGGCCCCCGTGGCGACCGCGGCGATGGTCATGCCCTCGATCAGGTTGAAGGGGTCGCCCTCCATCATGATCCGGTCGGCGAAGGTGCCGGAATCGCCTTCGTCGGCGTTGCAGACCACGTATTTCTGGTCCGCCTTCGCCAGCATCACCGTGTTCCACTTGATGCCCGCCGGGAAGCCGGCGCCGCCGCGCCCGCGCAGGCCCGAGTCGCGCACCTGCGCCACGACGCCCTCGGCGTCGAGCTTAAGCGCGGCTTCGAGGCCTCGATAGCCGCCATGCGCCCGGTAGTCCTCGACCGAGACCGGATCGACCACGCCGCAGCGGTGGAAGGTCAGGCGATGCTGCTTGGCGAGGAACGGAATCTCTTCCGGCTTGCCGAGGCGGAGCCGGTGCTCGCCGCCCTCGACGAGGCCGGCATCGAGCAGGCCTTCGACATCGGAAGGCGTCACTGGGCCGTAGGCGATGCGGCCCTCAGGGGTCGCGACCTCGACCATCGGCTCCAGCCAGAGCATGCCGCGGGTGCCGGTGCGGACGATGCGCACGTCGAGACCGCGGGCTTCAGCGCCGGAAAAGATCGCGCGGGCGACGCGGTTGGCGCCGAGGCCGAGGGCGACGGCGTCCTGCGGGACGTAGACGGTGATGCTCACGCGCGGGCCTCCTTGAGGGCGGCGTCGAGGGAAGCGGCCGACAGGCGGGCGAGCGGCTCGTCATCGACCAGGGCGGCCGGCGCGTTGGCGCAGAGGCCGAGGCAGTAGACCGGTTCCACGGTCACGCCGTCGGCGCTGGTGCCGTGCCAATCGCAGCCCATCTTGGACAGGATCTCGCCGTGCAACCGGTCGGAGCCCATCGCTTGGCAGGCCTCGGCCCGGCACAACTTGACGTGATGACGCCCGGCCGGCGGCTCGCGCCGGAAGTCGTGGTAGAAGGTCAGGCAGCCGTGCACTTCGGCCCGCGACAGGTTCAGCGCGTCGGCGATCAGCGGCACCGCCTGCGCGTCGACGTAGCCGAAGGATTCCTGCAGAGCATGCAATATAGGGAGAGTGGCGCCCTCCAGAGATTGAAGCTCGGCAATGATCCCTGCGGCCCGTGCGGCGTTCCAAGGCTCGGGACTAGCCATGTTTTCCTGCCCAACTTGGTTTTGTTCTAAGGCTGGATCCAAACAGGGTTTGCACTAAAGTTCAATCAAGCTGTCGCGTGGTTCGACAAATTTTTTCGATCAAACCGATCTGTTTGCACTGCATCAATCGACCGAACTCGGGTTAAATTTTTTTGAACTGACACTCAAGCTTTTCTTGAGGCGAGCTGAGGTCAGCCCTCGATCGCGGCGTAGGTGAGCACCCGCAATTCGCGGCGCAGCGGCAGGGCGGAGGAGGGAACGAGCTGGGTCATCAGCAGCACCACCATGTCCTCGTCCGGATCGATCCAGAACGAGGTGCTCGCAACGCCACCCCAGGACACCTCGCCCGGCGTGCCGAGGATCTGCGCCTTGGCCGGATCGA
>JAAIGG010172862.1_pt1 | contig 11649 bp, 11 predicted proteins | sample 6487391 | NCBI WGS metagenome assembly JAAIGG01 (sample SAMN13974130, study PRJNA590717) | phyllosphere metagenome | biome: asymptomatic weeds; feature: pooled weeds collected from a community garden; material: weeds; isolation source: pooled asymptomatic leaves from various weed species from...
GCCTCTTATACCCAGCGTTCTTGGTGGCAAGTGTCTAATAGCCATGAGTCATCCCCTTTCCGCGAAACGAACTATGAGCCGCAGCTTTTTGTTGGTTGGGCGACGGATTATTCGTTGGGCGATTGGACATTACGTGATGTAGAAACAGGCTTTAACCATCAGTCAAATGGGCGTAGTGACCCGACTTCACGTAGCTGGAACCGTGCCTATTTACGTCTTATGGCTAAAAATGGTGATATGACGGCTGAAATTAAACCATGGGTACGTTTAGATACCGGCGGTGGCGATGACGATAACCCAGATATCATCAAATATATGGGACACTATCGTGCTAAATTAGGTTACAAGGTTGGTGAGAATGTCTTCAGTGTCGAAGGCCAGTATAACTGGAACTCTGGTTATGGCGGTGCGCAATTGGGTTGGAGCTATCCTATTACGCAAAATGTACGGTTCTACACCCAAGTCTATAGTGGCTATGGTGAGTCGCTCATCGACTACAATCATCGACAAACACGCATTGGTATCGGTCTGACACTGAACGATGTGCTTTAAAAAAGAATACAGGTAACTTGTGACAACATTGGTAGAAACGGATCGAGCAATCAGTGCAACGCAGGTGTTGCAGGAGACGTTTGGTTATCAACAATTCCGGCCCGGTCAAGAAAGTATTATCCATGCGGCACTAACTGGAGATGACTGCCTCGTCGTCATGCCGACTGGGGGTGGGAAGTCACTTTGTTATCAAATCCCAGCGTTAATCCTTCCGGGGATTACGCTGGTAGTTTCTCCACTGATTTCCTTGATGAAAGATCAAGTTGATCAACTACGCGCCAATGGTGTCAGCGCTGAAAGTTTGAACTCGTCTCAACCTCGGGAAACACAGCAGGCTATTTTCGAAGCGTGCCAACAAGGTGAAATTAAGCTACTTTACGTCGCCCCCGAGCGACTATTGATGGAGAGTTTTCTCGATACAATAAGTCGTTGGCAATTGGCGATGATTGCGGTAGATGAAGCACATTGTATTTCACAGTGGGGTCATGACTTTCGTCCAGAATATGGAGCTATTGGACAACTAAGGGAACGTTTTCCTTCGCTTCCCATTATGGCGCTGACGGCAACTGCGGATAGCACTACGCGCGCGGATATTTTACAACGTCTCCAGTTAAATAAACCGCTTATTCAAATCAGTAGTTTTGATCGCCCTAATATTCGTTACACGTTAATCGACAAATATAAACCCACTGATCAATTGCTCACTTATCTACGTGATCAACGTGGTAAAAGCGGTATTATTTACTGTAATAGCCGTGCGAAAGTTGAAGATACAACCGCTCGATTACGCAGTCGCGGATGGAGTGTAGGTGCTTATCATGCCGGTTTAGATAGCGATGAACGTGCACGGGTACAAGAGGCATTTCAACGCGACGATCTACAAATTGTCGTTGCCACCGTTGCCTTTGGGATGGGAATCAATAAACCGAATGTCAGGTTCGTTTTCCATATCGATATCCCACGTAATATTGAATCTTACTATCAAGAAACAGGGCGAGCAGGTCGAGATGGGCTTCCTGCAGAGGCCACGATGTTATATGACCCCGCTGATATGGGATGGTTACGCCGCTGTTTAGATGAAAAACCGGCAGGGCTCAATCAAGATATTGAACGACATAAGTTAAATGCAATGGGCGCATTTGCTGAAGCACAAACCTGCCGCCGACTCGTTTTACTGAACTATTTTGGTGAGAATCGCCAGTCGTCGTGTGGTAACTGCGATATTTGCTTGGATCCCCCTCGTCGTTATGATGGATTGGTCGATGCACAAAAAGCACTTTCAACGATTTACCGTGTTGGGCAGCGTTTTGGTATGGGCTATATCGTTGAGGTATTGCGTGGTGCTTCGAGTCAACGGATACGCGAACTAGGCCATGATAAACTACAGGTTTATGGCCTTGGACGTGATCAAAGTCATGAGCATTGGGTAAGTGTGATACGACAACTTATCCATCTCGGATTGGTGACACAAAACATTAGCCATCACTCTGCATTGCAATTAACGGAGAGTGCAAGGCCGATTCTACGTGGTGAAACAGTGTTACAATTAGCGGTTCCGCGACTTATTGTGACCAAACCTCGTAGCATGGCGAATCGACTACCTACGAGTAATTACGATCGCAAACTCTTTGCGAAATTGCGTAAATTAAGAAAGGTGATTGCTGACGAAGAGAATATTCCACCTTATGTCGTTTTCAATGATGCGACCTTAATTGAAATGTCGGAAATACAGCCTATTTCACCTTCCGAGATGTTGGGTATTAATGGCGTAGGACAGCGTAAATTAGCGCGTTTTGGTCGTCCATTTATGCAATTGATTGAACAATATCTCGATGATGAATAGCCCAACAGAGACTATAAAGGAGTCCCTATGATTACGCTTTTTTTGACCGTTGCTATCGTACAGATTGTCGCATTAGCTAGCCCTGGACCGGATTTCTTTTTTGTCTCTCAAACTGCGGCGAGCCAATCTCGACAGCAAGCTTTCAAAGGGGTTATTGGTATCACCTTAGCAGTAGCGATATGGGCGGCAGTTGCCCTGTTAGGACTCAATTTGTTACTACAGCAGATGGCATGGTTACATCGAGTTATTATGGTCGGGGGTGGTCTCTACTTATTATGGATGGGGGTACAAATGTTACGTTCTGCCCGTCACCCTGCACCTGCGATGAACAGTGATAGCGGTGTGACGCCCTCAGCACAAAAAAATACCTTCTTACGGGGGCTGCTGACCAACCTCTCTAATCCCAAAGCCGTTATCTATTTTGGCAGTATTTTCTCCTTAATTGTTGGTGATGATGTGAGTGCTGGACTACGCATCGCTATTTTCGCACTGATTGTGGCAGAAACTTTTATCTGGTTCAGCATTGTTGCTACGCTGTTTTCACTTCCATGGATGCGTGCAAAATATCAGCGGTTTGCTCGCTGGATTGATGGTCTTGCAGGAGCATTATTTGTTGCCTTTGGTCTACATCTGATTTTTAGCCGTTAACTATGAAGCTATTACCGTCGCAATGGACGCATCGTGAACACTCTTTTTCTGCCTTTATTACCGGCCCATTGCTGCAATTTTGGCGGCAGCGCCAAGTGCAGCACTTTAGTGGACGAGACGGATTAACTCTCCACTATCTGAGCTATACCTCTCCCTCCCATCGTCAAGTGGTACTGATCTCACCGGGACGTGGTGAGAGCTATATTAAATATACTGAGACTGCTTGGGATCTTTTTCACTGTGGCTATGATGTTTTTATTATTGATCATCGAGGGCAAGGGTTTTCAGATCGTATCTTAGCCAACTCTCAATTAGGGCATGTGGATAAGTTTTCTGACTATGTCGATGATTTAGAGCAGCTGTGTGAGTTGGTGATACGTGGCGATCGATATCAGCATAAGTTTCTATTAGCACACTCCATGGGAGGGGCTATTGCAACCTTACTCCTGCAGCGGCAACCAGACTTATTTAATGCTATCGCTCTGGTCGCTCCAATGTTTGGTATTACCTTACCTATGCCGGAGTGGCTTGCGGAGCGTATTCTCAATTGGACTGAGGTTCGTCCGCATTTAAGAGAAAGTTATGCTCCTGGAACCGGAGACTGGCATGCAACCCCCTTCGGGGAGAATACCTTGACGCATAGTCGTGTCCGTTATCAACGCAATCTACGTTTATGCGCCGATCATCCTCGGATACAGATAGGTGGACCCACAACGCACTGGGTGAGGGAAGCAATAAATGCTGGACGTGAAATCGAAATGCTCGCACCAACGTTCCAGCAACCGATAATATTACTTCAGGCACAAGAAGATGTTGTCGTGGACAATCAAGCACAGAATCGCTTTTGTCTTGCTCGTCAGAATGCAGGCTACGCGTGTTACCCTACACATCCAATCGTATTGTCGGGAGCTCGGCATGAGATTCTATTTGAAAAGGATCCGATTCGTGCCCAAGCGCTACAGCATATTACGGATTTCTTTACACAATTTACGTTAAATTAAACCCTAGCCTTGTTAGCACTACATTTCGCACCAAGGTATTGAAGAGGTAAACATGTACCAGATCGTCGCTTCTGATCTTGATGGCACGTTGCTTTCCCCTGAGCACTCGTTGACAGATTTCACTGCACAAACATTACACCAAGTGACTGAAAAAGGAGTCTCTTTTGTCTTTGCAACGGGACGTCATCATATTGACGTTGGGCAAATTCGTCAAAAACTGGGGATTGATGCTTTTATGATCACCTCTAATGGCGCTCGGGTTCATGATACGGCAGGTAATCTGGTTTTTTCCCATAATCTTGAACCTGATATTGCTGATGAACTGATTGCAATAAAGTATCAAGATAAAGATATACTGACTCAAATTTATCGAGACGATGAATGGTTTATCGCTTATGAATGCCATGATGATTCGTCCTTCTTTATGGAATCAGACTTTCAGTTTCAGACCTACCAGCCAGGTGATTTTTCAACCATTGGTGTCAGTAAGGTTTTCTTCACCTGTAATGAGCATCAGCGCTTAGTGACACTTGAAGAAGCCTTGGTCGCTCGTTTTGGTGATCGTGTTAATGTGAGTTTCTCTCTTCCTATCTGTTTAGAAGTGATGGCGGGTGGCGTCTCAAAAGGTCATGCTTTGGATGCTGTATCGCGTCGCTTGGGCCATAACCTTGCTGACTGTATTGCTTTTGGTGATGGGATGAACGATAAAGAGATGCTGCATATGGCGGGTAAAGGCTGCATTATGCAAAATGGGCAAGATCGCCTAAAAGCGTTATTACCTGAGTTAGAGGTTATCGGCAGTAACGGTGAGGATGCGGTTGCACGCTATTTGCGTAAACTCTACGCTATCTAACACTTATTTTAGGTCATCCTTGATCTTCTTATCCGGTAAGTTCAAGGATGGTCCATGTTCCACTTCCCTCTCACTCGCTAATTAGCGGTGACTGCCTCTGTATTTTCAGCATCACGTACGAAAGCAAGCCGACGAGAATGTTGTCTTGCGTTATCGATAAATGCATCGAGTGTCGGCTTACGGCTATCATCTGTGCGTGTCGCTGCATAGAGGCGACTCCACAAGCCACTTTTAAGCGTACGTGTCACAACGAGCTGTTGTCGTTCAGCATTTTCCACAACCCAATGAGGTAGAGCGGAAATTCCCATATGGGCTGAGATCATTTGGATTAACAGTAACGTATTATCCACCGTCTTAAATGTGGGGATTATTCCCGCTGGCTGCAAAAAATGACGCCAGATATCTAATCGTTGTTTTTGTACAGGATAGATAAGCAGTGTCTCATCGCGTAAATCTTCTGGTGCAATGGCTGATTTACTGGCAAGTGGATGATCGACGGCCATCACCAATCGTACTTCGTAATCGAACAGTGGTGTGTATTGCAATCGACTGCGAGGCAGGATATCTGAGGTGAGCACTAAGTCGAGTTCGCCTTGCTGTAAAGCAGGTTGGGGATCGAACGTGACACCAGAGGTAAACTCGACCGCGACGTGCGGCCAATGTTCGCGAAAACTATTTAATGCTGGTGTCATCCACTGGATGCAGCTATGACATTCGATCGCAATACGTAGCCGAGTTTGTTGGGGTGCTAGACAAGCTTGTAGCGCTTGTTGTACCTGAGGTAATAAGTTATCGGCTAATTGTAATAAAATTTCACCTTGAGGCGTCAATCGTAGTGGTTGGCTTTTACGGATAAATAAACGAAATCCAAGGCGTTGCTCAAGATCGCTGAACTGATGCGAGAGTGCAGATTGCGTTTGATGCAACTGAACAGCAGCAGCGGCTAAGGACCCAGTCTGTTTCAGAGCCTGCAGTGTTTTCAGATGCTTAATTTCTATCATGAGACGCCTTCATACCAATAATGAATTACTTTCGCTTATGAATGATAGAGTATCGGTAATTATCAGATGTGTAAACATCTAGATGGCTAAACTTGTAAGGACGATAATGTATTGCTACCAGCTATCCATAGATCACTGGACTTAGCAGATAATGAGCCTAATTGTTGGTGGGTAAAATGAAGGCTAAGGTAGAGCAAAGAGATCCATAGTTGGGGTGGATCTCTTTGCTTAAATAAGCGAAGAGGTGAATTCGCTCTCGAGAGTAATTAATGCAATTGCTGGCGAATACTACAGGCCATGACGTTATCTTTTTTACAGCCCAGAGCGGCATACTGCCTTGCCTTGACTAAATTTTTACTCACGCCACGTCCATAGCGATACAGATTGGCAAGATAGAGATAAGAGGTTCCATCACCCAATGCGGCACCTTGCTGGTAAAGGTCGCGCGCACGTGATAAATCTTGCGGTATAGCGTATCCATTTTCAAACATGTGGCCAAGCGCACTGTAAGAGGCTGGCGTTTTCAGCCCACTGGCAAGTTGGTAGTAATGCAGTGCTGCGGAATAGTACTGACGGCCACGGAGTTCATAGAGGGAACCTGCATTAACACAAGCTTCCCCTTGCTGTTGCTCACAGCGTTGAATATTCTGATCTAACTCTGCCTGTTGAGCGTAGGGAGTCTGCGGTGTTGAGGAGCTGAAATAGTTAATCATTCGGTGGTAGGTACTACACCCAGATAGCGTCAGTACCAATAAGGTGATACCTGTAGTAATCCAGAGTTTCATTGGCATGCTAACCCCATAAGCAGAAAGAAGGTCTTTCAGTCTCGATGACTAAAATTGAATTAGGGTAATAGTTTATCGGCTTAATTGCTGGGTGACTGTTAGCGCTAGTCCTAAATTACCCTCTAATTTTCATGATAGCTTGCATCGATAAGTTACAACCAATTTTTACAGGAGAGAGTCACTTTTTCTAGGGTAGTAAATAACTTAATTTTGAGAATACCATCGAACTTTGTTATCTCGGATTAAATGTAATGAACTGAGGTAGCGTAGAATCAGGCGCAAACATGACGGTAAAAGAGAGGGGAATATGTCAAAAGCAGCAGTGTTTCACCTAGGGTTAACAAAATCAGATCTTCATGGCGCAACACTTGCCATTATTCCAGGCGCTCCTGAAAGAGTCGCCAAAATTGCTGAACTACTCGATAACCCTCAATCCTTAGCGACACATCGTGAATTTACTTCATGGCGTGGGGAACTCAATGGTCGTGCGGTGATTGTCTGCTCGACCGGTATTGGTGGTCCATCAACCTCGATTGCAGTTGAGGAGTTGGCTCAACTTGGGGTACGAACATTTTTACGTATTGGTACTACGGGGGCGATTCAGTCAGAGATCGATGTTGGCGATATTTTAGTGACAACTGGGGCGGTACGCTTAGATGGAGCAAGTCGACATTTCGCACCGATAGAGTTCCCTGCTGTTGCTGACTTTTCCTGTACCACTGCTTTAGTTGACGCAGCAAAAGAACTGGGGGCGACCACACATATTGGTATTACCGCTTCTTCCGATACTTTCTATTCGGGGCAGGAGCGATACGATACCTACTCTGGACGTGTCGTGAGTAGTTTACAAGGCAGCTTACAAGAGTGGCAGTTGATGGGAGTACTCAATTATGAGATGGAATCTGCGACACTCTTTACGCAATGTTCGAGTCAAGGATTACGGGCTGGTATGGTGGCGGGGGTAATTGTTAATCGAACTCAGCAAGAGATTCCTGATGAGACCACTATGAGGCAGACCGAGAGTATGGCTGTAAAAATAGTGGTTGAAGCGGCTAAACGCTTGCTGTCATAGCGGATTTCCGATGGGAAAATAGTCATCACTTAACCGTCACTTTTTGCTAAGAAACATCGTATAGTGTGGGGTGTCATGTTGTCTTTAGAGGCCAAGGTATGTCTGTCACCACCACACTAGTCGCTTTTAGTTTAACCGCCCTATTATTGACATTAACACCAGGGCTCGATACCGCTTTGGTGCTTCGGACAACGATTGTCGAGGGGAAAAAAAGTGCTTTAAAGGCTGCGCTCGGGATTAATTTTGGCTGTTATCTTTGGGGCGCCGCAGTGGCGTTAGGGTTAGGTGCTCTATTAGCCGCCTCTCAAATCGCCTATGATTGCTTGAAGTGGATCGGTGCAGGTTATTTGCTCTATCTTGCACTACAGATGCTAATGGCTCGTCCTCAACCGATCACATTACAGATAACCAACGAGGCCTCTTCAAAAAACTGGTTTGTTCGTGGCTGTTTAGGCAATGCTCTCAATCCCAAAGTAGGTATCTTCTACGTTAGTTTCTTACCGCAATTTATTCCAGCAGGCCATTCACCGATACTATGGACTTTTCTACTCGTTTCTATCCATGTGGCGTTGGGTACTCTGTGGTCGCTAATCTTGATAAATGTCGCGGGGCGAGCAGCCCACTGGCTACAAGACATCACTGTCCTTCGCTGGATTAATCGAGTGACCGCCGGATTTTTTACTCTGTTTGCAGCTAAATTAGTTTTTAGTTCGCACTAATCCACTGCAAATCGTTAAGGAGTGTTCTTGGATTTTCAAATCGTAATTTATGCCGTGCTGGTGTTAGTCGGCACTGTGCTTGGCTGGTTGGTAGCGCTATTGCGTCAAGGCCAATCCCAAGCCCTCCAGCACGCACAATTCGAGAATTTACAACAACAATTCTCCCAGTCAGAACAAAATATTCAGCAACTGCAACAGCAATTACACCATGCACAGCAACAGGTTAATCAGTGGCAAACCCAAGCGGTGGTCGCCGGTGAAAAGGCAGAGCAGCTACCGTATTGGCGAGAGCAAACAGAGCAACTCAATCAAGAACTGCGCCATCAATTTGAAATAAATCGTGTACAAGAAGCAGAACTGCGCGAAGCAACCACCCGCTTACAGGAGTCTCAACGGGCTGCCGAAGAGAAACACCGGTTGTTGGTCGATAGCGAGCAGCGACTCACCACTCAGTTTGAAAATCTTGCCAGTCGAATTTTCGAGCAAACCCATCGCCGAGTTGATGAGCAAAATCGCCAGAGTTTAAACGGCTTATTGACGCCGTTGCGTGATCAACTTGAAGGATTTCGTCGTCATGTCAATGAGAGCTTTAGCCAAGAGGCACGTGAGAGACATACGCTTACGCATGAAATAAAACAGTTACAACAACTCAATAGTCAAATGGCGCAAGAAGCACTTAATCTGACTAATGCCTTAAAAGGCGATAACAAATTGCAGGGTAACTGGGGCGAAGTAGTGTTGGCACGGGTTCTCGAGGCATCTGGACTGCGTGCGGGTTATGAATATTTTACTCAAGTAAATATTCAAAATGAACAGCGGCGCTTTCAACCGGACGTCATTGTTCGTTTGCCACAAGAAAAAGATGTGGTCATTGATGCGAAGATGACTTTACTCGCTTATGAACGCTATTTTAATGCCGATGATCAATTGTTACGTGAACAAGCGGCTCAAGAGCATATTGCGGCAGTACGGCAACATATTCGGGGATTAGGACGAAAAGATTATCAAGACTTACCAGGCTTGAGATCATTAGACTATGTCTTGATGTTCATCCCTATTGAGCCCGCTTTTTTACTTGCGATTGATAAAGAGCCTGAACTGATCAGTGAAGCATTAGCGCAAAATATTATGTTAGTGAGTCCTACCACGTTATTGGTCGCGTTACGGACCATTAGTAATTTATGGCGTTATGAACATCAAAGTCAGAATGCACAAAAAATTGCGAATCGCGCAGGTAAACTCTACGACAAAATGCGACTTTTCGTTGATGATATGAATAGTATCGGCGGTGCACTTGATAAAGCGCAAGTCAGCTATCAACAGGCTATGAAGAAATTAGCGAGTGGCCGTGGCAATATGATCGCACAAACCGAAAGCTTTCGACGCTTAGGTGTCGAGATAAAACGCCCCATAGACAAGCAATTAACCGATCAAGCAATGTCAGATGGAGTGGACTCTGATACACTTGATGAAGACGCATTGACTAAGCAGGTAAATACAGATGGCAGATAATTCAAAGGATACTACCCACTTCGGCTTCCAAACGGTCGCTAAAGAAGAGAAGGCCGGCAAAGTTGCCGATGTATTTCATTCCGTAGCAGCAAAATATGATGTTATGAACGACTTAATGTCGATGGGTATTCATCGAATTTGGAAGCGTTTTACCATCGATTGTAGCGGTGTTCGTCGCGGCCAACGTGTGCTTGACCTTGCTGGCGGTACTGGGGATTTAACTGCAAAGTTTTCTCGCTTAGTCGGAGAGTCTGGAGAGGTGGTATTAGCTGATATTAACAGTTCAATGCTGAAAATGGGGCGTGAGAAACTGCGTAACTTGGGCATTGCTGGTAATGTAAGTTACGTACAGGCAAATGCTGAGGCACTCCCTTTCCCTGATAACTACTTTGATTGTATTACCATTTCGTTCGGCCTACGCAATGTGACTGATAAAGACAAAGCGCTTGCTTCGATGTTTCGTGTCTTGAAACCAGGTGGTCGCCTGCTCGTTCTCGAGTTTTCAAAGCCGCTACTTGAACCACTCAGCAAAATTTACGATGCTTACTCATTTCATATTCTGCCGCGTATTGGGCAACTAGTCGCTAATGATGCAGAAAGTTATCGCTACCTCGCAGAATCAATTCGTATGCATCCCGATCAAGAGACGTTAAAGCAAATGATGCAAAATGTTGGGTTTGAGAACACTTCTTACTACAACTTGACTGGCGGTATTGTCGCTCTACATCGTGGGTATAAGTTTTAATGCCAATGCTACCAATGATTACCGCGCTTCTTGAGCAAGGTCTGAATCGAACTCTCTGGCAAGACCGCGGACTAAAGGCGGCGCGACAGCGCTTAAAAGGCAAGGTTCTTACCTTTAATATCCGGGAGTTCGGGCGACCATTGGTACTCTATTTCAGTGAGCAACAAATCGATGTACTCAGCTCAGTGAATGAGGAGAGTGATTGTATTGTCACTCTCAGCATCTCAGTATTACCGCAATTACAAGATCGCCAAAATCTCACCAAATTGATCAAGAGTGGACAGCTTGAAGTAGAGGGTGATCTACAGGTTATCCAGCAGTTCTCAGCCTTAATCGATTTAGCAGAGTTTGATCCAAGTGAATACATTGCTCCTTGGACCGGAGATATTGTTGCTCAGGCGGTGGCTCAAGCAGGAAAAGGTCTCTTCAAATTTACGCGTAATACATTGATGCGCCGCCAATCACAACTCAGTGAAAGCTTGGTTGAGGAGTGGCGGGTCGTACCGGGTACGCTTGAACAGGCTTGGTTTTGTGAAGAAGTCGATGCGCTTGAGCATCAAGTTTCAGACTTAGAAAAACGCTTAGCCAAGTTGGAGACATTATGACGTTTGGTGAACTGCGTCGACTCTACTTTATTATCCGTATCGCGTTAATTTACGGTTTAGATGAGTTGATCCCACGTACCCGTTTAACCTTCCTGATCAGAGCATGGCGACGTGCCTTTTTTTGGATCCCCAACCAGCATAAATCAAAAGAGATTGGTGTACGTCTACGTCTCGCACTGGAACAACTTGGTCCAGTGTGGATTAAACTCGGCCAGATGCTTTCGACACGACGTGATCTCTTCCCCCCTGAAATTGCTGATCAGCTTGCTTCGCTCCAAGACCGTGTACCGCCTTTTGATGGGGTCAAAGCAAA
>JAAIGG010486807.1_pt1 | contig 11601 bp, 13 predicted proteins | sample 6487391 | NCBI WGS metagenome assembly JAAIGG01 (sample SAMN13974130, study PRJNA590717) | phyllosphere metagenome | biome: asymptomatic weeds; feature: pooled weeds collected from a community garden; material: weeds; isolation source: pooled asymptomatic leaves from various weed species from...
AGCAGGCGCTTGCAGGTCTCGGTCACCAGCTGCTCGGAGCGGGTGGCGGCGTGAAATTCCTGGTTGCGCCCGTGCCAGACGGCGTGGGCCAGCCGGTGGGCGCTCTCGCCCTTGTTGAGTTGCTTGTGGATGCGCTGGCGCAGCTCCACCTGGTCGACGTAGCGCAGCAGAAACTCGGTTTTGACCAGCCGGCCCAGCTCCTTCAGGGCCCGGTAAAGCGGGTGCTGGCGGGCGTAGGAATTCAGGCGGCCGAACAGACGGGAGGGCTCGCTGTGGCGCAGCTTCAGGGTGACGACGAGGCGCAGCACCTCGTCCCAGTGCCGGGCGATGCGCTCGGGGTCGAGGCGCGCGTCAGGTAGCAGGGTTTGCCCCAGTTGGCGGTGGGTTGCGACCGACTCCCAGCTGTAGAGCTGCTGGTTGGTGAACTGGCGGATGCGCGGCTCGTAGGCGATGCCCAGCATCCGGGTCACGGCGAAGATGACTTCCGTGTAGCCGTGCGTGTCGGTGCTGTGCACGTCGGTGGGCCGCACGGCGTGGCGCAGCAGCCCGTCCAGCAGATGGGTGGCCTCACGGTCGGCGGCGCTGAAGACGGTCGAATCGAAGATGAGTAGCGTTTCGTCCACGTAGGAATAAGCCGTTAGGCCGCGGCGGTTGCCGAAGTACTTGAACGAGGTGCTGCCGCCGAGCGAGTCCACGGCTAAGTCGTACTTCTGCCCGTCGCTGCTGCTCTGCAGCACGTCGGGCGAAAGCCGAAAGGCGTCGCGCAGACGCAGCTGGCGGGTAAAGTTTAGAATCAGTTCGTTGGCCTAGCGTAAGTTGTCGAGCGTGAAATGGGTGCTGGCCAGCCGCTGCAGGGCCGCCTCGTCCACCTGGGGCGCGACTTGCGCCAGGCGGCGCAGGCCCAGGTTGCAGCCTAGGCCGACCAGCGCCGCCAACAGCTGCGACAAGGGCGGCGGGGTGCGGGCGTGTTTGCTGGGCAACGAGCCGAAGGCCGTGTCAAATTGCGTGAGCCGGGCCACGCTGGTAAGCACCTCACGCAGGGGTACCACCCGGTGGCGGGAAACAGATGGGCCGGCAGGCGCGGCGGCTCAGCCGGCAGCCGGGGTGTGGTGAGGCGATAGCGCCCGGCCGGGGTGCGGTGCGCGTGCGGGTTGTCGGCCCCGCTCAGGTGGGCGTTGGTCTGCGCAAACTGGGCTTGCAACTGCGCCTGTAGGGTCCCTTGGACGGTGGCAAAGTCACGCCAGGTACTCAGGCCCGCCTGTTCCAGCAAGGCTTCGCGCTGCCGGGCCCACTGCGCGGCCGGCAGCAGGTAGTGCTCAAAGGCCCGGTACTGGTAGCAGCAGGTGAAGTTGAGCTGGCCGGACTTGATGGCCGTGGCCATCTCCGTAAACAGCAGCGTTTTGTAGAGCGAGGTCCGCAAGCGTCCTTGTGCGTCGAGGACGTAGGCGCGTTGCGTGAGCGATAGAAAGTCCAGCGGCACCTGCGCGCCCAGGTGCCCGTCGTGTTGCTGGTAGTACTGCACGGCCCGCCACAAGTCGGCGCGGGTGGTTGCCTCGTCGACGACCAGCGCTTTGACCAATGCCCCGAGCTTGGTTTGCAGGCGTAAGGAAGCGCCGGCCAGCGCCTCGTGAAACAGCGATTCCCCGGCCTGCTGCTCAGTGGCTTGTCGCAATTGCTCCAGTTGCTGGCGGTCTTCGCTGAGCTGGGCGGCCGTCACCTGGTGGCGCTGCAGCAGCGCGTCGATGCGGGCCAGCTTCTGCTCGGCTGGCACATCGGGGGCGTCGACCAAGGCACGAATCTGGGTCAGCGCCTGCAGGTGTCGGTAGCCCCGACCCGTGACCTGGCTGGTGAGTTGCTGCGTGGCGGTGCGTTGCTGGTAAAGCGTCTCCTTGACTTGCTCGCGACACTGGTTGGCGGCGCTGGTCGTGGTGTGCAGCAGCGTGTCGACCAGGGCGTCGCCCAGTTCGTAGTACTGGTGCACCACGAAGCTGAGCAGGTAGAGGTAGCGCCGTTCGTCGCGGCGGTAGAGCTGCGCGGCCTGGGCTCGCAGCACGTACTCGGCGTAATAGGTGATAGCCTGGTCCGAGAGGCGCAGGCGCTGCCAGAGCGGCTGCAGCCGCTCAAAGAACTACCGCAGAGACGCGAAGTGCGTCACCCGTTCGCGGATTTCGCCGACGCGCAGGCCTTGTCGGATGCGTTTGAGAAATGTGAGCGGGTAGCGCCAGTCCGCCTCCGCCTCGCGGGCGTCGGGGTCGTCGGCGGCCAGCAGCCGGTCCAGCAAGCGCTGCTCGCCGGGCTGCAGGTGCTGCTGCAAGCGGTGGAGCAGCCGTTTCTCAAATGCGAGCAGGGCCCGCGTGATAAGGTCAGCCAGTGTGTTGTAGGTAGGTAGCTCCAGCCGGTGCTCGTGCAGAAACAGTACCAGGTAGTTGAAGACGGCCGACGGCTTGAGGTGCTGGCTGCTCAAGCGCACGGCCTCCTGGTAGAGCCGGTCGGCTGCTGCCGCCTCGAACCGGCTGATGCCCAGTTGCTCACAGATGAGCTGCTGGTGGGCATAATAACGGGCGTCCGCATAGCGCGCTGCTGCAAAGTCGTCGGGCTCCAGCCCCAGCTGCTGGACCACGTACGCCACATCGGCCGCGTGGTAGCGGGTGGCCACGTAGAAGCGCTGGCTAATCTGGAAGTAGCCCAGCTGCAAGAGAAACCCGACGCGGTTGACCGGCGCCAGCATTCGGGCCAGGTGAACATCGGCCCATGCCGGCGCGGCAAAGACCCGCTCCCGCTCGGCCGTCGGCACCAGCGGGGGCTGCTCGTAGAGCTCGCGCTCCTTGCCCAGGTGAATCCGCAGGTGCGTGGCCATAGAGGGGGCAAAAACCGATGGACTTAACGACCATTTTCCCCACCGTCGGTTGATAGCGTTAACGTGCGAATAAAGGTATAGAAAACCGGTACCTTTACGGGGCGCATTCACCTTATCGCTAACCACCCTATTTTGCCCATGATTTTTGGCTACGTCCGCGTCTCGACTAGCGCCCAATCGGCCGAGAGCCAAAAGAGCCTCATCGCCCGCTACCTGGTCGAGCACCGCTGGACCTTGGACGAATGGATGGAGGTCGAGATGTCCTCCCGACGGACCGCCGGGCAGCGCCGCCTGCCCGAGTTGCTGGCCAAGGTCGCCGCCGGCGATACCGTCATTGTCTCCGGGCTCTCCCAACTGGGTCGCTCGCTGCGCGAGGTGTTATATCTGATTGAGGAGCTGATTCACTAGAAGCGGTACCGGCTGATTCTCGTTAAGCAGGGCTTGGACTTGGACCCGCAGAACCACCGCGACATGACCCACAAAATCCTGCTCACCATTTTCGCCATGCTGGCCGAGTTGGAGTGCGATTTCGTGTCCGAGCGCACCAAGGAGGGGCTGCGGTCCCGACGTGAGCAGGGCATCGTGCTGGGCAAGCCCAAGGGCGTGGTGCAGCCGTCGATGTACGACGCCGACCGCGAGCGCATCCTGCACCTGTACGCGCTGGGTGTGCCGCTGGCCACCATCGTGGACGTGCACCTGAAGTATGGCAAGTACCTCTCGCTGAAAAACTACCTGGCCAAACTCCAGCGGTCTCCACCTCAAACTGCCGCCACGTAACCAGCTGTGTCAAAAAAATCCAGTTAGTTGCCGATACCTTTTGATTTACTGAATTAAGCTTCCCTATGCACCCGCTTCATTCTTTCTTATCCGCGCTTTCTCCCCTATCCGACCAGGACTTTGCCCGGCTACTGCCACACGTGGTACCTCATACCGTAGCCAAGGGCGCGTGCCTAGTGACGGCGGGCGAGGTTTGCGGGGCCGTTTTTTTTGTGACGGCCGGCTTTCTTCGCATGTACTACGCAGGGCCGGATGGCCACGAGGTAAACTGCCGCTTTGCCGGGGCCAATGGCTTTTTGACGGATTACCAGAGCTTCTTGACCCGACAGCCTTCTCGCTACACATGGCAGGCGGTGCAGGCGGCCGATGTAGTGGCGTTGCCCTATGAGTTGGTGCAGCAGCTCTACCGCGAATCGCCCATTTGGAATCAGGTCGGGCGCCTGATAGCGGAGCAGGTCTACCAACAGGTGAACGAGCGGGTCGAGCTGTTGCAGTTTTATACCCCGGCGCAGCGCTACGAATACGTGCAGCGACATTACCCGGCGTTGCTGGCACAGGTATCGCAGGCCCAGTTGGCATCCTATCTGGGCGTGCAGCCAGAGTCGCTGAGTCGCATTCGCCACCGCCTCACGCAACAAAGAAAAAAAGATACTCGCGACCGTTCTTAACCAACGTCAACGATAGCTGGGGGGAAGCGCTCGGACATTTGTACGCAGTACCAACGTCCTTATTTATGCAACCAACACCCACTGCGCGCGCCCTTATCACGGGGGGCTCCACCGGCATCGGCTACGAGTTAGCCAAATGTTTCGCCCGCGATGGCATTAGCCTCGTGCTGGTGGCCCGCACCGAGCAAAAGCTGCGAGCGGTGCAGGCAGAGCTGGAAGCATCTTTCGGCATTCAGGTAGCCTACCAGGCCCTCGACCTGGCGCAGGCCGGCCAGGCCAAGGCGCTCTGCGACTGGTGCCAGGCGCAACCCTTCGACATTCAGTACTTGGTCAACAATGCGGGCTATGGAACATATGGCCCGGTCGCCCAGGCCGACCCGGCAGTGTATGAGAATATGCTGGGGCTGGACGTGACGGCCCTCACCCTGCTCACGACCTATTTCATCCGGCAGATGGTGGCGCGCCGAAAAGGCCGCATTCTCAACATTGGGTCGCTGGCGGCCTTCCAGCCGGTGCCGCAGTTGGCTGCCTATGCGGCCGCCAAGAGCTACGTCATGCACTTTACCGAGGCGCTGCACGCTGAGCTTCGCGGCACGGGGGTAAGCGCGACCGTTCTCAACCCGAACGTCACGAAGACGGGCTTTGTAGCCCGGGCCAGTATGGAGAAAGCCGCCAACGCCCAGGGCCGACAGGCCGATGCCCGCGTCGTGGCTGAAATCGGCTACCGCGGGATGCAGCAGGGTAAGCTGAACGTCGTGCCGGGGTTGGTCAATCAACTGCTGGCGTTGAGCACCGGGCTCATGCCTTCGCGCCGGCTGCTGCTGGCCATTGCCACGCGCGTGTCGCGCTCGGTGGGCTAGTCTGCGCGCTACCTGCCTGCTGCTAATAATAATTCAAATAATATATTATGCCCCTATTATTCCTGCTAGTGCTGGCCTGGCTCCGCCTGCCCGGCGCACCGGCCCCCTCCCCGGCTGATGCTATTGTGGGCCGCTGGCGCACGGCCGATCAATCCGGCATTATTCAGCTTGCGTCGTTGGCGGATGGCAGCTACGCCGGTACCGTAGTCGGCCCAGTCACCCCGGTCCGGCTCGATGCGCACAACCCCGATGTCGCGCTGCGCCGCCGGCCGCTGCTCGGCGTGCGCATCCTGCAAGGCTTCCACTACGATGACGGGGCCTGGACCGGGGGCACCATCTATGACCCCGGCAACGGCAAAACTTATTCCTGTACCCTGCGCCTGCGCGCCGCTACTGCCCTTGAGGTACGGGGCTATCTGGGGGTGTCCCTATTCGGCCGCACGGAAGTCTGGCAGCGCCTACCCTAACGGTACCAATGCACCCTCACGCCTTTTATTTTTTCTGACATGGTCAAGTTTACCATCCTGCTCCGCAAAAAAGCGGCGATGCGCCACGACGAGTTCGTCGCATACCACCGCACGCAGCACGCGCCGCTCTTTTTATCCATCCCCGCCGTGCAGCAGTACGTGCGCCGCTACGTGCAAGGGCACACCACGCCGCTGGACCTGCCCGGAATGCCGCCTTTTGCCTACGACGGCACCACCGAACTCTGGTTTGACGCGGCCGAGGATATTGGCAAGGTCTTCGGCGACGCGGACTACCTGCGGGTCGTCCGGCCCGACGAGCTACAGTTTCTGGACCTGTCCGGCTGCGGCTTTCTGCTGCTCACCGAAACGGTTGCCAAGTAGGCGCGTGCATCGCCGTCGTTTTCTGGGGGTCGGAGCCGGGGCACTGGCGGCTGGGCTGGCCGGCCGGGTAGCGGGGGCTCCTCCCGCGCTGGTGCCCGTTCACTTTGTGGCCAACCCCGCCCTGGCCACGCGGCCGCCCGGCCCCTCCTGGAGAGGAACACCGGTAGCTGCCAATGGGCAGTTTATGAATTTAGAGTACCCGTTGGTGCAGTCGGGAAAAGCATTTTTACGGTTTGTGCTGGAACGCAATCCGCAACGCGCCGCCAAGCAGGCCGATACCTTCCAGCTGCCGGTGTGGGAGAACACGGCATTTCTGACCGGCTCGGACGACGTGGTGGTCTGGCTGGGCCACGCCTCATTCTACGTGCGGCTGGGCGGCGTATCCCTGCTCCTCGACCCCGTACTGGGCCGGCTGCCGGTGGGGGGCGGCGGCTATCGCGGCTGCCATGTCCGCCGGCCGCCTTCACGGGCATCTCGTACATCCTGCTCACGCACGCCCACTACGACCACTGTGACAAGCCGTCGCTGCGCCTGCTCTACGCCCAAAATCCCGGCGTCCGGTTCCTGACCGGACTGGGCACCGATACCTTGCTACGCCGCTGGCTACCGGGCGCATCCGTACAGGCAGCCGGTTGGTACCAGCAATACGACACCGGCCCGGGCCTGTGTGTCACGTTCTTACCGACCCGCCACTGGTCGAACCGCACGCTGGGCGACATTAACCGGACGCTGTGGGGGGCCTTCGTGCTGCAAGGCGGCGGGCGGCAGGTGTACTGCGGCGGCGACTCGGGCTACGGCAGCCACTTCCGGGAAGCCGGCCAGCTTTTCCCTGGCCTCGATGTGGCGCTGCTCGGCGCTGGCGCGTACGCCCCGCGCTGGTTTATGGCCCCTAATCACCAAGACCCGGCGCACACCGTTCGGGCCTTTCACGATACGGGCGCGCGCGTGTTGGTGCCGATGCACTACGGCACCTTCGACTTGAGCTACGAGCCGGTAGGGGAGGCGCCTCGGCAGCTAGCCGCCTACCACGACGCCGGCCAGCTCGTGGGGCGCCTGCGGCTATTAGCCGTGGGCGAGCGCTTCCGGCTAAGTGACTAGGGGGGTACCTAGCGCCGGGCGGGCCTACATAGGGCCATCGGCAGTTGGGCGCGCCCTCGCGTTCGCAAATCGTTCGCGAATACCCCCTTTTGTAGCACATGGAATGAACACCGTCACCCACCTCGTTTTTCTAACCGGCGCTTTTGTCACGGCCGACTGCTGGCAGCCCTTCTTCGAGCAGCTCGGCTACCGCTGCCACGCACCCGCCTGGCCGCACAAGCAGGCCCCGGCCGCCGAACTGCGGCGGCAGCATCCCCATGCCCCGCTAGCCGCTACTGGTTTGGCCGAAGTGCTGGAGGCTTACAGTCACTTCATCCGGTCACTTCCCACCCGCCCGGTGGTTATTGGCCACTCCTACGGCGGGCTGCTGGCGCAGCTGCTGCTGCAACGCGGACTGGTACAGGCGGCGGTGGCCATCGAATCGGTGCCGCCGTGGGGGGTGTGGCTGGCAAGTTGGTCGTTGGTACGGGCGGTAGTGCCACTGCTTGGCCCGTTCGCAACAGCCCGCACCAACTACCTGCTGCCTGCTGCCCTTCGCTCACTGGCAGCGCACGATTGCCCACGGCCTGCCGCTGAGCGAGCAGCAGGGCATCTACGAGCAGCTAGTCGCCCCCGAATCGCGCCGCGTGCTGCGCGACGCGCTGACCCCGCAGGCGGCGGTGAACTTCCACCAGCCACATGCCCCGCTGCTGCTGCTAGCCGGCGGGGCCGACCGCCTGCTGCCGGCAGCCCTCAACTACGCCAACTACCGCCGCTACACGCACCTCCACTTCACGACCCACTACCAGGTGCTGCCCGGGCGTACGCACCTGCTTCTTGGCCAGCCCACCTGGCTCGCTGATGCCGCCCTCATCGCCCGCTGGCTACATACGCACGCGAAGGGCGGTATGGAACCCGCTACGTAACGCAGCCCTGGCTAACGGTGACCGTGTTTTACTGACCCAAGCTTTCCTGGCTGCTATACGTTGTATGGGCCTATTTATTCTCCTCACGGGTCTGCTGGCTCAGGCCGCCGACTTGCTCCTATTCCTGGTACGCTGCATGGCTTTTGTCAACTCGCCCTACGCAGCTACGCGGGCGCTTACCCGCCCAGGTGCACCGCCCGGCGAAGAAGTCGTGCTGGCCCGTAGGGTTCCTCAGCGCTACGTTGTACGCTTTCAACTCACCGGGGCCGAGTTGTTCGAGGGCCGAGTAATTGCCACCTATAGAGCGCCAGGCGTCCGGCTATTCGAAACAGATGAGTTAAACGTAATTTGGGCCGAGTTGGTAGGAGAACTGGGTACCTCGCCGTATCGGCTGGGATTGGAGATTCTGGCCATCGACCACCTCCTAGAGACCTAGGAAGATGAGGAAAGCCTCGCGGAGATGGAGCGCAGGAAATAAAGTACGTAGCCTGCTAGAATCAGCTGATGCGATGCTTAGCTGCTACTGTCCCGCTACCTGGCCTTCTTATAGCAGCGGGGGGATAAAATTACGCTAAGCCATGCCGTACTATCACTCCCCAGCTGTTCCCGTTACCGAAGGACTCGATTGTTCAGCAGGCTGCCCAGTTGGAACGGGCTGACGCGGGCGTTGTGCTGCTGGTCCCCGAACGCAATGACCATGCTGACCAACTGCGTTCGTTGCCAATGGCTGGCAAGGCTCAACCAGTAAGGCGGCTTTCGCCGGGTAGCGTTCTGGCCAAGGTAGCGGTAATGAGTTGGGTACTTTTGGGGTGGTCTAGTTACGCTGGACAGGTTAGGGTGTTAAGTTGAAGGAGCTGTTGGTGAGTATGATAGGGTGTCTGATAGCCGATGCTGGAGTGCAGGCGCTCGTGATTATAATAATCAAAATAGTCGGCGACGCTGGTCTGCGCGTCGGCTAGGTCGGTGAAAACGGGCCGTTCGCGCAGTTCGAGCACCTCTGTTTTGAGACGCGACCACAGGCTTTCAGCTTGGGCGTTGTCGTAGCAGTCGCCGCGCCGGCTTTGCGAGCGCAGCGCCTCGTGGTCGTGCAGTAGTTTGCGATACACCTTGCCGCAGTACTGTCCGCCGCGGTCGGAGTGGATGAGTAGGCCAGGCATGGGCGGCTGGGCCCAAAAAGCGCGCTGCAAGGCCGTGGTAATCAGTTCCTCGGGCATGGTGGCCATGACGTACCAGCCGACTACCTGCTTGCTGACCATATCCTGGTACGCGCACAGGTAGGCCCAGTCGCCGTTGGCCAGCGGCAAGTAGGTGATATCGCTGACCCATACTCGATTAGCTCGCGTCGGCTTGGGTTGGTTGAGCAGCCGGTTAGGCGCACAGCGCAGCCCGTGGGTCGAGTCGGTCGTGCGCGGGGTGAAGGCCTTGGGCTGCAGCGCGTGCAGGCCTCGTCGGCGCATAGCGGTGCGCAAACGCTGCCGACCGACGCGGTAGCCCTTGCGGCGCAAGGCGACCTGTAGCCGACGTGTGCCGTAGCGGCGTTTGTGCCGGCCGAAGACCTTGACCAGCGCCTCTTCCCAAGCGGGCGCCTGCGTAGCATCTACTTGTTGTTGAGCTTGTTGCCACACATAGTAGCCGCTAACTGGCACCGCGACTACCTGGCAAAGCAAGCGCACCGGGTACTGCTTCCGCTGCGCTTCGATAAAGCGATAGCGGCTCATTGGTTGTCGGTCACCGAGAAGATGACAATGGCTTTTTTTAAAATTTCGAGCTCCTGTGCCTGGCGTCGATTCGTGGCCCGCAGTTGGCACAGTTCAGCGGCTGTCGCGGGGTCCAGCTCCGCACCCCGCGCAGCGGCCACCGGCGTAAGCGCTTCTTTTTGCCACTTATAGAGCAGCTTCGCATTTATATTGAGGGCGCGAGCGGCGGCTTGCGTCGAGCGACTTTGCTCGGCCAGGCGCAGGGCCTCCGCTCGGAAAGCTGCGTCATAACGCCGACGTTTGGCGGGTTGGGGGCTGTCTTTCATGACATTCGAAAGATAAGACCCTATTCTGTCCACTTTTACCCGACCACCTCAGTGTCAGGTGGAGTGCCAACTGCGTGGTGAACTGCTCCTCGACGGTACGGAAGGCCTCGGTCACGACGCCGGCCAGCGCAGCGTACGTGGGCACTTCCCAACGGCGGGCCCGCAGGCAATCGGCCGCCGAATGAAACACGGCCACGGGGTTCATCTGCTGGCGCGCAAAATGGGTCACCTGGGCGCGCACGGCGGCTTCGACCTGCTCGAAGGGGGCCACGCCGAACTGCTGTAGAATCAGCCGGCGGTGATGGAAACGGGTGGCCTTGTCGTAGCGCGCCCACTCGACCTCACCCAGGTGGTAGCGCTGCTGTACGTACGCGCCGTCGGCGGCCCGAAACCGGTCGGTGGAGAAGAAGCGCCCCGTCGCCTGGAAGTAGCCCACCTGCAACACGAAGCCGCCACGGCTGTGGGGCGTCACCAGGCTGCCGAGCACCTGGGTGGCCCAGTCGGGCAAGTTGCAGTAGAGCTTGCGCTGGGCCGCGGTCCACTTGGGCGGGTGGTCGAACGCCCGCTGCTGGGCCGCGTCGAGGAGCGGGAGGTAGCGCACGGACTTATGGGGCCAACTGGCGCCGGTAGGGGTTCTTCTTCCAAAAGGGCGGATTTACACGCTAAGCACCTTTAAAGGGCATGGTTAGTTTTCGACGGGTCTGAATCCACTGGCGCCAAGAGCCCCGTCCACGGCTACCGACCAAATCCAAGTGGGCGTGCCGTAAGTTTTGCCTCCTCCGCGCAGCGGGGAGATGTGCAGGTCGTCGCCGGCCGCAATGTGGCTCAGTTCAGTTGTTTGCCAGGTACTCATAGCGTCATCGGTAAGCGCTAGCGAACGGTGTAGCCGCCATCGGGCACCAGAGCCTGGCCCACCATGAAGCCCGCACCGGAGCTGCACAGCCAGAGCACCACCGAGGCGATTTCCTCGGCCTTGCCCAGGCGCTGCATGGGAATTTCCTTGATGACTTCGGCCATGTGTTCCGGCGCGTCGGCAATGGCTTTGGCCACCATCGGCGTGTCGCTGGTGCCGGGGCACACGGCGTTGATGCGGATGCCCTTGGGGGCGTACTCCAGGGCGGCGGCCTTGGTCAGGCCAATCACGCCGTGCTTGGAGGCGGTATAAGCCCCCAGACCCGCCGTGCCCACCACCCCGCTTTGCGACGAGCAGTTAACGATGGCCCCGTTGCCCTGCGTGCGCATCTGCTGCAGTTCATATTTCATGCAGCTCCATATGCCGCGCAGGTTCACGGCAATCACCTGGTCGAAGTCGGCTCCCTCCGCGTCGGCCGTTTCCACAACCGGCGCGTGAATGCCCGCGTTATTAAACGCCACATCGAGTCGGCCAAAGGTGGCCACGGTGTGGTCGACCAAGGCTTTTACCTGGGTTTCGTCGGCCACGTCGCAGCCCAGGCCCAGGGCGCGGTGCCCGGCGGCCACCAAGGCTTGGGCGGCCGTTTTGGCGGCCTCCTCGTTTCGGTCGGCAATGACGACGGCGGCCCCGGCCTCCGCAAAAGCCTGCGCCG
>JAAIGG010083496.1_pt1 | contig 11573 bp, 8 predicted proteins | sample 6487391 | NCBI WGS metagenome assembly JAAIGG01 (sample SAMN13974130, study PRJNA590717) | phyllosphere metagenome | biome: asymptomatic weeds; feature: pooled weeds collected from a community garden; material: weeds; isolation source: pooled asymptomatic leaves from various weed species from...
CCCATGATGCCCCAGACGGTGCCGAACAGGCCGACGAAGGGGCCGATCGAGCCGATGGTGGCGAGAATGCCCGTACCGACGGCCATGCGCTTGCCGACCGCGGCCTCGACGCGCTGCAACCCGAGGGCGACGCGCTCCTTGATGCCCTCGCTGGGCAGTCCGCGCGAGAGGGCGAGTTCTTCCTCGGCCTCGACCAGAAGGAGGGCGCCGACACCGCGCCGAACCCGCTCGCTGGCCTCGGTCAGGTTCGCCGCAGTGCGGATCTCCTCGAGCGTGGCGCGCATGCGCCGCTTGGCCAAGCTGAGGCCGAGCACCTTCACCAGCAAGATGGTCCAGGTGACCACCGAGGCCGCCGCCAGCAGGATCATCACCGCCTTCACCACCGGGTCGGCATTGAGGAACATGCCCATCGGCGAGAGGTCGTGCCGGGGCTTGGCCGCCGGGGTCGGCAGCACCGCGCTCGCTGCCGTGGCAATCGGTTCCGCTACGGCCACCGGCGGGGCGGCAGCGCCTTCGGCTGCCGGCGACGCGACAACATCCGGGGCCGTGACCGGGACCTGCGCCTGCACCGGCAACGCCCACAGCGCCGCCGACAGACCGAAGGCGGCAGCGGTCCGCCCGATCGTTGCTCGCGCCCGAAGCTGGGCGGTAAGGCTCATCAGCACGCGCATCATTTCGTTCCCCCGCAGCCAGGAACACGACGGTTCCAACCCTGCTGACGGACGAGACGCGAAAAGCGACAGCCCGGTGACACATTTTTCCAGGCCGCCCGCATGCCGGTGCGCAGCGCCCTGGTGACTCCGACGTAGCGGTCCGCGCGGTGGTGGACGAGGAGCACGCCGTTCATCACCACGGCGCCGAGGACCGAGAGGACGAGGTTCTGAGCCGGCAGAAGGCAGGCACCCGCGGTGAGGATCGCGAGGTCGCAGGCCATCTGTACCCCGCCCGCGCGCAAACCGTAGCGCTCCTGCAGGTAGCACGAGAGCATGCCGATGCCGCCGAGGCTGGTATCGTGGCGAAACAGGCACAGCAGCCCGACACCGATCAGGGCGCCACCCGTGACCGCCGCAAAGGTGGGATCGATGGCGGCGATCTCGATCCAGCCGGCAGCCTCACGGGTGATGCTGGATTCGAGCGTCACGGCGAGCAGCGTGCGCAGGACGAAGGCGCGCCCGCTCGTGCGCAAGGCGAACCCGTAAAAGGGCAGGTTGAGAAGGAACAGGCCCAGCCAGAGCGGGACCGGGCTCACGGCGGCCAGCAAATGCGCGAGGCCGACGACCCCGCCCACGAGTAGCGCCGCGCGGGCGTAGAGCACCACGCCGAAGGCGACCAGCAGGGTTCCGACCAGGATCCCGAGCCCATCCTCCAGGACGCTGTGGCGGGGGACCGGGTAGGTCTCGATCGATTCAGGCATGGGCGGACCTCCGGGGACGCGGCGCGAGGGACGGCCCGACCGGCGCGTCCCCTTGGAGAAAGGCAGCCACGGCGCGCATCGGCTCGCCGAGATCGAGCCCACGGGCCGAGACCCAGGCGTCGTCGAGATGCGTGCTGCGGTAGCGATCGCCCGAGTCGCACAGCAGGGTGACGACGGAGCCGCTCTGGCCGCGCGCCGCCATCGCGCCGACCACCTGCGCGCAGGCCCAGAGGTTGGCGCCGGTCGAGCCGCCGCAGGATCGTCCGAGCACCTCCGCCAGCACCCGGGCCGCGCCGAGGCTCGCCGCATCCGGCACCGCGACCCAGCGGTCGATGAGCTGCGGCAGGAAGGAGGGCTCCAGCCGGGCCCGGCCGATTCCCTCCACCACCGAGCCCGGCCCGCAGAAAGACGTGACGCCCGGGTCGGCGAGGTGGCGGTGGAATACCGAGGCTTCCGGGTCGGCGAGGCACAGGCGGGTTGCGTGGCCGCAATAGCGCAGGTAGCGCCCGATCGTCGCCGAGGTGCCGCCCGTGCCCGCCCCCACCACGATCCAGGCCGGCACGGGGAAGCGCTCCCGTGCCATCTGACCGAAGATCGCCTCCGCGATGTTGTTGTTACCCCGCCAGTCGGTCGCCCGCTCGGCATGGGTGAACTGGTCCATGAAGTGGCCGCCGGCCTCGGCGGCGATCCGTGCAGCCTCGGCGTGGACAGCGCCGGGTTCCTTCACGAAGTGGCTGCGCCCGCCGTAGCGGGCGATCTGCGCCACCTTCTCGGGGGCGGTGGAGGCCGGCATCACCGCCACGAAGGGCAATCCGAGCATTCGCGCGAAATAGGCTTCCGACACGGCGGTCGAGCCGCTCGACGCCTCCACGACGGTGGTGTCCGGCCCGATCCAACCGTTGCACAGCCCGTAGAGGAACAGCGAACGGGCGAGGCGGTGCTTCAGGCTGCCGGTCGCGTGGGCGGATTCGTCCTTCACGTAGAGGTCGATGTCCGGCTGACCGGGAAGGGGAACGCGCAGCAGGTGCGTGTCGGCGCTGCGCGCAGCTTCCGCGCTCATGGCGTTCAGGGCGTCGCGCAGCCAGGCGCGGTTCGGGACGCGCCGGGCCTCGCCGGGAGGGGGAGCGCGCATCGGGCCGCGCTCTCAGGCGGCCTGGACGGCGGGCAGGCAGCGGAACCCGTCGCGGTCGCGGGCGACGTGGATCCGGCGGGCGTGGTGCACGGCGAGGCCGTCGCGGTGGCCGATCGAGATCAGGGTCGTGCGCGGCAGCCGCCGCTTCAGCGTCTCGTACACGTGCCGTTCCAGCGCCGGATCCATCGCCGAGGTCGCCTCGTCGAGCAGGAGCCAGTCGGGCGCCGTCAGCAGGGCGCGCGCGATCGCGACGCGCTGGCGCTCGCCGCCCGACAGCGTCTGCGACCAGTTCTCGTCGCGATCGATTGCCTCGACGAGATGGCCGAGGCCGGCCTCGCCCAGCACCGTGGCGATCGCCTCGGTCGCGAAGGCGTCGGCCGGCGCCGGGTAGCTCACCGCCGCCCGCAGGGGGCCGACCGGGAGGTAGGGCGCCTGCGGCAGCACGAGGATCCGCGCGCCCTCCGGCAGGCTGACGCGCCCGCTCCAGTACGGCCAGATCCCGGCCAGCACCCGGAACAGGGTCGACTTGCCGGTGCCGGAGGGCCCGGTGATCAGGACGTTCTCGCCCGGCTCGAAGCGCAGTGACAGGCCCTCGGCGAGGGCGCTCCCGTCCGGCAGGCGGACGACGACGTCCGACAGGACGATGGCCCCGTCCCGGCCGGGCTCGACGGTGCCCCCGTCCGTGCGCCCCGCGCGGTCGAGCACCGCGTCGAAGCTGGTCAGGCGATCGATGATGGCCTTCAACTCGGCGAGGCTCGTGAACCGCGCGGAGAAGAAGGTCAGCGCCGAGGCCACGGCCCCGAACGCGGCCGAGGCCTGGCTCATGTCGCCCAGCGTGACCTGGCGCGCGAGGAACAGGGCGCCGAGGGCGAGGTAGGGCAGCTTGCTGCTCAGCACCGCGCAGGTCAGCTCGAAGAGCCTGAGGCCCGACGTCATCAGGATGACCGCGTAGGCGTTGCGCTGCACCCTGTCGAACAGCCGGCCGGAGATGCCGGCCTCGGTGCGGCCGCCGCCCATCAGGGCGATCTGCTCGCCGTACTCGCGCAGGCGGGCCAGACCGTAGCGGTAATCCGCCTCGACGTGCTGGCGGCGGAAGGAGAGCGGGATCAGCGGGCGGCCGATCAGGACCACGACCGCCGTGGTCGCCGCCGCGTAGAGGATCGCGACCCAGAGCAGGAAGCCCGGGATGGCGACGTCGGGCCCGAACGGGCGCAGCTTCTCCGAGATCTTCCACAGGAGCAGCGCGTAGGCCAGGAACGAGCTGAAGGTGGCGATGACGCTGAAGGTGAGATCGACGACCCCGGTGTTCCCGTTCTGGCCGCCGTCGATGAAGAGGGGGACGTCCTCCTGGATGCGCTGGTCCGGGTTGTCGGTCCCGGGGCCGGCCAGCCCCATCCGATAATGCGCCCCCGCCCCGATCCAGCGGCGGGTGTAGTCGGCGCTCATGTCCCGGCGCCAGCGCACCCCCAGAAGCGCGGTCAGCATGTTCTGGATCAGGTAGGCAGCGAAGTACGGCATCAGCCAGAGCGGCGTCGTGACGAGGAGCGTGCGCCAGAAGGTCGGGCCGTCATAGGTCTGCAGCGCGTCCATGAAGCGCGCCGAGACGACGAGCACCTGGATCTGGAAGAGGACGACGGCTTGGTTGACGAGCACGATCGCGACGACGCCGACGCGCGCGACCACGCGGTCGGGGATGGCGAGGTTCCAGCCGAGCAGGGAGACCTGCGCCCGCTCTTGCGACGCGAAGAAGCGGTCGGCGATCGCCAGCGCCCGGCGCACCACCGGGATGACGGCCAGGGCGCGCAGGCCCGCCACGAACAGGCAGAGGGTCAGCACCACCGGCTCGGAGACCGTGAGCGCCGCCGGCCGTTCCGGCAGGAGGCCCGCCCCGTCCGCGAGGAGGCTCTGCGCGAGGACGACCGCCTCGCAGCCGAACAGGGCCATCAGCACCCGGTGGAAGGTCGAGACCGGCCCGGCCCGGAGGCTCGCCGCGGCGGCGAGGGCGAGGAAGGCCGCGAGGAGCCGGTGCGAGCCCGCGCCGAAGCCTTCGGCCGCGAGGGTCGCCGCAGAGGTGGCGAGAAGGGCGCCGCCGAGCCAGATCATGGAACTGCCTGCGAAGGAGGAAGCGGCCCAGTCGATGCCGAGCGCGGGCTCCGCCGACTTGGACGCCGGTCCGGCGCGGGAGCGCGCCACGGAACAAGTCGGTGGAGGCCTGTCGCGACCCGACGGGTTCGGGACAGGTCTCCGGATGCGCCTCGCGGCGGACCCTGCATGCCGTCGTCGAGGGTCAGAAGCGGTAGCTCGCCTGCATCATCACGCTGCGCCCCTGGATGACGCCGACATAGTTCGAACCCGTCGTCGGTACGAGCGCATACTTGTTCGTGATGTTGTTGAACTTCAGGCTGACTGTATAGTCGGGCGCGTCATAAGAAATCGCAGTATCGAAGATGTCGTATCCCTTGATGCGATACACAGTGTCGTTGAACGTGGGGAGCAGAAAGGATCCGACGTAGCGCACGCCACCACCGAAGGTCAGTCCGGCCAGGGGGGTGTCCTGCAGCGTATAGGTCGCCCACAGGCTGGCGAGGTGCTTCGGCCTGCCGTAAAACCCGCTTTCGTTGGCCGGGTCCTGCCCTGGATCGAAGGTCTGGCTGGTGAGGCTGGCGATGAGGTTGAGGCCGGGCAGAACCTCGCCCTGGGCCTCGATCTCCATACCCTTGCTGTTCTGGGCCGGCACGACGATCTGGCTCAGCCCGGTCGGGTCGGCCGGATCGCCAATCGCCACGTTCGTTCGCGCGAGGTCGAAGAACGACGTCGTCAGATTGAGACGCTTATCGAATAAGGCATAGCGCGCCCCAACTTCAGCCAGATCCCGCTGCTCTGGAGGAATCGCCTGACCGGAGAGGGTGATGCCGACGTTGGGAGAGTAGCCATTCGAGCGATTGCCGTAGACCGTCATCCAGGGCGTGACGTCGAAGGCCGCGCCGGCAATCCAGGACAGCCCCGCATTCTTCTGAGTATCTGTCGAAGTCAAGTCGAGGGCCGACGGAATGAACGTATTCACCTCACTGAAGAATCTGTCGTGCCGAACCGATCCGAGGATGTGGAGGCGGTTGTCCAGCGTGTCGACCTTGTCGATGACGTAGACGCCCTCCGTCTTGTCGGGTCCTGTCCTGATCACCGCCGGAGGGCCTCCCCTGCCCAACCGCGGGGTCAGGGGCAGGCCCGTCGTGACATTCGCGCGGAACGTATCGATTCCAAAATCCTGGCGGAAATTGCTGTTCAGATAATCATATCCGAATTTCAGAGTCTGGCTGGCAAACTCAGAATCGTACTTCATCGTTATATCGAATCGATCGGTGATCTGCAAAGTATTTTGCGAGACGCCGACATTGTTAAAACCCAGAAGTCCATTGATATTTGCGACCGGACGGGACGTTGATGCAACCGGTACGTGGAAATTTGCTTCATTGTAAGACCATTCGAACCTGTTGTTCAGCGTTATGTCCATGCCGAAGATGCGGCCGAGATCGTACGACTGCTTCGTGAACAGGGTCAGCGTGTCGGTGTCGCCGCCGAAGGAGCGGTTGCCGATCGGAACGCCGCGCGGCGGCTGGACGATCGGTGCGTCGTCACCCGAAGTGAGCCGCGGGAGGAAAGCGAAGGTCCCGGGCACGACCCGCGCCTGGGTGTAGCGCATGCCCGCATCGAGCGTCAGATCCTGCCCCTGCCAGCGAACGGATGGGGCGACCAGGATCTCGTGCGGATTCTGGTATCCGGCGTAGTTCCGGTCGGCATGGTTGCCGGATGCGACGAAGCGGTAGGTCGTCCCCTCCAGCCCCTCGACGCGCCCGCCGAGGTCCGTGGCGATGGTCTTGTAGTTGTAGGACCCGTATCGGACGGTAATACTGCGGATGTCCTGCTCCGTCGGCTGCTTCAGGGCGACGTTGACGAGGCCGCCCACGTCGCTGACGCCGTTGAGGATCGAGGTCGGTCCCTTCAGCACCTCCACCCGCTCGACCGCATCGACCGGGATCTGGTCATAGTATCCGGTGGGCATGCCGTTGACGGTGTAGCCCGCGCCGCTGAAGCCGCGGATGGTGAAGCTCGGACGGCCGAAACCGTAGGTCCCGCTGGTGTCGATATTGACGCCGGCGACGTTCTGCACCGCGTCGGTCGCCGTGGTGACGACCTGGGATTCGAGCACCTTCTGCGTCACGGCGGTGACCGAGATCGGGATCTCGCGGGCCGGCGCGTCGCCGATGCGGATGGTGTCGCCCGCGTCGCCCTGCTGGAAGCCCTGGTCGCCGTGCGAGCCGCCCGGGATGCCGCCGGCATCGGTGACGTCGATCGCCACGAGGTCGGCACCGGCCGGGACCGCAGCCGCCGGGCCGGCGGCCAGGCGGATGGTGAGGCTGCCGCCCGCGCCCCGGGCGAGTTGCAGCCCGGTTCCCGCGAGCGCCTGCGCCAGCGCGCCCTCAACCGACTCACGCCCACGGATCGGCCCGGCGACGCGGCCCTGGGCGAGCCCGGCCGGGAAAACGATCGGCGTGCCGGCGGTACGCGCGATGCGGGTGACGACCTCCGCGAGGTCGCCCCGCGGCACGTCGAAGGCGTAGACGCCCTGCGCCCGGGCGGGCAGGCATCCGCCTGCGAGCGCGAGGGCGAGCGCCCCTGCCGAAACCGCCGCCCGGGTGCGACGCCCCACCTTGCCGAAACCGCTCGCCGTCATCGTTGGCCCCCGCCTCTTTCGCCCTTTTGCCGAGCTTGACGGACGAGGCCGCGGAACCGTCAGCGCATCCCGCAAAAATTTCGCGGCAGTCCCGGGCCGCCTTCGCGCAGGGCCGAGCTGCGCGCGGCCGCTGACGCTTCGCCGGGCTCGTCCGACACGGTTTGTGTGGCCGCCCGCCGGCCGCGCTCACGATGAGAGGGATCCATTCATGTCGATAGCCGAGTTGTATGTCGGCGACCCCGCGCCGAGGCTCCACCTGGCCGAAGTCCTGAGGGGCGAGCCGATCGACGGCCTCGCGCCCGGGAAGGTCGCGGTGGTGGAGTTCTGGTCCCCGACCTGCGCCCCGTGCGTTCAGAGCATTCCCCACCTCGCCGCGCTCCAGGCGGCCTACCCGGAGGTGACGATCCTCGGGGTCGCCGTGAGGTTATCGGACGAAGTGCGGGCCTTCGTGCGCGACCAGGGCGAGGCCATGGCCTACACGGTGGCGGCGGACGCGCCCCGCGAACACGGCACCATGTTCGGCCCGACCTCTCTCGCTTGGTGTGAGGCGTCGTTTCAGCAGGGCATTCCGGCCTCGTTCATCGTGGACGGAGAGGGGCGGATCGCCTGGATCGGCCATCCGATGGATCTCGACGCGCCTCTCGCCGCCGTCGTCGAGGGCCGCTGGGACCTTGCCGCCGAGGCCGAGGCGTACCGGGCCGAGGTCGCGCGCACCAAGATGCGCGAGATCACGCGGATGCGGGCGGCGGTCATGCGGCTCATCATGGCCGGGGACAAAGCCGGCGCGTTGCGTGTCTTCGACGAGACCTTCGCGGCCCATCCCGACCTTGAGCGCCACCATGGCATCGAGAAGCTCTCGATCCTGAGCCGAGAGAGCCCGGACGCGCTGCTGGCCTATGCGCGGCACCTGCTGGCCTTGATCCCCGGCGAGAGCAGAAGTCTTCTCCAGATCGGGTCCACCCTGTCGGGTCAAGCCGGGCGCGGCCCCGATCAGAAGCAGCCGGCCGATCCGGCGCTCGCCGCTCTCGCGCTCGATGCCCTGCGACAGGCGGAGCGCGTTCCGCCGACGGATGGCGCACCCGATGACCTGATCTGGTTCCACACGGCCCTGGCGCGCGCATTTCTGGACCTGGAACGATCCGGAGCCGCGCTCACCCATCTCGACGCGGCACGCAACCTCGCCGCGACGGAGGGCCTGGAGGAGGCGTGGCGGGAACGGCTCGACGCGCTGGCGGAGCGCTGCGCCGCCGCGGCCCCGCCGCCGGAGTCCGAGATGGTCTGCGAGGAAGGCGTCTGCCGGATCGCCGCGGCCTGAAAGCGACGCGTCGCCCCGAACCGTCGGGACGGCGCAGCGTCCCCGTCGATGGCCCGCACGCGGGCCGTCCGATCCGTGAGTCAGCGCAGCGGGAAGCGCAGAGCGATATCGAGGGCGGACGTGGTGCCGGGCGATCCCGCTCCGATGCCGGACCTCCGGATTTCGTCAGGCGGAGAGACCGTCACGGGCCTCAGCGCGTTTCCGCTATTTACCCTGCGCTGAGCGCGTCGACGTGATTACCGCCCGTTCAGCGCCGCCGGCACGGGACGACTCACGAGAAGGTTCACCTTGTCGAGGCTGAGTATCTGCCGGGCGGCCACGATCACGCGGAGACGCGTCAGCGCGGTCTGTCTGGACCGGCCTCACGTCCCGCCGGGCTGCAGCGTCACCCAGTATTTCACGATGCGGGTGATCGACAGCCCGAGCGATTCCGCCAGAGCGTCGAGCGTATCGCTCGGATTGACAAGGGAGAACACCCCCGTGGCGCGCAGCGCGCCCACCGCGGGGTCGAGCCGGATCACACCCGGGAAATACGGACGGATCCCGTCCACGATCGAACCGAGCGGGCGATCCTTGGCGACGAGCAGGCCGTCGAGCCACGCCGTCGCGCTCTCGATGTCGACGGTGCGCCGCCGGACGCGGCCATCGGCGATCTCGATCTCCTCCCCGCGGCCGAGACCGTCCTGGGTGCCGCCCCGTCCGACGCGGCCCAGTCCCTCGAGACCCGATAGTGTCAGGACGCCGCCATATCTCTCGACGAGGAAGACTCCCGCCTGCGAGACCAGAGTCGCGTCACCGGCTTCGGCGTGGAAGGGAACCGACCGATCGGCGACGCGCATCAGCATCTTGCCCTGGAGAAGCTGCACGGCGCGCAGACCCGGCTCGTATCGCACATTGACCGCGGTGCGCGGCGCCAGCACGAGTTCGCTGCCGTCAGCGAGCGTCAGGCGCTTCTGCTGCGCCGTCAGCGTGACCTGATCCGCCAGGATGTGGTTCAGCGGCAAGAAGCGATCGGTGAGCGCGAGCCCGGTGGTGCCGACGCCGCAGACCCCGACGAAGCCCGCGAGCACCGACCGGCGAGTCTGCTGCTGCCGCATCAACCGCCTCGTCATCGTGCCGCGCGGCAAGCCCTGGCGCGCGGCCACGCTGCAGGGCATCAGGTTTTCCTGAAGGCGGATCCAGACGCTCTCGTTGCGCGGATCGGCGTGCAGCCACGCCTCGAACTCGCCGTAGGTTCGGTCCGACATCTCCCCGGAGTTGATCTCGACCATCCATGCGATGGCGGCTTCGGCCCGCGGATCGTCGAGGGCGGCTGCAATCGTCACGGCGCGCGCGTCCCCGACGCCGCCGCTGTCACCTCCGCGTAGTAGGCGGCCCGCAGGCCCTGCGCGACGTACTTCCTGACCATGCTGACGGACACCTTCAGCTCTGCCGCGATCTCGGCGTAGGGTAGCCCATCGATCTGGCTCATCAAGAAGGCGGTGCGGGCCTTCGTCGAGAGCCTCAGCAGCATGGCGTCGATCGCCTTCAAGGCCTGCACGACGATGAGGCGTTCTTCTGCGGAAATCTCCAGCGCCTCCGGCATCAGGGCCAGTTCCGCCTCGTAGGCCCGCTGCAGATCGTTGCGGCGGCGCGCATCGAGGATGAGACGCCGCGCGATGGTGGTCATCATCGCGCGCGGCTCGCGCACGGAACCGATCGCAGGCATCTGCAGGAGCGCGAGGAACACGTCCGAGGCAAGATCCTCGGGCGCCGCCACGGTCCAGCGCTGCCGGCCGAGCCACTTCGTCAGCCAGCCGTTATGCTGCCTGAACAAGCCGTCCATGACGGAATTGTTCTGCCGTAGCGAGACCACACCCATCGATCCAACTCCGAGGTCGACGCCCATCGGCCCTTCGATTCTTCGCCGCACCGGCGGACCTCCTCTACCGCCGTTTCTCCAGCGGTTTCCTGCGAAAGAGGCCATTCGCGCAGACTGCCCTGAGGCAGATCTTGTGCCAATTGTTAATCGTGGCGGGCTTGGGCACCGGCATCGGCGCGGCATCGGATGGAAGCATCGGGACATACAGTGATCAGGAGGTGATCCGGCACTCGGCGTCACGAGGCGGCTCGGCGTTCGCGTGAACCGTGGCCGTGGCGACGGATCGGTCGATCCTTCGCGAAGTCAGGGTTGTCTGCATCAGCCGGCTGCGCGACAACGCCAGCCAGAATGACGAGATGATGGAGTATAGCCGCGACAGCGTCTATTGCTTTTACGCGGAGATTCAGAGAAGGAATTTATGGATCCGACGGTTGCTTGAGTTAATTTTTCCAAAGCGGAATTAAGACCTTGGAAGCGGGCGTGACCGGAGGCATCGAGATGGATCTCGGCTGGAGCCTGTGGAAGCGTCTGAGCGAGAGCCTTGACTAGCGGTGACCTTGCCCCTTGTTTACCCCTGTTTATACTTAGGGTTTATTCTGGTTGTGGTCCTGTCGGGACCGGGCTGCAAATGCGTTCGGGGTGAGCCCCCCGCGGCTCGTTTGAGGGCAGCAGATTTTGTCGTCCACCCACCACGCCTCGATGAGGATCCAGACCGCCCGCAGGCTCCGGAACAAAGGCTCGCTCAAGTCAGGAGCTATTGAGCTTGCTGTTCTCCTCATCGAGCGCCCCCGGATGCCGTGCGCCCGAGACCTCCATGCCGCCGGAGCGCGAACGCCACGTGTCGAACGTCGCGTCGCTGATGCCATGACGGCGGCAGATCTTAGCGACCGGCAGCCCAGACTGCTGCTCCCTCAGGATGCCGAGGATGGGTTCTTCGCTGAACCGGCTCTTCTTCATCGTCCGTCGCCTGATCGACGGCCCCTAGCAGGGTGCTGCAGAAGTCGCGCGTCTTCGTTGTGGGAGAGGATTTTCGTCGTTTGGGCGGATTGGTTTGATCGGCGGATCGCCGATGGGCTGCCCCGGCTCCCGATCCGGGGCTCCCCGTTCCCTGATCAAGGA